>Ga0272440_1001241_pt1 | contig 21180 bp, 18 predicted proteins | sample SSMMMBAug17_FD_192440 | JGI IMG/M metagenome (GOLD analysis project Ga0272440, IMG submission 192440) | Marine sediment archaeal communities from Little Sippewissett salt marsh, Falmouth, MA, United States - SSM-MMB-Aug17 | ecosystem: Environmental > Aquatic > Marine > Wetlands > Sediment ...
TTATTCGTATGCCTTGCAGACTACATAATAATGAAATAGAAATAGCTAATGATTTAAATATTTTTAGTGATAGTTATAGCCGTCCTCTTTTTAAAAATCCATATCAATTTCTACCTGAACCTGACTTCGATCTTTCAACAACAATGAATGTCATACCTGATAAACCTGCTGAATTAACAAATACAATTAGCTACCATAAGAGAATACAGGCAAGTGATATCAAAATGATTATAAATAAAGTAAGCAATAGAATAAGTTTTAGCTTTATATTGAGAAATGCTGAAAAAGCAAAAAAACCTATATCTGGGACTTCATTTATTATATTAAAGAATAGCCGTGATTCTATAGCTTATCCAAAGATTAAACTTAATAGACGAGATAGGCCAGTAAATTTTAGAAAGGGCAGGCCTTTTTATGTGGCACGTTTTAAAACTGTACGGCATCGATTAAATGATATTGAAAAATTTGATGAATATACCGAAGCAACTATACTTGTATATTCAAAAAACGGACGACTGTTGGTCGATAAAGACATTCCTATTCTCATGTCATTATAGAACTAAAATGTTGGACGGAAACTTGGTAAATTATTATAGAAGGTAAAACGATGAATAACACAGTTAATGTAAAGTATTACACTTTTTTATTATGTATTGTATGTATACTAAATATATCCTACTGCTCAACTGTTTGGGCTGGTAATCAGGAGCATATTGTATATTTTGAAGGTACAAATCATGAATTACATGTTTTTAAGAACCACGGAAAAAAACCTGGAAAGACTTTAATGCTCATTGGAGGTATTCAAGGGGATGAACCAGGTGGTTTCTTATCAGCAGATCAATATGTAGATTTATCATTATTTAAGGGAAATCTTATTGTCGTTCCAAGGGCAAATTTTTATTCAATCCTTTTAGGAAAAAGAAATGTTAATGTAGATATGAATAGAAAATTTGCTGGAGGAGGAAAAAGGACATATGAAGCTAAGGTTGTAGAAATATTAAAAAAGCTAATTGATGAATCTGATATGTTGCTTAATCTTCATGATGGATCTGGCTTTTTTTCTGAAAAATGGGAAAATAATATGCGAAATCCAATGCGATATGGACAGTCAATAATCGCGGATTGTGCTGTATATATAAACCCAAAAACTGGAGAAAAGCTTGAGCTCGAAAATATTGCTAAAAAAGTTTCTTTAGATATAAATCGATTTATCTCAAATAAAAGACATCATTTCCATTTTAATAATCATAGAACACATTCCAAAGATTCAAGGCATAAAGAACAAAGGAAGTCAGCAACTTACTATTCTTTATATCGAAGAGGAATTCCAGCTTTTGGAGTTGAATCAAGCAAATCTCTGCCCTTAGAGTTAAAGGTATTACATCATAACTTAGCAATAAATGCCTTTATGAGATTTTTGGACATTATACCTGAAACTCCTTCTGTAAAAATTGAACCTCCAAAATTAAAGTATCTGGTTGTATCAATTAATAAAGAGATGCCCGTTGTTGTTGAAGATGGCCAGACCTTGAATATAGAAAAGGGTGATAAAATAACTATTACGCATGTTGAAAGCAATTATGATCGAGGTATTGTTGCAGATGTTGTTGGCTATGGAACAGTTAATGATGTCAGAAAAAGGATAAAAATTAATCATAATACCAAAATTATTGTCAGAAAAGATCACTATAACTGTGGTTCTGTACAGATTTCATTAGGTAAACGTAACAAGAAAAAACACGCTATGCCTGTTGCACAAATTAACCGGTCTGATTTATTATTTTTTTGGGTAAAAATTAATGGAATATCAAGTTATTTCAATAATTATGAGCGTATTACTCTTGTAAAAGGTGATACTATTGAGCTTGTGGATATTATCTCAGGTATGTATGACGTTAATGATATTATTTTTAATTTTAAAGGTTTTGTTGCAAACCCTAAAAATAATACAGGTGAAGATCGTGGATATGTCATTAGAACAGATAGTGATTTACAGAAAAAGTTTTCCATGAATAGAGATGGTAGAATATTTCACGCAGTAGCAACTAAAAAGGGGGCAAAAATTGGAGAATTATTTTTTGAACTAATAGACCCATTATTATCTTATGTTGTTTTTAAAGTGAGTGATAATGATATGCGCTGCGTTTCTCCTGGTGAGACTATTTTTGCTCATGAGAATGCTCTGGTTGAATTAATTGATTGCAAGACAAATATTCAAAAGAATAGAGGTGTACAGGTTTTTATTAATGGTGATAATTCTCCCAGGCTACTGGTTCGTCCATATACTGCAATTGATTGGAATTCTCTTACTCCTCAATATTCAAACAAAATAAAACGACGTTATCGGCTTGATATAGAGCGAGAGAGCTTGTTACTGGGTACTATTTTTATAGAAATTGACCCTCTAAAAGTTAATACATCAATATCCGTTGTTGAAAAACCTCAAAATGAAATTTATCAATAAAATGTAGGGGCGAACCTTGTGTTCTCCCTTTTTTTTTATATTATTAAGGAAATTGTAAGGGCGAACCTTGTGTTCGCCCTTTTTATTTTGAATGGTCGAAACGATTATCAAGGCCATAATTAATAGTGATTCTATAAATTTATTAGCCAGGATTAATTACATATTCTTCCAATTTTATTTTAATATCTTCTAATACACGTTCATGTTCAGGCTCATTTAATACCTCGTGATACAGCCCATCATAAAATATGATAGATTTTTTTTGTGAACTTACATTGTCAAAAAGCGTTTGAGAGCCTGATGGATCTGCTAAAACATCAGCACCACCATGAACAATGCATATAGGTAGATTTATTTTGCTGGCTTCTTTTGAGACTCGTTCCATTCCTTTTACAATTTCAGATAGTAAGCGCACTGATATTCTTCCATTGTAAACCAATGGATCATCGATATAGGCCTTGACAACTTTTTTATCTCTGCTTATATCCTTTGGATCTATACGCATTAAGCCCATCCAGGGTACAAATGATGATAAAGTATTTCCTAAAAAATTGCTTATTATATTTGGCATTTTTAGAGGGGGGCCAGAAATTATTGCAGCATCTAATTCTGATTGGTAATCCAAAAGATAGTTAGTTGTGATTAAACCTCCCATACTGTGTCCAAAAATTATAATCGGAACATTAGGATTCCATTTTTTTACAAGGTCAAAATATTGTTTAATTGTGTCTGTGAAATCTTTAAACTGTCCAATTAAAGTTCTGTTTCCATCAGATCTTCCATGTCCTATGTGGTCAAGTGCATATACAGCATACCCTTTTGGTACAAAATAATTTACAACATTCATATATCTGCCACTGTGTTCAACAAGTCCATGAATTACCAACAAAATAGCTTTTGGTTTTTCTTCAGGTACCCAATATTGATAATAGATATTTTTGTTATCAATACCTTTAAAAAAATTTTCATTATGTTTCATCCTTGCTTGCTCCTTTTATCGTAAATATTTAATTGATTATGCTTAATTTGTTTGGTGCATGCTAAATTTAATAACTACTATAACAGATTTTTGCAAAAATTTATTTAGATTTTTTATAAAATTGATATTATTAAGATTGAACAGTAGTATCATTAACTGTATGACTTCCTTCACGTTCATTTCCCATATATCCATCAAAGGCCTGAACATCTTCGTCTATTATATTTCCTTCAGGTAGAATTGCCCATCTTTCAGGATAATATATACTCATAAAAGGTTTTTCAGATAAATCAAGATCCAAAATAGAATTTGAAACCGGGTGATTTCCCATTTTTAAAAAACAACCTTCTGTTTTAAGACAAATACGTTTTGTTCCTTTTTGGGGTATAACTGTTTTAATGAGTTTATTATTTTTTACTGAATAGGTTATAATGGGAAGTGTATCCACAGTGTAAATTCCTTTTCTAAGAACTCGAAAAGACAAGATATGTTGATCTTTATCATTCATCTGACATTCAAGATGTTCTGGTGTAATTTCAAAATGCATATCAGCAATAAATTTGGTATAACCCCAAATATCTCTTCCTGCATTTCTTGCTTTTGTTTTTGTAACAGGAAGATTTTGAACAAGTACACCAAAACCAGGATATCGACTTTCTAAAAGAGCGGGAAGAAAACCTGTAAACGGGAGAGGATTCTTTCCATATGTACAAGGTATTGCGGAAACAACCTCACCATAGGGACCAATACTTGTTTCTATATAATTGTAAGCTGCTATAACCAAAATAGCACGACCATTAGGTAGTGTAACAGGATGCAATTTAGAGGTAGGTAGAATAGATTTTACCTTATTTGTATCAGCAGTAAAATATAAGCCCATAAAATCATCTTTTTTATAAAGTATTGGCAATTCGTATGATGCATTATTTATAGAAACTGTGTTTCCTGGTCTTGTGTTGTCGAAAAATGATGACATAATGATACTCCTTTATTGTTTTCTTTAATATTTATTTTAAAGATAATGTAAAATAGTTACCCGAATTATAATCCGACCATCCGGTATTTTTAAGATTATAAATTATATTAAATTTTGTCAAGGAATCAATAAAAGTTAAGATATCCGAAAAAAAATTTTTATAAAGTCTTAGTTCCCCTTGAATTAGATCTTGATGAATTCTTTTTCGGGATATCACCTAAAGTAAAAAACAATATTCAATAAAACTTGACATTTTTCAATATTTCTGAGTAGTTTGATTTTTTTAATAATTTTGTAAATACAATTATCCAATGAAAAATTGAAAATATACAATATAATGAATTGCACTATATAAAGTTTATTATTTTAATAGCAACAATTGCTTAAACATTCGAGACTCGGAAAAATATAACGATATAGGCAGATTTTTCCGCAAATCATATTTAAAAATATTCAATTATTTCAATATATAAAGACATAGACTACTTGGGAACTACTGAAAAATATAAATAATAAAAAACTAATACTAAAATGATAAATTTGATGTTATTTCAAAGGTTTGCTTCCTGGCATATTTTCTGCAACAAAAAAAATTAATCATTTTTGACAGGAGGTTTTATGAGTGATGTAATAAATAGTGCTGTAAATTTTGGTTTATCAATGGCTGTCAGATCGAGCTTATCTCAAGATGCTCGCTATGACATGATTGCTAACAATTTAGCAAATGTTGAGACACCTGGATACAAAGCTGACATGATGTCTTTTGATGAGACATTAGATGAGGTAGTTACAACAGACTATAGAGCAGGACAGACAAGGCATACAGGAAATCCACTGGATGTAGCTGTTGATAATGGACAATTCTTTTCCGTTGAAACACCAAATGGCATTCGATTTACTCGCAATGGTAGCTTTACTTTAAATGCAGATGGTATGTTAATTACATCAAATGGACACCCTGTGTTAGGTCAAAATGGACCAATTACTATTTCGGGTAATGACATTGTTATTAATGAAGCTGGTGAGGTTATTGTTGATGGTCAAAATATTGATACACTTAAAATTGCAGATTTTGGTGGAGAAAATATTGCTGATGGATGGATTTTCGGGGAAGAGGGCAGTACTCTTGAATCTTTAAAAAAAGAAGGATCTTCTTATTATAATTTTAAAGGGGAAGCTGCCAATATTCCACAAGCTAATAATGTGAAAGTTATGCAGAAAACTCTTGAACAATCTAATGTCTCATCAATGGCACAAATGATTAAACTAATAGATACACAAAGAAGTTTTGAATCGTATCATAAAATTATTCACACATTTATGGAAACCGATACTAAAGCGGTTACAGATGTGGGGCGTTTGGCTTAAAACATAGAATTAAAGGAGCTTCTTATGATAAGAGGACTATGGTCAGCAGCATCTGGAATGTCTGCTCAACAAATGAGTATTGATGTTATTGCAAATAATCTGGCAAATGTAAACACTGCCGGGTTTAAAAAAAGCCGTGCAGATTTTCAGGATCTGATGTATCAGACTTTACGCGTTGCAGGTGCAACTACTGCCAGTGGAAATGAAACACCTACAGGTATCCAAATTGGTATGGGTTCTAAACCTGTTGGGGTTCAAAAAATGTTTTCCCAGGGGAATTATAGCCAGACGGATAACGAATTAGACTGGTCAATTGAAGGTAAAGGCTTTTTCAAAGTTAATACTAATGGTGAAGAACTTTATACAAGAGCTGGCGCTTTTAAATTAGATAGTGAAGGTTTTATCTGTACATCAGCAGGTGATCGAGTACAGCCTGAAGTTACTATTCCACCTGAATCAATTTCCATCGCTGTAGATCCAGGTGGTAAACTTGTTGCCTTTGGTCCAGATAACACTGAGCTTGCTACAGCAGATATAAAGCTTTACTCTTTTTCAAATCCTGGTGGTTTGTACAGTGTTGGACGAAATCTATATCGACCAACTGACGCTTCTGGCCAGGCTATTGAAGGAGATCCTGGACTTGATGGTTTTGGAACTATTGGACAGGGCTTTCTTGAAATGTCAAACGTCGATGTAGTCCAACAAATGGTTTCTATGATAGTTGGGCAAAGAGCTTATGAGGTGAATTCTAAAGCCATTCAAACAGCAGACTCAATGTTGCAGATGGCTAATAATATTAAGAAGTAATTGTTATTTTACGTCTATTTGAGATGCTACAAAATATCGCTTTGCATGTTTGGGTAAATTTATTTCTGTGTTGTCTGATACAATCAGCAATAGCACAACAACCAATAACAATAACTATTCAACCAAAAGCGTGGGTCAGTAATCAGAGAATATATTTAAAAGACATTGCTACAATTAATGCGCCAGCTCATCTCAGTGAGAAAATATCAAATATTTATTTGACATATGCACCAAAGCCTGGAAAAAGCAAAGTTGTAAAAGGGTCATGGATTGATTCACGCATTAATGCTGTAAATTTACATGCAAAGCTTAATTTGTCTATTCCTGAAGTTGTTGAAATTACCAGAGCCTCTCAAATTATTTCGCAGGAAGACTACTTTAGCCATTTTAATGACTTCATTTCAAAACATATTGGACCAGAAGTTCAGTTTGAAGTAAGTCGATTTCAGGTCAAAGGTGATACTCCTTTACCTGTTGGTAAATTAGAAATAAAAGTTCAGCGTCAGGCATCTGTTGATCTAAGAGGTTACGTTAGTTTAACAGCATCAATTTTTATTAATGATGCCTTTGTGCAGCGTGTTGGACTTTCAGGATGGATTGATCGTTTCGAAGATATTGTCTGCTCAACAAAGCCTTTGAATAGAAAAGTAGTTCTTGAACATCGAGATATATTTCTTAGTACACGTAATGTTTCAAAAGTTAAAGATACTTATTTTACTCGCTTAGAAGATTTAATTGGAAAACGTTTAAAACGTAAAGCAGGCAATGGTGAAATAATATTTGCCTCAATGGTTGAAACTCCGCCAGTTATTAAAAAAGGCGATAAAGTTACTATTATAGCAGAATCCTCTGCTCTGCTTGTTAAAACAATTGGAATTGCGCTAACAGATGGTTATCCAGGAGAGCAAATAAGTGTAAGAAATATAATGAGTAATAAAAGAGTTCAAGCTATTGTTATAGATCAAAGCACAGTTAAAGTACAATATTAAATTAAGGAGAGTCGTCATGAAAAAAAATATGATGAATCTGACAGTTTTCCTATTGATAACAATTTTATGCGCATGTGTTACAGGCCCAAAAATAAAAGAAGCCCCTCCCAATAAATCAATCACAGCACCATCTTATCCACCTGTTCAAGAAAAACTTCCAGCAGCAGATCTTTTTCAACCTCCAAAACCATACGAAGGTTCATTATGGACCGATAGTGGCATGAATTTGTTTGGTGATAACCGGGCTGTTAAAGTAGGAGATCTTGTAACAGTAAGAATTTCTGAAAATCCAAAAGCACAACTTCACGCAAAAACAGATACAAACAGAGAATCTAAAATCTCTGGTAGTGCTAATTTCCTTGGATATCTGAACGCGTTAAAACAAAAAAATAAAAATTTAGACCCAACAAATTTAATTAGCACAAATTTCAAACCTGAATTTGTTGGAGAAGGCACTAACGACAGAGATGGTAATATGACCGCTTATATTACCGCCAGAGTTATAAGAGTTTTGCCAAATGGATACTTATATATTTCTGGACGTAGGGAAATAACTGTAGATCATGAAACACAATTTATTACAATTTCTGGAATAGTTCGTCCTGAAGATATAGATCTTAATAATGAAGTGCAATCTACTTATGTAAGTGATGCTAAAATTGAATATTCAGGACGTGGCGCAATCGCAGAACGACAACGCCCGGGCTGGATGATGCGGCTCTTAGATACCGCGTGGCCATTTTAACTTTTATAATAACAGGATTGTTTGAAATGAAAAATCGTCCCATTCAAATCAGTTTTTTTTGTTTATTAGCTATTATTTTTTTTACAACAACAGCATTTGCAATTCGTCTTAAGGATATGGCTTCATTCAAAGGTGTTCGTAATAATCAGCTCATGGGATATGGATTAGTTGTGGGGCTTAATGGAACAGGTGATAAAGCAGGTACTGACTTTACAGTTCAGTCATTAGTAAATATGCTCGAGCGAATGGGAGTCCATGTTAGTAAAGGCAATGTGAATATGAAAAATGTTGCCGCTGTTATGGTTACATCAAATATACCTCCATTTGCAAAAATTGGACAAAAAGTTGATATTACGATTTCATCACTTGGCGATGCACAAAGTCTTCAGGGGGGTACCCTTTTACTGACCCCTTTACGTGGTGTTGACAGAAAAGTCTATGCCCTTGCACAAGGCCCTCTATCAGTGGGAGGTTATACAGCAGGTGGTGCTGCTGGTGGTGGAGCTACAAAAAATCACCCAACTGTTGCCAGAATAGCAAGAGGAGCAACCATTGAGAAAGAAATTCCAATAACATTGCAAGGTAGAGAATTTTTAACCTTGCTTTTAAACAATCCAGATTTTACAACAGCTATTCGTGTAAGGAATAGTATTAATGAGAAATTTGGACAGATACTTGCCAGTACCTCAGACTCAGGAACAGTTCAAATCCAGGTACCTCATAACTTCAGAAATAATATTGTTCAAATGATTGCTTCTATTGAAAATTTACAGGTTGTTCCAGATACAATTGCAAAGGTGGTTGTTAATGAAAAAACAGGAACAGTTGTAATAGGTGAGAACGTACGTATTTCTACTGTAGCAGTCGCACATGGAAATTTAAGCATTCAAATAAAAGAAAATGTAAATGTATCTCAACCTTCACCTTTTTCTCCAGGAGCTCCATCTGGAGTCGGTACAACGCAAATGCCTCTTAGTGGTGGCCCAATAATGGCTCCAGGAGGTCAAACTGTAGTTTCTCCAGATTCTGAAGTATACGCAACAGAAGAAGATAATAAACTATTACTTGTTCCATCAGGAAGTACCATTGGAGAGCTTGTTCGAGCGCTAAACGCTATTGGAGTCACTCCTCGGGATTTAATGACTATCTTGATGTCAATTAAAGCAGCTGGAGCACTTCAGGCTGAAATAGAAATCTTATAAATCATATATATAAGGATATATATAATGGACATTTATGAAAATAGCATCCAGAAAACAGATATTAAATCCTGGAATACAGCAACATCTGAAACAAAGAAGCTAAAATCAGCCTGCCAGGAATTTGAATCTTTTTTTGTCTATGAACTATTAAAATCTGCCAGAAAGTCAAATCCTAAAAATGGCATATTTAATAGTCAAAAGGAGACTGAAACATATACTTCAATGATGGATCTGGAATTTGCTAAAAGCATATCAAAAGGCGGTGGTCTGGGATTGGGTGACATTTTATTTCAACAGCTTCAGTCACAAGAAAACAAGTCGGGTAAATAATTAAAGTCACTTTGAAAACAGACGATATATAATTATAAGTATCCAAAATCTATAAAAGAGACTCTAAAATGATTGAACAAGAACTTTTCACACGTTTTGATAGCTTAAAAAGCTCTTATGAATCTTTGTATGAGAGCTTAAAGGAAGAACGTCATTGCTTACCAAAAGCAAAAGTTGAAAAGCTTCAAGTAATTGTTCAAAAAATTGAAAAGACTGTTTCTGAAATTAATCAGGAAAGAACAGAAATAATAACTGTACTATCAAAATTTACTGGAACGGCATCACCATCTCTTCATATTGATTCATTATTGAGATTTATTTCACCTATGTACCATTATCATTTTCAAACTATATATGAAGATATTGATCGTTTAGCCGGTGAGATCAAAAGGTATGCTAAAGAAAATCGTTTTATAATTGAAGATTCCTTAAGTTTTATTGATGAAACAATACACAAAGTCATGGGTGCTAAAGAAAAAAATACAACCTATGACAATGAAATGAAATTACGTAAATTAAAACATAATAACTTATTATTGAGTAAAGAGGTGTAACGTGGGCGGTAGTTTAGGATTGCTGATGCAAATCGGCGTAAGTGGTTTAAGAAATCATCAATATGGTGTTGATGTAACAGCGCATAACATAGCTAATGTCCATACAGATGGGTATTCAAGACAGTCAGCAGTGACATCGGCCAGACAAGGCATAAAAACAGGAGGTCTTGTTTTTGGCCAGGGAATTTTTACCAGTGAGGTCAAGCGAAATATTGATGAAATAGTAAATAAAAGATTAGATGAACACCGTTCCTCTCTATCAAAATACACTGAACTTGAAACTGCTATGACAACACTTGAAGGTTTTTTTAGTGAAACAGGAAACTCCTCAGACACCAGTCTTAGTTCATTAATGTCAGAATTTGAAAATGCCTGGCAGTCTGTAGCAAATAACCCCAGTGGAGAGGCTGAAAGAGCTACATTACTGGAGCAAAGCAAAAGTCTTACAGAAACTTACAGAGGTTTAGATGAATATCTAAACACATTTCAGATTGATCTTACCCGAACAATTGCAAATGGTGTTGATGAAGTTAACATGATTACAGGTGAACTTGCTGAAATAAATAAAAAAGTATACGGCCTTGAAGCCGATTCTGTTATAGCTAATGATATGCGAGATAAGCGCGATGTTTTAATTACTGATTTATATGAATTAATGAATGTTAATACCTACCAGCAAGAAAATGGATTTATTACTGTTACAACAGCAAAGGGTGTTATTCTTGTTAATGGTATGGATAACTACGAATTGGAAGCTATTGGAGACCCTGATACTGGGATGAATAAAATTAACTGGCTGACATCTGGAGATCGAAAATTAGATATTACTGATGGGATTACTGAAGGAAAACTTGGTGGCTGGATTGAGATGCGAGATGAAATTATTGGGTATCCAGATAAAGAAGGCATACGCGCTGATTATAACAGTTTAGCCAAAGAATTTGTATGGTCAATTAACAGACAGCATTCGCAGGGTTCAGGTATTGAGTTGTTTCCTCCAAGTACAACTCTTGTAGGCACTTATTATACAACAGACGATGATGCTACAATGAACAGTCTTCCTTATGGAGATCGCCTGTATTATGGAGTAGAAAAACAGGGAGATAATCCAGCTATTCCCGCAAGCTTTGAAGTTTGGATTGGTGATAGCGATGGGGAAAATATAAAGCGGGCTACAATTCAAATGATTACAGCAGGAAGTGTAGGAGAAGAAGATGTTCAATTGCTTACAGGAGAATCTTCGCCTGCAGAATTAGCAGAAACAATTAATAAACAAATTGCTCTGGCTTTAGGAAGAGAGGAAGAAGAAGGGAATTTTGCTGAATTTGCAAAAGTTCCTATTTTTGAAGAAATGTCAGAAGAAGAACTTGCAGAAATGACTGAAGAAGAAATGGAGGTTTTACAATCTTTACCAGCGTCCGCTTTGACCTTGAAATTTGGATCAGATGAAACCTTTTCTTTTGGTTTTTCTTATGATAATTCAAATGTTCTTGCCTGTTTAGGTATAAATACTTACTTTAAAGGTTATACATCCGGAACAATCAAAATGAATAATGTCCTTGAAGATAATATTAATTATATTGCTGCTGGCCGGATTACTGACCGCAAAGATACAACATACAATGTATCCCCATCAATTCAAATGACAAACTTAGGAACAACAGGAAGTATTCAAACATCTGGTCCATATACAGGAAATAATAATGCCCTTTATGAAGTAAAAGTTGAAGCCTCAGCAGATAAAGCATCTGTTCAATTTAAATGGCGCAAAAGCCTGGATGGTGGAACCACATGGGTTCAAGGAGATTGGGCGGATGTCCAGGATGTATTTTCAGGTAATAATCCTATTACTATTGACAATGGTGTAACAGTAGCCTTTGAAGATGGAAATTTCGTTCAGGATGAAACTTATCGTATAGAAGCAACTGCAGGTGGTGTTATTTCTTACAGTAGTAATGCAAATGCATTTGCAATAACAAGATTGGTAGAGCCTGTTCAGGAAGATTACCATAATCAATTAACAATAATTGGTATTAAGTCTTTAAGTATTAGCAGGGAAAAAGGTATTATTGATGTATCTACTGATCAACTTAATGAAGTTCGAGATAATATTTCAGGGGTTTCTCTTGATCAGGAATTTACGAAACTTGTAGAATATCAAAGATATTATCAGGCAGCTGCTAAACTTGTTCAAACAGCAGATGAATTGATGAAAACAGTAACAACTTTAAAACAGTAATTATATAACTAAAAATTAAACTTTGTTTTATTAACAAATAAAAACATACGTAAGGGGGAAAATCATGAAAGTCGCAACCCTGACAGTCTACAAACATATACAAGAAAGAGCTGAAAATACCAGTAACGCCCTTAATGAAGCCATTGACACAGTTACAAGTGGACGAAAAATCAAAAAATTATCTGATGACCCTTTTCGTCTGGCTCTTATGTTGGATACTCGTGCAGAGTTAGCTGATATTGACCAGTTTGAACGAAATCTAGAAATGGGTGAGGCCTGGTTATCAAGTACTGAAGAAAGTTTACGAAAGGTTCAGGATCGTCTGGCTGATGTTCAGGTAACAGCATTAGCTATGCTAAATGATACTAACAACAAGTCTGACAGAGAGTTAGCAGCAACTGGTGTTGAAGAAGTTATAAATGATATTGTACAGGTAACAAACACTGATGTTAATGGTCGCTACATTTATAGCGGAACAAGAACTAATGTTGAACCTTTTGTGTTTATGAATAATGCAGGAGAAATTGTAGATGTATCTGAAGCAACACGTGTAGCTTACAGGGGGGATAACCAACCATTCAGGATTCAAACTCAAAATGATGAAGAACTTGACGTTGGAAGTGATGGTTCACAAATTTATGGCACAATGTATGACACTTTATTAAAATTGAGAGATGCACTGAAAAATAATGATGTTGATGCTATTGAGGAACAACTTGATCCATTAAAAGCACATCAAGAGCATGTTTCGGCTGAAAATTCTGTTGTAGGTTTTCGTATTACCAGACTTCAGTTTAGGCAAAGTGTTCTTGATGGTGTTGATATTACAACCCAACAAAAATTAGCTAATCTTGAAGAAGTTGACATGACAGAAGCTATTTCCGAATTATCAATCAAAGAGCTGATGTACCAGGCAGCATTAACTGCATCTTCAAAGGTTATAAATATGAAAACTTTGATGGATTTTATTTAAAAAGGTAAAAAACATATAAACTTTGTTTTTTATTTATTGGTAACCTTTTTGACTTTTCTTTCTTCGTATATCATACACGATGTCCCAGAAATACGAATCACTTCTTGAGATGGAAGAAATCTACATTTAAACCCCATGGCACGACAGCCATGGGGAAATTTTTTATTCCAGGTAACAAAATAATATTTGCATCTATGACAGTCAATTCGTTTGTTTTTCATATAAATTTAAACCATATCTAATTTAGATTATTCAAAATAAAATTTTCAGTTGCTAAATTCAACAATATTTATTATAATTATTTTTTATATGAAGTTGCAACAAGAATACCTTATTTTTTCTAAAATCTTCATGGTAAAGTTCATCAAAAAAATATTATCAATTTTAATGCTCCGAACTTGCAAGTTTGGAACAAATGATCAAAGGCTGTGAAATGAAACGACAATTCATAGCAGGGTTAACAATTTTTATTATTGTCTTCACACTAAATACGTCACTACGAGCTGACGAAGAGGCTGAAAAAAAACCGCCCAAGCGAGTGACGCTGATGGACAAAATGAAACCCTGGCGCCAAAAGGTCAGAGAACTCATTGCCAAGAAAAAAGGCTTTGTTTATAAACTTTTAAACCCAGATAAGGAATCACTTAGTGATTCTGAAGATACTCTGTTATTACAGGGTGCCATATCGCGTTTTAGGTCAAGAAAATGGGATGAAACAAATGACATTTTAAAAAAGTTAATTACAAGTTTTCCTGATAGTCCTCATGCAGAAAGGGCGCATTTTATTTTAGCTTTAAGCATGGACCATTTTCTAAGACAAAAACTTCCAGTTGATTTTGATAGCATAGTCCGTAGCTATCGAGAAGCCATTGAAGCTTGCCCTGGATCTTACTACATTCCTCATATACAACTTGAAATAGGAAATATATATTTTCAGTTGGGAAAATATTATGATTCATTACTGTATTACAAACTGGCAGATCGCAGCAAAATTAATATAAGACCAGATGTATTACTAAGTTATGGAATCGCATATGGTCTAATTGGAAAAACTGAATTAAGTATAAAAATATTTAATCGCTTAATAAAAAAACATCCAGCCAGTTTGCAAGCTGTAAAGGCCAGAGTTGAAATGGCTAAAGCACTATTTCAACAAAAAGCTTTTTCTCATTCTATGAAAGTATTAAATGCAATACAGGAAAAAGACCCTGATATAGTTTATGAATATCCAGACATTTTGTTATATACTGGTTATAATTTTTACGAAATGGGCCACTTTAGAAAGGCCAGAGATACCCTGTCCCGTGCCATTAATTATTTTCCAAACATGGAAGCTAACCACCTGGTCTTAACTCGAATAGCTGATCTTTATTGGGAAGATGGACTAACTGAAAAAGCAGTACATATATATAATAAGGTATATCATGAATATCCAGACACGGATGGTGCATTAATTAGTGCTATTAGATTGGTCGATTATGCAAAAATTACTGCAAAGGAAAGATATGCCAGAAGGATAATTCATGAAGTTAAATTTAACCGCCTGGCTGCTGAAGTTTATGATGAAATTATACAAAATCACAAAAAAAGCCCACTTGCACAACTTGCCTTACTAAAGGTCGCCATACAAAAAGAAAAAAATCAAAAGTATGAAGAGGCCGTTAAAACAATAATTAGACTTCTGAAGAATTATCCATCCACAAAACTAAAATTTGATGCTCAGGTAACTTTGAGAACATCTCTTGAAGCAATGTCTCATATAGCTCATGAACAAAAAAATTATCATAAATTTGTTGATGATTTTAATAAATATTTGAGATATTTAGTCTTGAAAGATTTTACAGGTAAATATATGCTTGAACTTGGTAATTCATACCTTGCTTTAGAGCTTTATAGAAGAGCACAAAGGATTTATGTTAGAGCATCAGAAAGATTTATAGAAAAAGATCAACCCGCAGATTTATTTTTTGGTTTGGGTGAATCTTTATATCATTTAAAGGAAATAAATAAATCCTTGTCATATTTTAATAAATTCTTAAAAAAATTTCCCAGAGATCCTCGTGTAAAAAATATTTATTCTCGAATGGGAGGTATTTATTATGATCAAAAAGAATATTCTCAAGCTATAGTCTATCTTGAAAAAGCAGTACATGGAGATGATAAGTATCCAGAATTATTACAAGATTATATTGATTTAGGACGTGCTTATAGAATGACTAAGCGTTATGACCGGTCTATCCAAACATTAAAAGAAAATGTTGATTTGTTCTCCCAATACAGAGATGTCCCCCTTGAAAGGATTTATGATGTTTATTATGAACTGGGTGAGGTATATTTTCAAATAGGCAATAAGAAAGATTCAGCAGTAGCTTTTGAGGAAGCTCTTAAATCTGTTCCAAAAGGGCAAAATGATATTCCTGTACAATTTCGTCTTGCAGAATGCTACAGCCATCTACAAGTAAGAGATAAAGCTGAAAAAATTTTAACAAAAATAAAAAAAGCTGAAGATCAATTTTGGAGTAAAATGGCTGAAGCGATGATTAAAGAAATTGAAGTTAATAGAAAACTGGAAAATTTTACTCAGATAAAACAACAGGCTTCATAAATTATTATGAATAAATGTCGGATATTAATTGTAGAAACTCAATATAAGGATCGTTTGTTTGTAACCCAGACTTTAGATGCTCAAGGCTTTGATATTGAAGTTGTCAGCGATGAAAATAAAGCTATTGAATTTATTCAAAAAAATGATTATCAACTTGTGATCACAGAACATAACAGCACACAAATTGATGGAGATCAAATTCTTCTTGCTTCAAGACAAAAAAAGCCTGATATGCCAGTTTTGATTTTTTCAGGTCCCTGTACACCTGAAAGTGCTGTTAACTCTATGAAATCAGGAGCTTTTGATATAGTTCTTAAACCTATATCTGAGGATATATTAAAAAAGGTTGTTGCACGAGCTCTGGCAAGCACAAAGTCAGAAGATCAACATCCTCAAAAGGTTTCATCAAAGCATGTAATAGTAACAGAAAACAATCAAATGAAAGATCTGTTATCTCTTGCCCAGAGAATAGCAAATAGCAAAGCGCCTGTTTTACTTCAAGGTGAGAGCGGTACAGGAAAAGAATTGTTTGCTCGTTATGTACATAAACATAGTCCTCGATCTAATAAAACGATGATTGCAGTTAATTGCGCTGCATTACCTGATGGACTACTGGAAAGTGAACTTTTTGGACATGAAAAAGGGGCCTTTACTGGTGCAATATCCAGGAAGTTAGGAAAGTTTGAGTTAGCCAATGAAAGTACCATATTGTTGGATGAAATTAGTGAAATGAGTACATATTTACAGGCTAAACTTTTAAGAGTATTACAGGAATCTGAAATAGACAGGGTAGGTGGCCATCATCCAATACCAATTGATGTTCGTGTTGTTGCTACAACTAATCGAGAGATTGAAGCCTGCATAAAAGAGAAAAAATTTCGAGCGGACTTGTATTACAGATTGAATGTGATTCCACTAAAGATCATTCCTCTTAGAGAGAGAAAAAATGATATCCCTATTCTGGCCAGATTTTTTATTAAAAAATATAATGTCATTGATGAACGAAACGTCAAAGACATTACAGATGAAGCTATAAATGTATTAAAATCAATGAACTGGGCTGGTAATGTACGCGAATTGGAAAATGTTATTGAACGAGCAGTTCTACTTAGTGATGGAGAGCAGATTCAACAGCAAAATCTTTTTATTGGTGAGACACAAAAGGCCCAGACAGCCAAAAATTTACCTGGACAGGTTATGGGAGGTACTCTAAAAGAAATGGAAAGAAAAATGATTTTCCATACCCTTGACCAGACAGGTGGAAATAGAACCCATGCTGCTGATATATTAGGTATAAGCGTTAGAACCTTGAGAAATAAATTAAATGAATATCGAAATGCAAACTATGAAATATAACTTATAAAGGGATAGACGCTTATAAGAATTTTTTACTTGAAATAATTATGTTTAGCATATATATGTGAAAACAAAGTGGTTATTCTTTCCGTAAAATTCAAGTAATATTATAATAAGTTTAAAAAAATTTAATGATTTTTATATATTATTGATTAAAAAAAATTCTAAAAAATAATAAAAATTAATGAGAAATAAAAATTATCAAAAAGCATGTTTTTATAATCATTAATGGAGGAATTTATGCCAATCAAACCTCTTTTTGGAAAAACATATTCATACATAGAAAACTCTTTAGATATTGCGCAACGACAACATTCATTTATTAGCAGCAACATTGCAAATATTGACACTCCAGGTTATAAAGCTCGAGAAATAGATTTTAAAACTACCTTAAAAAATGCAATGGAGGGATCGTCCATTTTTTTATCAAGAACTAATGATCGTCATTTGGGAGGTGTAGCAACTGAAATGGGGTATGTTATGTCTTCAAGAGATCGAGAGCAAATGGATCTTGATGTTGAGATGTCAAAATTGTCACAGAATAATTTAAAATATAGAATGGCAGTAGATGCTTTAACACGGAAACTACAAAAAGCCAGAGCTGTATTTGGGTCAGGAGGTTAAACATGAATTTTTTTCATTCCATGAATATGAGCACAACCGGTCTTACTGTTAATCGGTTACAAATGAATGTCATTTCAAGCAATCTTTCCAATGCAAATACCACAAGAACAGAGAATGGTGAACCATATCGCAGAAGACTTTTACATCTAAGAACAAAAGCTGTTGAAGACTTTCAATCAGTTCTTGATGGAGAAGTTCGTGATAAAAATAAAGATACTTTTTATGGGGTCAATGTAGATAAAATAGACAAAGATATGACACCATTTAGAAAAGTTTATAATCCTGGTCATCCTCATGCAGACAAACAGGGCTTTGTATCAATGCCTAACGTAAATGTTATGCTTGAAATGGCTAATCTTGTTATTGCCAAACGTTCCTATGATGCAAATGTATCAGCTATGAAGGCAGCTAAAAATATGGCGCTAAAAGCGCTTGAAATCGGTAAATAAAATTATAAAAATGAGAGGTTCAAATGAATGATTTTGGAATTCAACCAGATCGAGCAATTCCGATCTTCCCTGAAAAACAAACATTATCTGAACAAAAAACAGTTGATTTTAGGGATTTTATCAAAAAAGCCATTTATCGTACCGATCAACGTCAAAAAGATGCTGATATTGCAGTTCAAAACATGATGCAAGGAAATGCTGGAATTCATGAAACTATGTTAGAGTTGTCTAAAGCTGATCTATCACTAAAGCTATTAAATCAGTTTCGTCAAAAAACAATGGAATCATATAAACAACTTATGCAGATGAGTTTTTAACTCTAAATTTAAGTTAAGCTCTTATCCCTGTTGGAATCAGGATATAACATTTATTGTTATATCTTTATTTTTTTATTCATCAATTCAAAGTAAAGCAGATATCTAAAGTGAATACCTTCATAAAACAGTTCATTGAAGTTTTTCGGTCTATGAGTCCGGCACGCAAAGCCATGGTTATTGGCGTAATTATATTGGTATTAAGTGGTTTTGTACTTATGTTTTATTGGGCAAACCAGGTTGATTACCAAACCTTATACACCAATTTAGCCAGCGATGATGCGTCCGCTATTATTTCAAAACTAAAAGAAGATAATATTCCGTACAAAATTGAAGCTGAAGGAACTATCATCAAAGTTCCTGTTGAAAAAGTCTATGAACTCAGATTGGCAATGGCCAGTGAAGGCTTACCAAAAGGTGATAGTGTCGGATTTGAGGTCTTTGACAATACAACCTTCAGTACTACAGAATTTGTACAAAAATTAAATTACCAGCGAGCACTGCAAGGTGAACTTGCTCGAACTATTTGTCAGTTTGAAGAAGTTGACCATGCTCGTGTTATGTTGGTTATGCCAGAAGAATCTTTATTCATTGAAGATGCTAAACCTCCATCAGCTTCTGTTTTATTAAAATTACGTTCAAAGCTTCCTAAAGATAAAGTCCATGGAGTTGTTCATCTTGTTGCCAGTTCTGTTGAAGGCTTAGAGGCCACCCAGATAACTGTTGTAGATACCAGTGGTGCTATTTTGTATAAAAATGAATCTGATGAAGAAGAAGCAATGGCAAAAATGCAGACAGAATATCAAAGAAAAATTGAACAAAGATACCATACTCAGATTCAAACTATGCTTGAAAGGATTGTGGGAGAAGGTAAGGCCATTGTTAGAGTGAGTGCAGATATTGATTTCAATCAAGTGGATTTAAGAGAAGAAAAATATGATCCCGATAGTAGCGCTATAAGAAGTGAACAACATAAAGCAGAATCAGCTAAAAAGGAAAGAGATGAAGCTCAGGGAAATACAGAAGTTGAATCAGGCTCTGAAAATCAAGATCAAAATTTGACAAGTCTAACACAAAAATCAGATAAAATTGTAAATTATGAAGTCAGCCATTATGAAAAAAGGGTCTCAAAGCCCTTTGGAGAAATAAAACGACTATCAGTAGCCTCTGTTGTTGATGGTGTTTATCAAATGGTGAAAGCAGATGATGGCACTGAAAAAATGGAATATGAGAATCGTTCTGAGCAAGAACTTCAGAAATTGGAAGAACTTGTTAAAAAAGCAATGGGCTATAGTTCAGATAGAGAAGATCAGGTTCAGGTAACATGCATGCGTTTTACTATTACAGCAGAAGATATCTTTCCAAAAGAACGTAACTGGCTTGTTTATGGTCGTCCTTACATAAGGCCAATTTTAAATTTGATTCTGGTACTGCTAATTTTCTTTTTTGTGGTTCGTCCATTTTTGAAAGCATTTAGGCAAATGGCACAACCACCAGAACCTGATGAAGAAGATCAACCACCAGAATTGCCAGAACCTGATGAAGTCGAAGGGTTACCAGATATTGCTAAGATGAGCTTAAGAGAAAGAGTTATTATGATAGCCAATAATTATCCAGAAAAGACTGAAAACTGGATAAGAGGTTGGATAAACGAGGTAGAGAAAAATGTCTAATGGCGCAGGATTAACAATCGACACTTTGAATGGCCCCATAAAGGCTGCTATATTCTTAATGATTATGGGGGAAGAATACACTACAGAATTTTTTAAAAAGCTCAATGAAATCGAGATTAGAAAAGTCGCTCGTCATATTTCTGAAATACGTTATGTCCCTCCAGATGTCATGACAAGCGTTATGGAAGAATTTTTGGATAATGTTGAAGCTGACGATCAAATGATGATTGAAGGTGGTAGTTTTCTAGAAAGTGTAGCAGGCAATTCATTAGGAGAAGCCAAAGCAGCAGCATTATTCAGCGAAATCGATGAAGATAAACAAAAAGCTCCATTCTCGTATTTTGAACGGATGGATTCCAAGATGATGATAGACTTTATTAAAGGTGAGCACCCACAAACTATTGCATTAATACTATCACATCTTAAACCTTCAAAAGCAGCCTCTATACTAATGGGCTTACCTAAGAATATTCAAGGTAGCATTTCAATGAGAGTTGCAAAAATGAAACAGCTACCTTTAGAAGTTGTAC
>Ga0272440_1001242_pt1 | contig 21178 bp, 16 predicted proteins | sample SSMMMBAug17_FD_192440 | JGI IMG/M metagenome (GOLD analysis project Ga0272440, IMG submission 192440) | Marine sediment archaeal communities from Little Sippewissett salt marsh, Falmouth, MA, United States - SSM-MMB-Aug17 | ecosystem: Environmental > Aquatic > Marine > Wetlands > Sediment ...
ATGCTTGTGTTTGCAAACTTTTTACATGCATTGGACTGTATTGCGGAAGATCTGGTCAGGCATAACATTGAGTTTGTTCATATGACCGGTGCCACACGAGATAGAAAAAAACTGGTTGAACAGTTTCAGGAAGATGATGCCACCCAGGTATTTTTAATGACACTTAAAACTGGCGGTGTCGGGCTCAACCTGACTGCAGCGGATTATATTTTTTTGTTTGACCCCTGGTGGAATATTGCAGCAGAAAATCAGGCCATTGATAGAAGCCATCGCATTGGTCAGGATAAGACTGTATTTAGCTATAAGCTCATTGCACGGGGGTCTATTGAAGAAAAAATTCTTGAATTGCAAAACATGAAACGCGAACTCTTTGACAACTTGATTTCGTCTGATGGGGCTTCAATCAAATCATTGGATGAAGAAGACATTGAATTCATTTTGGGAGAATAAGACTATGGCAGCAAACTGGAAAAATAAAGTAATCAAACAAATAGAACTTTTCAAGAACTGGTCCAAAACGCGTCGGTTTCATTGTGTTTCTTGTCAAAGTGAAATTCCTCCCAGTATCGAACTGGCTGAAGGCCGATTTTGTTTGAACTGCGCAGTAAAACGTCTCAAGGACAATCTGATTGAAACTGTGGACATGCAGAAATGGAAAATGAATCGATTTGCCGATTACTTAAAAAAGGGGTCACCAGCAGACCGCTTGCTTGTGTTGTATCGTTTTGAAGAAGTCCTATCCATTATTGCTCAGCATGATGGCACAAAAGCCTTTCAATTATATCAGCCCTTGATCAGAAATCTCGGCTATATTCATCAACACCCGCTGTCATCAAGTGTACGCCAGGCAGCGCATGAAGCTGCCGTTGAAGTGGGAGAAAGTCTTCTGCCTGTCCTTGTTTGTACAACTCAACATTCCTCAGCAGTTTACTATGCCAATGTACTATTAACCGCAGCAACAATTTCTCCTGAAGATTTAAAAGTACAAAATATGCTGAAAAAGGCTGTAAGCAACAGCAGCGCAAGTGTTAAAAAAATTCTTTTAAGTGCCTTTGAACATATTGAAGAATCATGGATTGTTCCATTGCTTGATATTATGTCTGGTGATGACAATATGAAAATCAGAGAAAAAGCCACTGAATTATATGTGGGGATTCCGAAAGATGCGACTGATGAACAATCCAAAGTGAAACATGTCAAACCGCCAAAGGATCTGATTGATATCATCAATGTCAATTACAAAAATGATGAATTAAAAATGATATACGATCATTATCTCCATCTGTTTTTTGATATCAGTTATTTTGGCATGATCAATCGGTTGATTCGAAGCAAATTGAAAAAACTGGATATGGTCCATGCGCTGGCAACCTTGCTGTGTGATAAGGATAATTTTTGGCTACTGATGAATGCCATGCATGATGATGTTTACACTGTTTTTGAACGAATTGCCTGGGAAGGGGGGGATCTATCCGGCGATATACTCAATCGGACATTAAGTGAAAAGGTGAGTGAGATTAAAGAAGAATTTATTCGAGATCGGGTTTATAAAAAAAATGAATTGAACAGTAAATACAGTATTTTTAAAGTCAAAAAAGTACATAAAATGTCTCGCGAACATGGATGGCTCAATGATTATCAACTGTCCTTACCAGATACGATCCGAAAATACGCCCAAAAATATTTGCCAAAGCCCAAATATTATGAGTTGATTGGTCAGTCGGAAGATCCAGAATCCTGTCAGATATTCTGCGATAATTTTGCAATTGTACACCAGCTTCCTCTTCTGGTGCATTATATTCAATCAAAAAATCTGGCAATTGAGCAAAAAAATTATAAACCAACAAAAATGTCATTGAATAACATGAATATCAGTTGTTCTATCCAGGAATTTTATCCTTCAGGTAAACATGAAGAAAAACTGTTGCGAACCAATCTCATTGCATGTTTTCTTTATTTGTTTTCAGGTGAGTTAAATGTAAGATCCATTCCACCTGAACAGCTATTAAAAGAAATGCTGGATCACTTTTTCTTGGGTAATGATCAATACAACTACACGTTTAATACCTTTTCTTTTTTGACATATTTAAAAAACTGGAAAAAACTGACTGATAATTTTCAACATGACAGTCAATATCAAATGGAAACCTGTTTTAGAAAGAATATCTGGAACGTTCTCAAGGAAATGCCAGAAAAACAATGGATTTCAGTCAATAATATCATCAAATATTGTTATTTTCGTAATATAGACATTCGAATTGCCCATCCCTATCTGGTTAGTCAATACGTGCATTTTTCTCCAAGTCGTTACATGAATGACAGATGGGAAAACGTAAAGGGCAAAACCTATGTTTCTGAATCCGGCTTTTCAACAGTCATAACAGTCCCGGCTGTCAAGATGTTTCTTTTTTTTCTGGCAAGCTTTGGTATTATTGATATTGCATATACGCCCCCTGAAAATGATGAAATACGTACCAAAAACAGACTCTATTTAAGCGAATATGATGGTCTCAAATATGTGCGATTAAATGAATTGGGCAAATATTTGTCTGGCAAATCAAAAACATTTAATTTTGACCCCGAAAAACTAAGCGCTCAAGTGACTTTAGACAAAGATCGGCTTATTGCATACCTTCGAGGCAATGATCCGGTAAAAAAAATGGTGCTTGATAAAATTGCCTTGATGATTCATGAGGGGTGTTATCGGGTAAATTATCAAATATTTTTGAAGGATTGCAGATCAAAAAAAGATATCGATAATAAAATTGAATTGTTTTATGAATATATTTCTGAAAACCCTCCGGAAGTATGGCAGAACTTTCTTGATGATATATCTTCAAAAAAAGATCCCCTTGAGGAAAAAATGAATCTGCATGTATTTCAGGTTAAAGATAATCAAGAATTGATTGAACTCATTGCCAGGGATGAAATACTTCGAAAATTGGTTCTTATTGCTGAAGATTATCATATCTTGATTTCGGAACATCATATTAAATCTGTGCAGCGTCGATTGGGTGAATTTGGTTTTTTTATGGATGTATGACGCAATACTCATGTTTTTTTCAGATATGCGACCGCTGCACATAAGCAATGGCTCATATGATTTGCCATTGCTCGTTGTACAACAGGCATCCGCTTCAGTTTGGTCAGATTCAATGGAAACAAACTATGGGACGGTCATTAGCAAATATAATAAGATGTTCACCAAAAACTTGATAATAATTTAAGTAATGAAACAGATCATTTTTCACTAAGGAATGCTCGAAAATTAAGTTCCCCATTTATCTTGAACGTATAATCGTTTGGCACGTAGAGACGTAGCATGCTACGTCTCTACAGAACAAAAACCCCGATGAACATTTTTTCAAATGGGGAGCCTATTTTCAGAGCTTTCCTAATCTTTACATAGGTCATCTTAATCTTGATATAAGGGATCATCGAAATATATTTTTTTTTATTTATTATTTGACAATCCCAAAAAACTTAGGTATGTATGCAAATTTACAGCGGGCATAGCTCAGTTGGTAGAGTACAAGCTTCCCAAGCTTGGGGTCGCGAGTTCGAACCTCGTTGCCCGCTTTTTATTTGCGCCTTTCCAGGAATATGAAAGAGGAAAATTCTATGAACTAGAATACTTGGCAATTGGATGGTTATGTATTTTTTTATTTGGAAACGGGCGTCTTGCCCGTTTTTTTGTTTATGGGTAAAGGTAAATATTTAAAATATAAAGGAAATCGTAGCAAGTCACACGACGAACGAAAAAATAATATAAAAATGTATCTGGTTGAAGATATCGTTCGAGGTGTTCAGACATTGTCACGATCCATTATTGAAACCGAGGGACTGGATCTGGTTCATGTGGAATTTCTTAGGGAACAGGTGGGATGGATACTTCGGTGTTACATTGACAGATTGGATGATGACAAGGTAACGATTGAAGACTGTGCCCAGATCAGTCGCATGTTGAGTGATATTTTCGATGTTGCGCTTGAGACATGGTTAGAAGAGTGGGTTCAAAAAAAAGATGGTGCTCAAAATAAACCCAAAGACATGTTTTTACCATCTTATAATCTTGAAATTTCTTCACCTGGAGAGCGACGGCCAGTTAGTCGGAAATCTGACTTTTTTCGGTTTCAAGGAAATAAATTTTCATTGACTGTTCATTCTGCAATGAATGGTCAAAAAAAATTTAAAGGAATGTTATCTCAAGCAGATGACTCGCAAGTTACAATTAAAACAGCATCTTCTACAGTGGCGATTCCTTACGAAAATATTCGTATCGCCAGGCTTGAGTTATAAACTATTTTACATCGATTTTTATCCGATGGAGGATCAAGATAAGTATGCAAGTTTCAGACATTAAACGCGTTATCGATCAAATTAGCAGAGATAAAGGAATTGATCGACATGTGCTGATAGCGACAATTGAAGAAGCTTTGAAATCAGCCGCTCGTAAAAAACATGGTAATCGTATTGATGTTGAGGTTCAATACAATGATGAAACGGGTGAGATAGAGGTCTTTCAATTTAAAGAAGTGGCTGAAACTGTTGATGATCCAGAACTTCAAATGTCTGTTGAAGAAGGCCGCCAACTGGATCCTGAGTGTGAAATTGGCGACAGTCTTGGCACGAAAATGGAAACATCTTCATTTGGCAGAATTGCGGCACAGTCAGCCAAGCAAGTCATTATTCAAAAAATGAAAGATGCTGAACGAGATGCTGTCTATAAAAGTTTTATTGATCGTAAAGGTGAAATTGTCAATGGCATTTTGCAACGCATTAATAAGGGCGATTTAGTTGTCAATTTGGGACAAACCGAAGGCATTCTCCCTGTTTCTGAACAAGTTCCAAGAGAAACATTTCAACGAGGGGACAGGGTTCGGGCGTACATTTTGGATGTTATGCAGGATACGAGAGGTCCTCAAATTATTTTATCCAGGACCCACCCCGGCTTTTTAGTTCAGTTGTTCAAGACCGAAGTGCCAGAAATTAGCGAAGGCATTGTTGAGGTCATGGGAGCTGTTCGTGAGGCTGGCAGTCGTGCCAAAATAGCGGTGACATCAAGCGATTCTGATATTGATCCAGTGGGAGCATGTGTTGGGATGAAAGGAAGTCGTGTCCAAAATGTTGTACAGGAACTTAGAGGAGAAAAAATTGATATTATTCCCTGGCATGCAGATGCCGCAAAATTTGTCTGTAATGCGCTGGCACCTGCACAAATTTCTCGGGTGATTATTGACGATGAAAACCGGTCGATGGAAGTCATTGTTCCTGATGAATTTTTGTCTATTGCTATCGGAAAACGTGGACAAAATGTTCGGTTGGCATCCAAGCTCACGAGTTGGCATCTGGATGTTAAGAGTGAAAGCAAATACAGTAAAACAATGAAAGATGGTTATGATTCACTTATGTCTCTATCGAGTGTAACAATTAGTATGGCGGATAGTCTCTATGAAAAAGGTTTGTATTCCATTGAAGAAATTAGTAATGCTTCTGTAAAAGATCTCGTTCAAATAAGAGATATGACAGAAGAAAAAGCCATACAGCTAATAAAAGAGGCCCGAGAAGCTCTGGGAGTCGTCTTCAATTATGAAGACATTTTTAAAAGAAATCATAATAATCAAAATGACCCTACAACGAATGATAAAATTGATGAACCTGAAAAAGATGTTTTTTCAAACGAAAGAATTGATAATGATAAAAATGATAATGTGTATGATGACGAAAAAGAGAAAATGGATGATGGTTTAGATGAGAATGACGATATTGTAAATGATGCAGCGGACGCGGATGAAGATGATGGTGTAAATGAAGATGAGGATGAGGAGAACGAATATGATGAAGAAGTGAACGAAGAAGAAGATGATGATGAGGATGAGGATGAAGATGAAGATGATGAGGATGAGGATGAGGATGAGGATGAGGATGAGTACGATGAAGACGATGAGGATGATGAGGATGAAGAAGATGAAGAAGATGAAGATGATGAGGATGAGGAAGTTGAGTACGATGAAGACGATGATGACGAAGACGATGACGAATAATAAATAGGTTTGGAAAAGTCGCGTCATTGCGGATATGTTGTCATGATAAGAAATAATGACGAACATATCCACAATAAAAACTATCGGCAACTGTGCACCAAAAAACAGAACGAATGTATCGTTCAGGAATGGTGATTTTCAAATGACACAAGTTTTGGATTGTTGTCATTTAAGGAGGATTGATGGCGAAGCTTAGAGTACACGAACTTGCCAGAGAACTAAATTTGACCAACAAAATACTGATGGATAAAATGAAAAAGTTGAATATATCCGTGGGCAGTCACATGAGTGCTTTGGATGACAAGGATGTGCAGACCATTCGCGACAGTTTAATTATAAGCAAAAAGAAAAAAAATGTTGAAGAGGAACGTGTTAAATCAACTGTAATCAGACGACGGAAAAAAGGCGCCAAACAACAATCAGATACAGTCCGAAAAAAGGTAAAACATGGACCAAAGAGAGATGTGAAAAAAGATTCTCAAAAAAGTACTGATACAGGAGGAGAATCCTCTGATGTGCAATCTGAAGATAGCAATCAAAAAGCAAAAAAATCACGACATAAAAGCAGGCGGAGCAAACCAAAAGAGGTTTCAGACAAAACAGATCAGGATAGTAATGAGAAGAAACGTTCCGATCAAACATCCGATAGTGATAAAAATAAAAATAAACGAAGGAGAAAAAGAAAAAAGAAAAAGGATGCTAGCGGCGAGCCCGCTAAAATAATCAAAAAAGCCGATTATCCAAAAGATACCGAAGAAGAGCTTGTGCATTCGGATGATCCTGCAGTTAGTTCAGAATCGCCTATTGAAACTCCAGCTGAAACCAAAGAAGTGCCCGATAAAGAGGCCAACAATTTACAGAAAGATACGCCAAAGAAAAATGAAGATAAGCAATCACAAGGAGATTCAGAGAAAAAAAAGAAAAATAAACCAAAAAACTTTCAGGACAAGAAAAAAGATAGCCTTGATAAAAAGAAAAAGAAACGTTCAAAAAAACGCAGAAGGGATGAACCTGCTAAAATAATTAAAAAAGCTGATCCTACTATCGTTTCTGTAATCGAATCTGAATTACAGACTGATGAAGATGTGCTTACTGCTGAAATTGATTTTTCAAAGCAACCTTCACGTGAAGTCCCTGATCAGCCAGCACCACAAGAACCTCAGAAGAAAAAACGTAAAAAGGGTAAAAAACGTCAACCGAACGAAAATCAAGACGATCAAAAATTCTTCAATAAACGTATTTCATTTAAGAAAAAGGAAGTTGTTGAAGGTTCGGCGCTTTATTCTGAAAAAAAGGGTAAAGGAAAAACCCGAAAATCAAAAGGTGGACAAAAGAAACCTGTCCAAAAATCCCAAAAAACTCAGATTACAACGCCTAAGGCAATCAAACGTCGCATCAAAATTTATGATGCGATCGTTCTGGCAGATCTTGCAAAACGAATGGGAATAAAAGCCAGCGATTTAATCAAAAAACTGATTGAAATGGGCGTTATGGCAACTGTCAACCAATCACTGGATTATGACACAGCGGTACTGGTTGCGACAGAATTTAATTTTGAAGTGGAAAAGGGAACCTTTGAAGAAGATACTGTTTTGGAGCATACAGAAGATGCGCCTGAAGATCTTCAGGATCGACCGCCTGTGGTAACAATCATGGGGCATGTCGATCATGGAAAAACGTCATTACTTGATGCCATTCGAGAAACACGTATTACAGCATCGGAAGCAGGTGGTATAACGCAGCATATTGGTGCATATAATGTTAAAACTGATAAAGGTCAGATCGTATTTTTGGATACACCAGGTCATGAAGCGTTTACGAGTATGCGCGCACGCGGTGCACAGGTTACAGATATTGTTGTTTTAGTTGTTGCTGCCGATGACGGCGTTATGCCTCAAACAGTCGAAGCTGTTAATCATTCAAAGGCTGCCGAAGTCCCCATTATTGTAGCTGTTAACAAAATTGACAAGGCAGGCGCAGAGCCAGACAAAGTTAAGCGTGAATTATCGGATTATGGGTTGATGCCAGAAGATTGGGGGGGGGATACTATTTTTACGCATGTTTCCGCAAAAATGAAACAAGGAATTGATGATTTACTGGAGATGATCCTGCTTCAAAGTGAGGTCATGGAGTTAAAAGCCAATCCCAACAAATATGCAAGAGGTCATGTCGTTGAAGCAAAAATTGATTCTGGTCGCGGTGCTGTGGCTACTGTATTAATTCAGGAAGGAACTCTTCACAAAGGCGATCCAATCGTTTGTGGTGTTCATTCCGGTAAAGTGCGTGCGCTGATCAATGATCGAAATAAACCAGTCAAAACGGCGGGCCCATCAATACCTGTTGAAATTTTGGGATTGACAGGCGTTCCCATGGCAGGTGATGAACTCATTGCTGTTGCTGATGAAAAAACTGCGCGGCAGGTCAGCAGCCATAGATCTCAAAAATTGCGCATGATGGAACTTGCAAAAAGCAATCGTATCAGCCTGGATAACTTTTTTGAAAAAATGCAATCACAGGATGTTAAATCCCTTAATCTCATTGTTAAAACCGATGTCCATGGCTCTATTGATGCCATTAATGAATCACTTAATAAATTGTCTGGTGATGAAGTTAAAATTGCAATTGTTCATTCAGCCACCGGGACCATTACAGAATCGGATATATCGCTTGCGGCTGTGTCTGATGCTATTGTCATTGGATTTAATGTAAGGCCTTCAGCACGTGTACAGGAACTGGCCAATGAAGAAAATGTAGATATTCGTTTTTATGATATCATTTATCATCTAATCAATGATATCAAAGATGCTGTTGTTGGCATGATGGAATCTACATTTGAAGATGAGGTCCTGGGTCATGCTGAAGTTCGTGAAATCTTTTCTATTCCAAAAATTGGTATTATTGCCGGATCTTATATTAAATCTGGTAAGGTAGAACGAAATCAACAGGCCAGATTGCTTAGAGAAGGCGTTGTCATATATACTGGAAAAGTTTCCTCCCTCAAGCGGTTTAAAGAAGATGCCAAAGAAGTGGCATCAGGCTATGAGTGTGGAATTGGCATTGAAAATTATAATGATATTAAAGTCGGTGATGTCATTGAGTGTTTTCGTTTAAAAGAAATAAAACCAAGAATTGAAGAGTAATGATTATGAGTATGGTTCTTGGATTGGCGACAATCAGTCTTCGTTTGCCAGAAAATAATACGCTGAAAGGTAAGCGTAAGATTCTCAAATCTATTTTAGGCAAAATGAAAAATACATTTAATGTTTCTGCTGCTGAAATTGCTGAAAATGATACCCATCGCAAGTCTGAAATCGGTTGTTCTATGGTGGGCAATGATGCGGCCCATATCAACTCGAAATTGGATAAACTCATTAATATGGTTGAGGATATGGGAGTGGCAGAAATTGTTGATACACAAATTGAAATAATGCATTGTTAATATTATGAAAACATATCCAAGATCAGAACGGGTTAGTAGTAAAATTCGAGAGGAAATATCACAAGTTTTGATGCGTGATGTGAAAGATCCGCGTATCAAGAATATCACAATTACAGATGTAAAAATGAATAATGATCTCAAAAAAGCACGAATTTATTACTGTCTTGCAGGTGACGATAATCAAAAACAAGATGCGGCACAAGGACTGAAAAGTGCCATGGGATTTATTAAGCGAGAGATGGCAAATCGACTGGATTTACGTTATATGCCAGAATTTCAATTTTATTTTGATGAATCATTGGATACCGGTTCCAGAATTGATCAGTTATTAGAAAAAATTTCTTATGCAACGCAAACGCAAGAGATATGATCCAGATGTTCCAGCAGGCATACTGTCTGTAAATAAGCCTGAAGGTCAAACATCGGCACAGGTTGTAGCAAAAATCAAAAACGCGCTGAACGCAAAAAAGGTTGGACATACAGGAACTCTGGATCCATTTGCAACGGGCATTGTTATTTGTTGTATCAATCAGGCCACAAAGCTTTCACAATTCTTTTTGGAAGGTGACAAAACCTATGAAGGTGTACTTCATTTAGGAATTGCGACAGATACACAGGACAGAACAGGAAAAACAATTTATCAACAAGATCCAAAATGTTCAGAACACGATATCTCGGAAGCTTTCAAACAATTTACAGGAACAATTGAACAATCCCCACCGACATTTTCTGCCTTGAAACACAAAGGTGAACCCCTTTATCGTCTGGCGAGAAAAGGTCAACCTGTACAAAAGCCACCGAGACAGGTTCATATTTATGAATTGGTCATTTTATCAATAAATATACCATTCATAAAATTTAAATTGAAATGTTCATCAGGAACTTATGTGCGGACTATTTGTGCAGATATTGGACAACGTTTGGGGTGCGGTGGACATTTGAAAGAACTTATCCGTGTTGAAAGCTGTGGATACACGCTAGATGATACTTTGACATATGAACAAATTGCTGAGATGGCATCACAAAAAAAACTGAAATCTAATATTGTGCCTGTTGCAAATGTTCTCAAAAATGTTCCAAAAATTGTTGCAACACCTGACATAAAAAAAAGAATTTTAAATGGCAAAAAAATCTTAAAAAGCAATTTTTCTCAAGATAATTTAAATCAAGAAAATATCTTGCAAATCATAACACCTGATAATATACTTTTGGCTGTCATTCGATATCAAGAAATGAGCGAAGAATGTAAAGTCATTCGTATGGGATTATCAGAATAATAATTAACAAATCCCCGAAGAACCAGGGGGAAGATAAAAAGCCGTGGGAGGTGATTAAAAAATGTCAATTACCCAAGATGACAAGCATAGTTTGATCGAACAATACAAAATTCATGACTCAGATACCGGTTCACCAGAAGTACAGGTGGCCATTCTTACGCGTCGTATTACGAATTTAACAGAACATTTTAAAACGCACAAAAAAGACCATCATTCACGAAGAGGCTTATTGAAACTTGTTGGGCAACGCAGAAGTTTATTGAATTATGTCAAATCAAAAAATGTGAATCGTTATCGATCACTTATTAAAAGTCTGGGGCTCAGACGATAATTGTTTAAGAGCAGTTTTTTTTCTTCTAAATAAGGTGATATCCGAAAAAGATAATATCAGATATAATCCGGAATTAAACACGTAGAGACAGGGTTAACCTTTGTCTCTACAAGCTCATATGGGATAACTAATGTTGTATCCTGAAGTCACTTAGAAGTACTCAAAAATAAATTTCTGAAGGAATATTCTGAAAATAATTGACCCATTAGCGTCTGTCTGACTTGTTGGATTGGGGAAATTATTTTTCGAGTATTCCTGAATGAATGCTCAAAAAATAATTGTTGCCAACCCATGACCAGGAGAAATTAATGGAATTAGAGCTTAAAGCGGAAATAGGTGGAAGAACCTTAAGTGTCCGCACTGGAAAAATGGCCAAACAGGCATCTGGATCTGTTTTGGTGCAGTATGGCGAAACACAGGTATTGGTCACAGTTGTGGCCTCCAATGAAGTACGTACCGGTATAGATTTTGTCCCTTTGTCGGTAGAGTATCAGGAAAAGATTTATGCAGCCGGACGTATACCCGGAAATTATTTTCGGCGGGAAGTGGGACGTCCCAGTGAGAAAGAAACTTTAACCGCGCGGTTAATTGATCGACCCATCAGGCCGATGTTACCAAAAGATTTTCGATATGAAACTCAGGTTATTGCAACTGTTTTATCTATGGACCAGGAAAACGATCCGGACACTCTGTCCATGATTGGGGCATCTGCAGCATTAACAATTTCAGATATTCCTTTTGCAAGCCCCATTGCATGTGTGCGCGTGGCACGATTAGATGGCACTTTTGTAATCAATCCCCATATAGAGTCATTGAGTAATTGCGATATTAATATTATGGTTGCAAGATCAAAAGAAGGCATTGTGATGGTTGAAGGTGAAGGTCATATTGTTCCAGAGAGTGATATTCTGGATGCCATATTTTTTGCCAATGAAGCCATGCAACCAGTCATTGACTTACAGGAAAAACTTCGTGAAATTGCAGGTGTTGAAAAACGTGAAATTATAAATGAAACAATAGATGAGGCGCTTGTTGAAAAAATAAAGAATATTGCAGCTGAAAAAACAAAAGAGGCACTAACAATCGCTAGTAAAAAAGAACGTCACAACGCATTGTTTAATATAAAAAATCAAGTATTTAAAGAACTTGGTGAATCATATGCGGATCAAGCACTACAAATAAACACAGTTTTACACGATTTGGAACGAGATTATCTCCGCAGCCAGATATTAAAAGAGGGACAACGCATCGGTAATCGCAAATTTAATGAAATTCGGCCTATCAGTACAGAAGTTGGCGTACTCGCACGTCCACATGGCTCGGCACTTTTCACTCGTGGAGAAACCCAGGTATTGGGCGTATTGACATTAGGCTCCAGCTCGGATGAACAACGTGTAGAAACATTAAGCGGTGATGAATTTAGACCATTTATGCTACATTATAATTTTCCGCCTTATTCAGTCGGAGAGGTCAAACGTTTAGGAGCCCCCAGTCGTCGGGATATTGGTCATGGTGGATTATCTACCCGTGCTGTCAATAAAGTAATCCCACCAAAAGAAAAATTTGATTATACAGTCCGGATTGTTTCTGAGGTTCTAGAATCTAATGGTTCATCCTCAATGGGCACTGTTTGTGCAGCCAGTCTGGCGCTAATGGATGGCGGTGTGCCCATATCAGATGCTGTTTCTGGTATTGCCATGGGATTGATTAAAGAAGGTGATCAGGTTGTTATTCTGTCTGATATTCTGGGTGATGAAGACCATATGGGCGATATGGATTTTAAAGTGGCCGGTACGAAAGATGGTATTACTGCTGTTCAAATGGATATCAAAATTCATGGTATTTCCAAAGATATCCTGGAAAAAGCGTTGGAACAGGCCAGAGAAGGCAGATTGTTTATTTTGAATAAAATGATGCAAACCATTAATACCTCCAGATCAGAACTCTCCCCTTATGCACCTTGTGTCTTGAGTCTTAACATCAAACCAGATAAGATTCGTGATGTTATCGGTCCAGGTGGAAAAATTATTCGTTCCATTCAAAGTGAAACCAATAGTAAGGTAGATATTGATGATTCTGGGACTGTTCGTGTATCTGCATTGAGTGAGGAAGAAGCAAATATTGCCTTGAATCGAATCAAGGAAATCGTAGAGGACCCCGAGATTGGAGCCATTTACGATGGCGAAGTTGTTCGTATTACTGATTTTGGCGCTTTTGTTAGAATTCTACCGGGTACTGAAGGACTTGTTCATATTTCTCAGCTTGAAAATCGTCGCGTGGCCAGAGTGCGCGATGTGGTTAAAGAAGGCGACATTATTTCGGTTAAAGTCATCGAAATTGGTCGAGATGGCAAAATTCGTTTAAGTAAAAAAGCGGCAGCATACGATGACGACTCTGTTGGTTCACAAAAGTACACTCGAAAACGGGATTCGGGTCGTTACTAAAAAACTCCCCTATGCACAGACCATTTCCATGGGGATATGGATAAATGTGGGCGCCCGAGATGAATTGCCCGAACAACATGGGCTCTCACACTTTATCGAACATATGATTTTTAAAGGGACTTCCACACGCAATGCATACCAGATTGCCAAAGAGCTGGATGCCATTGGGGGACAGGCCAATGCCATGACAGCATTGGAATATACCTGTTTCTATGCCAGATGCTATTATACGCATTTAGACAAAGTCATTGATTTATTAAGCGACATGCTCTTATCCTCAGCATTTGATCCAGATGAAATAGAACGTGAAAAACAGGTTATTTTTCAGGAATTGAATATGTTCGAAGACGACCCGGAAGACTATATCAATTTCTTGTCAGGGCAGTCATATTGGGGAAAACATCCTGTCAGTCGTTCCATACTGGGGACGCATAAGTTGGTGAAATCCTTTGATGCCAACACAATTCGGTCTTATTTTGATCATCAGTACAGCCCGCAAAAGATTATCATTTCACTGGCAGGAAATGTCGCGCATGATGCGGTTGTGGATCGCTTTGAAAATATTTTTACAAAATTCAGCGAGCCGGAATATCCTTTGAACCGGACGCCACCCAAACCTCAACCCAAAAAAATTGTGAAATATCGTGATTTGGAACAAGTGCATATCTGTCTGGCGGGAAAAGGATTTCATCTGGACGCCCCTCAAAAATATGTATTTAACCTGCTTAACATTATTTTAGGCGGAAATATGAGTTCCATTCTCTTTCAGGAAATAAGAGAAACGCATGGACTGGCTTATCAGGTGTTTTCATCGCCAATCATGTTGACTGACACAGGTATGCAATCAATTTATATGGGCGTGGATTCATCAAAAGTGAATGATGCATTGAAAGTAGTTCATGAAACCCTGGATCGGGTGATTCATCACCCAGTGCCTGAATCAAGGCTGTCAGAAGCAAAAGAGTATGCTAAATCGACTATTCAATTATCAGAAGAAAGTGTCAATAATCAGATGGTCCGGCTTGGACAATCTGAATTGATTTATAAGCGTTACATTTGCATGGAAGAAATTATTGAAAATATTGAAATGGTAACGCCTGCTGATATTCAAGACTTGGCTCGAGAGGTTTTGGATATGGATCAGATGGCTATTGCCTTGCTGGGACCGGTAAAGGATTAAAACATACGCATGAAAAAGAAAGATCCCTGGGAAAAAGAGATAACACCTTTGATTGAAGTCATGGATCAAGCATACAGACGTCTTGATTCACAGGGTGATAAAATCAACAAAAAGTCGCTAACCGCCTTTTTTATCGATAATCCTAAATTTAAACGTATATGGAATCAGATTGCCCGCCAGAAACAGTTTGATCGATTGGAAAATAAAATTCACCAACTGGAGGAAAAGCAAAAAGAATTAACACAGGATAATGAAACCCTTACCAGTAAAAATAATTATTTAGAAAAACAGGTCTCATCGTTAAGAAATCTGGATTTTGAACTGACCGAGTTTTTGAAACGTGGCATGGCCGTTTTAATCAGTATGCTTCGTACACCAGACAATAAGGCTTATTTTGAAACCCTGGACCAACTCCGCACATTACTGACGACAGCTGAAGATATAAATGAAATGGATCGCTTGTTGGGAAAACTTCAAAAAATTGCATTGTGGGAGGAAGAACGTTTCTCAGCAGGTGGGGTTGTCTCCAGGAAAGAAGAATATCTGCGCATGCAAAAAGCCTATAATGAACTTCAACAACAGGTCGAAAAACTGACATCACAACGAAATAAATTTGAAAAACATCTGGCCAAACAGGAAGATGACTCCCTTAAACGAGAGCAATTTTTTATACGAATTATTAATTTGTTCATGAATTTATTACGAACATCTGAAAATCGCGTGTTTCATGGCTTATTCGATCGATTAAAAAAATTAATGAATGAGCGCGCCAGTATTGAGCGCATGAACAAAGTTATTACAACAATTCAGAATGTATCACTTCAAGAGGATGCACCGGTTATTACTGGTGCGGAAAATATAAAACCTGATAGTACACAACATAAAAATATTTTTGATGCATTTAAAGAAGTCCTTTTATTCACTTTGGCGGAATTTCAAATGGTGTTTGTAGAACCTGAAGACCAGAAGGTTGCCGATTTAACACAAAATATTCGCCAGGCCATATTTTCACCCAATTTCTTTATTATGGTCCAATCCTATTTGGATTTGTTCAAACAATACGCCAGTATTGTTAATGAAAAAGCACAAACATCATCGCCTGAAAATGCGCAGGCTGTTTCTGATGAAAACACTGAAACCATTCAGCCAGACACTCAAAATACAGCCAATTTTGTTCGAATGGCTGAAAAAATGATGCTTGATGCCCGGAAACAGGAGGTGCTTATGCCTGATAATCAGGAATCCGGAAAAATGGCCCGGTTATGGAATAATCTGAAGAAAAAAATGGGAATGACAAATTCGGAAAAAGTAAGCTTGCAAGCCCCGGTGCCACAGTTGATCCAATTACCGGTGGCATCAGCAAACGCATCTGTCATGCAGGAAGAAATTGAAAAGATAAAAAAAGAAATCGCACAACTTCAAACTCTTACCCGATTTCTGGAATCTGAACTGCTTGTTGATTCTCAAACCGGCATTTTTAATCGACGCGCATTTGAACGCCGACTGAATGAAGAAATGCAACGATTTAAGAATAGTAAGCAAGCCTTTTCTGTTATATTATTTGATATTGATCAATTCCGAACAATTACCCATAATTTTGGTTATACAGCAGCGAATGCCTGTCTTGCCCAAATTGGCAGAAAAATTAAGACAAGTCTCAGAAACAAGGACTATATTGCGCGTTATGGCAATGATGAATTTATAATATTACTGCCTGACACTGAGGACAAAGAAGCCTGCGAGGCCTGTACCTATTTAATGGAATTGGTACGAAAAGTAAAAATTTCACATAAAAACAAAATTATTCCAATTAACATCAGTATCGCTGTAACCCAGTCTCATCCTTCTGACAAACAAGCGAGTCATTTGAATGATCGCTTACACAAGGCCATGTTTGAAGCCAAAAAAGGCCCTGGGCGTATCATATGTGGAAAAATTTCAGGCTTGACTGAAATTTCCGGAAAGATGCAATCTGTCAGGCGTAAAAAGCATTCTTTTGGATGATAGTAAATAATTTCATTTTGAATTCAGTCTTTTTTTGTTTGCAATTTCTTTTTTAATGAAATATGACTTCAGTATCATTAATTTAGGTAAGAAGCCTAAAAATCACTGTCTATTTATATTTATAAAAAGTTTGGTTTTGTTATCAGTCGTTGATATATTAATTTAATATAATCATCTTCTTTTACCTTTGCCAATTATTTAATCTAAGCAGTCTAATTCAATAAAAATTATAAAACCGCAAAGATCAATGGTGTTATGAAAATGCCGAATGTTCATGCGGTTTTTTGCGTTTAAAAGGAGGACAGCATGTCTTACAGGAATTTTTTCAGGACTTTATTCATTTTGGTTTTGTTTTTCTACCTAACATCCGGAATAGCAATGGCTCATTTTGGAATGTTAATTCCATCAGATTCTATGGTCATGCAGAAAGATGAAAGAACCATCAATATTAAGATTTCCTTTTCTCATCCATTTGAAATGGCGGGCATGGAACTCGTAAAACCCAAAGTTTTTGGTGTGGTTGCAAATGGACAAAACAGTAGTCTTCTTGAAAATTTAAAAACAATAACTGTCATGAATCACACAGCTTGGCGTCTTGATTACAAGGTAAAAAAACCTGGCATTTATATGTTTTTCATGGAACCTGAACCTTACTGGGAGCCTGCAGAGGATTGTTTTATTGTCCATTTCACAAAAACAGTTGTTACCGCTTTTGGTGATGACGAAGGGTGGGATACTGAGATCGGACTTAAAACCGAAATCGTTCCTCTTTCAAAACCTTTTGGACTCTATACAGGTAATGTGTTCCAGGGTATTGTCAAGCTGAATCAGAAACCTGTTCCCTATGCAGAAGTGGAGGTGGAATATTTCAATAAAGATAGAAAATCACAAGCGCCGACCGATTACATGGTCACCCAGACCATTAAGGCAGATCAGAATGGTGTTTTTACTTACGCTGTTCCAAAAGCTGGCTGGTGGGGATTTGCCGCATTAAATGAAGCTGATTACACGATTAAGCATGAAAAAGTTGATAAATCCGTTGAAATTGGTGCTGTTATTTGGGTGGAATTCATCGATTGGCAGATAAAATAAAATTGTATGATCATCCAACTTTGGTTGTCCTGTCACCAGAGGTCTAAGTCTTTTTTTTGTTCGTGTCGTCCATGCGAAATGTGAATAACCAAAGTTGGTTATTATAGTATATCAAAGGTTTCTGAGGATTCTTTATGCATATATCCGAAGGTATTTTATCTGGTCCGGTGCTTTTTACAGGGGGAGCGCTTGCTGCGGCAGGGACTGCGATTGGTTTAAAAAGATTGGATTATGATAGAATTGCGAATGTTAGTATCCTTTCTTCTGCATTTTTTGTGGCCTCGCTCATTCACGTCAATGTAGGCCCTTCTAGTGTTCATCTGATTCTGAATGGAATTGTTGGTATTTTGCTTGGATGGGCAGCATTTCCGGCTATTCTGGTTGCATTGACGCTTCAGTCGGTATTTTTTCAGTTTGGTGGAATTACCGCCCTGGGTGTGAATACTGTAATTATGGCACTGCCAGCAGTTCTCTGTTATTATTTATTTCGTCCATTAATAAAACAAAATCATCTTATTGCAATGATTGCATCATTTTTAACCGGTTTCCTGTCGGTCTTTTTTGCATCAATCTTGTTGGGAGTGTCTCTAGTTTTCACTGAAGAAAATTTTTGGGAAGTTTCGATGCTTGTTATCATGGCAAACTTTCCAGTAATGCTCATTGAAGGAATTCTCACTGCTTTTTGTATTGCTTTTTTAAAAAAGGTTCACCCAACTATTTTACCTGGACATATTTCATGAAAGATATCATATTTAGGAATCATCGAAAAATAAGTTCCCCATTTATCTTGAACGTATAATTGTTTGGCACGTAGAGACGTAGCATGCTACGTCTCTACAGAACAAAAACCCCGATGAACATTTTTTTAAATGGGGAACTTATTTTCCGAGCATTCCTTACCAAAGGAATAAATAAAATGACAAAATTCAGATCTAAAAAAATGAGTTTAAGAATTTTTTATACACTTTTGTTTTCAATTGTATTTATTGGGCATGCGTATGCTCATAAAGTCATCGTGTTTGCCTGGGTTGAGGGAAATACTGTTTATACAGAAAGCAAATTCAGTGGGGGCAAAAAAGTAAAAAATGCACCAATAGAAGTTTTTGATGCCCATGGCAAGAAGCTTCTTGATGGTCAAACTGACGAGAGTGGTAAATTTTCATTCAAAGTTCCCCAAAAAAATGAAATGAAAATTGTGCTTCTGGCCGGAATGGGGCATAGAGGAGAGTGGACGATTACCAGGGACGATTTTGGTGAAGAAATTGAAGAAAACATCAAAAATATGGATTCTAAAAATAATATGTCAACACAAACCAGCCCAATGATTGAATCCAAAGCTGTCCACAAAGAAAAGAATGCTATCCCCTGTCTTACTTCGGAAGAGATCCAAATGATCGTTGAAAAAACGTTGGAGAAACAAATGAATCCTTTATTAACAAAGCTTAACAAATTGTTGGCTCCAAATACAAGTCCAGATGTTTCGGATATTTTCGCTGGAATCGGTTATATTCTGGGTCTTATGGGAATTGGTGCATATTTTAATTATCGAAGAAAAAAAGAGTAATCATAATGATTCAAGAACCTTTTGCCATTGGAAACTCATGGATACACCACATTGACCCCAGAGTGAAAATTATTTTCGCTGCAATCTATTCTCTTGTGATTGCCCTGTCCAATCGTTTTAACGTCCTATTGACTGCACTTACAGTTTCAATCATTCTTGTTTTGATTTCTCGTTTGAATCTGCGTGAAGTCACCAGGCGTTTGTCTGCCATTTGTCTTTTTTTAATGCTTATATGGGTGATATTACCCTTTACTTATGAGGGGGAGGCGATTTATCATTCCAGATTATTCGCAATTACACTCCCTGGAGTTGTTTTATCTGCACAAATCACATTAAAAACAATCGCTATTGTGCTGTGTTTTATGTCGTTAATCGCAACAATGACAGTCTCCACTTTAGGAAATGCCCTAAACAGCCTGCGACTGTCCAATAAACTTGTCCTAATATTTCTGATGACTTACCGGTATATTTTTGTCATTGAAGAGGAATACAGACGACTTCGGACAGCGATCAAAATTCGAGGATTTCGTTCCGGAACGAATATTCATTCCTATAAAACGTTTGCTTATTTAGTTGGGATGCTATTTGTCCGCGCCTCAATCCGAGCGGAACGTGTTCATCAGGCAATGAAATGCAGAGGCTTTAAGAATAAGTTTTACACGCTGAATAGCTTTACATCTGCAGGCCCAAATCGACTTTTTTCAGTTCTTTTAACGACTGTCATATTGGCGCTGATTATAATGGAGTACTTATAAAATGGAAATAACAGATAATAAAAAAGTAATCATAAATCTTAAAGACATATGTTTTAAATACCCTGGCACGAAAAAGATTGTCATTGATAATCTTAATCTAAAAATACATTATGGAGATCGTATCGGAATAATGGCGCCTAATGGCAGCGGCAAAACAACACTGTTTCATTTAATCATGGGGCTTTTAATACCAGATTCAGGCACTATTGAAATTTTTGGCAAACCAGTAAAAACAGAAAAAGATTTTGAAGGCATCCGCAGTAAAATTGGCCTGCTCTTTCAGGATTCTGATGATCAGCTTTTCACCCCGACTGTATTAGAAGATGTGGCTTTTGGCCCTCTGAATATGGGAAAAAGTCGTGATCAGGCAAAAAAAATAGCAATGGAAACGCTCGATCAATTGGGACTTATCGGTTTTGAAAACAGAGTCACATACATGCTTTCAGGCGGAGAAAAAAGAATGGTCGCCCTTGCAACAGTCCTTGCTATGCAGCCAGAAATGTTACTACTGGATGAACCCAGTACCGGTCTGGATGAAAAAACAAAAGACAGGCTTATTGAAGTGTTATCTGAGCTTGATCTTTCCTACATACTCATATCTCATGAGCATAATTTTTTGTATCATCTATCACATTCACTTTATTTAATGGAAAATGGCAAAATTTATAAAGGTAAAAAAAAGCATCAGCATTTGCATGCCCATCCTCATATTTCTCATGAACATGAATAAGAACTGAACTATCAACAAAAAAACTCATATGCCTATAAGGGTCTATAAGGGGCGTTGAGCCCCCTGACTATTCAAAAATTGATCAATATCAATGTTTTTCTGCATCAGTCAATTGTTTACTTTTTTTGTATTATTTGTTATATCAACACACTGAATTTCCAAATGCTTATTCATCAATTGACAGATCGTGGAGGGTGCAACACAAAAAAGTTGCACCCTCAATTAATCACTGGAAGTTCTTCTAATATATTGTTTTTTAACATATTATAAAAAATGCTAACCACTTTTCTGCAAGCATTTCTTATCTTTCCTGTTAAC
>Ga0272440_1001243_pt1 | contig 21175 bp, 15 predicted proteins | sample SSMMMBAug17_FD_192440 | JGI IMG/M metagenome (GOLD analysis project Ga0272440, IMG submission 192440) | Marine sediment archaeal communities from Little Sippewissett salt marsh, Falmouth, MA, United States - SSM-MMB-Aug17 | ecosystem: Environmental > Aquatic > Marine > Wetlands > Sediment ...
TTGGCTGGAATTACAATGGTTTTCGCCTTGTGTGGAGATCGTACCGGTCGTATTTGGTGGCCAGTTTCACGATTCTGGGCTTATGGTCTGGTCAAATCAGGAGGCGTAACAAAAATACGCACTGAGGGTATCAAACGAATACATGATCAATCCTATGGGGGAGTCCTTATGTCCAATCATGCCAGTCATCTGGATCCCCCCATGTTTATTTATCTCTCAAAACATTATCCCCTGCACTTTTTGGTAAAGCATACGTTGTTTTATTTTCCAGTATTTGGTCAAAGTCTTTGGGCAATGGGTCATATTTATGTCAATCGAAGCAAACGCGCAGATGCATTTCAGAGTCTTGACAAAGCAGCGGCCAGTATAGCAGAAGGCAAACGCATTTATGTCTTTCCAGAGGGAACACGCACGAACGATGGTTCATTGGGTCCATTTAAAAAAGGTGGGTTTCATCTGGCAATTAAGGCTAAAGTACCAATTCTTCCAGCGGGTATTGCTGGTACCTTTGAAATCCTTCCGCCAGGTATCAGAAGTAAAGGTATGGGCCCCGTTGCCGTGGTGTTTGGAGAACCAATTCCCACAAATGAATACACTTTGGAAAACAAGGATGAACTCATTCAACGTGTCCATTCAGAAATTCAGCACTTGAAAAGTCGAGCAGATGAAATTCGCTTAGAGATGCTATCCGAGAAAGATGGCGGTAAAAATCAATTTCAATAAAGCGTAACAATTCATGTCAAAATCAATTTATACACAACAATTGCATAATAAAAATGTGTTGGTGGTCGGCCTTGCCAAAACAGGGGTTTCTGCTGCACAATTTCTGATCAGCAAAGGTGCCTTTGTCACAGCTGCTGATATCAACTCTAACAACGAAAAGGTTCAGGCCAATGCAAAAATACTTCAAGAGATGGGAGCCAGTCTTGCTATTGGTCATCATGATCCCCAAATATTTACGAATGCCGATGTGATTGTTTTGAGCCCGGGCGTTCCTCATACAATTACACCCATTCAATTGGCACGAGAAAAAAATATTCCAATAATTGGCGAAACAGAGTTGGCCTTTCAATTTATCAAACAACCAATCGTTGCCATCACAGGCACCAATGGCAAAACAACTACAGTTGAATTAACCGGTGAGATGCTTCGAAAGTCCAACAAGCAAGTCTTTGTGGGCGGCAACATTGGCACGCCGCTAACAGACTTGTTAAATAATAAGCTTTCGGTTGATATTATCGTGCTTGAGGTGAGCAGTTTTCAGTTGGATACAATCGATACCTTTTGTCCGGATGTTGCGGTTTTATTGAATATTACCGAAGATCACCTGTATCGGTATCCGGATATGACTGCTTATAGAGAATCCAAGTTTAACATATTTAAAAATCAGCAGTCGAGCCATACCGCAATTTTGAACGGTCAGGATCCTTATTGTGTGTTCCAGGCTTCAGCAATTCAAAGCAATATGATCTGGCTGGATCGTGAAACACCCAAAAATGGTGAAATCTCTGTCAGTACCCAATCGAACATTCTGAAAACCCCTTTTCAATCGACTTTTGATCTCACTCAAACGCGACTGATTGGCAATCACAACCGACAAAATATAGCTGCCGCAGTCCTGTCAAGCCAGATAACTGGTGGAACAATTGAGGGCATCCAGTCTGCAATCAATACATTCAAAGGATTGCCCCATCGCGTGGAATATGTGGCAACCATAAAAGATATTTCCTTTTACAACGACTCAAAAGCGACCAATGTCGATGCCACTATCAAAGCCTTGCAATGTTTTGATGTCCCGGTTCATTTAATTTTAGGCGGTCAGGATAAAGGAGGGGATTATGCATGCCTGGTTCCATTTATCCTGCAAACTGTTTGTGAATGCATTCTTATGGGGGAAGCTCAGCCGATCATCCAAAAAAGCCTTGATTCACATCGTGAAATATCTCATATTCCCATATACACTGTAAAAAGCCTGGAGCAGGCTGTTGAACATGTTATGTTGCATGCAGTTTCAGGAGATGTGGTTCTATTGTCCCCGGCCTGTGCCAGTTTTGATATGTTTGACAGCTATAATCATCGTGGGGAAACATTCAAAGCGATTGTTCATGAAAAACAATTTTCTGAAAAAAAATGATAGATTTATGATGGGCATGCTCGGTTTTTGTTATGTAGAGACAAGACATGCCTTGTCTTGTCTCTACATTCTTTTTTCATAAAAAGTGTGACTATCTATATTCTAAGCCGATTTCGCACGATTTTCCGGTCGTAGTGACCTTACTGCCGAACCCGCTTTCCACATTTCAGAATTCTTGATCTCATCCAGCTCCTTTTGAAGATTTTTTCGATAGTCTGGATCACTGTTTGCCTTTAAGACAATTTCGGTTTCTTTGCCAGAGATAACACTTTCATACAAATCTTCAAATACGGGTTCCACAGCTTTTTGAAAGCGAGGTGCCCAATCCAGAGCTCCACGCTGTGCAGTTGTGCTGCAATTGCCATACATCCAATCCATTCCATTCTCGGCAACCAGGCGAATCAGACTTTGGGTTAATTCCTCAACAGTTTCATTGAATGATTCACTGGGGGAATGCCCATTTTTTCGTAAAAGATTATACTGAGCTCTCATTACTCCAGCCAGACATCCCATAAGCACACCACGTTCACCAGTTAAGTCACTGTAAACTTCTTTTTCAAAGGTTGTTGGAAACAGATAACCCGAACCAATAATAATACCAAGGGCTTTTGTTCGATTGGCGGCATTGCCTGTATAATCCTGGAATATGGCATAACTGGAATTAATGCCGCTTCCGGCCAGAAAATTGGTTCGGACAGTTTTACCAGAGCCCTTTGGTGCTACCAGAATAACATCCACGTTTTCCGGTGGAATGATGCTGGTTTGATCCTTGTACACAATACCAAATCCATGAGAAAAATACAGTGCATCGCCATCGTTCAGGCAAGCTTTGACCTGCGGCCAGCACGCCACCTGACCGGCATCGGATAATAAATACTGGATAACAGTCGCTCGTTTTGCGGCCTCTTCAACAGAAAACAATGTTTCTCCAGGTACAAAGCCATCGGAAACAGCTTTATCCCAGGATGCGCCTCCTTCACGCTGTCCAATGATAACATTGACACCATTGTCCTTCATATTCAGGGCCTGTCCAGGTCCTTGAACGCCATATCCCAGGACTGCGATGGTTTCATTTTTCAATGTTTCCCTTGCCATATCCAGTGTGAATTCATCTGATGTAACGACATCTTCAACCGTCGTACCAAAAGTTATTTTTGCCATTTTTTCTCCTTTATTCATATTTATGAATGTTATTTATTTTATTACCAGTTTAAGCGGCTTTAGGCCACTTAAGCGGCTGAATGCCTTTTTTTATATCGATTCTCGCATTAGGGCAATTGTTCCGGTGCGTGCAATTTCCTTGATACCCATTGGGCGCAGCAAATTCAGCAAGGCATTTATTTTGTCATCATTACCGGTCACTTCGATTGTGTAATGCTCAGGCCCCACATCAACAGTTTTGCAGCGAAAAATATCCACAATTCGCAATATTTCTGCACGATAACTGGCTTTTGCAGATACTTTAATGAGCAGCATTTCGCGATTGATCGATGGTTTGTCTGTATAGTCAATGACTTTAATAACATTGATCAATTTGTTCAACTGCTTTTTAATTTGCTCCAAAACCATGTCATCACCACTGGTAACCAGGGTGATACGCGAAACCCCTTGTTCTAAAGTTTCTGCGACACACAGACTTTCGATATTAAAGCCCCGACCACTAAACAGGCCGGATATGCGGGACAGGACACCGGGTTCATTGTCCACCAGTAAAGATATAATATGTTTTTCTGAAGTCATCGGTTACCTCCTAAACAAGCAGCATCTCGGTTATTGGGGCGCCAGCCGGAACCATTGGATAAACACATTCCTCTTGGGCGATGCGAAAATCCATCACAACCGGACCCGGCGTATGAATGGCTTTTTCCAACACAGACTTCACCTCATCCGGATGCGTTGCGCGAAGTCCGGTTGCACCATAGGCCTCTGCCAGTTTGACAAAGTCAGGGGCGCAGGTCATATTTGTCCATACATATTTTTTTTCGTAGAACAGCTCTTGCCATTGGCGCACCATCCCCAGGTACTCATTATTTAAAATAAGAACCTTTACCGGCAATTTGAATTGCACGGCTGTTGCCAGTTCCTGAATATTCATTTGAATGCTGCCATCACCTGCAATGTCAATTACCAGGTCATTGGGGCAGGCAACCTGCGCACCAATGGCTGCCGGTAAACCAAAGCCCATACATCCCAAACCGCCAGAGGTGATAAACCGATTGGGCCGGTTCAAATGGTAAAACTGCGCCGCCCACATCTGGTTCTGCCCCACCTCAGTTGTCACAATGGCGTCTCCATTGGTCAATTCATGAAGCATTTCTAGTACATACTGGGGTTTGATAATGTCAGTCTGTTCATACGCCATTTTTTGGGATTCACGCCAATCGTTGATTTGTTCCAGCCAGGGTTTGCGTTTTTTTTCAAGATTTTCGAAACTTTCCTGTTCCAGCATTTCGTTAAGTTTTTCGAGAGTTTTTTTACAATCCCCCACAACCGGAACCTGCACATTGATATTTTTTCGGATGGATGTCGGATCAATATCAATATGAACAATATCAGCCTGTTTGGCAAACGCATCGGTTTTACCTGTTACGCGGTCATCAAAGCGAACACCAATAGCAATCATGAGATCGCAATTTGCCGATGACATATTGGCACGATAAGTGCCATGCATGCCAATCATGCCTAACCATAAAGGGTCATTGCCAGGAAATGCGCCAAGTCCCATCAGAGAAGTGGTCACTGGAATTTGTAAATCCCTCGCCAGCCGGGTTAGGTCCTCAGATGCCTTTGACAAAATGATGCCGCCCCCAGCAAAAATCATTGGACGTTTCGCCTTTTTCAATAAGCTGATCACCTTTTTCAATTGCTTTGAATTGGGGTCATACGTGGGTTTGTAGGATTTAATATGAATGTTTTCCGATGGTGCTTTATAGGTGATTGTCTTATTGATGATATCCTTGGGCAAATCCACCAAAACCGGACCGGGACGACCAGATCGGGCAATATAAAAAGCCTCTTTAACTGTTTGGGCAATATTTTTTGTATCTGCAACCAGATAATTGTGCTTGGTGCATGGCCGGGTAATGCCAACAATATCAACTTCTTGAAAAGCATCGTTACCAATCAGGGGACTGGGCACCTGACCGGTTAAAATCACAATGGGAATAGAATCGCAGTAAGCTGATGCAATGCCTGTTACAGTATTGGTCGCACCTGGACCCGAGGTGACCAGACAGACACCCACTGTACCTTTTGCTCTGGCAAATCCATCAGCAGCATGCACAGCCGCCTGTTCATGGCGAACCAGAATATGATTGATATCAGTTTGCGCAAGGGCATCGTAAATATCCAGAACTGCACCGCCTGGATAACCAAATATTGTGTCAACGCCCTCATCCTTCAACGTTTTCATGAGTATTTGACCGCCTGTGAGTTTGATAGGTCACCTCCTGGGTTATTGGGTTAAAATTGCGCCTGTATTAGCTGAAGACACCTGTTTGGCATAACGCGCCATATAACCGGTTTTTATTTTCGGTTCAGGTGCCTGCCATGAGTGTTTTCGTCGATCCAATTCATCTTTTGAAACTTTTAAAGTAATTGTTTTTGCAGGAATATTAATAGCAATGATATCACCAGTCTCAACCAGGCCAATGATACCGCCCGCCATAGCTTCTGGAGAAACATGACCGATTGCCGCTCCGCGAGTGCCTCCTGAAAATCGGCCATCAGTTATCAAAGCCACGTCGGCATCGAGCCCCATACCTGCAATTGCCGATGTTGGCGTCAGCATTTCCCGCATGCCGGGCCCACCTTTTGGCCCTTCGTTACGAACAACAACAACATCGCCTTTTTGAATCAAACCATCCATGATGGCTTCAGTGACTGCCTCCTCAGATTCAAACACACGGGCAGGGCCCTCATGTTTGAGCATTTTATTACAAACAGCAGATTGTTTCACAACACAGCCATCCGGAGCCAGATTACCAAACAAGATTGCCAACCCACCTTGTTGATGATAAGGATTATCGACCGAACGAATCACCTCATTATCCAGAATAGTCGCATTTGTGATATTCTCACCAATGGTTCGTCCGGTGACAGTCATGCAGTTTTCATGAATGCCAATTCCATTATGAATCTCATTTAAAACAGACTGAATACCGCCCGCCCGATCCAGGTCTTCAATGTGATCCTTGCCACCCGGACTCAATGAACACAAATGTGGAATTTTTTCGCTGATTGTGTTGATTAATTCTAAATCAATAGAAACACTGGCTTCATTGGCAATAGCCGGTAAATGAAGCACTGTATTTGTTGAACATCCCAAGGCCATATCCACAGCAAGTGCATTTTCAAAGGATTCACGTGTCATGATTTGGCGGGGCAGAATGTTATTTTTTAATAGATGCATAATTTGCATGCCAGCCTGTTTGGCCAATCGTGTACGTTTTGCCATTACAGCTGGAATCGTACCATTGCCAGGTAAGCCCATGCCAATGGCTTCAGTGAGGCAGTTCATGGAATTGGCTGTAAACATACCCGCGCAGGAACCACAAGTCGGGCAGGCAGCATCTTCGATATAAGCCAAGTCATCCTCAGATATTTTGTTGGCTTTAACAGCACCAACCGATTCAAAAACTGAAATCAGATCAATCTTGTTGCCCTGAGGATCTTTGCCAGCCAGCATGGGCCCCCCACTAATAAAAATTGATGGTAAGTTCATGCGTGCAGCAGCCATCAACATACCCGGCACAATTTTATCGCAATTGGGAACAAAAACCAGGGCATCAAATGCATGGGCAGTGGCCATAATTTCAATACTGTCAGCAATCAACTCGCGGCTGGCCAGTGAATATTTCATGCCTTCATGATTCATGGCGATTCCATCGCAAACGCCAATGACTCCAAAATCAATCGGGGTGCCGCCAGCCATATAGACGCCAGCTTTTACAGCATCGACGATCGTATCCAGGTGAACATGTCCGGGGACGATCGCATTGGCAGCATTGGCAATGCCGACGAGGGGTCGTTCAATTTCCTGATTTGTATATCCCATTGATTTGAACAGCGCGCGATGCGGTGCTCTTCCCAAACCTTGTTTCGCATGATCACTTTTCATGAAATCTCCTTAAGAATAAAAAAACCGCTATCAGCCAAGCTGATAGCGGTTTAAATTAAAGAATAAATTTTCAACCTTTTTATCAGCCTACTCCATTGCGCAGATGTACGACGACGACTAGAATAAGGACGGATAGCTGATAAAAGGTTTCTTTCATTTGTTGATCCTAAAATAATTAGTTAATATTCATGGCTCATAACAGACATTTTCAGGAGTGTCAATATAAAAACGTATGTTTCAATATTTTTAGTTTTTTTGAGGGCAAAACTGGGACATTAATTATCCAGGTGACTCAAATCATGCTGGTGCATTTGAGACTCAACGACCATTAAGGACAGTTGAATCAGCAATTGAATATGCTTCAACGAAATTTCCTCAGTGAGCACATCATATTTGAGATTTTGTAACAATGTTATTAAATCCTGATCTTGCAATAGCTCATCGACACGTTCATTGTTGTCCAGGTGAGATGCCATTTGTTTAACTTCTGAAATCAGCAATTCATAGGCTTCATCAATGTGTTGAATCCGGAGTGTATTTCGATAGTAAGATTCAGCCGCAAGGTTGAATTCCTCGCCTCGAATCCGATTGGGACTTTTTGCACTCGCTTCATCCAGAATACCTTGCGTCAATTTTCCTGCAACTGAATATTCTTGAGGATATTCAATACGTTGTTCAAGGTCTTTAATTGTGTCTTTTAAATCCATCATCTCGATAAGATCAGCAGCGTCTTCTTTGATCATATTTAACAATGCGCGCTTGTATTCATGGTGATGTCCCCGAATATAACCCGGATATCGACGGCTAAGGCGAGTGCGCTGCATGCGTTTCAAAATTTTGCTCATAAAAATGTTTTGGGTGTTTTTTCGAATAAAGAATGTGGGCAATCCGATTGCAGAACCAAAAAATAATTGACGACGTTCACTTTCTACTGAAGGGTTATCCGGAATATGTTGATGCAATACACCGCCGGTCATAATATATTTAAATGCTAGGGCATTGATTAGTATTTGAAGATTGGTGGCTTCTCCCATATCATCCATGAATCCCTTGAATAGGCTGTATTGACGCGCTTCAAAACCAGAAAAGCCCATTTTTTCATACTCCCTTGCCCGAAAAAGCATGTAAAGGGTCATATTGGGATCAAAAATTCCCATATCCGATAAATCATTTTTCAAGCGAATATCATTATTTAAAGTGCCATCTAGAGCCGGACTTTGGTCTGTACTCATTAATGCAACCAGGTAATCAATTAAACGATAATCTGGCACAAAATCGCCTTTCAATCGAAAAATCTTACTGATCGTTTTATCCAGCCATAAGGGTCCAAAGGGTGTAATTGGCTGTCCTAAAATTTTTAAGCGCGCCTTTTTTCGCCATCGCCGCCAAATCATGCGTAAGTGCGTGTAATCCAATTGATGGGGAAGAAACCCCAATACTTTTTCCGGATGAAAATCCCAGAAGTCCAACCGATAGGGGGAAGCACTATAAGTACCTACAAATAAAGGTAAAAAATGTTCAACGATTTTGATCACCAAATCGCCCCAGTATTTTTCATCCACAGTGCTAAATCCGGATTGCGGATCTGCTAACAACGATGTTAATTTCCGACTCCCCAGACTAATATGGGTGCCATTGTTTGATAAACTGATATTGGAGATGTTTGGCAATACGATCAAATTTGAGGTAATAATGCCTGCATTCTTCATTTTTACCACGGCATTCATCTGACTGCGAGATAAAACCTGATGACACAACGACATATATTTGCATTTTTCTTCACCCTTGTCCCATCCGGACAAGCAGGGACTCATAAAAATTTGACGATAAAATGAATCGGATATGATGTCATTGAGTTGTTTTTGGCGAACCGGTGGGTGGGGCGCAAAATAAACCATGCCTTGTTGACCATTTTTTAACAATCTGAATTTAATATTGGCATAGGCTGTCAATAAATGGGTCAACAAGAAGCGTCGCAAGCTTTCTTTGGCTGTCCCTTTACCCATTTTGGGTTCATTGGCCATGGAAACCGGATGAAATGAAAAGGTTTCAGGTGATGTATTATCATTCAGGAAATGCCCCATGACTTTTTCACCGGTGCGTCTCACTGATGCCAAAATGGTGGAGTCGCTGCTGATAAAATCTGCCAGCGCAAGTTTGAACAAATAACTGGCAGGCACTCTTAACCATTCCTCACCCTGTTGATAGAAGCTAAACTGACAGGCATCGGAGCGTTTGGGACTGTTGGGATCAGATTTATCTGTTAATAAGTCTGTATTAAATAAATGATCTGCATATTGACTCAAAACTGCTCGTGGAAACCTCAACCAACTATTTTCCCACACTTGCCTATCGGTATCGTTAATAAATCTTTCCAGATCTGCGAGTTTCTTTTTAGGGGTTTCACCGCGTTGAGAGCGTTTGAGGTTGTTTTGATAAAAATTGGATTCTTTGATTAAAATGGGTAAATCGACCTGGTCACTATTTCCAATGACGACTGTTTGGAGCTCATTTTCAACACCAACTGTCGTGTCAAATCTTGTAAATGGAATAGCTTCTGCAAAACGATCTGCTGAATATCGGTGAACACCCAGTTGGCCAAGTAGTTTCATCAAGCTACCCGGTGACTGATTAATACTTTCTATTGAATTGACATAACTCATTTCTACCTCCTTATACACCTATTTTCTAGTTCTCAGGCTCTGCCCGAAAAGCGTGGGAAAAGAAGACAAAACCATAACCTCGTAATATAGGACGAAATATTGAGTTATGTATTAAAAAAGAATTAGTTTTGGGTTACACCAGTAATCGATGAACAGTCATGATCACTTCCTGGGTGTCAATTGTTGGTGAGATAGATGCATTGATAGCATAAGCAGATGGCTCCCCAGTAAACATATCACGAAAAGCAATAATTGGAATATCTTTATAATGTTGATTTTGTGAACGAATAATTTTAACCAGTTCCAAACCGGTAATATCTTTTAAATATGAATTGATTATTATCAGATGATATTTGCCGGTGTTGAGTTCTTCCAACGCCGATTGACTTTCTTCAACCACACCCACCCAAAATTTGTTTTCTTTCAGCAAGGTTGATAACATTTTTTGATGAATGACACTGGAATCGGCAATCATAATATGTCTGGTTTTTTCAACGCTTTTTTCAGGTGTTTTTTGCGTTTTTTCTGTTCCTGGTTGAAGGTACAAATTAATAACTTTTGTCAATTTATCCGGTTGAATGGGTTTGGTTACATAATCATTCATCCCTGCTTTTATGCAGGTATCTTTATAGCCTGACATGGCATGTGCAGTCATGGCAATAATCGGAACATCATGATTTAAAACCTTTGAGGATTTATCTCGTATAACCTTTGTAGCTTCAAATCCATCCATTTCAGGCATTTGAATATCCATCAACACAATATCATATAATTTCTTTTCCAGGGCGTGGACAGCTTCCAGGCCGTTTGATGCCACATCCAGTTGGTATCCCAGGCCGCCCAAAACTGTTAGCGCAACTTTTTGATTAATTAGATTGTCTTCAACCAAAAGAATAAGGGAATTGGATACCAGGTCAGATGTAAGTGCTTGTTCTGATGATTGATCATTTTCTATCGGGTGAGATTGCGATTTTATATTCAAAGCTTTGCAAAAAGCCCTGTATAAATGTAAATGTTTGGGGGGCTTGGTCACTATATCAATGAACAGTTGTTCGTTTTTCAGAGTATTGTTGATATTGATCATGCCAATCAATTCGGTCGGCCTTAATAATGAATCATTTTTGATCGATGATGCCAGTTCCGCGCCATTTATTCCTGGCATATCAATATCAATTAATGCGGCTTTAAAATGATTATTTTCTTTGACCGCTTGAGTCATCATGTCCAGCGCATTTTTGGCACTATTTGTAATTTTTGAATGGAAGTTAAATTCACTTAAATGGGCTTGTAATGCAGCACAACTGCTTTGGTTATTATCCACAATCAATACGTTTGCTTGATTGAACTCCTGTGGGAGGTTGTGTAATTCTGCAACTTCCTGTTTTTGGAAAAAAGCAGTAAACCAAAAAGTTGTCCCTTTGTTTTCTTTACTTTCTACACCGATCTGACCGCCCATTTTTTCTGAGAGAAGTTTGGAAATATATAAGCCCAAACCGGTGCCACCAAATTTTCTGGTGGTTGAGGTATCAACTTGAGAGAAAGATTTAAAAAGGCGATTCAAACGTTGTTTGGGAATACCAATTCCTGTATCAATTACCTTGAATTTAAGCATGGTTTGATCTGGGGTTGTGTTGATTGCAGAAACATGGATAACCACCTCACCTTTAAAGGTAAATTTCATGGCATTTCCCACTAAATTAATTACAATTTGCCGCAAACGTCCAGGATCTCCCAGGAGTAGAACAGGTGTGTTTTTCTCAAAATGATAAATCAGCTCCAGACCCTTTTCTTTGAATTTCATGGCAAATAGATCCCCACAGGCTTCAATGGTCTCTCGGAGATTGAAATCAATATTTTCAAATTCCAGCTTTCCTGCCTCAATTTTTGAAATATCCAGTATATCATTGATAATCGATAGCAAAGCATCCGCACTGTTTTTGGTTGTTTCTGCATAATCGCGTTGCTTGTCGTTGAGCTGTGTTTTTAATATCAGATCGGTCATCCCAATAATGCCATTCATGGGCGTGCGGATTTCATGGCTCATATTGGCCAAAAATTCTGTTTTGGCCTGGTTGGCTTTTTCTGCAATAATTTTTGCCTTTTCAACTTCATCCATTGCATATTCAATATCTTGATATGCCTGTTCAAATCGATCCATCATACGATTGAAGTTATGGCACATCAAATCCACTTCGTTCATTTTTTCAGGAAGAACTTGATCATTTCGAATACTTAATCGTTTACTCAAGTTTCGTTTGTCAGCATCTACTATACGCAGTATGTCAATCAGTTCTTTTATTCGGTCAATAACTCTCCTTTTTAAAAACAAAAACAGAATTAAAGATATGATTACTGTTCCAATAAATGGCAGCATATAGGTGAGAATTTGCTTACGAATATCCTCAAGAATCTCTTCTGAATTGATTGCCACTGCAATTTTTCCAATTTCATCCCCTTTCATATTTTTTAATGGATTGGTTTCAATGAAATATTCAAGACCTTGATGAACAATAAACTGACCTAAAGGCGGCGGAAGGTCATTGGCATCTTCAAAACTTGTGGCGACAACGTTGAAATGATTGTCATAAATAATAATTTCAGTATTGGTAATTTTGGATATTTTATCCAGGAGGGCTTTATTATTGTTTAATGGCTTTATCATTACAACATAGCCATAAATATCTCCAGTATCATGAAGCAATGAAATGGTTGACTTTATAGAAAGGACATCGCTAAGAATTAAGCCTTTTTTTTTATTCATGAATTCAAGAAAATAGGGATCAATTTTATAGAAATGCACCTGCCATGGCTCGCCGATAAATGATTCAAATTTTTCAACTTTCATTGATGGCTGCTCAAAGCAGCTACCGGTTACATATTCCATATCTTCATCAAAAAGCAATACGGCTTCCACCGCATTTTTTGAAGAAATATTTTGCATCATGAGCTTTAAGGGGCGAATACGATCATAGTCTAAAAATTCAACCAGCTTTGAATTTTGTTCTTTAACAATGCCAGTAATAATACTCATTTTTTCAAGTTCAGTGATCAAAATTGTATCTATGATATTCAGTTTGCCCTCAAGGGATAAAGATATGCGACGATTTACTTTTTCGCGGTATTCGAGTGTTGAATAAATGGCATTACCACTGATAACCAGCATGATTAACAAAAAGCTAAATATAAAAATGCTTGATAAGCTTTTAAATACTTGCCATTTAAAAGTGACTTTTGATTGTGGGTTATGATTCATTAATGCACGTATAGCAAATTCCCTTTGATAAAAGTTTAGTCCATTCGGTTGCAATCCAAAAAAGTCGGACTTTGCTTAGCCCTGAAAGGGCGTTACATACCAGATCAGGGCAACGCCCTGGGTAATGGTGTTATTTTTCGAGCCTTCCTTAACGATTTTCAACCGGTAAGTTATCATTTTTCCATCGTTCAATTCCCCCCTTTAAAACGCCAATAACTTGAAAACCTTCACTCTTTAAATACTTTGCAGCCAGTGTGGATTGGCGCATGGCCCAATCGGTGATGACAATATCTTTATCTTTTGGAAATTCATGATGTCGCTCTGTCAGGTCCAGTAAAGGACAATGAATCGAACCAACAATAAAAGAAGAATCTCGTTTAAAATCCTTGGGGCGGACATCAAGGATAAAAACTGTTTTTGCCTCAACCATTTTTATCAGTTTTTTGGGTTTGATTTTTTTTATCCGCATTTTCATGCTGGTTTCATTCACAACCATTGGATAATTAAAAGATCGCCATTCTGGAATTCCACCTCTAAAACAATATATATTCGTATAACCAAGCTTTGCTGCAAGACTTGCAGCTCTTTGGGTATAAGGTCACCTGGTGCCCATGCAGTAAAAAACAACCGAAAAACCTTTATCTTTGGGTAATTTATCTTTTTGTTCTGTAATTTTATTTACAGGAATGCTGATTGACTTTTCAATGTGTTGAATATCATATTCAAAAGAACTTAAGACATTTACGACGACTGCTTTATCATGATCCAACAAATTTTTAACTTCTGGTGCGGAAATGTCTTTACAATCAATATCTCCAGCATTGGCACCTGTAAAATGATGGAGACTCATTAGTACAAAAAAAAGGGATAAGGTTAAGGTTTTAATGTATTTCATTTTTTCACTCCTTTGTATTTATGTTTGTTTAAAAAATTAATACGCATGAAAAATGGAAAAAGCGTGTGATTGTTTTGGTTTGTTATTGATTTTGTTATAATTACATAAATTTTGATTTTTTTCAATATTGGTATTAAGATTCAATATGATGTGAGTGTAACCAAAATTGCCAGTTGCATTCTCAAAAAGACTTGATTTTTCTTAGCCCTGAAAGGGCGGCAACATAACAGCCCAGGGCAACGCCCTGGGTAAATGATCGCCTTGTTTTTAGCCCTGAAAGGGCGCCGCTACATAAAAAATTAGATCAAATAAAACATGTAATGTAACGCCCTTTCAGGGCTAAAAAAACGTGCGAAATTTTTACCCAGGGCGATGCCCTGGGCTGGTATGTTGCCGCCCTTTCAGGGCTAAGAAAAAAATATCCGACTTTATGGGAAGCGAATTTTATTCTCCAGCAATTTTGGTTACACTCATATGATTTTCGCTTGTTTCGCAAGGTGTACGCCATTTAATTCATCCGGCTAAAAGGCTTTGGATCATATGCATTCCGAACACCTTCCCCAACAAAAACCCCCAGCAACATAACGACAAACAAAGAAAACGATGGATACAAAATTAACCACCAGGCCCATCGAAAAGATTGGGCCTGTGCCAGCATTTCGCCCCAACTGGGCGTGGGCGGCGGAAGGCCAAACCCCAGATAATCCAATGCAGCAAGTGCGCCAATTGCACCCACTAAAAAAAATGGCGCAAAGGTGATTATGGGCGTCAGGGCGTTGGGAAGGATATGATGTAACAATATTTTCCATGTTGGCAGGCCCAAACATTGCGCCGCTTCTACAAAGGGCTGTCTCCTGAGTTTTAGAAATTCAGCACGCATATAATAAGAAATGCCAATCCAGTTGAACATTCCATAGCAAATGAGCAGAAGAATAAAACTGCGGCCAAACACCGCGCCCATGAGTATCATGATATATAAAAAAGGTAAGGCACTCCATATTTCTGTCAGGCGCTGTCCAATCAAGTCCAGCCATCCACCATAATATCCCTGGATTGCACCCAAAAATACACCCAATGTCATGGAACCAATCACCAATAACATGCCAAATGTCATAGAAATGCGCAATCCATGAATAATGCGAGATAATACATCGCGACCGGCACTATCCAGGCCCAAAGGATGTCCCTTGACGGGTCGAAAAGGAAATCGGACATCCTCTTTTTCAAAAACCAATTTATATAAAATAGTGTTGATTTTCATTTTTTGAGGTTCGACAATAGAATCAAAACGCAATTGGGCCAAGTGTTTGATCTGAGTTTTTTGACTATCAGTCAGTTGAAACCCAATGTCATCAATCGTCTGACCATCCCACAATTGATGGCCTGAAATTATTTGAACATCTGCTTCATTCTCATAGGGTCGAGAAAATACAATCTGAAGATCCTTTTCAATGGCCGGCGGTTGACGAAAAACCAGGCGTAATCGCCTGGGGGGTGATGACCGCTTTGTATAGGTTGCCAAAGAAATGGTAAATGCTTTACCATTATTGTTATTCAGCGAAATGGTTTCTCGGTCACACGACGTATTGTTAAATCGCTTTTCAATGGCCTGGACAAAATGCGATGGCATTTGAAACAAATTTTTCAAAGATTTTTTTTTAAGCTGTCGATCATCCATTTTGGCAAATGGATGCATATTATAAGCGCGTTTGATTAAAAAATCATGGGTGATGGAAAGATATCCAGACATGGGTAGACATTTAAATTTCAAATAAACCTGATTATCAACCTGGATTGTCTCTGGTGACACGCTTTCATTCGGACCAAATGGATGAATGGGGAAAAGCATCCAGTTATCAGGATTTTTTTGAAAATCAATGGATTGCTGGATATGTTTGTAATCCGGTCGGGTGTTCTTGCCAGATCCAGTGAATTCATTATCTGGATAATAAAAAATTAAAGGAAAATAAGACTGATCATTGTACCTGACGTACAAAGGAATATTGTAACAAATACATTCGGAAAACAGGCTGATACTGTAAATAATCAGTAAAAGCCAAAATGAGTAGTAAGCGCGCTTCATCTGTTTAAAACGCATGTAGCGCTTTTGTGTAATTGGATTCTTGAATTGTATCATTGGTTAGTCAACCATTCTTTTATGATCGTTTCAAAATGCGGTGTATCATCGCCAAAAGAAATCTGAATACGCAGGGCAAACAAAGGCAATGGCCATTGGATGCGAGAATAAATTTTAACATAATCCTTCTCAGTGGTTACCAGACATTGTGCGCCGGAATTTTTCGCGCTTTCGGCTATTTTGTATAGCTCGGCATCAGAGTAAACATGATGATCCTTGAATGGCAGCGAATCCGCGACTTGATAATGTAATTCATTGAGTATTTTAAGGAAATCATCATTATTGGCAATCCCTGAAAACGCAAAAATGCGTTGATTAGATAGTGATGCAGGCTCAAAAAAGACCAAACGACCGGCATCATCGGTTTGGATTAATTTGTCTGGCATGTGTTGACATGAAAAAACCGGCTTGCCAGTCAGGTATGGACTGAGTTTTTCCAAAACATTTTCGTTTCGGGCTCTTGCTCTTGTAAAAAGAAACATTTGCCCACGATTTAATTGGGATACAGGCTCTCGCAGAAGTCCTCTGGGAACGACGTAATTATTGCCCAATGGCTCAGTGGCATCCATGAGAACAATATTGATATCTCGATGCAAACGCAAATGTTGAAATGCATCATCCAACAAAATTACCTGGGGCGAAAACTTATGGATTGCCAGCTGTCCACATTCATAGCGATTTTTTCCCACAACGATGGGAACCTGAGGAAGCTTTTCAGCCATCAAGAAAGGTTCATCACCGGCAGATGCAGCATCCATGATAATCTGTTTGCCATCACTGACAATACCGCAAGTATTTTCAGATTTGCCCTTATATCCACGACTCAATATCGCAACACGAAACCCAAGGTTATGAATCATTTGCGCCAGATAAATGGTCATGGGGGTTTTGCCGACACCGCCAAGGGTAATATTGCCAATGGAAATCACTTTACATGGCAGCTTTTGGGTCCGAAATATGCCGCAAGAATAGAAAAATGCGCGAATTTTCATAATGAATACATATAACATAGACAGCATAAATAAAACAAAAGCAAGTCCGCCTTTTGCCTGATTTGAGCGCATGATGGTTTCAATTTTTTGTTGATATGATTGTTTCATGGGTCACTTCCATTGCTTTTACCAACAAAAGCTGGTACAAAAAACATATTAATAACGTTTCCTTGACTGGGTCAGTTGTTGAAAGTTTCGTTGAATCAATCGGCTCAAGTTAATAATCAATCCCAGAATGGATAATATCAACAGGGCATAAGGCATCACTTTGAGCTTGTACCAAGCGGGCAGGTCACTGGCAACCTGAATGCCGATCACAGAAAAGCCTATTAGTGCTGCCATGATTAATATCACACAAATACACACGCCACTGGAATGATACCAGGGCAATATTGTACGTTTAAAAAAAGGAGGTTCATCGTTATACATGTTTTTATTTCCAAATTATCAGGTGAAGAATTCGTTTTTTTCCGAATCCCATATTATATTTCGAGACCAATGTTAAATGAACCGGAGTGAATATGCAAAAAATTATCCGATTAATATTGATCCCTGACGTATTGATGAGTCTTTATGACATAAAAATGAGATATGATCAATACACATCACATGCATTTGCCTGTCTAAGGAATGCTCAAAAAATAAATTCCTCATTTAATAATTGCTCATTCTGTTTTTGAACCATGATTTTGTACGATTTGTCTTATGTAGAGACGCACGGCAGTGCGTCTCCGAGCAAAGAAAGGGCAAACATTTTTTGGTTCTTAATTTCAAAGCATCGATAGACCTTTCTTCGCTCGGAGACGCACTGCCGTGCGTCTCTACAAGGGGAAACACAATCACAATTCTGGAAAAAGTGTTAACTACTTTTCAACAAATATGAAGGATGCCCATTTTTAAATGGGGAACTTATTTTTTATAGTTTTCCTAAGTAGTTAACACTTATAGACGTTGCATGCAAATATATTAAGGAAAACTTAGCCCATTAAAGAACAGGGTAGCTGCTCCATTATAATCAGAAAGGAGAATGGTTGTCAGGTTTTTAATGGTAAATGAAGATGTGACCCTTACGTCTCTTACGATCTTTATTTTTGACAAAAGATCAAAATATTGATAGATTTTTATATTAAGAAAAATTCTAAACATAAGCTCCTCATTTCAATGGGGGATTTATTCTTCGTGCATTCATAAGCAAATAGTCAAATCAATCAACTAAGGAGAACGAAATGGAAACAGATCTTAAACAAATTGGTTTTAAGGAAGTATGGGCTACTATTCAGGAGTTAGCAGAACGACAAAAAGCAACTGATCGACAGATCAAAGAAACCAACGCCCACTTAAATAGTCAGCTCTCAGAGCTTAGAGAATCTATTCGAGACTCTGATCGACAGACCAAAGAATCTATTCGAGACACTGATCGACAGATGAAAAAAACCGACAACCACTTAAAAGAAAAGTTTTCGGATCTAAAGGATTATGTCGGTGCAATCGGAAGAAACAATGGAGATGTTGCTGAAACTTACTTTTATAAAACAATTGCCAATACAATGAAAATTGGTGAACTTGATTTTGAAATTATTGAACAAAATGTCAAACGAAAAAATCGTCGTAAAAATATGGAGGGTGAATATGATATCATACTGACCAATTCTGACAGTGTTGCAATGGTTGAAATAAAGTATAAACTTCACCCTGCTGATATTGAAAAAATTGTTAATAAGACAATCCCTGTTTTTAAAAAATTATTCCCAGAAAAAAAAGATTATAAATTATACATTGTTGTTGCAGGTATGACGATTCCTGATGAATCCAAAAAACTTGCTTTTAAGCATGGCTTTTTTGTCCTGACTCAAGGGGGTGGAACATTGAATATTGAACATGATCATGTTAAAGCATATTAGATAGGGGGCACAGATTTAATTCAGCTTTGTTATTTTGTTTTCAAAAGTCTTAAGTTTTAAGTTTATTCTATGCGTTACTGCGTATGCATCATTTGGGGTTTTTCCTGCTACAGGTCTGGCATTTTTTAGACTTTGTATATCTTGATAGTTTTCAGTCTTTAAAATTGACTCTATCTTTTCAAGCATTTTAGATAAAAAATTGTAAGCTTGCGTTGGTGTTACAATTCCTTTTGGAAAAAGAATGTCTTCTTGTGGTAATCGCTTTATTCTTAAAAGTATTTCATAGCTTGCGATACTTGTTTTTAAAACATTTGCAGGCTTTTGTCCTTTAAACGCTTCCAAAGGTATTTCTTTAAGCCTTTGATATTCATCTTGGGTAAGATGTGTTTCCATCCAGGCATCAATAAGTTGTTGAATCGTGATAAGCATATGAAAAATATCACTTAGTGTGACAATACGCTCTTCTCCAAAGCGGCTAATAATTAAGTTAAATAGTTCAGAAATATTTTCTATATTCTTTACAGCTTTTCTTGTTTTTTCAAGTTGTAATAATGTATTACTGCTATGTGATACAACTTCGTCCATACGTTGAGTTATCTGGTCAGAATTTTGATTGGCAACGTTCATATGAGAATTCATTGTTCCCATCATTTCTGTTTGCTCAAACATCAGGTCGTGAATGGACAATGTTAACGTATTCATCTTTTTTACAATAGTTTCTACTGTTTCAATAGAGGCTACAGACAAAGGAATTTTTTCAAGAATGTGAGTCACAACTTCTGTAATCTCTTCAGATGTTGATGCCGTTTGTTTGGCAAGTGAACTAACCTGATTTGCAATGGCTGCAAATCCTTTTCCTGAATCACCAGCCCTGACAGCCTCAATATTCGCATTTAATGCAAGCACATGCGTTTGTGCCATGATTTCTTGAATACTTTCAGTCATTTTAGAAATGGTGCTTGCCATCTCATTTAAATCCATAACAATTTTTCGTGTCTCTTGGGTTTCATTTAAAGCTTTTTCTGTAGTGACCTTACTATTTTCTACATTTTTAGCAATTACATGGATTTTTGAAGAACTTTGGGTTACAGCATCAGATAGTTTTAGAATCAATTGTGTAACCTCTCTTGAAAACGATGCAACATCTTGTGCCTGTCCTGAATTATTTTCTGCGATATCTTTAACTTTTATAGACGATGTCATCAGTTCATCAGATGCTGTTTTAAGCTCCCCAACTGTTGTTTCTATTTGTTGCTCGACAACTTTTTCCCAACGCATTTGGTTACGTTCTCTGGTAATAATACGCCATGTTACCATGATTTTATTGCTGTGATTATTTTTAAACAGTGGAACAGCATATGTAGAAATAATCTCGCTTCCAATATCTAAAACAAATTCAAAAGGAAAATTGTTTTTATTTTGAAACAATTGTTTTTGCTCATCAGGGTTCAGATAAAAATCAAAATAACTATAAGAACTAATTTCTTCAATTGTTTTAATGGGAAGCCATGTTGATATTTTTTTAAAAATATTGTTAAATTCATTATTTGTATAGTAAATCTTTCCTGTGGGATCAATAATCAGAATGCAAGTATCTATATTATCTAGTAACTTATATGTTTTTGATTGTTTATTGATAACAAGTATACAAAAAATAATGGATAATATTAAGGCTAAAGTCCACCTTATAAACAAGTTCTTTTTTATATATGAAATTGCATAAACATAATTTAACCCTTCAAATAAAAAACAAAAAATAAGAGAAACTAATATACTAAATAATATTAGTTTAAATTTATTAATTCTTTTAAAATGATTCATATTCACCACGTCTGTTTATTTGGAATCTAAGTTATTAATGTTTATTCCAAAAATTTAATTCTTTTTTTTCTTCGGGTATATAAAGCCGGATTACCAATTTTTTCTTTTATCGCTATTGTATAATTGTTTACCCTAATTCATAAATATTAATAGAATAACATAATTTCGCAAATATTCAAATAAGTTCTTTAATTTCAAATTCAAATGTTATGCGATAATGTAACCTGAGATTAACAGCTTCAAAAAAAAATGGTAAACAG
>Ga0272440_1001244_pt1 | contig 21157 bp, 18 predicted proteins | sample SSMMMBAug17_FD_192440 | JGI IMG/M metagenome (GOLD analysis project Ga0272440, IMG submission 192440) | Marine sediment archaeal communities from Little Sippewissett salt marsh, Falmouth, MA, United States - SSM-MMB-Aug17 | ecosystem: Environmental > Aquatic > Marine > Wetlands > Sediment ...
ATGTGCGAGGTTGAATTATTTTTATAGACATACAGATTTAGGGAAAAAGATTTTGGACGTGTTTTATTAGAATCAGTGGTTTTAGTGGATAGAGTTGATATAAATTTGTCAACTTTATTCCACTAAGTCCACTTAATTTAAAGCATTTTAATTTATTATCTTTTTATTTCCTTATCCAGCCCAAGGCTGCTTAATGTCTCATATGTAATACTGCCAATAGCCAATCTTTTATCTTTTTGATAATTTTTTAAAGCTTCTCTTGTCCAGGGTCCTAAAACGCCATCAGCAGGTCCTGGATTATACCCGGCTTTTCTTAAAGCAAATTGAATCTTTGAAATAATGCTTGTATTAATATTAGTCTCACACATTGTCCTTTGCCACACAATTTTTCCTTCAGTAACCTTTATTCTTTTTCTAACTGTTTCATATTTAGCAGGAATAAGGTTTACTTTTTTTTGAGGCGGGACAACCATTTTCTTGACTTTAACTGTTTCATAGACTGGTGGTATTCTAATTTCTTTTACAGTTGCAGGTTTAACTAGAATTTTTTTATTTATTGTTTTATATGTTGCCGGCACTTTAACAAGGCACATTATCTCACCAGTACCATTATCTAATCTTTCAACAGATCCACGTCCTTTTTTCCAAACAGTATGAGCATCTTTAATAAGTATTCTTTCCTTAACCCATTTATAATCTGCAGGAATTGTTTCGTATCTAACAGATGCATCTTTAACCAAAACTTTTTCTTTAACCCACTCATATCTTGCTGGAATTATTTGAACTTCTTCTGAAGGTTTTTGTACCATTATTTTTTCAGTAACAGTTTTATATACAGGCGGCTGATATACCCTCGCATAACATTCACCTGGCATAGCTTTTGAAGGTAATAAAGAAGAATCAACTGAAGTAGACATTTTTTGTTCACTTGCCTGAACATTTGCTTTTAACTCTAACATAGTACGTTCTTTTTTAAATTGCTCAATATCAGTTTCTTTTCTTTCTAATGCTGATTTAAGAAATCTTATTTCATCTTCTTTTTGTCTTAACAAACTGTTTATTTCTTCCATTTCTGAAGAATCTGTTTCAATGGCTCCACCTTTGCTTTCTATAGTCTTAATATCAGTTGGCTCAATAATATCTTCACTTTGAATATTATTTACATTTTGAACCGGCTGTAAGCCAAGAAGCTGTGAACATCCATTCATAACAAATAATGTTAGTGTAATTGATGTTAACATAATAAAAAACTTTTTCATTTAAATTCCTCCTCTGTAATTTTTAGTATTTAAATTTTATTTTAAGTTGATAACATAAACATAATTGACAGACAAGATTTTTTTATATATCTTAAAAAGAATTATTATTAATTAGCAATAGTTATTTGAAATATATTTTACTAATAAATATTGCTTGCTTTTTAAAAATTTACTTAATATTTAAATTTAAAATAACTAATTGAAAATATTATTAGATATATAATTTTTTTTTTTATTGTGATAAATCTGAAACTAAAACAATAATACCTACAAAAGGCAAAGATGCAGTAAGTGAGTAAGTATGATAATTTTTGGATATTTTATTTTTATTATTTCAGCAGCGGCATTTTTTTTATTTTTACCAGTTTTTAATATTTTACTGGCTAAAAAAATCTTAATACAACCTAATTTAACTATGGCGGCTCAAGATAGGGTACCAGCAAGTGCATTACATTTTTTTGAAAACATTAATGATGATTTAATTAAAAATGATTTTGAAAAATTAATTGATGTTTTTGATAACGCCCAGTCAATTTATGTTAGATTTTTTGTTAATAGAAGCATAGGTGATACAGCAAGTGCAGTTTGCTATCTTAAGCAAAATAATATATTTTATTCGTATATTGAATTTAGAACAAAAATATCTAAGAACGAAATGTGCAATGATATAAAGTACAGCCAGGTTATAAGCACAAATTATAAAAATGATAAAATATTAATTTCAGAAAGTGATAAAATAATATTTAGTAAACCTGAGATTGAAGAACCTGAAAATTTATATATATTTCATAGAAAACAGGTATTGACGCTGCTATTAAACAAAAAAGGAACAATCCCTTCTGTAAGTGATGAAATAAAAAGGATTGTTCAATTACATAGCAAAGAATTGGAATATATAAAAGAATGCGGTTTTTTATATCTTGAAAAAAATTTAAAATATTACAGATATACTTTTAAAGGTGCCTTTACATTCATTTTCAAAAGTAATATTTTTCGTAAAAAAGCTTTTGAAGGAGCATAATATCATATATGAAAAATAAATTTTTTCTTACAATTTTTAAATACATTACAAGTTTTATAAAACAGCTAAAAAAAATATTTACATTAAAAAAACTATCCTCCAAAAATGAATCAGTTATAAATGAAAATTCATTTTTTGATTCCTCTTTTTATCATTTATTAGAGAATGAAAAAGAATTAAAACACGCAAGACAAGAATCTTTTAAGCAAGGCTTTGAAAAAAGAAGACAATCCGCACTTATTGAGTATAAAAAATCAATTGAATCAGGTGAGATAGCAGGAATTACATGGTCTAAAAATGGTAGAAGATGGCCAGGTGTTGTTTTATCGCTGGCGATTGATCCATATTTTTCTCCAGCAATCTTAGCTGTTGGATCATTAGAATACAATTATAAAAGAAAAAAAGAAGCAATGGATTTATTTAAACTACTAATAAATATTGAACCTGATTGTAACAGCTATTTTGATCTGATAAACAGAGCTGGAAATTTCCTTATTAATAGTAATGATTATGAAAATGCACAAATTTTTTATAATCTTGCAGTAAAAAAATATCCAAATATAGCAATGTTTCATAATGGATTAAGTTATTGCATGGGACGTTCAGGCAGATTTGACGAAGCAATTAAACATGCAAAAAAAGCAATAAGTATATCTCCTAATAATTGCGATTATGTAAATGATTTAGGTTATTGGTTAATGGAAGATAAAAATTTTAAAGAAGCTGAAAAAATTTTTAAAGAAGCAATAGAAAAATTTCCATACAGCTCTAAAAGAGTGAAAAATAATCTAAATATATTGTATTCAAAACTAATGCCTGATGCAGAAATGAAAGCAAATAATAATTTTAATAATCGATAAAAAAAATTATCGTTATGCTGAAATTATTAGAAATTTTTGTCTCCAAAATTTACGACTCTCGAGTAATTAATAAAAGAACCGCCTAAAGGCGGAACTACAAACTGGATGCCCCTTATTAATTTTTTGGTATATTTATTTTCGGAAATCACCTAATATAAACTCACATATGTCCTTGTGATTATTTCACTCCCAAATCCAAAGATTTGGGAATCCAATTCTATTATTGTCCCCAATCCTCTGGATACGCCCATTATGGACTATGAAGTTATTTTATATCATCTGAAAATTTATCTCTAATAGCTTTAATAACATCAAAAATTTCAAAAAAAGCAGTAACAACATCAGGATCAAAATGAACCTCAGAATCCTTTTCAATGGTTTTAATTATTTTTTCTTCTGGCCATGGGTCTTTATAAGATCTTTTGGAAGATAGTGCATCATAGACATCAGCCAGAGCAGTAATGCGGGCTGCAAGAGGAATTTCTTCTCCTTTTTTGGGCTTACCCATTTTAACCTTTGAAGTAAACAAATCATCTAATTTTCCTGGATATCCACCGCCTGCCCATTTCTCATGATGATTCAAAGCAATATCTTTGCTCATTTGATCTAAAGGAGAAGTTATATTTACAAAAAGTCTGGCTCCATATACAGTATGCCATTTCATGACATCAAATTCTTCGTTTGTTAGTTTGCCTGGTTTTTTTAAAATAAAATCAGTTATTCCAACTTTGCCAACATCATGCAGCATTGAAGCTAAACTTATAACATCCATATTTTTTTTAATTTCACTCTTTTCAATATTTCTATTTTTAGCCCATTTTTGATAAATTTCTGCACAATATGCACCAACTCTTTGTACATGAGTTCCTGTTTCTGTAGGATCTTTAAGTTCAGCCATTTTAACCATTCTAAGAATAAGCTCCCGATTCATTATGCCTCTTTCAATTGCTATTGATGCATTACTTGCAAATAAAGGAAGATAAATAATATGTTCTTTTGAAAATGGTATTATTTTACCCCTTTCATTGGCAGCATTAATCAACTGCATCACTCCAACTATTTTTCTTTCGATTGTTTTTAGTGGTATTGTAAGTATTGAGGTCGTTTTATAACCAGTTTTCTTATCAAATGAGGGATTAAAATTATATGGTAAATTGTCATTAAGTGTATAAGCATCGTCAATAGAAATGTTTTCTCCTTTTAAAGCAGAATATCCAACAATTGATTGATCATTTATTGGAACTTTAAAACTTTTATAAATCTCAGCATTATCTGAATCTTTTTTAAAAAGAGTGTCATTATGAACATAACTAAAAGTAAGACTATTGTCTTTAACTAAAAAAATTGAGCCAGCATCAGCATTTGTAAGCTTTCTTGACTCAAATAAAATTTTATCCAAAATTGTATCAACATCTTTTAAATTATTAAGCTCCTCTGTTGCTTTTAGTATTGAAAATACAATTTGATCTGCACCTTTGTCAATGTGTTGTATAGTCATTGTTCAACCTTTTATTCGTAGATATTTAGAATTTATTAATCTCAAAAAGTGGTTATTGTTCAATAACTCAATTAATTATTTTTTTAAAAAAAGTCAATATTGGATTGATAAAAAATAAATTTTATAAATGCAATAAATATGCCCTTTAATTAAAAATATTTATAATCTACTTTGTTTTATTTTCTTACTTTATTTAATATAGTCGTAAGAAGTGAGATTCAATCATGAATATATTATATTATCGTCCAACTTTGGTTTTTCTGACTAACACTGACAAGCACAGACTTACACTTAAGATAATTGGAAAAACCAAAGTTGGACGATAATAATTCAATTTTTTTAGGTGATCTGTAAAATTGGAGTCCCAAATCCTTAGATTTGGGCGTAAGAAATTTAGATATTATACAAAAATAATTCCGTACATTCATGGCGTTTAATACTTCAAAAACCTTAAACAAGCCTTTAATAAAAAAAAATGAAATTTTTTTTTAAAAAAATTTAAAAAAAAATCATTTTTCACAACAATCATTCAATAAAGATTTTTAAAGATTTAAATAAAAAAATCAAATAGTTATTCTAGTAAGTATCATGCTATAATAATTCTATATTCCAATTATAAACCAAAAAAATTCTAAAATAAGGTTGAAATAGTAAAATACTCGATTGACATTTTAAAAATAACGCATTATATATGTTCACGCTCGACATAAAGAAAAATAATTTTTTTTTTTGTCCTGAGAATAGCTTTCTTTAAGATATTTCAAATTTCGTATAATTTATTCAAAATTTGTATTTACAGTATACAAATAATCTTTAACTTTTAAAATGAAAGGAGTTTTATCAATATGAACAAAAAAGAACTTGTTCAATTAATGGCAGAAGAGTCACAAATTACAAAAACTCAGGCCAAGCTTGCTCTTGAGGCTTTTACAGAAGGTGTGACAAAGTCATTAAAGAAAAAAGATGGTAAAGTTACTTTAGTAGGTTTTGGAACATTTTATAAGATTCGTAGAAAAGCACGAAAAGGAAGAGATCCAAACACTGGCGAAGAAATCAAAATTAAAGCTAAAAACGTAGTTAGATTCAGAGCTGGAAAAGCACTAAAAGAAAGCATTTAATAATTTTTTTTAAATGATTATATAAATGTAATTTGCAAATATTTCTTTTTAGTTTGTTTAAATATCGAATATCAGGCAGTTTTATAAAAAAATGGCTGCCTGATATTTTTTTTTATCAAAAGCTGTTCTTTTAAACAGGGACTGACACGTACAAAAATGGACTGACACAGACAAAACAGGGTCTGAAACACGGATAAAAGTGGATATGCACTTCGTATGATTGGAAAAAACAAAGATGGATTATAATGGGTGCAACACAAAAAAGTTGATTTTTTTTCTTAGATCGAGAAAGAAATAAGAGGTAAATTTTATAAATAGACAAAGACCAGTTTGTAGTTCCGCCTTTAGGCGGTTTTAACAGAATGCAAAAAAATAAACAATAAGCTCAAAAATGCTCGATAAACTGAATTAATTTATCACCAAATTTCAATCATTGGTTTCAGCTCAAACCGCCTAAAGGCGGAACGACAAACTGGAAATAAATTCTCCAACTTTTTTGTGTTGCACCCGATTATAATAAATTATTTATCAATTCTTATAATTTTATTCATTTTCGCGACAGCAGGTACTGGTAAAATGTATCTATTACCAAGACTGCCATTTACTTTAAATCCTATCTGACTTAATATATTTGGCTGCTCAAATAATGTATTCAAGAAAAAAATTAGTTTATCATCGCAAATATTTATCGAATCATTAACTAATTTCAAATCTAAATTTGTTATTAATTCTCTGGTTAAGTCTGGATTTGCTTTTAAAAAGGTATTAATTGTTTTAGCAAGTGTTTTTCCCTTAAGATAGCTGGAGACATCACCTATAAAATTATAATTTTTTTCAATACTATTTTTGATTGATCTTGCAAATACCTTTGAATTAGTATTTTGAATAATTTTACTAAAAAAATCCGGCTGATCAATTAATAATTGATTAAATGCATTTGTTGATATTTTAAAATCAATTCCATCTAATAAAGAAGCCAAATAATCTGGGTGTTTTTCTAATAAAAGATTTACAAATTCAGAAAGTCGTTTTTCATTTAGTCCTTCCAAAACATGAATCATATTTTTCGATGATCGTTTAAACATAATGTTGACAGATTTTGATACATTTTTTGTATTTATATTATTTAATGTATTAGATAACAGGTCAGGATTGTGAGATAAAATAGAATTTAGCAGCAAAGCAACTGCCTTAATATCGACTAGCTTGATAGCCTTACTAATATTTGAATTGTTTTCTAAAATTATTTTTTCAATATTATCAGCAATTAAATCTGGGTTTAATTTTTTTATTATTTCAGCACAGATTAATGGATTATTTTTCAATGCTGTATTTATTTGATCTGATAATTCATTTATATCAGCGTATAATAAAATTTCGCTTAATAAATTTTTATTAGCATTTAATAAATTATTAATAGAATTTATAAGTATTTTGATATCAATATCATAAATTAATTTACTTAAAAAATCGGGGTTTTCTTTTAGTGCAATATTTATAGACCTTGCAAGCAATCCGGGATCATGAAATTTTAAAGACTGGCTTAAAAAAGTTTTTTTATCTTCCAAAAAATTGGTAATCATTGCAACAATTGACTTTGTATCTATTCCTTCTACCATTTCAACAAGAAGTTTAGGGTTATTTTCCATATATTCATTTATTGAAGGTAGAATATATCTGTTTTTTATTTCATTTGCTATTCTTTCTGCAGTTCCTGTAAATAGTAGAAGGAATATACATACAATAACAGTCAAAGATACAAGGATATTTATAATAATAAATGTTTTCCAAATATTGATCTTTGTTCTTGACGATTTTATTGGAAACAAATCCATTAATTTTTTATTACCTCAAACTAATTATCATCCAACTATATTTATATGAAAGTATAAAATTTAGACATAAATTCAATATGTTCCGACGCTATAGATTATGCCTTTGAAAAAAATTTGTAGTCTGGAGTCCCAAATCTTTAGATTTGGGCGTCAGTAATTTTTTCAAATCGTTGTTTTTTTTTGACGCCCAAATCTAAAGATTTGGGACTCCAGCCTGGATCTAACAAACTATAAAACTTTCATCCTTTGTTGTGATAACAAGTCATGGAAGTTTTATATGAAAGTATAAAATTTAGACATAAATTCAATATGTTCCGACGCTATAGATTATGCCTTTGAAAAAAAAATTTGTAGTCTGGAGTCCCAAATCTTTAGATTTGGGCGTCAGTAATTTTTTCAAATCGTTGTTTTTTTTTGACGCCCAAATCTAAAGATTTGGGACTCCAGCCTGGATCTAACAAACTATAAAACTTTCATCCTTTGTTGTGATAACAAGTCATGGAAGTTTACGTGCTCGTGCTCGTAAACGTAAATCGTGCTCGTGCTCGTACACGTGTACGTAAATCGTGCTCGTGCTCGTGCTCGTGCTCGTACACGTGAACGTAAATCGTGCTCGTGCTCGTGCTCGTACACGTGTACGTAAATCGTGCTCGTGCTCGTGCTCGTAAACGTGAACGTAAATCGTGCTCGTGCTCGTGCTCGTACACGTGAACGTAAATCGTGCTCGTGCTCGTAAACGTAAATCGTGCTCGTGCTCGTACACGTGAACGTAAATCGTGCTCGTGCTCGTGCTCGTACACGTGTACGTAAATCGTGCTCGTGCTCGTGCTCGTACACGTGAACGTAAAACGTACTCGTGAATGAAATCTTTTTTATTTCTAAGTTTTACATATTTTGTATACACTCACGTTTTACGTTTACAACCACGTTTTACGTTCACGTGTAAGAGCACGAGCACGATTTACGTACACGTGTACGAGCACGAGCACGAGCACGATTTACGTATACGTTTACGAGCACGAGCACGAGCACGATTTACGTTCACGTGTACGAGCACGAGCACGATTTACGTTCACGTATACGAGCACGAGCACGATTTACGCTCACGTGTACGAACACGAGTACGATTTACGTTCACGTGTACGAGCACGAGCATGATTTACGTTCACGTTTACCCTAACCCCCCTCAAGGGGGGAATTCAACCGAAACTTCTCACTATCTTATTAATATTCCAATATTTATCCTTAATTCAACAGCATTGAGGGCGAAGCCCTGGGTGATAACCATAATTTTTTAGCCCTGTAAGGGCGTATTAATACATGAAAACAATTAAGATTACACCCTTTCAGGCTAAAATTCTTGTAAATCATTTCCCAGGGCTTCGCCCTGGGCTATATGAATACACGCTTTCAGCACTGGGATAGTTCTTCCCCCAACCTGTACATAAGCCCCTAGCAAACGAATTAGAGCCGGGAGTGTTATACTTTCATGTTTTGATTGTGATAACAATTCATGGATATTTTTTCAAATAACATAATATGAATTTTTATTGTTATTCCAGAATTGTCTATATCTATTTGCATTTATAAAAAGTTGGATGAAAATATTTTTAATTTACAATATCTAATAGTTCAACATCAAAAATTAATGTTGAGTGAGGCCCAATTGTAGCACCGGCTCCACGTTCACCATATGCAAGGTGTGATGGTATGAAAAAACGAAATTTGCTGCCAACTGGCATAAGTTGGAGCCCTTCTGTCCATCCTTTAATAACTCCTGTTAATGGAAAAGTAGCAGGTTGATTTCTATCATAAGAGCTGTCAAATTTTGTACCATCAATTAATGTCCCAAGATAGTGAACTTTAACCTTGTCATTTAAATCTGGCTTTTTTCCTTTACCCTGTTTTAAAATTTTATATTGAAGACCGCTTTGTGTTTTTAATACCCCTTTTAAGGTTTTATTTTTCATTAAAAAAGCTTGACCCTGCGATTTATTTTTTTCTGCCAGCTTTTTAATATCAGTATTTTGTTCTGTTGTCCTAATATTTCTCATTTTTATAAAATCCCTTTGTGCATTGGCGAGTTCTTGTTCAGATAAAAGCAATTCTTTACCATCAAGAACATCATAAAGTCCTTTAATAAAAACTTCCCTATCAAGCTTTACGTTTTCTTGAAGATGTTTTAGTGATGCCCCAATTTGAGTTCCTAAAAAATAGCTGATTTTTACTAAATCATTGTTTAATTTGTCTTTAACAGCTTTTGATTCTTCTGAAAATGCTGGTTTGATTGTTAAGAAAACCAGCATTATTAAAATAGATTTTTTCACAATTTTTCCTTTCTTTTTTGAAATACTATAAAACTGATAATAATCGATTTTGTTTTATAAATCATCTAAAGTGTATGTCTTTGACATTCAGCTTTAGTAAATGTAAAAACAAAATTTAATTATTATATCATTCAACCTTTAATTTTTCAAATCATATGAAATGCATGTTTTTGTCAGTCACTTTTTTACTTTCCATATAAAAGGCAGCTCAGGTTGTATATAATTCAAAAAATCTTTACATTTTTTACTTCGCTTGCATTTTCGACAGACATTAACATGTTTTTTAGGCATGTTTTTATGCTTATGACAAATAATATACATTAAATGGTAATCCATAAATCAAATCATTTGATATAAATAATACTCGGATTATTTTATTTTGTAGATTTTTTTTAAACGTTTAATTTTTGTAGTCAATAACAGGTAATGTTTTTATTATATTTATATCAAATATAGTGATTCAAATTTTAAGCCCTGAAAGGGCGTAACATACCAGCCCTGGGTTAAAAATAAACATAATTTTAAGCCCTGAAAGGGCGTAACATATATTATATTTTATTAGCTGATTTTTTAATCTTTAGATCAAATAATCCAGCTATCAATGTTATAATAAGAAAAACCCTTATAAAATTTAAAATAAAATTTTGAAAGGGATTAATAAGCCATAGGCCAATTTCATGGTTTTTTGAAACAGGACCATTGAATTTTAAAGATATTTTTTTCCATCTCCATTTAGGGATACCAGGGCCTGTTTGGATTTGAGATTGGGAACCATAAAAATCTAAATTTGCTATTAATTGCTTTTTTAATATTTTTTCTTCACTGCGCCAGTTTCCTTTATTAAATGATTGGTCTAATCGTTGGCTTTTAGAAATATTTCTTATGTGTGAATATGAGCTATTGTAATTTTTTTCAAGTTGAGGAAAAATACCAGTTTTAATTTGATTAATCATAAATGGGACAGCAATTATTAAAAGACATATCATTGAAGCCAGTTTCCAAAGTTTAATTGAATTTTTAATTTTATAATCAGGTAAAATTTTTAAAAGAGCACTTGATGCAAGTAAGCTGATCCAGACAAGTCTTGGAGATTCATGTTCTTGAAAACATAGTATCATTGTGATCAAAGCAATGACAGCCCATAATTTGTTTTTTAAATTTAAAACAATCATAAAAATAATAAGTATTAAAAAAAAATCCAAAAGACTCCATTTTGCAATCCATGTACCACTGGTTGAATCAACACCTGATAAAGTAAAAAGTTTCCATCCTGGAGGTAAGTTCAAAGTTGTTTGTAATGAATTAAAATTATGATCCCAACTAACAGCAGGAATATTTCCAATATCAGATTCATATCTCATATCAGCAGAAATATTTACCATGCCTTTACGAACTTCAATTCCAGGGTTTGGATTATCACCATAATTTGTTATTAATTGATCTTTTGAATCAATGGAAATTCTTCCTGGTTTTGTAGGAGGATTTATTGTAAGCCGCCAGTTTTTATTTATTGAACCTGTAATTTCATCATTTATAGTCATTCCTTTTCCAGAAAAATCTAACCATATAGAACGATTTAAATTAAGTTTGTCAGGTGCAGGGTCAGGATCGCCTCTTCTCTCAACCTTAAAAATCATTTTTGAGCCCGGATTTATAATATATGCTGGAAATTTTTTCCAGTTTTCAGGTAAATCAGTTTTATAAGGATCAATTGAGTTAAGCCCTTCAATTGTAACCATCCTTAGCTCATTTTTTGCTTCAAAAGACCATATTTCCTGCCCATTTACAATACTTTTTGGAGCAATTTCTTCTACAGGATTTTTATAATTATATATAATTTTTATATCAAACTGTCCCGGCCTTGCCTGAATCATAATATCCCCCTTTGCTAAAAGCCTGACAGGAATAGGACTTTCAATTTTAACAGGATATGTATCTTCAGGAATAATTTTATGAAGCATCTCTTCACGAGAGCTGCCTGATATTGTTAATTTTAAATAACATACAACCTGAAGAGGGATATTATCACTGATTAGTCTATAAAGGTTTAAAAAAAGTTTATCTTTTTCATACTTTTTAATATTTGTTTTTTGAAGCCAGAGGTTTCCCTTTTGATCATAACTTAATAAATGTATTTTTTTATTATTTATTTTAAGATCAATTAATCCAGTATTTGAAGGTATAGAAAGTATTTCAGGAATGCTATTATATTTAAAAATCCCTTTTATCTCATGCTTACCAGCCTCTAAATACATATAGGGCTTTTTATCTCTATCTATTACAATAGCTTTTTTATTATTTAATTCGACATTTAAAGGCCATATTCCATAAGAACCAGGTAATTGAACAAATCCATCATTATAAACTATCCAATTTTGAACAAACAAACCTTTTTTATCTTCAAGATCTAAAGAAAGCTCAACAGGCCAGATACAATGTGAAATATTTTCATTATTATATTGTAAAGGGCAGTTCTCTTTATCATATAAAACCCATTTTTTCCAATCTTGCAATTTTTCTGGAATATATATTGTGTTTATTGCAAAAGCATTAGAAAGCATAAAATAAAAAAAAAGAATTAGTTTTATAATATTTTTAAAATTATTCATTTTTTTCCTTATTATATTATAATCTTTGGTTATTCGAATTTTATATGGACTGACAAGGACAAGCACAAACTTACATATTACATGATTTCCTTATTATATTATATTATAATATATGATTATTCGAATTTTATATGGTCTGACACTGACAAACACAGACTTACACTTATATGATTGGAAAAATCAAAGCTGGGATTATAATATAATAAATGAGCTTCAAATGGACTAACTGTCAAAGTTTGTCTGTGTGTGTCTGTTCTTGTCTGTGTTTTTACCCGTGTATGTCTGTATTATTCCCCTTGTGTCTCTGTTCTTGTCTGTGTTTGTCTGTGTTTTTCCCCATGTGAGTCTGTTCTTGTCCATGTTTGTCCATAAAAAGCTTTCTTTGCCTCATTTATTAAACTTTCGGAATTTGTACTGTATCTTGGCGAAAAATGAAATACATATATTGATTTTGCACAAGCCTCTCTAGCAAGAGTTCCTGCCTGTTTAGCTGTTAAATGACATTTTTCATAAGCCATTTCTTTTTCAGAATCTAAAAAAGAAGCTTCAATAAATAACGTGTCAACATCTTTTGCAATTTCTAAAATTTTTTTTATATTATCTTCATGATAAATTACATCTGTTACGTATGCAATTTTTTGACCAGGAGTTATTTTTACAATATTCTTTCTAAGATATCCAATTTTAAAAGATAAATTTTGATCAACATTGATTATAGTTTCAGGATCAATATTTTTATATATTGCTTTTTTTAAATCTGAAAGCCATGGTCCTGGTGGAAGGTTTAAAGCATCTAGTTTATCCTTTAATATATTAATATGAAAATATTCTTCCATGCGAAATCCAAGACATGGTATTTTATGGTCGAGAACAGTCGCTTTGACAAAAAAATGTTCATTTTTAACAAGCAATCCATTAAATTCTTTTTCTTTAAGCCATGTTCCTGGAATAAGGCCTTTTTGACAGGCAAATCTTTTACTGATTAAACGATTGTTATTTATTTCAGTAGCATTTATAACAAATGGATGATTAAATAATAAATTCCATGTATAACCCTTTAATTTACCTTCAACATTTTCAATAAAGCCAGGGGGCCCATATAAATTTAATGTTTTATTTCTACCAATAAAAATTCTTAAAAGCCTGTCAAAACCAACAAAATGATCAATATGAGTATGCGATACAAATGCATGTGTAATTTTTAAAATATCTTTAGGTGATAAAGAATATAATTCGCCAATATCAAATAATAATGAATACTTATCATATGAAAAAGGAACATAAAGTCCTGGATCATCAAAGGGTCCATTAATAAAACGTGGATAAAATGTTGGACGCATTTTGTTTATATTTTTCCTAAATTCTGCGAATAAAATTGATGGATTCGTAAAAGTCAGAAAATAAAAATTTTATTTATGCAACACTTTTAAAATGCTAAGGGACTCGGAAAAAATAAATTGTCCCATAAAAATTAATACTACGACAAATTATTGGATGTCTATAAACATTGTTATTCATAGAGAAGCGACCATTATGTCATATTATTAAAATAGCATTCTATTGGGATAATTATTTTTTTCCGCATCCCTTAATACTGATTTTTGTAAATAGATTTTTTTACGAAACTATCAATTTTATTAATAAAAATAATTATTCAAATATGATTTTACGATTTTTTATTATTTTTATAAAATAATTAAAAAATTTATTTTTTCTTCGCATTTATTAGGTATTTTTTTATTTGATTATCAATACATTCATATATTTCTTCATCAGAGCCATAAATATCTTCAACATCCTTATGTTTAATCAATTTTTCAAGAATAAACGATGTTATATAAAGGCTTACAATGTTTGGATTTTCAACCAAACGTCTGACTGGTGCAATTTGATAATCAATATCAAAATCATCAGCTTTTGCAAGATTTTCTATACATTTATGTAATTGTTCTTCAATAGCATTTTTATTACTTGTTTCAACAAGTTTGTTTTGAATTAATTTAGTTGCAAGAGCGTTGCTAACTGAGTCAATTGATTCTTTAACTTTAAATATAGCTTTTCGTCTTGCATGTTCACGCGACGATTCTATTTCAGATAATATTCGCGCTTCTCTAGTACTGGGTCTAAACATTTTTGGCATAATATTACCTCGTATTGTTTAACAAATATTTCCAAAAAATAGCTGAACTATGCAAAAAATTTTTACCATAATATTGCAATTTCAAACTAAAAATTTATGACCAAAAGATCATAAAAAGAATTATTTCATTAGGTGATTTTCGAAAAAGAATATACCAAATAATTAACGAGCATCAAGTTTGTAGTTCCGCCTTTAGGCGGTTCTTTTATTAATTATTAATGTGCCCTGGGACTTTAAAAGAACCGCCTGAAGGCGGAACTACAAACTGATTTGAATCTCTGGTATATTCTTTTTCGTAAGCCCTGGGTGATATAAAACCACATTTTTTAGCTCTGTAAGGGCGAATTAATACATGAAAACAATTAATATTACGCCCTTTCAGGGCTAAGGTCATTGTAAATCATTTTCCAGGGCTTCGCCCTGGGCTATATTAATTCGTGCTTTCAGCGCTGATATGGTTCTTCCCCCAACCTGTAATACGGCCTAAGATACCATAACCAATAATTTAAAAATTTCAAGGCTTTTTTACCAAAAGAACTCGATAAATAAAATTATTTACATTAATTACCATATTCCCTTTTATAATTGCCATAATAGATATATACTACAGACTTATTTATAAATATTTTGTACTGTGTTTCCATATCAAAATCCGTCCTCAACTTACTTATACACACCTTCGGATAATTTTGATATGGCGTGCCTTGCCAAAATCTTAATAAGTAAATCTGTAATTAACAGTTTTATAAACACAAAATCAACAGTAGTCTTCAATTAATAGCTGAACATTATTTTTTCCATTCCAGTTATTTCGCTGTATTTTAAAAGCAAGTCTTTCAAATGAGCATGGTTGATTAACACTGGGGTCAATATTAAATTGAATAGCGTCAATATTTTTACCATTTTTTTGTTCCAGCTTCATTTTTCTATGAATTTTACCAACTATAGCAGAATTTCTTACTTTTACATTATAAGTTCCAAATAAAGGTTCTTTATTACTATGGCCAAATGGAGCCATACGCTCTAAATCATTTATTAACTCATTTGTAATATTATTAAAATCAATAATATAGTCAATATTCATTTTGGGTATATAGTCAATATTTTCTAATTTGTCATTTACAATTTTATCAAAATCCGAATAAAAATTTGAGATATTATCAACCTGAATCGTAATTCCTGCTGCCATTGCATGGCCTCCAAATGCTTCAAGATAATTTTTTAGTATTATCAAACAACTGTGAATATCAAGTCCAGGTATACTTCGTGCAGAACCTCTTCCAATATTATTCATTATTGAGATTAAAATAACAGGCTTTAAATATAATTCAGTCAGTTTTGATGCAACTATACCTATAACACCTTCATGCCATCCTTTACGACTAAGCACTATTGATTTTCTTTTTAAAATTTCTGGATTATTATTAATGATATTTCTTGCCTCTATAAATATATTTTGTTCAAGATCTCTGCGCTTAATATTTATTAGATCAAGATTATGTGCAATTGTTCTTGCATTTTTTATACTTGTTGATGAAAGAAGCTCAACTGCTTTAGAAGCATGTTCTAATCTCCCAGCTGCATTTATTCTTGGAATTAATTTATAAACCAGATCTGAGGTATCAATATTTTCAGTTTTTATTCTTGCGATTTCTTTTAATGCTTTTATGCCTGATCTGCATCCATTACTCATTAAAAATAATCCAATTTTTGAAAAAATTCTATTTTCATTAATAAGAGGAACAATATCAGCTACAGTACCTAAAGCAACAAGATCACAAATCTCTTTTAAATTTGGCTGAGTTTCATTTTGCCAGAATCCAGAGTCTCTTAATTTTTTTCTAAGGCAAATTAACAGGCAGAAAACTACACCCACCCCTGAGAGATACTCAAAACCAGCATCACAATCTGGTCTTTTTGGATTAATCACAGCTACAGCATCTGGCATTGATGATACTTCGTGATGATCTGTAATAATAACATCAATACCATATTCTTTGGCAAGTTTTACAGCTTTTTTGCTGCTTATTCCACAATCTACTGTAATAATTAAATCAATAAGATTTGGTTTTGCAATTTTTATAACATGTTCTTCTTTAAAGCCATATCCCTCTCTGGTTCGATGAGGAATATAATAAGAAACATCAACACCTGTTTTTTTCAAAAAATCAAGAAGTATTGTTACTGATGTAATACCATCTGCATCATAGTCGCCAAATATTAGAATTTTTTCTTCATTTTTTATAGCACTAAAAATTCTATTTATGGCTTTATTCATATCTTTTATTGTAAAAGGTGGTTTTATCTGATCAAGGGAAGGATTTAAAAATTTTACAGCATCTTCAGGAGTTTTCAATCTATTTGCAAGGACTGTTGCTGTAATTAAATTACAGTCACATTGTTCTTTTATTCCCTTAAGAAGAATTGGATCTGGTTTTTTAATGTTCCATTTTTTTTTCATAAAAATATATATATCCTATAATTAAAAAATATACAATTTTTTATTGATAGAAAATACTTATTAATGATAGAAATAAAAAAAAATGGTTAAATGCTATATTGTATTTCATTTTCGATTAAAGTTGATGGTCTAGTAAAAAGTCAATTTTTCAAAAATCGGTATTAATAATTTCAATTTGTTACACAGATAAAAATCTCATTTTTTGACTTTTTACGAGACCATCAAAGTTAATAAGGTAATCAATCATTTCAAAGTAATCAGTTATAGATTGATAATGCATCAAGCAACTGATTGATTTACCAATTACATAGGAATGATCTAAAAATAAGTTCCCCATTTTGGCTGGAGCACAAATCTTTAGATTTGGGGTGTCACGCTCTTTTCCGGGCGGTATGTACAGGTTGGGGGAAAAATTATTCTACAGATTTAGTCATAAAGATTTTGGCAAGGCGCCAGATCAAAATTATCCGCAGGCGTACAATAGTACGTTGAGGACGAATTTTTATCTGGGAACACAGTCCAAAATCTTTATGACTAAATCTGTAAGTGCTGAAAGCACGAATTAATATAGCCCATGTCGAAGCTCTCAATGTTGTTGAATTAAGACTGGAATCCCAAATCTAAAGATTTGGGATTCCAGTCTTAATTCAACAACATTGGGCTTCGCCATGGCTATAATTAAATAATAAGGAGGCTAAATTAATATGCAAAAAGATATGCATTTTTATGGAACCTACTGCCTTGCAAGAGCTGCTGGCGTAAAAGATGAGATAGCTTATCAAATTGCTTATTCTTCACAATTTGTAGATGATTCAATTTATGAAAAAACAACTATTATTGATAACAAAATGTGTATAAGACCAATTATTACTTCTCATAAACCAGTTGATTATAAAAACAGCCTTGAAGGAGATCAATGGAATATATGGATCCCATTTCATTTTTTACCTGGCAATAAACCAGAGAACGGCACTTTTCTTCAAAGAATGATTTGTAGAAAAAACAGCGATTTAGCACAAAAAATGATACTTGACTCTTTAGATGAAAATAATTTAGATTATTTTCCTCATTTAATTGGAATAGCAGCCCATGTTTATGCAGATACTTTTTCTCATTTTGGCTTTGTTGGATTTGAAGATAAGCATAATAAAATTGAATGGGACTCTATTCAAACTGATTCACGTCATTCAGATTCAATACTAAAATATATTATTTCAAAGTCAGTTGATTTTCAAACTCGATTTATTGGAAATTTTGCTGAAATTATTCCAGTTGGTCATGGAGCTGTTGGAACTTATCCTGACAGGCCATATTTAAAATGGAGTTTTGAATACGAAGAAGACAGCAAAAAAAAGCATGAAAGAAGAGATAATATTGTACATTTTATGGAAGCATGTGAGTGTTTATATTATTATTTTAATGAGTTTTCCAAAAGATATCCTGATAGTCAAGACCCTTATGGTGAAAAAAAATGGGAGTCTATTTCTCATACAATAAGGTTTATTTTAGGTATTGAAGCTCCTCAAGACCAAAGAATTGCAATGTGGAAAAAAAATCTGTTTGAAGGTAAATTCTGTGATGTATCTGCTTTAGATATGGATATTAACTATGAAAAAAGATTATGGAGAACAAATAGAGCAGAACTTGAAAGTAACGAAAAGCAAATTGACATTAGAGAAACTAATACCTGCAAGTTTATAAGAGCAGCCAGAAAACATAGAGATTATGTTTTAAATGAACTTCTTGAAAATTTTGGGCTTATGATAACATAAGGCGAGTTGGGTGGACGCAGTGGACACAGTGGACGCAGTGGCGCACTATCAGCATCCCATACATTATCATTTAGAAAGTTTTATAAAACCTCGCTTTTTGGTTTAGAAACATGATAATCATTTTCAATCACTTCAATAATAACTCTAAGATTCGAATTAGACGTGTTAAGCATGCTTGATTCTTCAAAATCTTCTTACCAATTTATGTATTTTTCAATATTTTTACTCACTTTTTATCTAAGCCAGTCAGCATTGGGATAGATTAAATAATTATTCATTTTTCAAACACGCCAGGAGGCGAAATAAAATAAATAGAGGCTTTTATTAATGAATTGAACTAAATTCAGTCCATCATAATTCTTGATTTAAATGATATGTATTGCCAGATAAAATTAAAAAAAAATCTTCACTAAAATGTAAAACCCATTGATCATATTCTTTTATTTCATAATAAAATGGCACAACCCTATCATTTTGATGAAAGATGATATTAAATAAACGTTGCATAAGGGCTGTTTTCCCTGTCCTTCTACGAGAAAGCATTGCTGTACTTCTAACTATTCTTTTTTTAGACATATCAACCCATTTAAGCAGGGATTTCATTTCTTTATACCTTCCTGTAAATAAGTCGGGATTACCAATTTTTTTATATGAAAGTCTAAAATTTAGACATAAATTCAGTATGTTCTGACGCAAATGATTATGCCTATGAAAAACAAATTTGTAGTCTGGAGTCCCAAATCTTTAGATTTGGGCGTCAGTAATTTTTTCAACTGGTTGTTTTTTTTGACGCCCAAATCTAAAGATTTGGGACTCCAGCCTGTATCTAAAAAACTATAAAACTTTCATGGTTTGTTGTGATAACAAATCATGGAAGTTCTTCAAAATATATTTCCATTTTATTCTTTCTTATGATCCTATAAGTATTTATTGATTCAAAATTAACATTACCACAAATAGCTTGTGTCCTTTCGGCAAGCATACCTTGACATATAAGATTTTAGTATCGCTTGCTGGAGAACTTCTTCTCGAATATACGTTTGGACATAATCTTTTAAATATTTTTGTGGATGATGCTCGTTAAAATGCCCTGGTAAATGCCCCAAACGCAATGATTCTATCACATTGAATTTTTTTCCTGTTCTATGGCAGTTAGAGGATGAAAGAAATATGTCAGGGCTCTACCAGCCAGCAAATTAACACCTTTACGCCTTAATTTTCTGGCACTTGATCCAGTCAGTATAAAAAAATATTTTTTGGATTCAATCAGATCATGTACTTCATTCAACAATTCAGGAATTCGTTGTATTTCATCGATGATGATCCAATCTGTGTATTCCAGGGGTATCATTTTCTGAATCAGGCCAGGATCAGAACTTAATCGATTGTAATACTAGGATTGTAACAAATTAACAAACATTGCATTGGGAAATAAATTTTTCAGTAATGTTGTTTTACCTGTCCCTCTTGGACCAAAAAGAAAAAAGCTTTTTTTCTTTTTTAATGGTAAGGTTAACATACGTTTGAACATATCAAGCCCTCAACTATTAATCAGTAAAAATTAATTTGGTTACATAAAAAAAGCAGGATAATTTCACTTTATATTTCAAAAAATGCTTTTGTCAACACATATTAATCTGATGCATCTCACATCCTGGTTATTCGAAAAAGGAAAAATATTTGGTCAAATTGAACTGTTAGAAAAATTTAATGCTATTAAAATGCTTGCCAAAGATCAATACAACCAAATGATGCAATCTTTGAAATCGCAATTACATGAAATTTCTCAGAGTAATCAACAGGTTCAAATGGCTAGTTGATAAATTATAAAAATGTTCTGCCAACAAGGCTTTTATCCTGTTGGCAGAAATTTTTGCAGTATTTATTAAGTGAAAAAGCGGCTTACAAACCCCTTTATTTTTTTATTATATATTCCAAATGATCTTTGATTCCTGAAAAGCGGCTGGATAACGCTTCTACTATAGCAAACAGAGCAGATCTGTTGAATGTACATCAGGTAGTTATCGGTTGAATTTGTTTGCCAAAGATTACATACCTGTTGAGTATCCTGATATAATAGATTTAGATAAAAAATCAATTGAACTTGAGTTAGAATTAGAATCTGATACTTTTGATCCAAATATTCCAATGCTTGAAATATCACATATTGAAACAGAGAATGGCTTTGAGCTGCGAGCAATTAAAAATAATATTCATGAAATAAATATGTTTATTAAGACAAAAAATACAGAAGTTC
>Ga0272440_1001245_pt1 | contig 21157 bp, 18 predicted proteins | sample SSMMMBAug17_FD_192440 | JGI IMG/M metagenome (GOLD analysis project Ga0272440, IMG submission 192440) | Marine sediment archaeal communities from Little Sippewissett salt marsh, Falmouth, MA, United States - SSM-MMB-Aug17 | ecosystem: Environmental > Aquatic > Marine > Wetlands > Sediment ...
TAAGTTAGTCAATTCTAATTCATTAGGCACCATTGAAAAATCAGTTCTCCTATTTACAATTGTACGTTTCGTGGCTATATATCGTAGAGACAAGGCATGCCTTGTCTCTACAAACAAGAACCGAAAATGTAAATTAAGAATGGAGAATTTATTTTTTGAGCATTCCTTAGTCAATAAAGGAGGACTTTTGGCTGTTCATCTGGTATCGCACCCTCTTGTCCAACACAAAATTGGACTTATACGGCGACATGATATTTCAACAAAAAATTTCAGAGAACTGGCTACTGAACTTGCATGTTTACTCACATATGAAGCTACAAAAGAACTGGAAACAGAAACGAAAACCATTCAGTGTTGGTCAGGGGATATAAATGTTGAATGTATTAAGGGAAAAAAAATTACAGTCATTCCCATTTTAAGAGCTGGTATTGGCATGATGGATGGTGTTCTTCAGTTGATACCGTCAGCAAGAGTTAGTGTTGTTGGGTTGTATCGAAATGAAGAAACCCTTAATCCTGTTCAGTATTATGTTAAACTCGCTGGCCAAATGGATGAGCGTATCGCTTTAATATTGGACCCCATGCTTGCAACAGGGGGAACCCTGATTGCAACAATAGACCTGCTGAAAAAATCAGGATGCAAACAAATTAAAGGTTTATTTTTAGTGGCTGCACCAGAAGGGATTAAACGGCTTGAAAGTGAACACCCTGATGTAGATATCTATGTCGCAGCAATTGATGAAAAATTAAATGATATTGGCTATATACTGCCAGGCCTGGGTGATGCAGGTGACAAACTTTTTGGTACTCGCTAAATGAAAATAATAAATAAACAAGGTTTAACAAACTATTCTTTCCAGTTATCCGACATTTTATTGGGCGCACAAATGCTATTTGTGGCATTCGGAGCGTTGGTTCTGGTTCCATTGTTAACAGGACTTGATCCCAATGTGGCTCTATTTACAGCAGGTTTGGGAACCCTTATATTTCAACTGATCACAAAAGGCCAGGTTCCTGTTTTTCTGGCATCATCTTTTGCCTTTATCGCACCAATAATTTATGGCGTAAAAACCTGGGGCATACCGGGTACCCTCTGTGGGTTGACTGCTGCTGGCTGTCTGTATATTGTGTTCAGTTTAATCATACAAATCAAAGGTATCCAGGTCATTGAACGACTTTTCCCTCCAGTGGTAACAGGACCAATGATTATGATTATAGGGCTGATCCTTGCTCCTGTTGCTGGGAATATGGCTATGGGGAAAACAGGGGATGGCGCCATTCAACTGATTCCCGAAAATATCGCACTCTTTGTCTCTTTAATATCTTTGGCCGTTACAGTGCTAATATCCATTATTGGGAAAGGATTCTTTAAACTGGTTCCCATTTTGTGTGGCATTGTTGTTGGGTATATTCTATCGTTTTTATTAGGCATTGTTGATTTTTCAAATCTATCTACAGCCGAATGGTTTGTCATACCTAATTTCGTGTTACCTGAATGGAATATTGAAGCCATTCTTTTTATTGTTCCTGTGGCCATAGCGCCTGCTATTGAACATTTTGGTGATATTCTTGCCATTGGGTCCATTACGGGCAAAAATTATCTTAAACAACCAGGTATTCATCGAACGTTAATGGGTGATGGAATTGCAACTGGGATAGCATCATTTTTTGGAGGTCCTCCCAATACAACCTACTCTGAAGTCACTGGCGCGGTTGCAATTACACGTGTCTTTAACCCTGGAGTAATGACATGGGCTGCGATTGTCGCCATTATTTTGTCATTTGTGGGAAAGATCGGCGCAATACTTCAGTCCATTCCAGTACCGGTAATGGGCGGAATTATGCTGTTGTTGTTTGGTGCTATCATGGTGGTTGGAATGAATCATTTAATGTCCATTGGACAGGAATTGATGATACCCAGAAACCTGGTTATTGTGGCCTTAATGATGACAGTTGGCATTAGTGGACTTTCTATAACCGCTATGGATTTTTCAATTCAAGGTATCGGGCTTGCAGGTATATTAGGTGTTTTGTTAAATTTATTTCTACCGCATTCTCGCGAAAAATATGAAATAGGCATTCTTGTTTATGGATCAATGCTCGGTGATCCCGGTAAAGAAATTCAGAGGCATATCCATAAAATAATTCCGACAACCACCCCATTTAAAGTTGAGTATGCCAGAAAAAGTAAAAACAGGTCAAATGCACCTGTTTTAGTTCCTGTAGAACAAGATGGTGCTCATGTAAAAGCTCATGTTATTGTATTAAAACCAGATATGTCTGAAGAATTAGCCCAGAATTTGTTGTACAGACGTGCCATTAATTTTGTTGATGAACCGGCTATCGTATATTCTGATAAAGTTAAACATGAAAATATGGGCTTGGAAATAAAATGCCTTCAAGATTTTGAAAATGTAAATCATGTCTTTTATACTGCTTTCAGGCCTAATATTGATAGTGTAAACAAACCTGATATATCGCCAGATGAAAAATCCAAAGAGCTCGCTTATCTGGCGATTGAAAGTGTTAATCAAGATACATTTTGCATGCAACGAGATGGCATCAGGTGTTTAATTGAGGATCGCGCAGCAGGAGTGAAAACGCCTCTATGCGATGCCTATATTCGTGAAATATTGAATCGAGCAAAGAATGCTATTGACTTAAACGAAGCAAGATTAAGAATTGCAAAACAAAAAGGGATTTATCCTGAATGTCATTTATAAAAAAAACGATGAGTCAACAAAAATCGAATAACAATATCACCTGGCACAGAGCATTGGTCACTCGGCATGATCGGAATTATCTCAACAACCACAAAAGTGCCAATATCTGGTTTACTGGTCTGTCAGGCTCAGGCAAATCCACCCTGGCTCATGCCCTGGAAAAAAAATTGTACGATTTAGGATGCCGAACTTTTGTTTTTGACGGGGATAATGTTCGTCATGGGCTTTGCAGTGATTTAGGATTTTCAACTGACGACCGAAAAGAAAATATACGACGAATTACTGAAATGGTAAATCTTTTTTTAGAAGGTGGCATGATTGCTTTAACAGCTTTTATCGCCCCTTTTCAAAAAGATCGTGACTTAATCAAAAAACGATTGGGCGCTGAAAATTACATAGAAATCTATTGTAATTGTCCTATTGATATTTGTGAACAACGTGATGTAAAAGGAATCTATCAAAAAGCTCGCAAAGGATTGATAAAAGATTTTACAGGAATTTCATCGCCATATGAAATTCCCGTATCACCAGATCTTGTTCTTGATACATCAAAACAAACAATAGAATCATGTGTGACACAACTCATGGATTTACTAAAAAAGCAAAATATTTTCAAAATATAAACATATGTATTTTCACTAAACAAAATATCTTTAAGTTGATGTCTTGCGAAACCCATCCTTTTATGATATTTTAGTTAATATTTTTTATCGAATTCATAACGCTTTGTAATTGTAAGGAGAACAGTATGACAACACAATTGTCTCCCTCTGTATTAGAAAAAGGGCATCACTTGGATGTCGTTCGATTTTGCGTAATTTTGATCCTGGCCATGGTTTACATTTGTTCAATGGATCACTTTTTACCCCACAACACTGATGCGTGGGCGGCTGAAGAAGAAGCAAAACCTGAAGATGAAGCTGCCGCAGCTGAAGAAGCTCAACAAAATGCGATTCAGGATGTTTTTTTAAAATTGGATCCATTTATTGTAAATCTTAAGGGAAATGGCATGAAACGTTATTTAAAAACATCGATTGCCATTGAAGTTGAACAACCTGTTGTCAAAAAAGAACTGGAAATGCTTATTCCAAAAGTAAGAGATACGATATTATTTGTCTTAACCAGCAAATCGTATAATGATCTGTTCTCTAACGAAGGAAAAATTGCATTAAAACATGAATTGACTGCTCACATTAATAGAATTCTCAGTTCTGGAACAATCAAGGCTATTTATATTACGGATTTTATCATACAGTAGTAAGATTTATTATTTATGACGGGTACCTTATCAGAAACGTTTAGTCCGATAAATTCTTCTATATTTAGATTTTTTCAGCAGTTTCAAAAAAAGAATTTACAAAGAATTCAGACCCGTCTTGCCCAACACTCTCAACAAAAAAAAACGCCTGATAACCATTTATACTGTATTTTTTGCAGGCATCGGATAACATCGTTAGAAAATACCATTTCGGTTAATGGTAACGCAAAACATCTGTTTACAAATCCACAAGGAATTGTGTTTGAAATTTCTTGTTTTTCCGAAGCCAATGGCTGTGCCCAAACTGGAACTCCAACACTTGAATTTACATGGTTCCATGGTTACCGGTGGCGATATGCTATCTGTGCTAAGTGCCATATGCATCTTGGCTGGTTTTATCAATCGGATTCGCATCAATTTTTTGGATTAATTCTTAAATCACTAATAGTTGGAAATGAACAATGACACACGATATCAAATATCGAGTGCTGGTTGTTGAAGACGAAGAAATTGTCCGAATAATAATCAACGACTATTTAAGCATGTCTGGCTTTGATGTTTATGAGTATGATCAATCACCATTAGCTTTGAAACATCTTGAAAAAGAATGTGTTGATATTGCGATTGTTGATATCAATATGCCGGAGATTTCAGGTGAAAAGTTTATTCTTTCTGCCATTAAAATTTGTCCCAAACTACAATTTATCATTCATACTGGAGATTCAGATTATCAGGTAACAGATTCTCTTAGAGAAATAGGACTTTCAACAAACAATGTTCTTACAAAACCTGTCGAAGATATGAACATTTTTAAAACAACAATAAATCTACTAATGTCACAACGATCCTAAATACAGCGACAATAAAACAACAAAAAAGATTAAACAAAATTAAGGAAATGTAATGTCAAAACAAATACTTTCATCACCAGATCAATCATTAAAAAAAGCGGTTCAGTGGATTTCAGAAAACAGACAGGACAATCCAAATAGCGCTATAGCAGAACTTATTGAGAAAGCAGGATATGTCTTTGACTTATCTCCAAAAGATCTTGATTTTTTATTCCGAAAGCTTGATGGTTCCAACCAGTAAACATTACGATATATAAGGATTTCACCAGTGCTAAAACCCATCAAAAAACTTCCTGAAATTATTGCGAATAAAATTGCAGCAGGTGAAGTTATCGAACGACCGGTTTCTGTTGTCAAAGAACTTGTTGAAAATGCTATTGATGCTGAAAGCACAAGAATCAGGATTGATATTGATAAAGGTGGAACACAACTCATTCGACTATCTGATAATGGTGTTGGGATGAACAGGGATGATGCAATTCTATCTTTGGAACGGCATGCTACCAGTAAAATAGCTACAGATGATGATTTGTTTTCGATAAAAACATTAGGATTCAGGGGTGAAGCTCTCCCCAGTATTGCAGCAATTTCAAAAATGACAATGATTACACGTACCAAAACCAGTGAACTGGCTACTGAAATTCAAAGTGAAGGGGGAAAAGTTGTTAGTGTCAACGATGCAGGTGCTCCACAAGGGACGTATATTTCTGTCAATGATTTGTTTTTTAATACACCAGCGAGAAAAAAATACCTGAAAAGCATTCGAACCGAAATAGGTCATATAATTGATTATATTTCAACAGTTGCCGTTGGATTTCCGGATATTCATTTTCGGTTATTTCATAATGGTAAATCTGTCAAAAATTGGCCACAGGTTAAAGAATTATCCTCTCGTATTGCCAATGTTATGGGTGATGATCTTTATCAAAAATTATATCCTGTTCAATATCAAAATGATAATGTTTCTATTAGTGGTTACGTTGCATCGCCAGAAACCAGTCGAAAAACATCAAGCACAGTAATTTTTGTCAATGGAAGATCTGTAAAAGACCGTTTAATTAATCATGCAATTTTCGAGGGTTACAGGGGTAGAATTTTAAAAGGGCAACATCCTGTAGCGGTTTTATTTTTAGAGGTTCCATTTGAAGATGTCGATGTCAACGTCCATCCCGCAAAGCATAATGTCCGATTTGTTCACCAGGGTAGTATTCATCAGGCCATTGTCAGTGCCATACAGAATGGATTGACACAAACCAACCGCAAACCGTGGCAGTCAACACCAGAACCTAAATTATCAAACCATAATTTTATTGAAAACAAGAATGATCATCTGCCTCCAAAAATACACTATGACAATCAAGAATCACTGGTCACTTCAACAAAACCCCATGCGGTTCATGAAAATCAGGAACCATCAAACTATCGTCACAATACCGTCGTCAATAAAATTGACACCCATAGCCAGGCAAATCTAATTGAGCCCAAACAGCAGTTGAATGAACCAATTTTTTTTGAAAAGCTAATATACAGTGACTTACGAATTATTGGACAATTCAAAAAAACATATATTATTTGTGAAAATAATGACAATCTGTATTTAATTGATCAACATGCCGCTCATGAAAGAATTGTTTTTGAACGATTTAAAAACGCTTTATTGTCAAGAAATATACCGGTACAACGGCTGCTCATTCCAGAAACCATAGAATTAACGTACCAACAATCATCGACTTTCTTTGAAATTATACCTGAACTTCAGAAGATAGGGCTTGATATCAATCATTTTGGCGGAAATACATTTGTTGTTCAATCTGTCCCAGATATTTTAACCGGAAAAAATATTAATCATCTTTTTGTTGAAATGGCGGATAGTCTTCCAGATCTCAAAAACACTTACCCAATTGAACAAGCCATAGAAGATTGTCTCATACTTATGGCCTGTCACTCAGCCATTAGGGCAGGACAGTTATTATCAACAATAGAAATGCAAAACATCCTCAAAGAACTTGATCAGTGTGATCATCCATCTCAATGCCCGCACGGCAGGCCAACTTGTATCCAATGGAATCTGACCAGCATAGAAAAGAAGTTTAGACGTACAGGATAAATTTTTGCTATTGAATTAAAAATATTATTGATAAGTTGCTAAAAATCAGTTATATACGTCTTTCATCATAATTATAGAATATATTGGTTTTGAATGACTTGAAATACTCATTTTTTTGCTAATGTTAATTTTAAAAATTTTTTATATAGATCAAACTTTTCAATCAGAGAAAGGAGTCAGACAGTGAACACGTATTTAAAAATTTACCTCGCTTTTATCCTTCAATTTGTGGTGGCAGCCATTTTGATTGTCAACACTATAATTGAAAAAGGCGACACCTTTTATATTAGCGGATTTATCGTTTTGGCGGTAATATTCGCCTTATCATTGTTGATTTTAAAAAAGTCAGTATACAATGTTTATAAAATATTTGGTGATATGTCTGACGAGTTATCAATGATTTCTTCGGAAATTGAAAAGATGTCATCCAATGTTCTTTCAACAACACAGTCATTATCAGATGGAACTTCTGGACAAGCGTCAGCTTTAGAACAAACATCATCATCTCTGGAAGAAATAGCATCAATGACCAAACAAAATGCTGATAATGCTAATCAGGCAAATTCTTTGGTTAAAGAAGCAGGTCAAATATTTAAACAAGCCAATGAATCAATGGATCAATTGACCAATTCAATGCAGGAAATATCAAAGGCCAGTGAAGATACGCAAAAGATTGTTAAAACAATTGATGAAATTGCATTTCAGACAAACCTCTTGGCATTAAATGCTGCTGTTGAAGCAGCACGAGCTGGTGAAGCTGGAGCAGGGTTTGCAGTTGTCGCAGATGAAGTTCGAAACTTAGCCATGCGAGCTGCTGAAGCTGCACGAAACACATCAAATATTATTGAGCAAACGGTTAAAAAAGTACAGGAAGGTTCTGGACAGGTTACCAGTACAACAGAAGCTTTTGGTCAAGTTGATGAAAATAGCCGCAAACTGGGCGAACTCATTGGCGAAATATCCAGTGCATCAAATGAACAGGCCATGGGAATTGATCAAATCAATCGTGCGGTTTCTGATATGGATGAAGTGGTTCAACAAAATGCATCCCGTGCACAGGAATCAGTTAATTGCTCAAGAGATTTAAATGGTTATGGCAAACGTATGAAATCATGTCTCGTGGAACTGAGTGGCGCCTTTGGAAGTGAAGTATCTGCTTCATCAAAACAGTATTCCGGCACATCACGACCTCGTTCAGCGTCATCTAAAACACAAACCAAAAGACAACCACAACGAAAATCAAAAGCCATTGGCGGCGGTGGTGGTGCTAAAGCTGCTGCAGCCAGACCTCCACAGAAAGAAAATCTACAATCAACACGTGAAGTCCGACCTGAACAATTAATTCCTTTTGATGATGATGATTTTAAAGATTTCTAACCTTTTGATCCGGACAGGAATACAATTGTATTCAATAATTGTATTCTCGAATACAAGGATGTTACCAATTAGCAATGAAATGTGTTTTTTATTCCGGCATAAAGGAGAAATATCATGAGTGATAAGGATCAAGTTGAACAGGTTAAGTCCTCGGTCATAAGAGAAGGAAAATATTTGACATTTGCTTTGGCAGATGAAGAATATGGTATCGGCATTTTAAAAGTCAAAGAAATTATTGGCATGATGGCGATTACACCTGTTCCTCAAACACCTACTTATGTTAAAGGCGTCATTAATCTTCGTGGAAAAGTTATTCCTGTCGTCGATTTGAGAAGTAAATTTGACATGGAAACTATTGATTATTCTGATCGAACCTGTATCATTGTTGTCGAGATTGAAGGAAAAGAAGAGCGTATACAAATTGGTATTGTGGTTGATACTGTATCTGAAGTTTTAAATGTTCGGGAAGCAGATGTTGAAGACACCCCTACTTTTGGTACAAGAGTAAGCACAGAGTTTATTTTGGGGATGGCTAAAATTGAAGGTAGTGTCAAGATTTTATTAGATATCGATGCCGTCCTTAGTGCGAAAGAATTGAGTCAAATCGTATAAATTAATAGTAAACAATAATAATTGAACAAACAAAAAAAGGATCAGTAACTGATCCTTTTTTTGTTTGTTCAGACCTGGCCATCGTTTCACCCGAATGGGATCATCGCCATGACAAAATTGTGGTTTTTTATGACTGACGAGGTTAATTCAGAATTAACATAACTGCACTAAACGTTTCAGATATTAATCACTTTATCAGCCAATTGCATTGCAGTAACAATATCAAGCATATTGGTTGTTTCACCCACACGTTTTTTATCAAGTAAGTCAAAATGGGTCAGACAGGTTCCGCAAACCAATATGTAAAGACCATCCCTTTCGTAATCCTGTAAAATGGACAACACTTCTGAACTTTCAATCGTCAGTTTTACCCCATTATTGACAAAAACCAACCGCCACAATTCAGGGCCGATTTCTTTTAATGTTTTGATAAAACTGATCATCAATTTTAAGCCCAGTTCATCATCACCAAAGCCAATTCGATCTGATGCACACATTACCAAAATCTTTTTTGTTTCGGATTTTTGAGATACTGGTATTTCTGTTTGAGTTGATGATGATTTCATTAAATTTCCTGTAATAACACAATATCCATCCTCTTCTTTGATGAATGTCTGGTAATTCTTTGATTCCAAAAACTTGCAGACATTCTGCTTTGAGGCCTCATTATCAACAATGACATTGATTGTCTCCAGTTTTTCTCCTTCAATGGCAGCTTTGGTTTGTAAGACCGGTGCAGGACAGGCAAGCCCTCTTGCATCAACTTCTTTCATAAAATATAACTCCTTTATTTGAGTTTTTCATGTGATCCTGAAAATGGACACATTATCTCATTTGCATGATATTCATGATATTGACCACATAATGGACACGGGGTGTCAAGTTTTACCCTGGCATCCAGGCTTTTGTTTCCTTTATCATCTATCTGAATACCTTTGTTATGAATTATGCTAAAATATTGCGTTTGAAATATATCATTTTTTTCTGGGCAGGCAAAAATCATTTTCATCAGCCAAGCTCCTTCCAGCGAATGTATCATTTACTATGGCAATTCATATTCTTTCAAAAAGTGCCTGAATTCGTGTTTTTATCTGACCTGTATCCCCATGTGAATAATCTGTCTCAACTTTTAAAAAAGGTAACCCATGTTTTTCAGTTACATGCTGACCTATTTTATAGGATTCTACATTATACGCATGACATGCCTGTAATACAAAATCAATCACCACATCAGGTTGAAAACGATTAATCATATCAGAGATATCATCCAATCGTTTATTGTTGGGTGTCATGCATGCACAAGGAATTTTTAAATACCGATCCGCTATGGCGCCAATTGGATCACCTGTTTTTTCCTTAAATCGTCCCATAAATGTTTTCATGCCTGTGCAGGAGTCAGTTGCGACAACGACACCTCCGGATGCTTCAATAATATGGAAAATTTTTGTAGCATCTCCACCAACCGGACAACCGGTTACCAGAACTCGTGGTGAATCTAATGCTCCAAAATAAAACCCTTCTTTCACACGTTTTTCAAGTTTATCAATCAATTGTTTTAGCAGTGGAATTATTTCATTTCCGGTGGATGGCAATGCAATAAATGCAACATCATACATTTCCTGCCAGGAGATGACAGATGGGTTTAGTGATGCAAATCCAAAAATTTTTTCCATTAACTGATTTTTTTGGTTTGCCGCTTGAAGCGCCAATTCTAATTTTTCATCAGAGGTTTTACACTCAAAAGTATTTTCAAGAAATTTTTTCAAATTGAGAATCATGTTCTTCCAGTTATCTTTAGCGGATGATTCATCAGGCAACTGGGGTAAATCCATGACATAAGTCGGCTTTATATCAGCGATCAACTCAAACATTTTCTTTTTTCCATCACAGGTCGTTTCTGCAATGACTGCCTGAGACATGGAATAAAAGGGGCAAGTGCCTTCAATAATAAATCCATAGCTGGATTTGATTAAGGGACATAGATTTGCCGGAAGTACTGTTTCAGCAGCTTCAATTGGAATATTGGAAAAAGCGCAAAGAACTGCCGGTACAATTCCCATGGATTGTATAAGTTCAAGGGGCGCGTAGCCACAATAAATACCAACAATTGGATGTTTTTTTGCCTGATGTGACTTAACATATTGTAATACACGTTTTGAAGGTTCTCCATCAAAACCATCATTCATTAATTTAACGATACTATCGTCCATTACTTAACTCCTTTTGTTTTGTGTCGTAAAAGAATCATTAAACATTGATAGGCTTGCCCTAAACAATAATTGATTTGTATTATTTGATTCGGAAAGTTAAATAGATATGGCTCTGCTGAAAGGTACGAGTCAATTTAGGAAATGGAAATTTTTTTAAACTGGATCGGTCACAAAACTATCCAGTTTAGTACCTATGCCAATAATAAGGACTCATATGAAAATAGACTGTTCAAAAGCTTGAATGATTGAAAACTATAGGAAAGATTGGGAGAAAAGTGTTGCGTTTCGATCTTTCAGCTCGTCTATAACCCACCGAACCCGGGCAGATATATTCCTGAAACCTCAGGTAAAGCCAAAATATCGAAAAAATGTTTTCATGATTCGTTACAACACCTTAATTGATTTAATAGACCCCATAAATGACGATGTGTCTGATACTTATAAAGGTCAATAATGGTTATCTCAGGAAACATCAAAAGATAACTCTCGTCTTCATAAACTGGAAACGACTTCAAAAAAAGATAAGAAGAACAGTTTAAATTATTGTTGCTCAATAATTTTCAATGTTTTCCTGATATTTAAAGACATATACAAGAAATTCTTTTAAAATGTCAAGAATTTAAAATTGTTTACAAATTTTGTAAACGTCAATTTTTTTAATGGTCATACGACCTATTTGAGCCAATTGAATATAGTTTAAAACAGGCAATGGAAGAAATTGCTCTTCCGAGAAAATTGATTGATCATAATGTCAAAATCGACTACAAAAATCTCAGATATGCGGAATCAAATTGGTTTAAAAACAGCATTGGCAATATGAAAAGAATCGTTCTGGTTAATAAGGCTGAGAATTGGATTATTGCGAAGCGAATTCGATTTTTTTTATTTTTTATAATTTCAAAATTTTTTTCATGAGTAACCCAAAAATAGAGAAAGAAAAAAACTGTGTGGTTATATAAAAAAATATGGGCATTTTTTATCCTGTGTACTTTGGCATTAATTGTCAATGCTTCAGCTACTGATAAACTTTCTCAACACAAATCAATCATTCGTGTGGGTGCCTATGATAATCGCCCTAAAATCTACACAAATGAAACTGGCCAGATAGAAGGTTTATTTCCTGATGTTCTAAATGAAATTGCCCAACAAGAATCTTGGAATTTAGAATATGTTCATGGTACCTGGAGTGAATGTTTATTACGCCTCAAAAATAATGATATCGATATTATGGTTGATGTTGCTTTTTCAAAAACCAGAGAACAGCTCTATTTATTCAATAAAGAAACCTTTCTCGTGAACTGGGCAACTGTCTATACCAATAAAGATATACGCATTAATTCGTTAATCGATCTTAACAATAAAAAAATTGCCGTTATGAAAGGCAGTATTCACACTGATGGAGATAATGGTATTAAACGATTGCTATATCAATTTGCGATTGATTGTGAATATATCGAGGTTGATAGTTACAAGGAAGTTCTAACCCATTTATCCAATAGGAAAGCAGATGCTGGAGTTGTCAATAGAATTTTTGGCTCATTGTTTTCCAGGCTGTACGATGTTCAAGAAACATCAATAATTTTTAATCCAAGTCATATAAAGTTCGCTTTTCCAAAGCAGTCTATTATTGCCCCAAAATTAATCAATCGAATTGATTATCATCTGGCGAGAATGAAAGACAACCCTGATTCAATTTATAACAAAGCCATGTATGTCTATTTATCTGGACTTCCCAGAGAGTTAATTTTTTCCCAGAATAAAACAGGTATTCAAAAAGCTATTCCCTTAACTCATGCAGAAAAAGAATGGATTCGTAATCATCCCATCATTCGATTTGGTGTTGATCCAGAATTTGCTCCTTTTGAATATGTCAACCAAAAAGGTGAATTCATTGGAATGACATTTGAATATATCTCATTAATCAATCGTCGATTAGGCATCAATATGCAGCTTGTGAAAGATAAGTCATGGAACATGGTGATCTCAAATGTCAAAAAAAAGAATATCGATGTTCTTCCATGTGTGAGTATTACTAAGAACAGAAAACAATATCTTAAGTTTTCAGATCCCTATATTAATTTTTACCGGGCAATCATAACGCGTACAGATATGCCTTTTCTAACAGGAATCAATGATATTGAACAGATGACAGTTGCTGTTCAGGATAATTCTTCTCATAAAGACTATCTATTGAATCAAACAACGATAAAACCCATTGTTTATCAAACCTTAAAAGATGCACTTTATGCAACATCAAATGGTGAAGTTCAGGCTTTTGTAGGAAATATTGCATCTTCAGCTTATTGGATCAGAAAATTAAACCTTGTGAATTTGAAAATTGCTGCGCCAACATCGCAAGAAGCACAAACCTTACATTTTGCAGTTCGAAACGATTGGCCGGAATTGGTTTCTATTATTAATAAAGGGCTTGCATCCTTAACACAACAAGAAGAAAGAGAGATTCGAAAACGATGGATTAATGTCGAATATAAGCCAGGGATAGATCCGGGTGTTGTCTGGCGATATATTTTTCAGATCATTTGTGCAGCAGGTTTTGTTGTCTTATTTTTTTTATTTTGGAATTTCAGGCTCAAACAGGAAATCAAAAGACGTATCCAGACAGATAAAAAACTAAATGAAGCCAATGAACGATTAAAAAAACTGGATCAATTAAAAAGCATGTTTATTGCATCTATGAGCCATGAGCTTCGAACGCCACTCAATTCAATTATTGGCTTTACCGGTGTGATTTTGTTAGGAATGACTGGACCTTTGAACGATAAGCAAAAAGATCATTTGACAAGAGTGAATAACTCTGCAAAACATTTACTTAATTTAATCACTGATGTTATTGATATCTCCAAAATTGAAGCTGGCAGAATTGATGTATACCCGGAAAATATCATGTTGCACACCGTCATCGATGAAGCAATTATTTCTATAGAACCTCAACTGAAATCAAAAAATCTGACTTTACAAAAAAATGTTCCTGATGATATACAATTGTATACAGATAAAAAAAGGTTACTCCAATGTTTAATTAATTATTTAAGTAATGCAGTTAAATATACTGAAGAAGGTACTGTAACAATTTCAGTAAAAATACTTGACGATAGTATCAAAATATCGGTAAAAGACACTGGTATCGGCATTTCGAACGATGATTTACCAAAACTGTTTAATGCTTTTGAACGAATGGAATCTCACTTGAAAATTAAGGCAGGGGGCACTGGTTTAGGACTATACTTAATACGCAAGTTAGTAACTGAAATTCTTGGAGGAGAGGTTTTTGTTGAGAGTCAAATAGGGGAAGGAAGTACTTTTGGATTAATAATACCATTATCTATTTCAACCAATACCGAAATTGAAACGCAATAAAAACTTACGAATAGGAAAAAAAATGAAAAAAGTCCTTGTTATTGAAGATAATGATAACAACATGGAATTAATTACTTTTATTCTTGAAACAAACCATTATGAAACCCTGAGAGCTGAAACAGGACGGGAAGGAATAGACCTTGCGATAAACAATAAGCCTGATTTTATTTTACTGGATATACAATTGCCTGATATTATGGGAACAGACGTTTTAAAGGTGATCCGAAATCACAAATCATGCGATTCAATTCCAATTATTGCCATTACATCATATGCCATGGCAGGTGATCGTGAAAATTTATTACATGCAGGTTGTGATGGATATATTGAAAAGCCAATTGATCCTTTGATTGTTATGGATCAAATAGAAAGTGTCATTCAATCAAGGAGTTAATCATGAAAATACTCATTGTTGAAGATGATGAAGATTCAAGGGTTCTTCTGGAATTTGCTTTGGGAGAAAAAAATTATGAAGTCTATAGTGCAGTGAATGGAAAAATTGCACTTGAGCTAACCCGCCAACATATGCCTGATCTAATTATTTCAGATATTCTTATGCCTGAAATGGATGGTTATTCTTTATGTAAATCCATTATGTCAGATAAAACGTTATGCCACATACCCTTTATTTTTTATAGCGCAACCTATACAGAAAATGAAGATAAGCAATTAGCTTTAGATTTAGGGGCAACCAAGTTTTTGGTTAAACCCATGGAAATTGGAGAATTACTTGCAGAAATAGAAACTGTCACAAACAATCATTGCATAAAACAATCGAGTCTCAAGCATGACATTGAAGCTAAAGAACTTTTGATAACAAATGATTATGCCAATATCATAGCCAAAAAACTGAGCAAAAAAGTACGCGAATTGGAAAAGGAACGTAAACAATTAGCCGAAAGTGAAAGTAAATATCGTCGTTTGGTTGAAGCGTTAAGAGATAATTATTTCTTTTATACCCATGATTCTAACGCGTATTTTACATATATCAGTCCCTCTATAAAAAGTGTTCTGGGATATACACCAGAAGAATTTCAACAGAGTTTTCAAACTTATCTGACCGATAATGGAATGAATTCATCTATCAATTCCAACATTGATAAAAGTCTTAAAGGTATCAGACAAAATCCTTATGAAATTGAAATATTTCATAAAAGTGGCAGAACAAAACGCCTTTATATTACAGAACAACCCATCCTGGATAAAAAGGGTAACATTATTTCTGTTGAAGGAATTGCTCAAGACATCACACAACGCATTATGGCAGAAAAAGAACTGGCCAGTATGCAAGAACGATTGGGACAAGCCCAAAAAATGGAAGCTATCGGTAATCTGGCAGGTGGGATTGCTCATGATTTTAATAACATTCTGACGCCCATTTTTGGATATATCGAAATGATCAAATCTGAATTTCCCAAAGATTCAAAGGGTTGGGAATGGTCTTCAACTATTCAGACGGCTGCAAAACGTGCCAAAGAACTTGTTCAACAAATACTGACTTTTAGTCGATGCAAAGAACAAGAAAAGAAAAAATTGTATATTCAAACGATTGTAAAAGAAGTCATTCAATTTTTAAAATCAAGCATCCCCAAAACAATTGAAATCAGACAATCGATACATCCCATTAAAAATCCCATTTGTGCCAATCCTATTCAAATCCATCAAGTCTTAATGAACCTTTGTACAAATGCTTACCATGCCATGCGTCAAACGGGTGGCATTTTAGCGGTCTCATTGTCTGAAATTGAAATTAGCCAGGATAATCAATTTGAATTTCCAGACTTCAAAGAAGGAACCTATATTAGAATTGAAGTGAGTGACACAGGATATGGCATTCAAAAAGAACATATGAAAAGAATTTTTGAACCTTATTTTACAACCAAATCCAAAAATGAAGGAACTGGTCTCGGGCTTTCGGTTGTTCATGGGATCATTACGAACCACGATGGGCAAATATTCGTTTACAGTGAGCCTGGAAAAGGAACCACTTTTCTAATTTATATACCGGTTATTGAACCCATTAAAAAAGGAATATCTCACCGGCAATTAACAAAGGAACTGAATGGAACCGAACGATTGTTGATTATTGATGATGATGAGATCATTGCTGAACTGCTCAAAAAACAATTGATGAGTTTTGGTTATCACGTTGTCGCACTCACCAGCCCTGCCAAAGCCGTTAAAATATTTTGTCAAAATCCACAACAATTCGATCTTGTCATTACCGATATGACCATGCCCAAAAAAAATGGCGTTACATTGTCACAGGAAATTTTAGCCATAAGACCTGATATGCCAATTGTCTTATGCACTGGATTTAGCGAACTTATTAACAAAGATTCAGCCTTAGATAAGGGAATCAAAGATTTTATCATGAAACCGATGTCGAAAAATGAAATTGGGAGTGTTGTCAGGAATGTCTTAGACCAAATCAATTGATGTAAATGAAAAGAATAATAGAATACATTTCTGCTCTGAAAATAAATTCCCCATTCTTAATTTACATTTTCGGTTTTTTGGGTAGAGACAAGGCATGCCTTGTCTCTGCGATCTATAGCCACGAAACATACAATTGTAAATGGAGAACTTAGGAACCGAAAACAATTCTATTACGACCAGAATTTTTAGCCTGATAAAGTGCTTTATCTGCTTTTGCAATGATTTTTTCTGAATTGAATAACGTGGGGCTGAATTCTGCAAGTCCAAAACTTGCAGTAATCCTTATTCTTTCTTTTTTATATCGGTAAGGAAACGTCATTATTTTATTTCTGAGCTCTTCAAACAGTGAGTATACAGATTCAATTTTGCTTTCTTTAATAATGATTGAAAATTCTTCACCACCATATCGGAAAGCAATTCCTTTTTCCTTGATACTATTTTTAATCATTCTGGATGTTTCAATAAGAACCATATCTCCTGCAGGATGTCCAAAAGTGTCGTTTATTTTTTTAAAAAAATCAAGATCTAAAATACAAAGAACAAATGGGAATTGATGTCTGTTGGCTTTTTCTATCGTTGTTTCTAAGACTTCATCAAAATATCTGCGATTATACAGTTCAGTCAGACTATCCCTGATTGACATTTGTGCAACTTTTTTCTGAGCTTCTTTTAAATCTTTTTTTAATTGTGCTTTTTCCAGTGCATTGGAAACGATGCTATATAGCATATGCTCTTTGATTCTATCTTTTGAAATATAATTATAGGCGCCTGCCTGAATCATTTGAGCGGCGATCATTTCATCACCCACTGATGTAACCACAATTGTTGGAATGTCTAATTGATCTTGTATTAATGCACTCAGAAAATCATGGCTTGTCCCATCTGGCATATGATATTCCATTAAAACAATATCAACGGGATTGTTTTTAATATGATGGATTGCTTGAGAAATATTTTCTGATCTCGATAACTGAGTGTTTTGTTCTTGATTGAGCATCTGTTGAAGATACAGGGCATCTTCATCTGATGGATCCAGGATATGGATGAAAATTTCTTTTTCCAACAAGAATGTATCCGATTGATGAGTGACACTAAAGTTTTCAGTCATTGAAAATGACTGCATTTTGCGTAAAATTTTAGAAATTTTATCTCCGATGCCTTCAATTTCTTCTATGTAAGCGTTTAACGCCAACGAAATATCCTGTCCTACTCTTACCTTTTTTATGGTTTCCAATAAATCGTTAATGGGCTGATCCAATTCTAAAGCTGTTGAGCCAGACATTTGAAGTAAAACTTTTAATCGTTCTTCTTGTATTACAGATTTTTGCTGCTGAATAATTTTTTGATTGGCATTTCGAAGTTCATCCTGAAGTTTTTTATTTCTCATGATAACGTTGATACGTGCCATCAACTCCATTTCTTCAAAGGGTTTAGTGATATAATCATCTGCTCCGGCATATAGCCCTTTGACTTTATTTTCAGTGTCAGAAACAGATGTTATCAACAGAATGGGTATTTTTTCCCATTTTTTATTATTTTTTATCGCTGTACATACCTCAATGCCATCCATTTCAGGCATAACAATATCTAAGAGAATAATATCTGGCTCTTCATGTTCAAGAATTTCAAGGCATTTCATGCCATCTTTGGCCAATATGGTAGAAAAACCATTTTGATCTAATAATCGCGCGATTTGCATACGAATGGTTAAACTATCATCAACAATGAGTATTTTATAAGGTATCATTGTTTTTTGTTCTCATAATTCTGTTACTTAACATCCAATCAGTGAACAAATTTTTTGAGGAATTTCAATGTCAGGCAACACAATTGTTTCAGCCTTCATGTCAATGGCGGCTTTTGGCATACCAAATACGGTTGAAGTGGCTTGATCCTGACAAATGGTATATCCCCCTGATTCTTTGATGGCTTTTAATCCTTTAGCGCCATCGTTTCCCATTCCGCTCAACAAAACAGCAATTGGTTTGATACGAATATTATTTGATAGAGAAAAGAAAAGGACATCAATAGAAGGCATGCAGTAATTAACAGGATTGGATTGAAAAATTTTGATTCGATTGTCGTTTAACTGAATGTGATGATTATGGGGTGCAATCAATACAATTCCATGGTAATCAATAATATTCATTTGATTTTTGGCAAATTCCACTTTGCGATTTGATTTGTCAGAAAGCCATTCTGGAAAGGTTTCTGTTCCTGTACTGGCCATGTGAATAACCAGAATGATTGGCAATGGAAAGTTATTTGGAAACAATTTTAAAATTCTGGCGATAATCGCTGGCCCTCCAGTAGATACACCAAATGCTACAAGGTTAAAGTTATCAGAGGATTGTCTTTTGGAGAAAGGGCTATGATAGATAGTTTTTTCGAAATTTTGTTTCCTGTTGCACCGCATTCTGGCGGCTGCTTTGATGGTCATGATTATATTTCGTTTCCAGTTCAATGGATTTGTTTTCGCCTCTTCCTTATTGACGGTATCCAATGCCCCTGCAGAAATTGCATCCCAAATTTTACACCGAACCCCTTTTTCTTTTGATGCAGAATGAATAATAATGGGAATCGGCTGATGTTCCATGAAATATTCAACCGCTTGAAGACCATCCATAACAGGCATGATCATATCCATTAAAATAACGTCTGGTTTTAATTCTCTGGCTTTGATAACAGCATCTTTTCCATCGGTTGCTTCAGCAATAATGATAATATCTGTCTCGTTTTTTAACGCACTGATAATATGTTTTCTGATGGTCAAAGAATCGTCAACCACCATTAATCGTATTTTTTTTTTAGTATTCATATCAGACTTTCCACAGTGTCTAAAAATAGTTTTTTATCAAAGCTACTTTTGACAATATATGCATTGGCGCCAACATCAATTCCTTTTCGTTTATCTGAATCATTGGATAATGATGTTAATATAATGATAGGAATTTCTGTATATTCTGGAAGTTTTCTAATTTTTTTCGATAATTCAAATCCCGACATGCCTGACATCTCAACATCAGTTAAAATCAGATCGTACAATTGTTCATGAATCATAGCCAGTGCTTCTTCTCCTGAACTGGCTGTTTTGACAACATATCCTGAAGTTTCCAAAATTCCACAAAGAAGTGTTCTTGTTGTCAGGGAATCATCAACCAGTAGTATTTTTGAATTTTCAAAAGAGGTATCAATCTCTAATGATATTTCACTATGATTACTTCCTTTTATTTGCTCGATAATATGCCCCACATTGACAACAAAAGCGGGATTCCCATTTTCTAATATGGTGGATGATCGTAAATGTTTGATCGATTTTAACGCACCCTCAAGAGGCTTAACAATGCTTTCTTTTTTACCACCAAATTGATCAATAATAAATGCAACAATATTATCATTATCTTTGACAATCATTACATTTAATTTGGATAATAAATAATTTTCATTATCTGATAATCCTAATAATTTACCCAAATGAATGAGTGGAACAGGACTTTTCTGGTATAAAATAACCTTCACACCAGCTTCATAAGAAAGGTCTTTTTCGTCGATAATCCGGGTTTCTACAACATTTTTTAAAGGAAAAAGCAATTGATGATTTGATACTTGAACCATAAACGTATCAATGAGATTGACTGATCCAGGAAGTGTCATGGAAATACAAGTAAATTGGTTGATTGTTGATGAAATATTCAAAAATCCGCCAAGACTGGTTATGGTGCTTTTAATAATATCCATTCCAACACCTCTTCCAGCCAGCTCACTAATACTTTCAGCCGTTGAGAAACCTGATGCAAAAATAAGAGAAAGAGCTTCCTTATCAGTCATTTCATCAATGACTTTGTTCGTAAAAATGTTTTTTTGTTTGGCTATATTTTTGATTTTATTGGGATCAAGCCCGCAGCCATCATCAATACACTGAATATGCAAAAAATCTCCCTTTTTTTCAAAAACGAGCTGAATGGATCCTGTTTCATTTTTTTTCTGTTGAACTCTTTCTGATGGTATCTCAATACCATGTATTATACTGTTTCTGATCAAATGATAAATGGGTTCTCGAATTCTATCAAACAAGTCTCGATCAATGAGTAACTCTTCACCTTTCATTATAAATTCAACAGGTTTGTTGGTCGTAAGCGATAAATCTCTCACCATTTTTTGAAAATAGTATTTCCGATCTTTAATTGAGATCAGTCGGGCGGT
>Ga0272440_1001246_pt1 | contig 21154 bp, 21 predicted proteins | sample SSMMMBAug17_FD_192440 | JGI IMG/M metagenome (GOLD analysis project Ga0272440, IMG submission 192440) | Marine sediment archaeal communities from Little Sippewissett salt marsh, Falmouth, MA, United States - SSM-MMB-Aug17 | ecosystem: Environmental > Aquatic > Marine > Wetlands > Sediment ...
GGTTAGGGGGGGGTGTTCGTGATTCTGCCTCGTACGAACCCCCCCCTAACCCCCCTCAAGGGGGGAACTTGAACTGTTGAAATTGCTATGTTTTCCCTTAACCTGACGGCTATGGGCAACGCCCTGGGAAAAGAATTAACAAGGTTTAGCCCTGAAAGCCCTGAAAGGGCGTTACATAATTTTATGAAAAGTTGTAATATGTGCCGCCCTTTCAGGGCTAAAATACCTTTATACCATTACCCAGGGCGTTGCCCTGGGCTGGTTGTCTTTCATGGTTTTCATGACATTCACAATATCCACAGCATCTTTGGCAGGAAATGATATTGTTCGCCATACAAACTGGCAGTATAATAGCCAGAGGGTGTCTATGCCACCCATTGGTCATCTGAGCCAACAAACAGGGTGATCAAATTTCGCCCCGCGTGCAGATCCCAAATTTTAACTGTTTGATCAGCAGAGTAAAGGTAGTGGCCATCGTCTGGTAAAGATGCCCCCCTCTTATTATCGCCTTATGCCCGCCAGTAGAAGGTTGCAGGATGAGTTTTTCTGCACCTGCAAGGGGTGATAAACATAAACAGGATGACCAGGGTGATGAGTAAGGAACCACAATTGTGCTTCCTAAGTCTTGAAAAATAAAGATTTTCAAAAAAATGCCGCATTGCGGAAAAAATACCTTGACATCTTTGCCGCACTGCGTTATTTTATATTTAACACAAACAATGATGGGACCTGAATAATCAACGGGTGAATCAATACACATTGAAGAGCCCAAAATATGAAGGAGATGAAACATGAAAGCAATGCGAAAAAATATACAAAACCGTATGGGTGATTTTATGGCGATGAAGCAGGTAAACCATCAACTTACATCCGTAAATCAGAATATTAAAGAATTTGTTGAAAGAGGATTGGGGATGATAACCCAATATTTTTCAAATAGCAATTATCGTATTCAGTTTTATCACGATAGATTTCAGCGCGAAGCTTTATCGATATGGACAGAAATAATTCATACCACCCGCTTTACCATGAAGCTAATTTTTGCTCGTCCTGCAGTTAGAGGTATGGGAAGTCCATGTGATATGGGCGCTTTATGTATGTGAGGATGTAACACACGTCGGTTTGTATAAGCCGGCGTGTTTAAAATATAATTTGATTTAACAGAAAACAAAAAAAGGAGGCATCATGATATCAATAAACGAATTAAAAGGTAATTTTTTAAATATTTATCGGTCCGTATGGTTGGCATCCCTTGGCGCTATTGCAACACTCAGTCAAGAAAGCAAATCAATTGCTGAAAAAGTTGCAAAAATTGACGCTAAACAATCATTGAAAGATTTTGAAGCCGGTTATCAAAAAGTTCTGGGCAATATCCAGGGAAAAATGACTGACCTTTTCAGTAAGGTATCCATTCCCAAATTTGCAATGAATTAATGTAAATGTTTCCTGATGAATGTGAAACGAACCCATTATGCATAAAAGGGAGTATTATCGATGGAGAGCATGGCCAGACTCATTAAACGATATGGAAGCAGAAAGCTTTATGATACAAAAGAAAGCAGCTATGTTTCTTTGGACAAAATTGCTTCCTGGATTCGAGAAGGACAAAAAATTCGGGTAATTGATAAAAAAACATCCGAGGATCTTACCGGTCAAGTCCTTACACACATAATTTCAGAGGAAGGCCGACAGGGTAAAACTTTATTGTCTATCGACCTCCTCCATGATCTCATTCGCGTAGGCAATAAAACAGTCAGCGATGGGGTCGAACACATTCAGCAAAAGGTTGATAAAGTGGATCGTTTTGTCCACAAACAAGTGGATCGTTTTGTCCACAAACAAGTGGATAATTTTGTTCAATCATCACTGGATCAAATTGGGCCTGTAAGAAGAATGCGTGAAGAAATGTCCTCATTGAAAAAACGACTTGAAGAACTTGAAAATTCTTTACAGGCCATTGATCCTGGCTTGAATGATTCAAAGAATTGAATCATGAGCAATAAATAAAGGATCTATTATGAATCATCGTTCCTCAAAATATCAGATTGGACGTTATATATGGCTTGCAGGTTTGGGTATTGTATTTGTTATAGGAAAAGAAAGTGTTGAGTTTATGAAAAATGTTCAAAAAATAACTCATCACCTTGAAGAAATGCATCACCCGCTTGCAGGCTTTTTGAATAACACTTTTACTCAAATTGTCAATATTGCTCCAGAAGTTCTTGATGGATTACTTGATACTTTTGACAGTTTGTTTTTTCCTGAAAGTGGAACCCTTTTTGCTGAAATTGACTGGGTTACAGAAGCATGTCTTCCATTTGAATAATTCAGTCTAAAATATAGTCAAACAATTTTTGTCATCATTGATCGTTGATGACATTTCAAATTTAAGAATAACAATTATAAATGATAAGAGGTGAATCATGCCTGAAAAAGCTGAAAAATTAATCGAAGATTTGAAAGAATCTGCAAACAAAATATGGTTAGCTGGACTAGGTGCTCTGAGTATGACCGAAGGTGAAGGCTCAAATTTTTTTAAAAATCTGGTCAAAAAAGGTCAGGATTTTGAGAATATGAGTATAGACCAAATCAAAAAAGTCAAAGAGGTTCTAAAAGATACGCTGAAAGATAATGTTACAGAGCGCGTAAAAGAACATGTTCGTGATACACGTGCCAAAGCTGAAAATGTTTGGGAAAAAATTGGTGGAAAACTCGAAGGTACAAAAAGCATTGCAGAAAGTGTATGGGATAAATTAGAAGATCAATTTGAAGAAAAAATTGCCAGTACTCTCAACCGCTTTGGTGTTCCAACTGGAGAAGAAATCAGCCAACTCACCAAACGTGTTGAAGAATTGGCTGCAATCGTTGAAAATCTAAAGAAAGTGCAGGAAGCCAGTCAGGAAGCCAGTGCTGACGCTGAATAAAAAACCCTTTGCATAAATTACTTTGTCCTCATCAGTAAAATAAGGATGCCTTTATTATTATGATCAAGGCATCCTTTTGGCGTTTTGTTTGCAAAACAAAAAAAAGGGTTTTTCTATGATCAAGGATGTGATAAGGACGTAAGCGATTTCAGTATTTATTATTATCCTTATGTTAAAAAACTTTTAATTTGTATGGGAGGATTTCATGGGAATCACTTTTGTTCAAAAGAGTGATTTGAACAATCCCAAACCCAACCCCAAAATTGCTCTTGTGTTATCAGGCGGGGCTGTATCTGGGGGTGCTTTTAAATTAGGCGGCCTAAACGCTTTATCAAACTTCATGATTAATCAAAGCATTCGTGATTTTGATATTTATGTTGGTGTCAGTGCAGGCTCTATTTTATCTATTTTTTTAGCAAATGGTGTACCGACATCTGAAATATCAAAGAGTATGGAAGGTCGTAAAGGAATGCTTGATCCGATCATGGCATCGGAATTCTATTATTTCAACTACAAAGAATTCTTTTCAAAACCTTTAATGATGTTTGGCGATCTTGTTACTCGTTTTCCTCGGGCTTTATATCGATTTCTTCAATCCAATAACGTTTTTAGAGCAGAGTTTCGCAGGCGCCTCCTGGCTGCATTGGCGAATCCAATTTATGAAAATTTTGAGTCTCTATTTTCCATGGCTGCTGAAGTTGATATTGATCATGACTCCTATCGGTCAATTCCATGGGGATATATTCCCAGCAGCATTTTCAATACCGATAATTTTGAACAATCCATTCGAAATAATCTGGAAAGAAACAAATTATGCAATGATTTCATTGAACTATATGAAAAACGTGGAAAAAAATTATATATAGCATCAACAAAATTGGATACCGCTGAGCGAGTCATTTTTGGTCCGGATGAATTTAATACTGTCAGCATTACCAAAGCTATGCAAGCATCAATTGCAGTTCCTATCTTTTACAAACCAGTTCGAATCGATGGCTCAGACTATGTAGATGGTGGTGTTATTAAGACAGCAAGCATGGACGTGGCCATTGATAAAGGAGCTGATCTTGTTATTTGTTACAATCCTTTTCGGCCTATTAATTTTGAGCTTTATTCAGATCGGGAAAATCGTAAACATCGCCTCAATATCGCAGATGATGGTCTTTATGCGTTGATTAATCAAGTTTTTCGAGCCATGCTTCATACACGCCTGATGCACGGGATGGATTTTTATCAAAAAGATCCTAATTACAAGGGCGATATTATTTTAATAGAACCGTCTGACTATGACCATAAATTTTTTGATATGAATCCACTGGCATTCTGGGAACGCCGCAAAGCGTCAAAAAGAGGATATGATTCTGTCAAAGAATCCATCCGTTTAAACTATGATTTATTACAAAAAATTCTAAATGCTTATGGTATTGTTACCAGTTGGGAATTTGCTCAAGATCCAGAAGAAATGTATCGAAAGCATCAGAATTTAGACCTGATCAATTAATGAAAATTATGCCCATCCATTTTGAATAAAAAAATCGGTAATTTGTTTTTTTAGCTCTTCTTCTGGTGTATGTCTTTTGTCCATTATATCTAAGTTTAAAAATAATGCCGGTAGATTTTTTCGTTTACATAAACTTTTGATTTGTTTAATTGATGCCCATCCGTGTTTACATCCATTATGCCCGGTGAAAATCATACAATCCGGTTCATATGATTCCATGAGCATCGCAAGTTCATCCGTGATATATTTCAAGGGACCATGACATTGACGCCCCATTGCTATATGCATGTGGCTTTTTGCCAGATCTCTTACCATGGTTTCTTTAGATTCTGTATTAATGGGTATCGTTGAAATATGCCCAATAAAGTCAACGACAACAACAGCGCCAAACGTTTCTTCCATCCATCTAAAAATATGAGTGAAAAAGCCAATGGGTGGGAACCACATCAATATACGAATTTTTTCTTGCTTCACAACACCTTCATTTTTTTGATACCTTTGATACACAGCATCATGAATACCCTGAGCCAAATTGATTAAATGAGGTGAACCAATGGCAATTTCACGAGCAACCCATGCAAACAACAAATTAATCATCGAATTTGGGCAAGGTTTGGCCTGAGCCATTTCGCAAACTTCTTGAAGGCAGGTGTTTACCTGATCAACCTGATCAAGAACTTGTTTCAATCGATTCCAGTCTAATTTACGCTCCAAGTGTTTTTCTAAAAAATATATTAATTCCCATGTCATGTCTTCATAATAGGCGTAACCGCTATCATCTTTCCAATACGGCATGTCAAAGACAAACGTCGGGGCTTTGGTCAAATATTCTAATGTTTGATAAATACCAACACTTGAATCACAGGGGTGAGAACCTGCGACAATTATTGATGGCTCCGGTATTTGTTTTAATAGGTATGATCCTACGGATAGCTTTACAGAAGAACAACTTTCTGGAGGAATTCCATGGCGTTCAGCTTCAGCAATGAGGTTTGGTGGATACTCTGTTCCTTTTGTATTTCCAAAAATATTTAACAGTTCAGTACAAAAATAGGGCACATCAAAAGCAGCCAGTAATTCACCGTGTGTAATCCATTCCACCCATACTACGGGTTCTTTATTGATTGGTGCCTGACGGTTTCTTTCCAATATTTCTCGAATTGCCCTGAAACCTGATCTGAATGCTGTCATTTCCTGTGGAGAACTTGTACCCCATCCCAGAGTAAGTACACCATAGCGAAATGTTTTGTTCCAAAACGTTTCTTTGGATTTCATTAAAGGTGAAATCAATTGAAGTAACGCATTTCCCACATGTGGATATTTTAACAAGTTTTCGATTTGACCAATGCGTTTAATTGCAAAATCGATTAGTTCAAATGGATTTAGATTCATTGTTTTTCTTATCATTATATTTAATATATTAACCCGGCATAGCCGACAAAACTATCGGACGGACTTTTGTCATAACTCGTTGCATATACTAAAGATTCTGATTCTGTTGCACCCAATTGTTGGATTGCAGAAATTGCAGCAGCAACAGCTCCTGGGCAACAAGCATTTTTATTAATCATCGCTTCCTGAATCACTTTTTCTGGTTCAATATCCATCATTAATTCAACAATCCTCCGATCATTTTCATAGCGAACCCAATTAACAGCATCACGTCCTCGACCTTTTGATGTCATACCATAATGAGGTCCGTAATGCGTAAGATCAGTTGATCCTATAACCTTAATTGAAAGTCCCAATTGTTTGGCATACTTTACCACTGCTTTACCTATTTCAATACTTGTGGCGTTTGCAGGAACTCCCATTGCTACGATTTTGGCATCTGGAAAAAAATATTTGATAAACGGCAATTGTAACTCAATCGTATTGTCTTGATAGTATTCAGTAGTCGTTTCTGTATGAAAAATAAATCGTTTTGATAACAATTGCGCCAGTTCTTCATGCACTCTGATTAAGCCCAATGGTGTTTCCCATGCACCTTTGGGCATCATTATATTAGGGGCATCTGCAGGTAAATGCATCCCAAAAACAACAACAACGTCCGGGTCTATCAAACCTTTTAAACAATAAGTCACGTTGCACGCTATTTGCCCTGAAAATCGCCATCCTGCATGGGGTACAATACCTCCCACACGCTTTATAATTTTAGACGACACTGAAACATTGTTTTTTATAAAGTGTTCAATTTCCTGTTTGCATTCTTTTTCCGTTCCTGGATACCAACTTCCAGCGAATATCGCTTTTCTAACGTCCATGAATATCTCCTTGAAAAAATGATAATTATTTCTTAAATGATTTATGATTAGTTTCTTATCATATCATTGGATTATCACGAATCAATGGCCAATTGTCAACAGACAACTTATGTTTGACCCAAAAAACGTACCCCAAGCCACCAAATTTCTTTTTATTGTTCTTTTCCAGGTTTTGATAAAAATCAATATCTGGCAAAAATCGCTCTATTTCCATAGTGTACTAAACATTGATGTAAACTAAACGTATCTGTATATTTGCGCTCAAAGCCCCCCATTTATTTTTCTATTAAAATTAATTTATATCATAATATCAGTATATTGCACGCACGCTTGTGATCTTCAATCATCATCAATGAGTATTAAATTTGGGGCTTTGATATTGCTAATTTTACATTTTTTTCGATTCTGAAAAATAGTGTGCATAGGGTTCGCAAAAAAAAAATATAATGAAACACTGAAAATTATTGACATGCCAAAAAAGGTTTTGTAGGAATGCCTCAGCTTAAGGCTTTTATTTGGATGCTTCTTCCAAAAAGAGGCGGCATCATCATATTAAAACATTATTTTCAAAGGAGGTCATTATGACAAAGGCAGAATTAGTAGATTTCATTGCTGAAACAGCAGAAATTTCAAAAACCGATGCAGGAAAAGCCCTCAACGCTTTCCAAGATGGTGTTACTAAAGCACTGAAGAAAAAAGATGGTAAACTGACATTGGTTGGTTTTGGAACATTCTCAAAAGTGCGACGTAAAGCACGAAAAGGCAGAAATCCAAGAACTGGTGAAGAAATCAAAATTAAAGCAACGAACGTTGTGAAGTTTAAAGCTGGCAAAAATTTGAGAGAAGCTATCTAAACGCACTTCTCCCAAAATTTGCCGACACAAGAAAAAATCCTCTCTGTTAATATGGCCATTAACGAGAGGATTTTTCTATATATATGATTGGTTGAAAAAAATCAAGCTTTTTAGTAACTATTTGATATTAATAACCTTTAAGCGTTTTTATCAATACATTGGTATAAAATCGAATTCTGTTGATGGGTTGATCAATATTGGCGCGGTGGTTAGCCCATATGCTGCTTAGACTGCCTTCCGTAACAATCCAGGGAGCAATGTCTTTCGCATTATCACATGCTTCAATGGCTTCATCCAGAATTTGGGTGCCTTGAACCGATTCCAGGGTAACATAAAAATCTTTTCGAACCCCCCTGTAGATATTTCCCATTGCCAAAGCTACACCTTGAGCATAATAAAAATAATTATCAGCTTTGGATGAGCCGATTGGTCCGTCGGCATCTTCCTTAATGGTCAGACTTTTATCACAACCGCCCAATAAATCTTCAAATTGTTCAAGCAGCGGAATCAGATTGTCTGTTCTAATATAGAAGGATGCTCTTCCTCTTTTCAGGCGATCAACGTATTGATTCAACTCATCGATAGCTTGATTATATTTTGATTCTGGTGATGGGAACCAGTATTGACGTGCCTTTACCATAAGCCAGTTCATGGCATTTTCAATATTCTCGTCCATCATATCGTTGCTTCCTGTACGAGAGATACGAAGTGCTAAAACAACCACAGCGCGTCGGCTGACTTCTAAAATTCCCAATTGAAGATTGTTGACATTATCCGTGACATTAATAATATCATTAGGACGCCATCCCCAGAATCGTTCATTTAATTCGTAACTCAGTGGAGTGGTGATACTATCAACAAAAGCTTTTCCCCTGACGGATACAACTTCTTTTTTAGGTTTCTTTTTGGCCGCTGATTTTTTTTTATTAATTTTCTTTTTGTCTTTTGCTGATTTTAGATCCTTTTGTTGATCTTCAATAGTTTCTTGAGACTTCTGAACGTTTTGTTTTGTATCTTGAACTGTTTCCTTTGGTGATGGGATTTTTTCTGGCACGTTTGGAGATGAATCTGTTTGAGGAATTAACAATTTATCATCGAATGTTTCAGCACTCCCAGCAACTGATTGGTTGGGTATTGGTTCGGCATTTGAAGCGATCTCATTTGGATGAGATGTTAGATCACTGTCTTGTGATTGTTGAATGTCGTTACCCATATTTTTAACCTGAGTATCACTTGCCAGACACTGATCAGTTGGAAACATTAATAATCCAACCACAAGGCCAAACAATATCGTCGGCAAAGAAACTTTACATACATTACCACTCCATCGGATTAAAAATTGATTCATGTTCTCTCCTTTATATTAATGAATTAATAAAAAAATTTTCGTACCCCAATAATTCAATAGAGCCTATAGCTTTTTTTGATATCTTTCAACCAGTTTTTTATGTGTTTTTTCGACAAGCTCAAGCGATGTATATTCGTATTGCAGACATCTCTAATAAAAAAAAGAATCAAATACACCATGATCTATCAATATGTTAACCCCAATCAACAACAAGACAATGCCGCCAATACATTCTGCTGACATACTCAATCGTGATGATGAGCCTACTGTTTTCCCAATGTAAAGCCCCATAATTGTGAATAGTGTTGCAAAGCAGCCAATGACTATTGCTGGAAAAATGATTGATATATTTAGTATTGATATACTGAATCCAACGGCCAATGCATCGATGCTGGTCACGATAGATAAGATTACCAGAGTCATACCTTTTGTTGGATCTTTGAGCATTTGTTTTTTTTTGGTTTCAGGTTGAAACGCTTCTTTTAGAATATTTCCGCCAACATATGCCAATAATGCGAAAGCAATCCAATGGTCATACATTTCAATGGCAGAACGAACACTGATTCCCATACTCCAGCCGATAACCGGCATAACTGCTTGAAAAAATCCAAAATGCCACGACAATCTGAATGTTTGTCTGAGATTTACATGGTTTAAGCTGATTCCGACAGCAATTGCAACTGTAAAAGCATCCATTGCCAAAGCAACAGCAATAACAATAATATTTAATGAAGACATTTCTATGTAATTCTTTTACCATTTTTTATATTAATATTTTCAGGCGCATAATTTTTGCTTTCAGCCATGATAACAGCATCCTCGCCTTCCAGAACAATGTCTATGGCATGTTCAAATATTAATTTGTAAATTGAGGCGTTATAGCAAAACAAAAGTTCTTTTTTTTATTGAACACGGCATGTCAGCATTTCCCGCGCATGCGCTATGGTTTTTTCAGTGATAATTTCACCGCCTAGCATTCTAGCAATTTCATGAATTCGTTCATTATGGTTAATTGGAGAAATGTTTGTATGAGTTCTTCCCTTCTCCACTTGTTTTGCAATTCTAAAATGGTGTTGTCCATATTTGGCGATTTGAGGCAGGTGGGTGATACATATGATCTGATGATGATCACTTAAGGCTACCATTTTTTGTCCAACCATTTCTGCAACGCCACCACCAATTCCGGCATCTACCTCATCAAAAACAACTGTTGAAACTGACTCTGTACCCGCTAAAATGGCCTTTAATGCCAGGACGACTCGTGATAATTCACCACCTGATGCGATGGCAGCCAATGGTTTCATGGCTTCACCAACATTTGGCGCAATCATAAAAGCAGCACGATCAATTCCGGTTTCAGTAAACAGGTATGTATTGTCTGATAAAAATTCATCCGAATTTTCATTCTTTTTTTTCTGGTCAATTAACACTTGAAAGCGCGTTTGAACCATCTTTAACTGATGCAATTCTTTTTCTATTGAAATGGACAAATTTTTTGCACATTTTTTTCGTTTTTCTGAGAGTTGAAAAGAGGCTTCTTTTAATTGTTCATGTAAGTTTGAAACATTTTTCATCGCTGTTTCTATTGCTGTGTCAATAGATTCTATATTGTTTAATTCTTCCTCAATTTTTTGTAAATGCAATTCTATCGTTTCAAGAGAGCCACCATATTTTCGTTTCAGCCGATTCAATAAATAAATGCGATCTTCCACAACATGTAATCGTTCATCATCCACATGGACACCTTCTAAATATTGACGTAATTCTCCAGTAATATCATCAACTAATGCGCTTAATTCCTGGACACTCCCACAGGTGTGAGATAATGATTGATCTAAAGCTGAGGCTTGTTCAATATCCTTTTGAACTTTACTTAATTGTTCAATAATAGCGCCATCAGAATCATAGAGTTGATGAACACTTTGGTTGATTTTCTGAAAAATGGTCTCCGCATGTTGCAATCGCATGTGTTCATTTTCCAGGAGTTTATCCTCATTATCCAAAATAGAGGCCTCTTTGATTTCTTTTAATTGAAATTGAATCAGTTCAATATGATCTGCCTGATTAGCCTGTTGTTTTCTTAATTGCTTTAAATGATCAATCAATGGAAGCAATTGATTATATAAATGACAAACCGTTTCTCTGAGCGGCATTAATTTACCAAATTGATCCACTATCAGAAGATGCTCATCCTCGTTTAACAGTCGTTGATGAGCATGTTGACCTGAAATATTGACCAGATTTGCAGTTAATTGAGATAATAATTGGATGGTAGACAAGCGGTCGTTAATGTAAATTTTATGGCGATCTTTTTTGGAAATAATCCGACGAACCAACAATCCATTTTCAGGAGATAAATCGTTATCTTCCATCATTTTTATAATGTGTGGATGATTGTCAATATCGAAAAAACCTTCAACAACAGCCGTATCAGTGCCGGTTCGAATAAATTTTTCAGTTGCGCGGTGACCAGACAATAAGTTAAGCGCATTAATAATAATTGATTTTCCAGCCCCTGTTTCGCCACTTAAAATGGTCAAACCGCCTTGAAGCTGGATTTTAAGATTCTCAATAATGGCAAAATTTTTTATGCTTAATTCTTTTAGCATTTGTTTTTCCAGTCATCAAACCTGAAATAAAAATAGAATATATAATTCAGATTACGTTATATTGCAAGATTGCTTTTATGGTTCAAAATGAAAATATGAGATCAGACATTAAAATCGGTTTATCATTGACAAATAAATAAAAGTTTTGTTATTTTATTAGTTTTAGTTAGATTTTAAAATAAACTAATGTATGAGAGGTACATAATGAACAAACCCTTCGACTGGGCTGATAAACCCGCAACCTGGGCTTTTCCGGTTGCACGTCCGGGTTTACCATTTATATATACATCTGCTTTTTTGGCATTAATTTTTGCCATTTTGGGCATGGCAGCTTTAACCATTCTTATGTTAATATCAGCCTTATGTATCACGCTTTTTTTTCGTGATCCAGACAGGGCTATTCCGCAACAAGAAAAAGCGGTCATCTCGCCGGCTGATGGAAAAGTCATTATTGCAGAGACCATTGATTCTTCACCATACATTGATCAACCATGCTTAAAAATAAGTATTTTTATGACGGTCTTCAATGTACATGTTAACCGGATGCCCTGCTCGGGAAAAGTTTCTGATGTGATCTATCACCCTGGGAAATTTGTTTCTGCAAACCTGGATAAAGCATCTTCAGATAATGAAAGAAATGCTATCGTTGTTGATCTTGAAAATGGTCAATCAATGGCTGTTGTTCAAATTGCTGGTTTGATTGCCAGGCGCATTATCAGTCACGTTTATCCTGGTGATAGTGTTCAAAAAGGTCAAAAATTTGGGATGATTTGTTTTGGTTCCCGCCTGGATGTTTATTTACCCCAGGATTCCCAATTGAATATAAAAATAGGTGACCGGGTAAAATCCGGCGCTTCAATTCTTGCTTATTTGGCATAAACTATAGTTTTTCAGATATGTAATGTTCTGTGTGAAACGTTCTGTATCTCTAACGCATTCTTCTGCGCCAGTCATAAACTATTTTCTGGAAAACCTATATTATGATGAACCCTTTTAAACCCATTGGAAAGATACTTTATTTAAATTATCTTTCTGGAAAAATTGTAGAGGTATTATGGCATCACCGTATAAAATAGCTGTTGTTCCCGGAGATGGCACCGGACCTGAGGTTGTAGCCGAAGGTGTGAAAGTGATCAAAAGCGTTGCAGAAAAATGTAATTTTCAATGTGAGTTTGAGTATTTTGTCAATGGCGGCGATCACTACAAAGCCACGGGTGAAATTCTCTCTGATGAAACCATTCAAAAATTATCAACTTTTGATACAATTTATTTAGGCGCCATTGGACACCCAGATGTTCAGCCTGGTATTTTAGAAAAAGGCATTTTACTAAAACTAAGATTTCAATTGGATCAATACGTTAACCTTCGCCCTGTAAAATTATATGAAGGTGTTGAAACACCTATCAAAAATAAGGGGCCAAAAGACATTGATTTTGTCGTTGTTCGTGAAAATACTGAAGGGCTTTACGCTGGAGCAGGGGGAACTTTAAAAAAAGGCACTCCAGACGAAGTTGCGATTCAGGAATCAATCAACACCAGAAAAGGTGTGGAACGATGTATTCGATTTGCATTCGATTATTGCCAAAAACGAAATAAACGTAAAAAACTAACCCTTTGTGGTAAAACTAACGTGTTGACCTTTGCTTTTGATTTATGGGAACGAACTTTCCATGAAGTTGCCAAAGAATATCCCGATATTGAAACCGATTATGCGCATGTGGATGCCATTTGTATGTGGATGGTCAAAAATCCAGAATGGTTTGATGTCATTGTTACAGACAATATGTTTGGTGATATTATTACCGATTTGGCAGCTATGATTCAAGGAGGTATGGGGATAGCGGCTGGTGGAAATATTAATCCACAAGGTGTTTCCATGTTTGAGCCAATTGGGGGGTCAGCGCCAAAATACACTGGCAAACAAGTGATTAATCCCATAGCAGCTATTTCTGCTGCCCAACTCATGCTGGAAACTTTAGGACAGGATCAGGCGGCACGCTATATCGAATCAGCCGTAATGGATGCTATTAAAAATGATCTTAAAGATCTGGCTGCTGGAAAGATGGGATATACCACATCTGAAGTTGGTGATTTGATTGTTGACAAAATAAAAAAGGCTTAAGAGGAAAAAAATGAAAGAAAAACAGGTTAATGTTGCTATTGCCGGCGCAACCGGTGCTGTTGGTAATCAGATGATTCAATGTTTGGAAGAACAAAATTTTCCCTTAAAAAGTTTGAAACTTCTGGCCTCTGAACGTTCTGCTGGTCGAAAAATTCGCTTTAAAGGGGAAGAGCTAATTGTTGAAACCTTGACGAAAGATTCGTTTAAGGGCGTTGATGTTGCCATATTTTCTGCTGGTGGAACTCCCAGTAAAACATTTGCGCCAGCGGCTGCTGAGTCAGGTTGTGTTGTTGTTGATAATTCAAGTGCATGGCGAATGGATCCCGATATTCCACTGGTTGTTCCAGAAGCCAATCCTCATGCTATTGCTGGATACAAAAAAAAGGGAATTATTGCCAATCCAAATTGTTCTACCATACAAATGATTGTTCCACTGGTTATTCTGCATCGTGAGTATGGCATTAAACGCATTGTTGTTTCAACCTATCAGGCGGTTTCCGGAACAGGTAAAAAAGCCATTGATGAGCTTCATGATCAGACGCGCGCTTTAATTAATTTTTTGAATTATGATGCGAAAGTTTATCCCCATCAGATTTCTTTTAACTGTTTACCGCACATTGATGTTTTTCTGGACAATGGATATACCAAAGAAGAGATGAAAATGGTCAATGAGACCCGGAAAATTTTGGAAGATGACTCTATTGGCGTTACAGCAACTACTGTTCGCGTACCTGTCTTTTATGGCCATTCCGAATCTGTTAATGTTGAAACCAAAAAACATATCTCGGCAATTGAATACAGAGAAATATTAAAATCTCAGCCCGGCATAAAAGTAGTGGATAATCCTTCAAAGAATGAATACCCGTTGGCCATTGATGCTGCTGGGCAGAACTTAACATTGGTGGGCCGAATCAGAGATGATGAATCCATTGAAAATGGAATCAATATGTGGATTGTTGCAGACAATATTCGAAAAGGTGCGGCAACCAATGCCGTTCAAATTGCAGAAATCCTGGTAAAAGATTATTTGTAAACATGAAGATGATCTGTTGTCTAAAAGATTGTCAATTCTATGATATCTCACTCAATAATGATATCATTAGCTGAAAAAGGAGACATGATCCTTGGATAGAGTACCTATAACACCTGCTGGTTATGACGTATTAAAAAAAGAGCTTGAGCAGTTGAAAAGCGTTGAGCGGCCTCAAAATATTCAGGCTATTGAAGACGCTAGAGCGCATGGAGATTTATCTGAAAATGCTGAATTCGATGCTGCAAAAGACCGGCAGGCATTTATTGAAACAAGAATTCAGGAGCTGGAATATAAACTTGGAAATGCTGATATTATTGATCCAGCGGCTATTGAAATTGGTGACAAGGTTGTGTTTGGATGCACAGTTATTCTTGAAAATATCGATACTGGTGAAGAAGTCAAATATCAAGTCGTAGGGCCTGACGAGTCCGATATCCAGGCTGGAAAAATATCCTTTTCTTCCCCACTGGGCAAAGCCATTATTGGCAAAGAAATTGGTCATGAAGTCAACATCAATGTTCCGGGTGGGAAAAGAACTTACGAAATTGTCGATCTTGTATAACTTATTGACACATATCGTCATATTGTTTGATGATTGATTATAAAGGAGATATCTATTGGCACGGATAACCATTGAAGATTGTATGAAACGTGTTCCCAATCGTTTTGCTTTGGTTCATTTGGCGGCAAAACGTGTTCGGCAAACGCGTGAAGGAGCTTCTTTACTCATTCCAAGTACAAAGAATGAGGAAGTTGTAACCGCATTGCGGGAAATTGCTGCCGATAAAATATATATTAATGATGATGATATTCAAGGTATTGAAATCTATCATGATTATTGATTTTTAAAGGTACCAATGTCATCTTCACCGTTTTCTTTGTCTGTGGTCAAAAAAATTAATCGAAGTTTTGGAAAAGCCATTCATAATTATAATATGATTTCAGATGGTGATAGGATTGCTGTTGGAATATCTGGTGGATGTGACAGTATGACCTTGTTGTGGTTTCTGATTCATCGGTTAGCAAAAATTCCTGTTAAATATGAACTGGTTTGTATTCATATTGATCCAGGCTTTGATAAAAGTTTTGCACCTCTACTAAAACAATTTATTCGTGATTGGGGTGCTTCATTAATTGTGGATCACACCAATCACGGTCTTGTAGCACATAGTTCAGAAAACAAGGAAAACCCATGTTTTTTATGCGCCCGATTAAGGCGGAAACGAATTTTTGAAATTGCGGATCAATATAACTGCAACAAAATCGCTTTTGGGCACAATAAAGATGACCTGATTGAAACCTTGATGATCAATATGTTTTATGCCGGTGAAATCAGTTGTATGAAGCCATTTCAGCCTTTTTTTGAAGGGAAATTTACAGTGATCAGACCCCTTGCGTACACCGATGCAGGACTGATTCGCCGTTTTGTTAAATCATTTCAACTTCCCGAATTTATTAATCCATGTCCTTCATCAACTGTATCCCAACGATCTGAAATTCGGGAGATGCTATTCAAACTGTATCAAAAAAATAAAAAAATTAAAGGCAATCTGTTTCGCGCGATGCACAATGTCAAACCGGAATACCTTTTGCCCGCTTCAGGAAAAATCACATGAAAGATGTACAAAATGAACGGGATAATCGCAATATGCCCATTAACAAGGTGGGAATCAAAGATTTAAGATATCCCATTACGGTTCTGGATCGTCAGAAATCTGTTCAACACACCGTTGCTACGATAAATATGTATGTTGGCCTGCCCCATCAATATAAAGGCACGCACATGAGCCGATTTGTTGAGATGTTGCATGTGCTTCAGCCGGAAATATCAGTCAAACGGGTTTCAAAAATCCTGGATAAAATGATGGAATACCTTCAAGCTGATTCAGCACATATTGAAATATGCTTTCCCTATTTTATCGAAAAAATAGCACCCATCAGCAATAGTCGTGGATTTATGGACTACGATTGCCGATTTATTGGGTCATCATATTCAAACAAAGAGACTGATATTATTACAGAGGTTCGCGTTCCTATAACGTCAGTATGTCCATGCTCCAAAGAAATCAGTAACTATGGTGCTCATAATCAAAGAGGTGAAGTTGCGCTTGCCATTCGTTTTAATAAATTTATCTGGATTGAAGATTTAATTGAATTGGTTGAGAAATGCGCTTCTTGTGATTTATACTCTGTTCTCAAACGTGTGGATGAAAAGCATGTTACAGAAAGTGCCTTTGATAACCCTAAATTTGTAGAAGATATTGTCAGGGATATTGCCATTGAATTGAAAAATAATAGTGATATAAAATGGTTCTCTGTAAGTGCTGAAAATTTTGAATCGATCCATCATCATAGTGCTTACGCGCAAATAACGGGGAATGGCACTGAGTTTTATATCACACATTAGTGTCATACAGATTACCTGATTATCCTGTTTGATAAAAACAAGATGTTTTAACACATAGTTTTTTCGTTTTTTCAGAATAGACCTTTTTTATCATGTCGTTTTTGATAGCAATTCAAGCCGTATTTGACATCATATTTGATAGTATGATAATAATAAAAAATTGATTATATCTGCATATCCTCCGATAATTCTTCTCATATAACTTTTGAAATACATTTCAATCTAAATTCATGAAAAATACAGGTTAAATTTAAATTAAAAAATTTTTATACAACGGAAGGAGACATAACATATGTCTTCAAAACAAATAAAAATACTGACAATTGATGATGAATATATCATCCGTGAAACCATTTCAGACTATTTGGAAGAAAAAGGTTATGTGATTGTACAAGCTGAAAATGGGCGAATGGGCATTGACGTTTTTCGTTCTGAGAAACCAGATTTAGTTCTGGTTGACTTGCGTATGCCAGAGATGGATGGTCTGGATGTTTTATCTGTCCTATGCAAAGAGTCACCGCAAATTCCTATCATAATGGTCTCAGGAACAGGCATTCTTCAGGATGCCATTGAGGCCATACGAAAAGGAGCATGGGATTATGTCAGCAAGCCCATTCAGGATATGGCTGTTTTGGATCATGCTGTAAATCGTTCTCTTGAACGCGCACAATTGATTCGGGAAAATGATGCTTATAAAGAACATCTTGAAGAAAAAGTTCGTATGCGGACAAAAGAGTTAGAAATAAGTAATGCTCAACTTCGATCAACTTTAGAAGAGATTGTTGAGTCTTTATCAATTTTATTAGAAAAAAGAGATCCTTATACCTCAGGACACCAAAAACGTGTATCTGTTCTTGCCGCATTAATTGCTAAGGAAATGAATCTTTCATCAGAACAAGTTACAGCAATTCGATTTGCCGGTCAGTTGCATGACATTGGGAAAATATATGTACCGGCCGAATTTTTATCAAAACCAACTCGCCTTGAAGAAGAAGAAATGGCTGTTATTCGAAAGCATTCAGCCATTGGATATGACATTCTAAAAAATATTCAATTTCCATGGCCTATTGCAAATACGGTGCATCAACATCACGAACGTTTGGACGGTTCAGGATATCCTCAGGGATTGACCAAAGACGAAATCTTATTAGATGCTAAAATTATTGCTATTGCTGATGTTGTTGAAGCCATGTCATCACACCGCCCCTATAGACCTTCCCTTGGTGTTGAACGTGCTCTTGAAGAGATAAGAAGGAATAGTGGAAAATACTATTGTGAGGATTGCTCCGATGCCTTGTTCAGGCTTTTTGAAAATAAACGAGATAAATTAATGGATCTTCTTGTATAGTTCTCTCAATTAAGAACTGATATCACTATAGCATCGATCCAAACATAAAAAAATCTTTAACAAATAAATAGTTATGAATTTATTCTGGCTTATTTATTGCAACTTTGAAATATAACTTGATTGCGATCGATTGTGATTCAATAATTATCGATCATATTGTAATTCTTAAAGAATTATGCTTGATTTTTTACCCTATTTAAAATATAGACACATAAAAATCATTTTTCTTACAAAAAAAAATGAATATTATTTATTTTTTTCTGAAAACCTTATAATCATTCAGTTTACGTGATAATATTTTAAGCGTTTGTGAAAATGGATTCATAAACGCTATGTTTTTTCAGAGGAAAAGCGTGTTGCCAATGAGTTTAAAACGAACTTTTTCTGATATTGTTTTTTAGACATTTGATCGTGTTATTTCATTTGTAGTTGTCGTCAACAAGTGACGTCATAAAATTCGAAGCAAATTATTAATAACTGTACGCATTACCTTTTTTGAATTCTGTCCACATAAGATTTCTGGCTAATGGATAGAGAGTTGTTTTTTCCTTCCAACCCTGTGTTGTTAACCGAAGTTACCTTCTACCTCTATCAAGTTGATTGAGGCAACCCTGGATGGTGTCATCTCATCATATTTTCTCGGCTGATAAAAGAAACACGCAACACAAAAATATTGATACAATACCGTTATGATACGGTTTTTTCTGATGCTTAAACTGTTTTCACAGGAAAACAATGAAATGAGCCTACGTTTACTAAGAATTCCTATATATGTAGCTATTTGTATTGTTATGTTATCACAGATAGTTATTGCCCAGGATAATCTCTGGCAATGGCAAAATCCTTTGCCACAGGGTAATCACCTGTATGCAATATGGGCGCTATCTGAGACGCAAATTATTGCAGCAGGTGCACTTGGGACAATCATTGAATTTGATGGCTCTGTCTGGAAAGAACATCGTATTCAGTCGCTTCAAAATATCAAGGCGATTTGGGCTGAAAATGCTAACCATATGGTTGTTGTTGGTGACAGTGGACAAATTTTTCGCTATTTTGATAATCAATGGCAACTTTCATCACAAATTACTCAATATCCGCTCAATTCCGTCTGGGGAATTCACTCGAACGATATTTATGCATTTGGCGATGCAGGAACCATTCTCCATTATCAGGATAATAGCTGGACGTCATTAAATGCCTTAACGGCTGCCAACTTAATGGATGCCATAGGTATTTCAAATAACATCTATGTTGTTGGAACTTCAGGAACTTTACTTCATTATGATGGCCAGGTATGGAACCTCTCAACGATACAATCTCAAATTGATTTTATCTGTATATGGGGAAATACCCCCCAAAATTTATATGCTGGTGGGGTTTATTTTGATGAGTTTTGGCGTCGTAGATCCTGTATTTATAAATTTGATGGTTCTTCATGGCAAAAACAATGGGACTTTCCTTCTGGCGAAATCATTCGGCATATTTGGGGAAATAAGAATAACAGAATTTTAGCTGTCAGTGAACAAGGTCATGTTTTTCAATATCAAAATGATCAATGGGCTCAAATTTTTGATATCAATGGTCCGGGCTTGTATCGCCTGACCGATACACCTGGTGGATTTATCAGTGTCGGTGAAAATGGCCAGATTATCCGTGAAAATGACAGGAGTTGGCATCACTTTTATGATAATGAAATACCATCATCGATAAATGATATCTGGGGGAATGACACACAAACTTTTGCTGTGTGTCATGATGGCATTGTTTTATCCTGGAAATATCATTCCTGGCAATTGGAAGCGCAACCAACCGCCAACCATTTATATGGTATAGCAGGTAATGAAAAGAATATCTTTATTGTTGGTCAATCTGGATATATTGCCTCATATGATGGTACACAATTTAAAGACCTAATTTCACCAACAAATTCAGACCTTTTTGCGGTGTCGGTTATTGGTGAAACCGCTATTGCTGTTGGTGAACAAGGTGTTGTTTTGCATTACTCAGACAATGCCTGGACAAGTAAAGTTTCATCAACGGCCAAAACGCTTCGATCTGTATGGGCTTATTCATCTAATCAAATCTTTGCCGTTGGAAAAGATGGGACAATTATCTTTTTTGATGGTGTTTCATGGAAAGGAATGTCATCTCCAACATCAGAACGTTTATACAGTATTTGGGGGAGCGACCCCAATAATGTGTATGCTGCTGGAAAAAATGGTATGATGTTGCATTATGATGGACAGCAATGGAATCAAATGCCTGATTTTCCATCAACCCATTATGTGATGGATATTTGGGGGGCTCGTCCAGATAAAATTTATACCGTTGGAAATAATGGCAGCATATGTTTATTTAATGGTCAACAATGGGAATTTCAGCAACCCTGCATTTCAGATCTGAATACGATTTGGGGACGTTCAGAATCGGATATTTATATCGGTGGTGATAATGGCGCTATTCTTCATTATCCATATCAGGTTCAAAAGAAGATTACATTAAAATTACCAGCAGAAGTAAAAGAGAATCAAGGCACAATAACTTGTAATATTGAAATTTCTTCAGCATCTAATCAATCCATGCTTGTTCAACTTCAGACAAGCCCTCCAAAAAACATCATTATTCCTCAAACAGTTACTATTCCAGCGGGTTATACATTTGCTTCTTTTGATATTTCTGTTATCGATAACACCATTCATGATGGTGAAAAGGAAGTATTTATTGATGCCCAGGCGAATGGGTTT
>Ga0272440_1001247_pt1 | contig 21153 bp, 23 predicted proteins | sample SSMMMBAug17_FD_192440 | JGI IMG/M metagenome (GOLD analysis project Ga0272440, IMG submission 192440) | Marine sediment archaeal communities from Little Sippewissett salt marsh, Falmouth, MA, United States - SSM-MMB-Aug17 | ecosystem: Environmental > Aquatic > Marine > Wetlands > Sediment ...
TGTAACAGAGTCCATCCTCTTTGCACTCACTCAGCCAAGACATGTCAACATTCAAGAGATATTTCTCACGCCAACAGCGCAGAGAACTACCTATCTCACATATAAAAAATAAAACATAATTGACATTGTAAATACAGAAGTGCTATAATTTTGAATCTTCAAAAAGGTTTGTTTTATGATATTTGAATGGAGTGATGCAAAGAATCAATTAAATATTAAAAAACATCATATAAGTTTTGAAGAAGCAAAAGAGGTCTTTTTAGATCCTATGCACATTTCAAAACTTGACCATCGCTTTGAATATTTTGAAGAGAGATGGATTACACTAGGGGCTACATCTGATGATAAAATAATAGTTGTAGCAAATATGTTTTTTGATGAAAATGGTACAGAAATTATTCGTATAATAAGTGCAAGAAAAGCAAACCAAAAAGAAAGGATTTTCTATGAGCAACATTAAAGAAAGAGAAAAATTCGATGATTATGAAATGTTGGACGACTACGACTTTAGCGATGGAACTCGTGGTAGATTTTATGAACCTAAAAAAATACCTGTATCCCTACGCTTAGATAATGACATTGTTCTCTATTTTAAAAAATTGGCAAGTGAACAAAAGGTGCCTTACCAATCACTCATTAACGCCCTTTTAAGAAAACAGTTACAAGAAGTGTAAATTTAACTCTCTCGTTCCCAAGCTCGAGCTTGGGAATGTATACATTAGCTACTAAAGCTTCTCTGTGAGTTTGTTCTCATAAAACTTACGTAACCATCTATCCAGAGGGTTAATAAATCTGTAAATAACCGGTACAACAAGTAGTGTTAAGAGCATTGAACTTATGAGTCCACCGATGATGGAGATTGCCATTGGGGCATTTGTCTCACTTCCAAGTCCTGTACCAAAAGCAAGTGGCAACATAGCAAAAACCATAGCAACAGTTGTCATAAGAATTGGACGCAGACGTTTCTCTCCCGCTTCAATGAGTGCCTCATCGGCAGTTGCACCTCTAGCCATTGCAGCATTTGCAAAGTCAACAAGTAGTACGGCATTTTTTCCAACCATACCCATAAGCAACATAAACCCAATCATAACAAAGAGGCTAAACTGTAGTCCACTTGCATAGAGTGCTAACATCACCCCGATAATACTTAGAGGCAGTGCGACCATAATGATGACTGGCTGAATAAGTGACTCATAAAGAATTGCCAAGATGATAAACATCAAAATAACTGAAAGTCCGATAGCCGCACCAAAAGCCTGCCCTGTTTTTACCATCTCTTCAGCAAAACCTGTAAATCTATACACAACACTTGGCGGCATTAGATTGTCAATTTCTGCTTTTGTGTAGTTTACAGCTCCACCAAGGTCTAGTCCAAAAAGGTCGGCAAAAACTGTTACCTGACGCTCTCTGTCAAAGTGGTTAATAGTCGCTAAGGCTTTGCTTTTTGAAAAACTTACAAGTCCATCAAGATAAACAAGATTGCCATTTTTGTCTCTGAGCTGAATCTTTTTTACATCCTCTAAAGAGACACGGTTTGCATCATCAAAACGCAGTGTAATGTTGTACTGCTTTCCATTCTCTTCGAAGTAGCTTATCTCCAAGTCAGAACTAAATGCTGTCGCAATTGCCTGTGCAATCTGTGAAGCACTAATACCTAAACGGTTTGCATTACCACGAATGATGTTAATGTCGATTTGTGGTTTTCCTTCATCAAGGTTTGTGTCAATGTCCACAAAACCTTTCTTCTTCGCCAGGTACTCAGTAAGGTTTTTCGTTGCTACTTGCAAATCCTCAAAGGAGTCAGATTTGAGTACTATCTGGTATGGCACAGAGACCCCCGCACCTTTAATGTTTGGAATAGCCGCAGCTGTTATGAACATATCTTTTTTGTACGGCTCGAGTTTTTCTCTAAAGTTTTGAATGATGTACTCTTGGTTAAGTTTTCGATCTTTTTTAGGAACAAGTTTTACATAGATCATAGACTTATGTTTCTCTTGTGCTGAGTTGTAGCCCACACTCATAGTTGTGTACTCTACATTTTCATCAGCTCTTACTAAGTCCTCTATGACTTTAGACTTTTTGACCATCTCTTCTAATGAAACACTAGCATCAGCTTTCATCTGAATCTCAAACTCTGCCTTGTCCTCTTTTGGAATAAAGTCCATCCCAATCTTTGGAAAAAGACTCAAGCTTCCAAAAAAGCTCACAAGCACTACTATGAGTGTCAAAATTTTAAAGCGCAGAACAAATCGCAGCGCCTTCTCATAAATGCGCTCTAAGAGAGCAAAAAGAGGCTCAGTCATAGAGTAAAAACGGCTCTCGCCTTTATGTAGTACTCTGCCACTTAAACTCGGAATGAAACTCAGTGCAATAGTGTAAGAGATAACAACTGCAAAACCAACTGTCATGGCAAAACTCTCAAAGAACTTTCCAACAATCCCGCTCATAAATGAGACAGGTACAAACACCGCTAAGAGCATTGCCGAGATAGCAAGAATAGTAAAAGCCATCTCTTTTGTCCCCTCATAGGCAGCGGTGAATTTGTCCATACCCGCTTCCATCTTCTTGTAGATGTTCTCTATGACAACAATGGCATCATCGATGATAATACCAATGGCAAGTGTAAGTCCAATAAGCGTCATTTTGTTAAGCTCAAATCCCATGTAATCCATAAGCGCAAATGTACCAAAGATAGATACCGGAATAGAGAGCGCTGAGACAAGTGTAATTGTCATGTTACGTAAGAAAACAAAAACGATGATAACCGCTAAGAGCGAACCATACATCAGGTCAAACTCAACATGTTCAAGGGAACTGATGATAAATGGCGATGTATCATTCATAAGCTTTAAGTTGTACTTATCACCCGCAATTTTTTGCAGACCTGGTAGTGAAGCTTTTACTTTTTCTACGATGTCTATAGTGTTTGTTCCAGAGATTTTTTGCACCTCAAGCATAACACCCTCTTCTCCATTGTATGAAGCGTAACTCTTCGCATCTGCGAGTGTATCTTCAACACGTGCGATATCTTTGAGTTTAATATTATCTTTGATTTTTATCTCTCTAAGCTCTGCTACACTTAGCGCATCTGCTCGTGTTTTGAGCACATACTCTTCAGTTTTAGAGATGAGCTTCCCGCCGCCTATTTTGACATTTTCACGCGCTACGATGTCGTTGAGCTCTGTAACTGTAATCCCAAACTTATTTAAAAGGTTTGGATCTGGAAAGATTTTTATCTCTCTATCTTTGTAACCGATGATGTTTACACCACCCACACCGTTAATCTTTTGAATAGCAGGTTTTGCTTTCTCATCCGCAAAGAGCATCAAGTCTGTAAGTGCTGTACCCTCATTTGCCGTGATGAAAAGGTTAATTATAGAAGCCCCACCAATGTCAAGCTTACTTACAAGTGGTGTTTTTGCATCTTTTGGCAAAGAGACTGCCGCAACTTTGTCACGAACATCATTTGTCGCTTCATTAATGTCACGCTCTAAAAAGAACTTAATGAGCACTACACTCACACCCTCACTACTTGTAGAAGTGATAGTGTCAATACCACCAATACTAGAGATGGCCTCTTCAATTTTATCTGTTACTTGTGACTCTATAGTCGATGACTCAGCACCCGGATAAACAGTCTTTACAGTAACCATAGGAAAGTCTATGTTAGGAAAGAGTGCCGCTGGCATCGCTTTAAAACTCATCTGACCAAAGATTACAAGCGTGATGACGTACATCAGGGTTGTAATTGGTCTCTTAATGGCTAATTTGTACATACAACTACCCTACTATTTTTTGCTATCTGGCACTTGAATGTAGCCTTCACCAAAAAGCCCAACCACGAAATCTTTTGCTTTTACTTCGGCTTTAATCTTTCTGTTAGCGCTATTTGCAAAAGGGTATATTTTAGAGATAGTACCTTCATAGACTCTGCTATCACCATCTACACCATAACGAAACTTCTGTCCTACTTTGACTACCCTGTGGTACTTCTGATCAAATCCTAAGATCAGTTTTCTCTCACTTTTACTCTGAATTTTAAACACAGTTTTGAGCATCATCCCACTTACAGTGTCACCCACTTCGATGTCCTTGTCATAGATAACACCATCAAAAGGAGCACGCAAAAATGTTTTATCATATTTTGCCTGAGCAAAGGCAAGTTGATCTTTTGCATTTTCATACTTGTAGGCATAACGGTCAAACTCACCTGCATCTATGAGGTCTTTTACTTTGAGTTGTCTCTCGTAATCTTTTTGCGCGTACTTTAGTGCTGTTTTTGCGGTGTCAAGGGTTGCTTTTGCATCTTCATTGTTTAAAGCGGCCAAAACTGCACCTTTTTTTACTGTGTCAGCTATTTCGTAATTTACCTCTTTTGTGATGCCACTTGCATCAAATGCCAAGTTTGCACTCTGCTGCGCCTCTACTGTAAAAGTTGCATAGACCTCCTCGGCTTGTAGCCAGAGGCTTAATGCCATAACTGCGATAACACTTCTTATTGCTCTTTTCATTGTAAAAACTCCTCTAATTTTTGTGAATTGTAATAGTAGTAGAGTGCGTAAGCTAACTCTAGGTTGTTAAGCGATGCTTCATAGGTTGACTTGGACTCTGTTTGTGAAGAGAGTGCATCAAGATAGACTACATTGTCAACAATGCCGTTGTTGTATTTTTTTGTAATTGTCTCAAGTGCACTGTTTGCAGCTTTTAGAGCACTCGAAGCACTCTGGATGTTGAGTTTTGCAGTTGCTATTCTCTCTAAAGCTAGCTCTTGTTGCATTGTTTGCTCTTTGTTTTGGTAGCGTATCTGCTCATTTAAAGCATTTGCACTCAGCATTACTGCTTCTTTAGACTCACCGATGGCACCAAAGTCAAAAAGTCTAAGATTGAGTGTTGCCATGAGTTTGTTCTGCTCTGTTGGTAGATCAAGTGGACTACCAGGTGTGAACTCTGGAATATTCTCATACCCATAAAAACTATACGTATCTTCTATGCGAATCTGTGGATAGTAGTAGCTGTCTATTGTCTCAGCGGCACTCAAAGTTGCACTCTTTTGTGCTCGAAGTGCTTTAATGCTATCAAGCTCTTCACTTGCTGCCACAGAGTTTTTTACAAAACTTGAAGCCTCTAAAGTCTCTATTTTTTTACCAACTTTAAGCTCCAAAGACTTCTTCACACGCAGCATCTCAAACTTAATGGACTCAATGTTATAGATGTTATTATCATAGGCAGACTGAAGTCTATCGACATCATCATTTGTAGCAAGTGCAGCATCATAAAAACGCTGCATACGGTGCAGTTGTGCCTCTACAGCCTTTGAAGCTTCCAGACGTGCATCGAGCTTTGCCTGCAATGTTTTGTAGTTGTAAAAATCTTGAACTATGGAAAGAGAAATGTCTTTTTTTGCCGCTTGATACTCAAACTGACTTGAACGGTACTCCTCTTTTTTCTGCTGAAGTCTATTGCGCTTCTCACCACCGCTATAGACATCAAACCCAACTGTTGCATATCCTGAGTATGTAGCCGTAGGAGAAAATGGGCTTGCTTCATCATAACGTTGGTAAAAGGCACCCACATCAACAGTAGGGAGGTAACTACTTTTACTCGATGTCACCTCACTCATTTTTGCTTCAGAGACAATACTCTTAGAGACAATAAGTTCATTGCTCTTTTGTGCATGTTCCAACAGCTCTTTTAGTCCATCTGCACTGAGCAGAAACGGGAGTGCTAAAAGAAGTACTTTTCTCATTTTTTCACCTCTATCATATTAAATATACTATCAATGTATTGATTTAAATCACTCTCTATCATCTCAAAAACAGTCGTTGTACAACTTGAGACAAACATACCTTTTGATGTCACAAAAATCCCCTTCGTCAAAGCCAAAGACTCCTCAATCAGTTCACCTTTAGCAACACCCTCACGAAAGAGTCTCTCAAACCAGATATAAAAGTTATTAAAACATGCTGTTTGAAATAGTTGTAACTCTTCTGTGGGGGCACTTAAAGAGAGTGCTGTAAAATCTTTATAGAGCTTACGTAACTCTTCATTCTGGGGAGCGTAAAAAAACTCTCCAAACTTTTTGACCTTGTCTCGCACACTCTCCTGCGATGAGAGTTGGTTCTCAAGTCTGATTGTATAATCCTGAAGCAGTAACTCCACTAGTTCAAAAACAATCTCCTCTTTATTTTTAAAGTACTCATAAAGCGTTCCCTTTCCAACACTCGCTGCTTTTGCTATCTCAGATATGGTCACACTCTCAAAGCGCTTGACAAGAAAGAGATCTTTTGAAGCAAGCGCTATATCTTTGCGCTTTTGTTCTTTGTCAACAACTATTGCCATACCACTCCTTTTCATAATGACTGACCGTCGGTCAATTAAAAAAGAAGTCTACTCGAACTACTCTTTAAGCAAGATTAATAATCTTGCTTAGGCCTCCAAGGGTTTAGGATTTGCAAAAGCTTCTACATTTTTTATGCTATGCAATACAATCTCGTTGAGAGTCGCTTGTTGCAAGGAATGCTTCTGCTCAAACTCGGCCGTTGCCTTTGTGTTAAAGCGTTCAAGCTCTTTAATGAGTGCAAGTATCTCTCCAAGTACTCCCTCATGACGCACTAAAGCATCTTCAACTTCTTGAGATGTGTGAATATGTTTAAGCAAATCTTGCAGTGGCATAGAAAAAAGCGTGTCCATAAGTGAAAGCACTCCTACAAAGTAAGCTTCGCCTAACATATTGCTTCTAGCATCTGGGCGGAGGGCTTTTAAGATACTCTGCATAAGTTCTGTACGGTTTTTTACCATAAGCATTAATGGAGATTTTCCCCCTTTTGTAGAGAGCGATTTTGAGTATATCATAAGCATAAGCCATTGCGCCAAAGGAATGCGACCTACAAGGACTAATACATGATGAATAGAAGAGATACGTCTTCTAAAGTGAAATGCACCTGAATTTATAAACTGCAGCAGCTGCACCGTAATTTCGTGGTTATTTTCAAACTCTTTTGTAATCTCATCTATATTTACATCATCCATAAGGAGCCTGTAGAGTTTTAAAACTTCCATATACGAGGCTTCATATCGTGCATTTTCGACTATTTTCAATTCAGCAAAAAAGTAACCCTCAAACCAGTCACATCCAAAATCTTGTGCTTTTTGGAGCTGTTTGGAGTCATAAATATTATCTCCGACAACAGTAATCCCACTGCGTTTAAACTCACCTACTATCTCTTTCATGCTAGCATCTGCATCTTTTCTAATGTCTATTTTGACAAAAGAGAGACGATTTAAAATCGGTTCATACTTCTCTATAAGAGACTCGTTATAACCCAGGTGTTCAATACTGAGTAAGAATCCCCTTTCGTGTAACTGCTCAACACGTTCTATTACACGTTCAGTAATTTCAATATCGCTTGAAAGAGAGAGTATAAAAAACTCACCCGGAATACTCAAGATAAGATCATGCAGTAAAAACTTCTCTTCTACTATCACAAACGCTCGCTTATCCCCTAAAAGTGCTTCTGTTCCAAACTTGTTTAAAACGTTACTGATAAGTGAAGCACTACTGTAGTTGTGCTGTACATCTTCTCTATACATAAGTGCATACGAGACAATATTGGAGTTTGCATCAAGAATAGGCTGTCTGCCAATACGTACATTTTGCATCTCCTACTCCTTAACTCTTTTTTCTATTATAACTAAAGAGTATATTAAAATAAAAACTGATAGTGCATAATTATTGTTCATATTTTGAGCTCTTACGTAAGCCATATATTTGTGCTCTTTTAACTATTACATAAGAGTGCTCTCTCATAGTAGTCGGCTCTGCCATTTTACCACTAAGTGCAAAACTCGCCTGAGTGCTGGCTATTATTAACTCGGCCTCTTCGAGCTCCTCTTTTGTAACTTTGTAGCACTCATGAGCTAATGCGATTTGATTTGGATGAATAATAGTCTTTGAAAAAAGTCCCTCTTGCAGATCACGCTTTACATCTTTTACAAAGCCATCTGCATCCTTAAAACATGGATATACTCCACCGCTCACCATAAATCCACTGCTCTTGAAGGTTGCTATAAAATTTCCCAAAACAGTACTAGGAGCACTTAAATCAAAAACAGACATCTCACATGAGCGACGTAACCCAAGAGAGCGTAGCATATCCTCAAGTCCAAAACGAACAAGTGGAATCTGCTCTTTATGCTCTAAGAGCATATTTTTGAGTTCACAAAGCTTTTGGTGATGAAAAAGCTCTTCACCTTCAATACTTGGCATAAAGAAAAACTCACGCTTACGTAAGAGTTCTAAGTAAACATCTGCGTTACATAAGGAGAACTTTGGCAAGATAAATCCTGTAATATTTTCAATGCCTTGCATCTCAAGAAGCTCTGCCAAAATAGTTGGATTTTTAGGACGTATGAAAATATAAAGCGAACTCTTACGTAAGTTAGATAAAAGTATAGCAATCTTACGTAAGCCATCTTGCAAGGCACTCCCTTGCAAACCATCTTCAGTATCTATAAGCAGGCTTTTGAGTTGTGGGTATTTTTTGTGAGTTGCAATAGCTTCAAGTGCTTTGTGTGTAGCGGGTACAAAGAGTGTAGCACCTAAACTTATGGGGTCTATACCTTGCACTAATTACTCCTTATATTTTGTCGACTCGAAACCATCCTGCAATGCCGTAGCGTTTCTTTTTAGCAACAAGTACCTCATGTGGAAACTTCTCGCTTAAAAAAATTACAAGGGTTCCCATTTTTGGAACTACTCTTTCTATGAGATTTTCTGCTTCATCATATATGAGTAACTCTCCACCATCATCGCTCTGCCACTCTTCATTTAGATACAAAACGGTAGAGAGCACTCTATTTTTATAGTTTTTAAAAGCATCCATATGACGCTCATAAAAATCCCCTATTTTGTAAACAGCATAATGACTCTCATAATAGTTTAGTCCTAAGAAGAGATGACGATTGCAATACTCTTGCAAGTCCTGCATAAACTCTAAAAACGCTGTTTGAGGACCATCTACGTCTTTGTCGATCCAGCGAATCACATTACTGCGAATCTCTCTCTCAATTGTAGCATCCCCATCTGATATACCAGCCTGTACGAACCCACTTTCGTCACGACAAAGATTACTTAAAGCAGCTAAAAGTGCCTCGTCAAGTGCATTTTCTATGACTATATAGCCGCAGTCAACCAGAGCATCAGCAGCTTTGGCATAGATTTGTTGATACATAAAAAGAGGTTTCCTCGAAAATTAGAAAAATGGGTGAAGTACTCTTCTAACATTGAGAATAAAAATCTAGCCAAGAAGTGGGCAGTATCAATGTCGATGTGGTTAATAGGAAAAATGTTTGGCGTATTATAGCCTAAAGTGTTTGAACAAATAAAAGAGAAGGGTTTAAAAACTCTTACGTAAGCAATGCTTACGTAAGAAATATGTGTTAGATAGGTAAAACGCGGATGAAACCTGAAAGTTTCTCTTGAAGTGTTGATTCAATAGCATAGAGTGTCCCTGTAGAGCTTGATGCACATCCGTTACACGCACCAAGGTATCTGATGTACACATCGTAATACTCATCATTTTTCTTGATATCAACTATCTCCATATCGCCACCATCCATTATAAGGAATTGACGAACACTCTCATCAATAACTGCATCAATCGCTTTGATCTGCTGCACAAGAGTCATATCTTCAAATTTGATATCTCCCAATGCTTGCGCATCAGCAGCAGCTTTCATCTTCTCATTTTCCATCTCACGACGAGTATCTGCTAAGATATCTACTAGATAGTGATCCATCGCTTCATGCCCACCAGGTTTGATACATGACTTACAAAAACCACCAGCTTTTGTGTAGTCTGTAATCTGCTCAACTGTTTTTAAATCATTAAGTCTAATAACCTCTTGAAGTGTTCCCATAGATACACGAGCACACTCACAAACAATTATTTCAGTCTCAAAACTATCTGCATCAACACCCATGTAAAGACCGGCTGCTTTTTTAATAACATCATACGCCATTACCGAACAGTGCATTTTTTGTGGTGGAACTGCTGGAACATCTGGAGTATCACGAAGTGCCATCTCAACATCGATATTTGTAATTTTTACAGCATCCTCAACTTTTTTACCAATACATAACTCAGTCATAACATCACTAGATGCGATAGCTGTACCACAACCAAATGATTTAAATCTTGAGTCGATGATAGTATCAGTATTTGGATCAACTTCCCAGTAAAGACGCACTGCGTCACCACAAGACTCAGCACCAAAGTCAGCAACAATAAGCTTGTTACCACGTGCTTCAGCGTCTGCTTCAAAAATCTCACCTTGATAGCGAGGATTGTTCATAAGTGTAGTTACTTTATTTGAATAAGCGTCCCAAAGAGACTCTCCAATCATATCTGCCTTTGCCATAATTTCTTTCCTTTTTTTTATTTTTTAAAATTTTGTTATTTATACCAATTAGTGGTGGTGTAGTTCACACTCTTGAACCTCTCCACCCTTTGTCGGCTTTTGAATCGCATAAGAGCTAGAGATACTACGCAGTCTTCCAACTGCATTTTTGAAGTGTGAAATAACATAATCAATCTCAGCATCTGTTGTAAAACGCGAGAGTGAAAGTCTAATACCTGTGTGAGCAAGTTCATTATCTGCTCCGATTGCCAGCATAACTGTATTTGCTTCAAGATCTTCAGAAGCACAAGCCGAACCTGTTGAGGCACCAATTTGTCCATTATTTAAATCCCATAACATACCTTCACCTTCAACTCCTTTTATAGAGATTAGAATTGTGTTTGGTGTTCTATTATTTCTATCCCCAACAACAAATGTATCTGGAAGCTCTTTAAGCGCATCTTCTAAACGATCACGCTTTGCTCTAATGGAAGCCATAGTCGCCTGAATGTTCTCAGTAGCAAGTTCAATAGCCTTACCTAAACCTACAATATATGGAACATTCAGAGTTCCAGAACGACGTCCACCCATTTGTGAACCACCATGTAAAAGTGGTGTGAGTGGTTGTGAATCTTTAATATAGAGCCCACCAATACCTTTTGGTCCATGAAATTTGTGCGCTGAGAACGATAAAAAGTCAACATGCACATCTTGCAGGTCAACTGGAATTTTTCCAACTGCTTGTACTGCGTCTGTATGAAACTTAACACCTTTTTCTTTACAGATTTCACCTATCTCTTTAATAGGATTGATCATTCCTGTCTCATTAGAAGCCCACATTACACTTACAAGTGCAGTTTTCTCAGTAATAAAACTCTTTACAGTATGTGCTTCAACAGTTCCTTCGTGGTTTACTGGAAGGTATGTAACTTTTACACCTTGATCTTCTAAAAACTTACATGTAGCAAGAACTGCTGGATGTTCTACTTCAGTTGTTATGATGTGGTTCTTATCACCATTGAGAATTTGATCAACCCAAGTAGATTGAATAACCCAGTTGTTTGACTCTGTTGCACCTGATGTAAATACTATATCATCACTATCTGCAGCATTTAATGCAGTGTATGTTTGATCTATAGCTTTCATAAGTGCCGGATGAATTGATGAACCAAATTTATGCAGTGAGTTTGGATTTCCATACTGCTCACTAAAGTATGGTTGCATTACCTCTACAACTCTTGGATCACACATAGTTGTAGCGTTGTTGTCTAAATATACTTGCATTGTTTTTCCTCGTCATTTTTTAAGAATGATTTTCATTCTTTTTAAATCAGACTATTTTTGTCCTCTTTTAGTTTTGACATAGTAATCTCTTTGTTATTACGATTTGCTTAAGGGAAACTGATGTGAGTTTTGGCTTAAGAATTCAAACAGTCTTTTTCTTAAGCTATACTTTCACCACATATAAAACACAAGGAGCTCTCATGTGCAACTTCAATAAACAGAGTGATGAGACAAAAGCCTTTATGCATCTTTTCATGAATAAGGCAGCCAAGAATGTTGGAGGTGTCAACTTTCTACTTGCTCTGTTCGAGTCTATCCGTGCTTATAAGCCACACCCACTTACACATCCAAATGCACAAATCGCTTCAAACAAAACCATTATAAAATGGAGCAAGGTTGTATTTAAAGATAAAGTTGACCTACTTCAATCTTTACTAGACCTTCACAGAAGTTCAGAAAAGTCTGTGTCTAACCTACTTGATGAGCCAAACCTCAAAAAAAGAAAAAAAATACTCAATATGGCCAAGGCATTAGCGCCTGTAAAGTTTCAAGTGGTACCACAGAACCCAAAAGATGGAGAGGGTTTCTCTTTTGAAGTGTTTGAAAAAATAGAGGATGATATTGCCATTTTAAATCCTGTTTTTGTAGCGATTTTCTTCTGCTCTACCGAGTACACAAAAAAGGCGCTTAAGTACACTCTCTAGCACTTATGCTATAATCGCGAAACTATTTACAAACATAATAAGGTTGAGACTATGGGTCAAACTATTACAGAAAAAATATTTTCACAGCATGTTGGGCATGCAGTCTATGCGGGCGAAATTATCCGCTGTGACATCGATATGGTTATTGGAAATGACATTACAACACCGATTTCCATCTCTCAATTTAATCTCAGTGGTGCTACAAAACTCGCCAATCCTGACGGTTTTTCTATTGTACTAGACCACTTCATCCCTGCAAAAGATATTGCGTCGGCAAACCAGGCAAAAATCTCTCGTGATTTTGCAAAAAAGCATGGTATGAAACACTTTTTTGATGAAAAGGACATGGGAATTGAGCATGCACTTCTTCCAGAAAAAGGGCTTGTAGTTCCAGGCGATGTCATCATCGGAGCAGATTCACACACATGTACACACGGGGCACTCGGAGCATTCTCCACAGGTATGGGTTCAACTGACCTTGCATTTGCTATGATTACAGGTGGCAACTGGTTTAAAGTGCCTGAGACTATTAAAGTAAACCTCAGCGGAAAACCAAACAAACATACAACTGGTAAAGATATCATCTTAGAAATCATTCGTATGATTGGTGTTGATGGTGCACTTTACAAAGCATTAGAATTTACAGGAAGTACAATTCCTCATCTTAGTATGGATGACAGATTCTCTATGTGTAACATGGCTATTGAAGCGGGTGCCAAAAATGGAATCGTTGCTTACGATGAAGTTACAGCTGAGTTTTTAAGTGACAAACCACTTGCTCGTGAACCACGCATTCACTACTCTGATGAAGATGCTACGTATGCAATGACACTTGACATAGACGTAGCCGCACTTGAGCCAGTTATTGCTTACCCATTCCTACCATCAAATGGACACTCTGTGTCTCAGGCTGTTGCTGACAAAATTAAAATCAACCAAGCTTTCATAGGCTCATGTACAAATGGTCGTCTCTCAGATTTAAAAACCGCTGCTGAGATTTTAGAGGGCAAAAGAGTCCATGAAGATGTTCGCCTCATAGTTACTCCAGGAACACAAAAAATTCTTAGAGAGGCGTATAAACTTGGCTATATGGACATCATCATCGATGCTGGCGGTGTAGTTTCAAACCCAACATGTGGTGCATGTCTTGGTGGATACATGGGAATTTTAGGTGATGAGGAAGTAGCTATCTCAACTACTAACAGAAACTTTGTTGGTCGTATGGGTAGTAGAAGTTCAAAGGTATACCTTGCTAACTCTGCAGTTGCAGCTGCTTCAGCAATCACAGGCTACATCACAGATCCAAGATAACTCTTACGTAAGCGCAGTAAAAAAATTAAGGAATAAAAATGAAAATGACAACACTCTTGGCAATGCTTTTAATCGCAAGTGCGACTATGGCAAGTGAGCATAAGTATGAAATTTCACCTATGATTGGGTATAACTTTACAGAGGCAAACCTAAACATAAAAGATGACAGTTATCCAGTTCTTGGTTTAGAAGCTCAATTTAATTCAGCTGATTCATCATGGAGTCCAGAGTTTTCATTACTCTACTCTCAAGGTGTAGATTATGTTAATGGTGGAAGCACTAAAGTTATTCGTGGTGCATTCAATGCTGTACACACTTATGATGCATATGAAGACTTCATTCCATTTGCAAAAGTTGGTGCTGGATATGAGAAAATCTCATCAGAAAATATTGACAATGAAAGTGGTTTCTTTTTAGATGCAGGTGTAGGTGCCAAAGTATCACTCACAGATAACATTGCCATAAAAGCTGAAGCACTCTACCTGCCAAAACTTTTTACAGATAACAGTGGTAGAGTTGATAACAACTTTATCTTTTTGGCGGGTCTTACTTTTTCCTTTGGTGAACATGCACAAAAAGCTTTAGCACAAGAAAAGACTCCCGAGCCTGCGGTTCAAAAGAGTGTGCCAGTTGAAGAACCGGTTGCAGTTGTAGCTGCTCCAGTTATAATAGATGGGGATGATGATAAAGATGGTGTACTAAACTCTCAAGATAAATGTCCACAAACACTTGCAGGTGTTACAGTTGATATAAATGGCTGTGATGCAGACAAAGATAAAGATGGCGTTCTCAATGAAAAAGACATCTGTCCAAACACTCCACTTGGTGAAGCAGTAAACGAAGATGGATGTCCAAAAACGGTAAATCTGCACATCAACTTTGAAAACAACTCTGCTACGATCAAAGAGGAGTCTATGCCACTCATAGAGCAGTATGCAGCGTTTCTCAAAGCACATACAAACTACAAAGCCGAAATAATCGGATACACCGATTCAAAAGGGAGTGAAAACTACAACCAGAAACTTTCACAAAAGCGTGCAGATGCTGTCCTTAATGCACTTGTTAATAAAGGTGTTAATACCAAACAACTTTCAGCAGTTGGAAAGGGTGAAGTAAACCCAATTGCTGATAACGCAACGCCAGAAGGTCGTGCTCAAAATAGACGTATAGAAGCACAACTTACAAGAGAGTAAATGTTTCAAATCCCTTGCGTCATCTTTGCAGGTGGCAAAAGCTCTCGTATGGGAGAAGACAAAGCACTTCTCCCTTTTGCATCCTACACAACACTTACAGAGTATCAGCACCAAAGACTCTCACAACTTTTTCAAAATGTCTACATATCTACAAAAAATCCAAAAAAATTCTCATTTGCAGCAGAGTTTCTAGTTGATAATATCAAAGACAACTACTCTCCACTCAATGGGTTTCTAACACTCTTTGAAGAGTTGCAAACAGAGTCTGTATTTGTCATAAGTGTTGATACACCATTTATTTCGGATGTAGAAATACAAATGCTACTACAAGCAGATAGAAAAGAAAATGATGCAACAGTTGCACAAACAAACAACAAAGTTCACCCACTCTGTGGAGTCTATCACCGCTCTTTGTATCCTAGAATTTCTAAGATGTTTAAAGAGGACAGACATAAACTCACCCAACTACTCAACGATGTAAACACTGCTTACGTAAGCTTTGAAGATGAGCGAGTATTTTTAAACCTTAACAGACCTCATGAGTATCAAGAAGCACTCAAACTACTTAATAGTTAACACCGCTTTGCTATAATATTAGTTACTAATTTTTTAAAAGAGCACGAATGCAACTCACACACCTCGATGAAAACCAAAGACCAAAAATGGTCGATGTCTCTGAGAAAAGTCAAACAACTCGTACAGCAGTAGCGAGTGGTATTATAGAGATGTCACAAGATGCTTATGATAACGTTGTCAGTCATAACAATAAAAAAGGTCCAGTATTACAAACAGCAGTAATTGCAGCGATTATGGGCGTTAAACAGACAAGTTCACTTATTCCTATGTGCCATCCCTTAAATTTAAGTGGTATCAATTGTGACGTTGAAGAGCTTCCAGAGCTTCCAGGCTTTAAGCTCATAGTAACTGCAAAACTCACAGGTCAAACTGGTGTTGAGATGGAAGCACTTACAGGAGTAAGCATAGGTCTTTTAACTATTTACGATATGGTCAAAGCGATTGACAAAGGTATGATAATTAGAAATGTACAGCTCGAAACAAAATCAGGAGGGAAAAATGGAGATTTTAAACGATAGTGAAAAAAAAGTTGTTATTGAGTATCCATGTAACTGGTGTTATAAAGTCATAGCAACTGAAAAAGAGGCTCTTGAGCAAGCCGTCAGAGATGTTCTTGATGCAAGATCGCATAAACTCACACACTCAAACAACTCAAAGAGTGGAAAATATACAAGCATGAATCTTGATCTTTTAGTACACAATGAAGATGATAGAACCTTCATCTATGAAGCTCTCAAAAAGCATCAAAATATTAAAATGGTTCTCTAAGGAGCAAACTATGAGCCAAACACAATTTAATGATAACATCAGTAATCTTTACAACAGAAGACTAAATACTCTAAAAGAGAGAGTCTCTACACTTATGAGTGATAGCTCAATTGTAGCTGAAGAGCTCTCTTTAACAGATATGAAAACACTCGCAAGCTCTATTATAGATATTGAAACATCTCTATTACGTAACGATGTGGAGATGCTACTAGCCCAAAAAGAGTCAATTGAGCGTGCCTTAGAGAAAAAATCAGATGAGTTGCAACATAAAAAATATGAGATCTTTGATCTTATGGAGCAACAACTCTCTTCAGAAGTTGCTCTATCAAAGTTACACCAGGTAAAACTCCAATCTATAGATCTTTATGAAATTCTTAGTGAAATTGTGGAGTCTTCTATTATTACTGCACTTGAAAAAGAGTATGATATTGAGATTACTGACTCGTTGGGTGAAGCAATTAAAGAGATTACGTTTGAGTCCATAAAAGAGGGTTCACTCAATACAATTCGAATTAGAAAAATTCTATCTACTATTCTTATCTCTGCTATCGATGTTGCAGAAGCCACACCTACTAAAGCAGATGAAATTTTACGTGCAACTCTCAAAGGAATGCGATGGGGACTTGTACGTTCAATAGATAGATTTAAACAACGACTTGCTTATATGCCAGTTGAAGCAAAGCACATACTTATCGAAGATTATGACACTATCATGGAAGATTTAAATCAAACCGACACTCTCTTTTCGCAAGTTATAATAAATCAGGCTTCTGAGAGCTCTTCACAAACAAGTAAGCTTCTCCTAGAGCTTAACAAAGAGATGCGTTATGATTTAGAAGAGCTAGTACATATCTCCAAAGAGGCAGCAGATGTTATGAAAGCACGCTTCTCAAGTTTTGCAAAAGAAGCGGTAAAAAAAGCTGACTCTGCCATACGCTCACCAAAAGCTCAACAGGCAAAACGCTTGGGACAAGAGGCTTGGGGCGTTGCAAAAGTTGCTTTAGGAAACGCAATTAAAACTGCAAAAGATGCTATAGATAAAAAATAGAAGCTTGTTTTAAATTAGAAATTATTATAATCGTCCCACTTACAAACTTAAGGAGATAAACATGTTACACCCAGCAACTGCACACTTTGCAATAGTACTTCCACTCGTAGCCTTGATATTTGGCTTAATATATATGTTCACAAAGAGCGAGGGGATGTCAAAAATTTCATCAAGACTTTTTGTCGCTGCAGCAATCGCAATGATAGGCGTGTGGTACACAGGTTCACAAGCAGGTCCTGAAGTTTATGACTATTTAAGTCAAGCAGGAAAGGCAACACTTATCGAACATAAAGAGTTTGGTGAATATTTGGCAATCGCAATGGGGATTATCGCGCTAATAAAATTTGTAGGCTGTCAAATGAAAAAGTTTGCTCTAGAGACAATTGCAACACTTCTTCTACTTGGAGCAACTGGTGCAACACTGTATCAAGGAAAACTTGGTGGAGAAATAACATATAACCACGGTATGCCATTTAAAGCTTACATGATGGAAGATTCACTCAATGAGGCTGTTTCAGAAGCTGAAGATGCAGAAAGTGATGAAGCAAAAGTCACAATTTACGAAGATGCTATTGATGACATTAAAATGTTCTCTCAAGAACAAAATGCACTCTATAAATAGTAGTTGTTAATGAATAAAGAAGCTGTAAAAAAGGCAACTCAAAAGATGCAAAAAGAGCTTGATGCTTACAAAAGCAAGAAGCATGAGATAAAAGAGTATTTTACTTTTATGCAAGAGAGTAATACTCTTCTTGCGAAAAAAGAGAAATAGATGAAAATTTTTTGTAGTGAACTTTTTCAAAAACAGCTTCTTGAGTATTTAGAGAAGTTCGCAAATGAGGACTTAGTTGCTACTAAAAAATTTAAAACCTACCTCGACACTATCGTAATCAACATGCCAACAAAAGCTAAAAAATATAAAAAGTCAATTTTTTTCGATGATGAAAATATCAGAGATATCGAACATGAATCTTTTCGCATTCCATTTCTTATAGATGAACCTAGCAATAGCTATCTCCTTCTTGGAATATATGAAAAATCACTCTTTTAAACAATATATTTCCCAATCAACTTAACACTGTTTCAATTAGTAACTCATTTCCTTTTCGTTAACACAAATAGTGATATTATTATCTTGTTTTGCGTATACTGCAAGCTTAGCTATATTTATAATTCAAGTATAAAATGGCATAATATAAGAGTAAAAAGCTTTGTATTTTGAACACAAAGTCTATTTAAATATAATATGACACAGTATAATCTATCAAAGGAGACAATGTGGATAACAAAAAATCTAATCATGAGATTGATGTGAACAAAAGAGATTTTTTCAGAAAAACAGCTGCACTTTCTGTAACTGCACTTGCTGGAACTTCACTTTTATCATCTAATGCAAGAGCAGATGACCCAGCTATCATGCACCATGTGCCATGGGGGCAAAAATGGGGTGATCCTGTAACCAAAAACCGTTATGGGGTTCCGTCAGCTTATGAGCATAATGTAACAAGAAGAAATACAAAGCTTCTTGCATCGGGTAATTACCGTGCATCTATTGCTGTAACGCCTATACATGAGTCTATGGGTATTATCACACCAAATGGTCTATTTTTCTCACGTTCTCACGGTGGGGTTGCACACGTAGATCCAAATATGTACCGTTTAATGATTCACGGTTTAGTTGAAAAACCAATAGTGCTTACTTTAGAGCAACTTAAAAAATATCCAAGTGTGACTCGTACACACTTCATCGAGTGTCCTGCCAATGGTGGACAAGAGTGGAGAGGACCGCAGTTTAACTCTGTACAGTTTGCAAAAGGTTTCATGAGTTCAGCAGAATGGACTGGTGTATATATCAAGACAATCTTAGAAGATTTAGGTCTTAAGCCAGAAGCTCGATGGATGCTTGCAGAAGGTTCAGATAATTCAGAAATGGGTCGTACTGTACCAGTTGAAAAAGTTCTCGATGATGCAATGATTGTTTGGGGACAAAATGGTGAAGCACTTCGTCCAGAACAAGGGTATCCAGTAAGACTACTTCTTCCAGGTTGGGAAGGTAACTTATGTGTTAAATGGCTCAAACGTCTTGAGTTTGCTACAGAGCCTTGGTACTGTAAAGAAGAGACTTCTAAATACACAGCACTAAAACCGGGTGGAAAAGCAATTCAGCACTTCTATGCAAATGAAGTTAACTCAACTGTTACATCTCCATCACCAGAGATTCCATGGACAAACCTCAAAGAAGGTGATATTGTAGAAATTGAAGGTCTTGCATGGTCAGGTATGGGAACTATCACAGGCGTAGACATCTCATTTGATGGTGGAAACTCTTATGTACCTGCGAGTCTCAAAGGTCTTGTATTACCAAAATCATGGACTAGATGGTCATACATGTACACGATTCCAAAAGATTTCCAAGTAAACGGAAAACAGATTATTCTTGCTTCACGTGCAATGGATGATGCTGGTTACATTCAGCCTACAATTGACGAAGAAACAGCCATAATGGGTGTTGAGTCTGTATACCACAGAAATGCGGTAGAGACTTGGGAAGTAACAGCTACAGGAGAGGTAAACCATGTTCAACTTAGATCGTAAATTAATTATATCTGCTTCGGTAGCGGCAGCTGTAGCAGTATTTACAGGCTGTATGTCTGGTAGCAGTGCTGAACCAAAAGGAGCTGCAGTTACAGCTGATGGTAAACCAACAATAGATGGTGGTGTATACTATCCAGTTGTAGATGGAAAAACAGGTCCTTACTATGTAAATCCACAGGTTGCAATAGATGCTAAAAAAATCTACAATGGACGTGCTCCAACTCCAAACGAGTTAAAAGCTTGGGATAAAGACTTAATGCCAGATGGCACAGGCTATCCAGAAGGTTCAGGTTCTGTTGAAGAGGGTGAAGCACTCTATGAAGCACAATGTGTAATGTGTCACGGTGACTTTGGATCAGGTGGTGGTGGATACCCAGCACTCTCTAAAGGTAATGGTTATGAGCTTAAAAAGACACTTAAAAACAACAGATACAGAAATGCTGATGGTGATGGACCAACTCGTGTAATTGGTTCTTACTGGCCAAAAGTAAGTACTCTATGGTGGTACATTCAAGATGGTATGCCTCATCCAATGAGTAAAACACTTACTATTGATGAAACATATGCACTTACTGCCTACATGCTCAATATTAATGAAATTGAATATGAGGGTGAAGTTATTGATGAAGAGTTCGTACTAGATCGTGAAAAAATGATGAAAATCGTACTTCCTAACAATGATGGATTTATTCCAAACATTGATGGTCCAACAGGCCCAGATGATGTGCGTGCATTCTATGCTGACCCTAACAACTTTGGTGCAAAAAAAGTAAATCCTGCAGAGCGCTGTATGAAAGACTGTTTAGAGCCGACTGCAAAAGTTACTTATATAGCAGGTGCGGGTATTGCTGAGTTCTTACCTCCAATGGCTACTGAGAGATCTTTACCAAAAACTGAAGAGAGTAACGGCGGACCTAAAAAGGCTTACGAAGAGTCATGTATGATGTGTCATGCTGACGCAAGCATGGGAGCACCAGCTGTTGGTGATGCAAAAGCATGGGCTTCTGTAACTGCAAAAGGTATGGATGCTGTTTACCACAATGGTATTAATGGTATTAATGGTATGCCTCCAAAAGGTGGTGCTGATCTTTCAGATGCAGACTTTAAATCAGTTGTTGATTATATGATCAGCCAAAGCAAATAAACTAAAAAGGAAACAACGATGGAAAGAAGACAATTTTTAAACTTAACTTTAGGTGCATTAGCGTTAGCTGTTGTACCTGCAAGCGTTAGAGCTGAAGACTTCAGAAAACTTAAGCCAAATGTTTGGACTGCT
>Ga0272440_1001248_pt1 | contig 21152 bp, 9 predicted proteins | sample SSMMMBAug17_FD_192440 | JGI IMG/M metagenome (GOLD analysis project Ga0272440, IMG submission 192440) | Marine sediment archaeal communities from Little Sippewissett salt marsh, Falmouth, MA, United States - SSM-MMB-Aug17 | ecosystem: Environmental > Aquatic > Marine > Wetlands > Sediment ...
GATCGCTTACTTATTCCAGTGAACACCATAAATTTTTCTTTATAACCAAAACACTATACTAGATCATCCATTTTATTTTCAAGTAGTTTTTGAACAACCATGAAAATCGGGCAAAAATTGCATGCTGCGTTGCAATAGTACTTATGGGCTCATTTTAATCTCGATTTTTTTTGAATATTACGTTATATTATATAAATAACGTCACAACGCACAAAAAAGGAGGATTCATGCACAATCCCTTACCAGAAACCATCGGCACCCCGGACTTATTTGTTAAACAACACGAAGCATTTGGCAAGGGGGTCACCCTGGAAAAGAAAGCGCAATTTGAAAAAGCCAAAATAATTTATGAAGATTTGCGCAATCATATTAATGATGAAACTGTTTTAAAAAAAGTGCGATGTCGAATGGCGGACATCGACGATCTGATTTCAGAGAAGGCGATTTACCAGCGCATTGATGAAAACGCAAAACGTGTACTTACTGAAATTGGAATGAATATCGCTGAGAATCAGCCCCTTATGGATCTTCTTATGGAAGCCGATGCCATAGATTTCGACAATGAAACAGCACTTTTTATCCCCTTGAAGCAAGAATATATTCATCGCTGCCTGGAACAAGTACCTCGGAAAATGTCTGGGGATCCAGGTATGAATACTTTTGGAATAGGTGCAACATCGCCTTTTCTAAAACGCGCTGGCGACGAAATGCTGCGTCCAGCTAATCGTGAGGAATATGAAAACATCATCCGCACTGTGAACGAACAACAAGATGTTGTCGGTATTTTTAGTCTACCGGTTGCCTGCGATAAAAGTATTTCTCTTTTCGAGATCGCTCAACTGATGGAGCAAAGTTATCAAGGTCTAAAAATGATAACAACCAATACCATGAATGATGACGAAGTGACTTTTTTCAAAAACAAAGATTACTGGATTGATGGCACGAGCCTGATAACTTCCTTAACGCCTATGAATAACATGGTTCATCCTTTTTTGCGAAGCGCCAGAACAGGCAATAACCTTTTACTGATTGATCAAAGCCTTGCCGGCATCTCTGCCCCAGGAAGTCCGGAGTCTTTCCTGACGCAAAATCACGCTCAGGTTCTTTTTATGATGATTATCGCTCAAACAGTCAATCCGGGGATTTCGTGCATACATTGCGGTATCCCCAGTATTGTTGATTCAGGCGGTAATCTTTCCTACAGTTCTCCCCTTCAGACACTTATTAATGCAGCCTTAGCACGAATCAACATCTGGATTACAAAATGGCCTTCCGCCCAAACCGGAGGAAGTACCAGTATATCCGATGTAACCTTCCAGGCGATTTTCGAATCTGAATTGAGTCGTAACAGCCTACGAAAATATGGAGTGCATATTATTCGACACGCCATGGGCGCATCAGGCAGCCTCAACTTTTTCAGTCTTGAAAAATTTGTTAAAGACTGTGAACGAGAAAGGCTTTCCAGAATGATATTCGATGAAGTTCCAAAGGATGTTGGTATGATACCGATGTACTTTCCTGAAGATGAACAGGCCCTTGAGGGCATCAGGGAGATTGCCGAAAAAGGCAATGCAAAAAATGCGGATCATACACTCAGAAACGTGGATTCATTTCGTCAGTGGGAAGATCGTATCAGAGATGCCGCCAAAAAGAAACAATATTACCCGCAACTTAATGATATTATTGTCAATTCAATCGAATCCGATGTCCGCTTATAAAATGTTGCCTCAAGCAAAAACCGCAATCCAACCAATGTCCGAAACCAATGTAGGGGCGAACCTTATGTTCGCCCTCTGAACTAAAACCAAAAACGAACCAATATCCAAAAAACAATGTTGTAAGGGGCGCACATAAGATTCGTTCACTGTGAAGAATTAATTCTGATAAAGAAAACGTTTAATACTGTCAATCAGTTTTTGGCGGTCTAGTTTTAGCTGATAATCATCAATACCCACTTTTCGACCTTCAATGCGGTGTCGTTCTTCAGAAAGTGAGGTGACAGCGATTACAGGCAGAGATGAAAATCGTGAATCTTTCTTGATTTTTTGCGTCAGTTCAAATCCATTCATATTGGGCATTTCAATATCTGTGACAACAATGGAAATTTCTTCATCGTGGGCTTGAAGTAAATCCCAGGCAACGACGCCATCCTCAGCAGTAATAACATTAAAACCTTCATCTTCCAATACAGCCTTTACCTGTTCTCTAAAAAAAGCAGCATCTTCAACCAAAAGAAGCGTAGAACGTTCTTCTTTATCAGCTTCTTCGTGTTCCAGCCATTGAGGTTGGATTGTTTTGATAAAGCCATAAATATCAACAATCAGGGTAGTGCTTTTTCTAATAACCATTGAACCCAATATTCCCGGCTGTTTGAATACGCGATCATCAACATTAACTTCAACTTCAGCGGTGTCTAATGGCCCTGTAACCAGTAATCCAAATTCTTTTCCAGAAATAATGAATACAATAACGATATAGGTTTGTTGATCTTCAATGGGCTTAACCGCTGCCACTTCATGCATGGCAAACAATGGGATACTTCCGCCCATATATTGAATGACAAAACGATCGCCCAATTTTTCCATTTGATGAGATTTGATTCGTTCAATTCGAGAGACCAGATTTAATGGCACAGCAAATTGTTCTGTACTGGATGATCGAAAAAGCAGGAATAATTCAACATCTCCAACATGGACAATTTGTTGGTTTTCGTTGTCATCGGAAGTGGTCATTCCGCCTTCAATATTTGTTAATTCAGCGCGCGAGGCCAAATTGCCCACATCCAAAATCAATGCCACGCGTCCATCCCCCAGGATGGTAGCGCCAGCATATTCATTGCAATTTTTTAAATGCCTTCCTAAGGGCTTGACAACAATTTCAACCGAATCATGAAGTTTATCCACAATTAAACCATATTTCAATGTGCCTGCTGAAACAACCGCGATATTCACAGCACTTGATTTATTTGAATCGGTGCTGTCAATTCCCAGAATTTCTGACAGACTGAGAACAGGCAATAGATCTTCTCTCAGCCGAACGACTTTGGCATCGCCAACAACTTCAATACGTTCTTTGACCTGATTGGCAGGAATCCGCAATAATTCATCCAGATTGACCTGAGGAATGGCAAAACGTTCATCGCCAATGGAGACCAATAAACTTGGCACAATTGCTAATGTCAGCGGCAATTTAATTCTGAATGTGGTGCCTTCTCCAACCACTGATTGGACATCAACCACACCGCCCAAAGCATCCAGGTTGGATTTAACAACATCCATACCCACACCCCGACCGGAAACATCACTAATTGTTTTGGCAGTGGAAAAACCAGGTAAAAAGATAAGATTCACACGATCTTTGTCAGACATGGCTTCAACCTGATCTTCGGTAAGCAAACCCTTTTCAATGGCTTTATATGCGAGAACATCACCATCAATACCTTTACCATCATCAATAATTTCAATATTGATCTGTCCGGCTTCATGATAGGCACGCATAAGCACCCGACCGGATTCTTTTTTTCCAGCTTCTTTTCGTTCTGCAGGTGTTTCTACGCCATGATCCACAGAATTTCGGATCATATGTGTCAATGGATCATTTAAGCCTTCAATAATGCTTTTATCCAATTCAACTTCTTTACCTTCAATATCAAGCTTGACCTCTTTACCGAGATCTTTGGCCAATTCACGTACAACACGTGGAAATTTATTGAACACTTTTCCAATGGGCTGCATGCGTGTTAACATGATCGCATCCTGCAATTCTGATGTCACAATATCAATGCGTTGTTTTGCCATATCCAGACCATGTTCATTACCTGAAGCAATACTTTGTATTAACTGATTGCGGCTAAGAACCAGTTCACCCGCAAGATTCATCAAAGAGTCCAGCAGGCTGATATTCACTCTTAAGCTTGTTTCTTTTGTAAATGACGCTTCAATTTTTGTTTCAGGCGCTGCCGATGCTTCATTCTTTTTCGATGGTCTTTTTGGAGGAGGTTCTTTTCTTATGGGCGGAGTTTTGGCCTCTTCAGGTTCTTTTTCAATCATTCTGGGAGCAGGGGTTTCCTTTGGGACTGGGGGCGCTTCAACAGCGACAGTTTCGGTTTTAGCGGCTTCTTCATCAATAATCATATGGATGTATTGTTCATCAAGTTCGAGAACATCTCCAATCAAATCAGGTTCAATAATTGATGCATGTAATGCATAAAAAGGAATTCTGTTTATGGAATCCTCCTCAAGGGTTCCAACACTGACAATATCAACCTTTGACTCAATGAGAATACCACTTTGTTGAATTTTAGTAATAATATCCAAAGGCGTTTTGTTTTTGTAATGAATATCATGAATCAAATCATATTCAACCAGATAGACAAACTTACCGCCTTTGCGGGCCTGTTTCATATCGAATTCACATATTTGAAAAATAACCTGACCAGTGGGTAATGTGATATCCACAGTGCGATCAACACTTTCCTTATCTTCTGTAGATAAAGAGGCATTTGTCAGACCTTCCAATGCTGCAACCTGACTAGAAATATCCATATCATTACTGGCACTGATATTTTCCATGAGCTCAGTGAGACGATCAAAACCTGTCAGCAAAACACTGACAATTTCAGAATTGGGAGTCATTTCTTTTTCGCGAATCAGTCCAAGAACGTTTTCAAGCTTATGAGACAATTCTTTTATGCCATTAAGCCCCATAAATCCGGCACCACCCTTTATTGAATGTGCCGCACGAAAAACTTTATTCACCAGGTTTTCATCAATATCAGCCCCCATTTCTTCAATGGTCAACAAGTCTTTTTCAATATCTGCCAGGTGTTCCTCTGACTCTTCGACATAAACCTGTAATGTTTCATCGTCTATCATCATGATATCTATTCCTTCATTTTTTACAAAAATTACAGTGGCTGTAATTTTTAGTTGACTGAAATCTTAATTCTTATTCAATTGGGCATCTCTTAAAAAAAATTAAGAAATTCCAAAACGTATGTCATGGCGTATTCGATTACATTAAGCCATCTATTGTTTTTGCTTTTTCAGCAATTTCAATTAATATTTGTGGATTCTTAATCATATCTGAATGCAAGGCATCAGCAAAGGTATCTGGATAGTCAAATGCGTAGGATATTAATGTTTCTTCAATAATGTCATACTTTTTACAAAATACTTGATGCTGATCAACCAGATACATTAAAAGTGGCAAATGAAAATTGACATCAGAGCGAACCAGCTCAAATAGTAATCGATATTGAGTTTTATTATCGACGTCTTCAATAAAGGATAAAATAACTCGTGCTTTAATGGAATCTTTCGCATCCAGACTCTGCTTAAAAGCTTCAATCATGTCTTTTGTGTTGATGTTGTTTTGCATATCATTTCTCCATGATATGATCAAAAAAATAGTATATCATATCTCATTGATAATTCAAATAGTTTTGTCAAATTTTATGTGAATTGTTCAATATTTCATCTATTTCAGATTTTAATCGCTCAATTTGCCTCAAAACCAGGTGGTATGATTCGATAACACGCACATCATCTTTTTGTTGTGCAGCTTTTTCCAATTGTTTCGCCTTCATGTTAGTGATATTGGCACAAATATTTGCAGCCATGCCTTTTATTGTATGAGATACGCTTTTAAGGGTATCAAATTTGTTTGCCTCAAACGCACTGCGCAATTTTTCAACATAGATATCAAAATCAATGGCAGCCTGTTCAATAATGTCCAAAGCGCCTTCTTTATCACCATCAAATGCATTAATCAGAAGCTTTATATCTAAATCTTTGGTATTTTTTTTTAATGGATTTTCTTTTTGCGGTGATGTTTTAGAATTTAAAAAATTGAGTTTATTGAAAAGCGCTACCAGGGCTTTTTTACTGATTGGTTTCGAAATAAAATCATTCATGCCTGTTTCCAGACATTTTTGTTTCATATCAGCGTACGCATGGGCTGTCATTGCGATAACCGGTAATTTTTGGGATTCTTTTCCGGCATCGCCTTGACGAATCAGTTGCGTGGCTTTAAAACCATCCATTTTGGGCATTTCGATATCCATAAATACGATATCAAAGGTATGTGATTGCAATATTTTGATTGCCTCAATACCATTTTCAGCCTCCATGACCTCATGTCCCATCTGTTTAAGCAAAAGTCTTGCACTTTTACGATTTATGGGAACATCGTCAACCATGAGAATTTTAAGCTCTGGCAGTTGTTCCAGTTCATCTTCTTTCATTTTTTTCACCACCTGACCTGGTTTTAATGGGATTGTAAAAGAAAAAATGCTTCCTTTGGATTCCTCACTTTCAACAAAAATGTCTCCATCCATCAGATGTACTAATTTTTTACATATAGAAAGCCCCAATCCTGTTCCACCAAATTGTTTCCGAATGGTATGACCGGCCTGGATAAAATCTTGAAATATTTCTCCGAGCTTTTCTTTGGGTATGCCAATGCCAGTGTCATGAACTTCAAATCGGGTACAATGTGCGCCAGTTTTTGAATTTATTTGTTGGATAATAACTTTTATTTCACCTGTTTGTGTAAATTTTAGAGCATTACCCATTAAATTGATTAAGATTTGCCTGATTCGATCCGCATCACCTTTAACAAACTGAGGTACATTATCTGCACGATGAAAGGTAAATGTCAAGCCTTTATTCCTGATAACGTGTGAAAACATTTGTTCAATATCATGCAAGAGTTGAAATAAATCAAAACTATCAGTATTCAGTTTAATTTTTCCAGATTCAATATAAGATAAATCCAAAATATCATTAATAATATTCTTTAGATGGGATGATGCTGATTTCATAATTCCAAGATATTCTGCTTGATCAGTTGTCAGATTAGAGGATGACAATAGATCACTGGCAATAATAATGCTGTTCATGGGGGTTCTAATTTCATGACTCATATTGGCCAAAAAAATGCTTTTTGATTGATTGGCAATATCAGCCTGTTTTTTGGCTTGTTCCAATTCTAAATTTTTTTGAACCAGTAAATCCTGTAATTGTTTTATTCTTAAATGTGTTTTTATGCGAATTAGCGCTTCTTTATTGTTAACAGGTTTTTCAATATAATCCACACCACCTGCTTCGAACGCATTCAATTTGTCGGTAATAGAATTTAGAGAACTTAAAAAAATGACAGGGATATTTTTAAATTGTGAATTGGATTTAATTTTCTGGCAGGTTTGAAATCCATTCATCCCATAGGTTAGTATTATATCAATGATTATAAGATCCGGGCGATTTTTTTGAATCAATTCATAAGCATCTGTTCCGCTTTGTGCAATTAATGGAATTGCGCCATAGGTTGATAGCTGCTCAATTAAAGAGGCTAAATGTGAAATATTGTCATCAACAATTAAAATTTTTACCTGATTAAATGTTATCAAGAGGCCTCCTCTTTAATAATTTTTTCAACAAGAAGACGAATGGCCTTGATGTTAAAATTTGCACTCAATCCTTTAACTTCAGAAACAAATTCTTGATAAGAATTTGTTTTTCCCAACGCATCCAATTGTTTGCGAATCTCCATGATATCACCGCGTAAGGCCAAATTTTGAAAGGTCTTTAAAACATTTAAAGGGGGAATTTGATAATGCGTCGTTCCATTTTTTAGATTTTCATTTTTCTGTGGGTCAATGAGCCACTGGATATTCAATTTATTTGCGAACGTATCAAGTAACAGAGATAAATCCAGGGGTTTTTCGATAAAGGCGTCGATGCCTCTAGCTTTCAATTCGTGCTCTGAAAGTTCTGGCTGACTTGCAGAAACGAGAAATATCTTGACTTCTAATGCGTTCATTTCTCGAATTTTTCGGCTGGCTTCATAGCCATCCATTTCTGGCATAAACACATCCATCAGTATCACATCTACAGGATCTTGCTGAAACTTTTCGAGACATTCCTTGCCATTGATTGCCTCAGTAATTATAAAGCCCAGGGAATACAGATAATCTGTGAGCACAACCCGATTTTCCCAGCGATCATCAACAACCATCACTTTGATTGTTCGGGACTTTTTTGTCTCGTTGTCAATATAGCCATAAATGGGTTGTTCTAATGATTTGGAAGCAATATCAGAATCATTGGATATTTCCAATGTCAGATCAAACCAAAAAGAGGTGCCGACACCTGTTTCGCTTTTCACCTGAAGTTCACTTCCCATCAATTGAATTAATTCTTTTGAAATATACAATCCCAGCCCGGTGCCCTCAGTAAATTTGGATTTCTCACCCACCTGCTTGAAAGGTTGAAAAATGGCCTTCATATTTTCCTGAGCAATTCCAACGCCAGTATCTTCAATGGTAAAACGAATCGTTGCTGTATTGTTATCGTTTTGTTTCAAACATTCTGCCTTAAATAGAACCTGACCTTGATCAGTAAATTTGATTGCATTACCAAGCAAATTGATCAAAATTTGAGAAATTTTTTTTTCATCCGCATATACAGCGTATGGTAAATTTTTATCAAACATGGTTTGAAAAGAAAGCTTTTTTTCCTGAGCCTTAATTCGAAGCATTTTGGCAATATCGTTTAAGCTGCTTTCAAATAAATAGTTTGTTTTGGTTGATTCTGTCTTCCTGGATTGGAATTTTGATAGATCCAATATGTCATTGATTAACCCTAACAGATGTTTACCGCTTCGTTCTATCACTGAAATGCCCGATTTTTGGGACGCATTTAACTGACGATCACGCTTTAAAATTTGGGAATACCCCAATATACCATTTAAAGGGGTACGCAATTCATGGCTCATTTTGGCAATAAATTCACTTTTGGCCTGATTGGCAAGATCTGCCAATTCCCGCGCTTTTTGCAAGCGATGTTCTTTTTGTGTTAACTCTCGAAATATCAACTCGTATGGATTTTGAATACCGGTTTGAATAATTGCACGATAAATAAAATAAAATGAAAATATTTTAAAATAATGACCCACCAGGTTGGAAAAGCCATAATTGCTGATATAAAACGTAAACGCCAATTCAGCAATAATGGTTGAAATCATCGACCAAAATAACAGAAGAAAAACAGAGGATTCAAATTGTACCCGATTTTTCATTAATAATATCATATCTACTGCAATAATCAGGCATATGATATATTCGCTAATTTTTTTAAATGGGGTCAAGCCCTGTCCTTCAATAAAGCAAACTGGAAATATTTTCCAATAAAATACAGATAAAACAATGATAGTGAAAATAATTGCATAAATAAAAAAGGTCCACAATGTATGAAATTTCTGTTTTCGTCCGACACAATAAAAGGCAATAAATAATGTAATGCTTTCAAGATAACGCGCAGCAATCCATAATTGATTGGCATAGTAATCATAATCCTCAAAGATTTTCATTCCTTTATAAGAAAGGGTATGCAAGAGATCAAGACCTGCAATAAACAAGTAAGCAATGGCAATGAATACCAAATAACTGCTTTGTATATATTTTTGTGAATTCCATGCAATCATGAACATGCTGCATGCCACAATAATGCTGAAAATTTCGGCAATACTGTGAAACAGCAAATAGCTGTAAAGGCTTGTTAAATACAGGCCAATTAACACAATGACAAGAAGAATTGCGTTTATTAACTGTGTTTTTCTCATTATAAGACTCCAGGGTCAATAAGGAATGCTCGAAAAATAAATTCCTCATTTACTTATGTGCCAGCCCGATGTAGGGGCGAACCTTGTGTTCGCCCTCGAACTAATAACGCTTTCGTTCCTATGTACGATGGGCGAACACAAGGTTCGCCCCTACACGTTCTTGGCACATACGTAAATGAGGAATTTATTTTTCGAGCATTCCTAAGCAATACTTACCCCCCTGTTCTACCTTTTTTAACGTTACACAATCAAAGCCAAAACCGCAAAAAAATCGATTGCCAATAAGGTGCGGGTAACCTCATGTCTTTTTCCTGTAACCATTTTTATGACTGTCCAGCTTAAAAATCCCCATATGATACCCTGGGTAATAGAATAAGTCAAAGGAATCAATACAAGGGCTAAAAAGGCAGGGATTGCATTATCCAGTCTATCCCAGGTAATATCTGCAACAGGTTTCATCATAAATACCCCAACCAGAACCAGTGCAGGCGAGGTTGCAATAGCGGGTACCATTGACAGAAGAGGTGACATAAACATGAATGGCAAGAATAATAAACCACAAACCACTGCGGTTAAGCCAGTACGACCACCCTGTTCGATACCAGTTGCGGATTCTATATAGCAGGTTCCGGAGCTTGTGCCCATAAGTCCTGAAAATGCAGTTGATAGACTATCAACGACGAGCGATTCTTTTATATTTCTGGGTTCACCTGTATCATCTTTAATATTTCCTGCCTCGGCCACACCTACAAGTGTAGACAGGCTGTCAAACATATCTGTAAATAAAAATGAAAAAATAACAGGAATCATGCCAAGTTTTAATGATCCTAAAAAGTCCAGTGCAAAAATTATGCGAAGATCTGGAAATGCAAACAGACCTTTCCAGCTTACCAGAGGTATGCTTTCGCCCCAAATTCGCCCAATAGGTATTGATGCCAGGGTTGTCAAGGAAATACCAATGATCAATGCACCACGAACACGAAATACAAGGAGGATGCCTGTAATTGCAAGCCCAAATATAAATGTCAAGGTAGTGGCATTTAGTGGTCCCGCACCGATAATGGTCGCAGGATTTGCAACGACAAAGCCTGCTTTGGAAAAACCAATCAATGTTATAAACAGGCCAATCCCCCCTGCTATGGCAAATCGAAGTTGTTTGGGGATGGCCCGGACGATCATTGTTCGAATATTAAAAACAGATAACAGTAAAAATATGACCCCGGACCAAAATACAGCACCCAATGCAACCGGCCAGGGAATTTTCATGCCAATGACAACAGAATATGTAAAAAAGGCATTTAAACCCATCCCTGGTGCGAGAACAATCGGATTGTTGGCATAAATGCCCATAGCAATGCTACTGAATGCACTCACCAATACTGTGGCTGTAAGAATGCCATTAAAAGGCAGGCCTGCTTCATGAATAATGCTTGGATTGACAACGATGATATACATGGTTGCTAAAAAGGTTGTGATACCTGCAAGGACTTCTGTTTTAACAGTTGTTTGATTTAAAGATAAATTAAATATTCGCTCCATTTTTTGTGCTCCCTATGAATATATTTTGGAAGGACGCATTCCCAAAAAGTCGGCATCGAACCTATGGTCGAGAACAAATGTAGGGGCGAACCTTATGTTCGCCCTTTAACAGAAACCGAAATCAAACCTATGTCCGATGGCGAAGCTAAACCATGAACCCATATACATTGTTTTTGGATATCGGTTCGTTTTTGGTTTTAGTTCGGAGGGCGAACATAAGTTTACCCTACATTGGTTTCGCTCATAGCATTCCTATGCTTTTTTTATGCCTCAATCTGGTTTAAAAATTTAACAGCAAATTCATACTCTTGATCACCTGTTTTGCGACCTTCACCATCAAGAAAGCTGGCCAGTTTTCCGCCAACTAAAGGAATATTCACCTTAATTTCATAATTCAAAATATTCTCGCTGCCATCATTGGTGGGCTTTAAAATAATATCCCCTGTCATCTGCATCGGCAGCCCTTTTGCCTGTACCTCAACCACCCCTTTTTTCGTGGGATCATCAGTTAATGTCCAGACCTCTTTTTGGACAATTGTTGTCGTCGGGTTGAGAAATTTTTTTGCAAAACCGGGTAAATCCGCAGAGATATCTCGCGTGGTGTGGATAACGAATGTTCCCTCTTTTTCACCATAATCAATAAATTGTAAATTTGTTGCGCCAACCGATGCATATTTTTGTTCGATAAAATCTTTTCGCGTAAAAACAGCAAACACTGTTTCTGAATTAAATGAATATGGATACCTGACTGTTGTTATTGCCATAATAATTCTCCTAATTATAACGATGATTATTTAAATTGCCTCTTGATTGTGCGTATCAGGTATTATATTCTTTAATAATTGTCAATTGTGAAAGTGTTTTTTAATAAGGAATGCTCGAAAAATAAATTCCTCATTTACTTATGTGCCAAGAACGTGTAGGGGCGAACCTTATGTTCGCCCATCGTACATAGGAACGAAAGCGTTATTCGTTCGAGGGCGAACATAAGGTTCGCCCCTACATCGGGCTGGCACATAAATAAATGGGGAACTTATTTTTCGAGTTTTCCTAATAAGATGCATAGGGACATATCGCCCTATTAGAGAATACCTTATGATAGATCAACATCCCATATTATCTGTCAGAAATTTATCCATTAATTTTCAGGCAGAGACACAATTTATTCAGGCAGTCCACGAAGTTTCATTTGATATGTTTCCTGGTGAAATATTAGGCCTGGTCGGAGAATCCGGTTCAGGTAAAACTGTGACTGCCATGTCACTCTTGAGACTCATTCCCATACCGCCGGGCGTGATCAACAGTGGCAGTATTATATATCAAGGAAAAGACTTGCTTCAAATTCCAGTAAAATCCCTGAGACAAATTCGGGGAAACCGAATCAGCATGATTTTTCAAGAGCCAATGTCAGCCTTGTCCCCCTTACATCGTGTAGGAAACCAAATGGTTGAACAGCAAAGGTTTCATAAGAAAATTGATAAAAAATCGGCCTGGAAACAGGCTGCGTATCAACTTCAACGTGTTGGCATTCCGGATGCTGATGAAAGAATGTATCATTATCCCTTTCAATTGTCTGGCGGACTTCAACAGCGTGTCATGATTGCTATGGCATTTATGATGCAGCCGGATATTATTATTGCGGATGAGCCCACCACTGCTCTTGATGTTACGATTCAGGCTCAAATATTTGATTGTATTATGGAAATGAAAACAAACCAAACTGCCATATTAATGATTACCCATGACATGGGCGTTGTTTGGAATATGTGTGATCGGATAATGGTCATGTATGCCTCAAAAATTATTGAGCAAGGACCGGTCAAAGACATCTTTGATACGCCGGCCCATCCCTATACAAAAGGCCTGCTGGCATCAATTCCTTCGCTGACTGATACCGCTAAAAAACTTCCTGTCATTCCAGGTCAGGTACCGGATATGTCCAAACTTCCCAAAGGATGCGCTTTTTTTCAGCGGTGCCCCTATGGCGAAACCATGTGTCAAGAAAACCAACCCTCTTTGACTAAAATTGGGCAAAATCGCCACTCTGCTTGTTTTATGGCTGAAAAAATCATGCATGATTCCACCCCTTTTTAAAATGAATAAACCGGTCATGGTGATTGTGCCGAATTCATCACCAAAATTTTATAAGTTATTAAATTGTAACGATGTCCTTTTTTAGACCATCCAGTTTTCACACCTGTTTTACTTATTTTTAAATATTTAAAAAGAAAAAAAATATCCAATTTTTTTCAAACCCTATTGATTTTTTTTGATTATTTATATTGCAAAGATATCTTTTATATTTTTTATGAGTAATAAATTAAATTTTTAAAAATTCAATCCTGGTATATTTTTTGCAGAAAGTAATAAGAAAACTCTGAAAATAATGGCGCTTGATTTCAATTTATTGAATTTATTGGAAATTTTGCAGAATAATTATAACATACTGAATAAATTATAATTTGAATGATTTATTATTGAAAAAGAAAAAAATAATTCAATACATATCAGGCAAAAAAAAATCTATTACTAAAAAAATTTCAACAAAAAAATATACATTAAAATATACATAAAGTAACAATTATTAATAAGACATGGAAAACGCTAAGAAAAAACATAGCCATTTTTCGGTGTTGAATGGTTCTGAAATGTCACTGGCAATATCGATTTGCATGTTTGAGACAGTATTTTTCTTTCGTTTTCCTTAAAAATTTTACGAAGCATTAAATTCCAAAGGAAGAAATGAAGATGGGTAATACAAACGTTGTAAAAAAAATGATCGTTCTTTTTATTGTTTTTTTTCATTCATCCATCCTGGCATCTTCCAATGAAAACTATCAATTCGAACGTCTATGGCCAGTATTGCAGCAACCCTGGGCATTCCATTCACCATGTGGCATTGAAATGGATCATTCTGGCAATATTTACGTTGTAAATATGGCCAATCAAACGATTCATAAATATACTGTTTCAGGAAAATTTATCACCGGATGGACAGTCAGCCTGGATCAGTCCACCCAGTTGTCTGCACCTTACGACATTGCTATTGATAAGGATGGATTTGTATATATTACAGATATTTATAATAATTTCATTAAAAAGTTTTCATCGTCAGGTATTTTTATTAAGAAATGGGGTGGATTTGGAAATGATAATGGGCAATTGGATCGTCCATCAGGGATTGCAATTGATCGGATGGGCGATATTTATGTTTCTGATTTCAATAACCATCGTATTCAAAAATTTTCAAAAACAGGAAAATTTATTAAATCTTATGGAACGATGGGCATGATGTCAGGTGAATTCAATGGGCCCTTAGGACTTGCTATTGATTCAGAGAATTATTTGTTTGTATGTGATTATGCCAATAATCGCATTCAATCTTTTGAAATTGATAATAATAACCTGAAACCGCTTGTTCAATGGGGAACCTATGGAACTGCCAATGAACAGTTCAATGGACCAAACAGTATTTTTGTGGATGAGAATCATGTCTATGTCACTGATGAAAATAATCATCGTATCCAAAAGTTTGATAAACAAGGGAAATTTCTGGAAACATGGGGGAATTTTGGTGTTGATGATGGTCAATTTAGAGAACCAGGCGGCATCCTCGTTTTGAATAACACCCTCTATGTGACTGACACTTTAAATGATCGTATCCAACTGTTTTCAACCAAAGGAAATTTTATTACCCGATGGGGACGTTCTGGAGATCAATTTTTCGAATTTCATGGTGTGGCAGTGGATCATGATGAAAATATTTTTGCCACAGACCATGTTGCGCATTGTATTCGGAAATTTGACCGAACAGGTAAACCCCTTCATAAATGGGGAAGCTATGGGAGCAGTCCGGGGCAGTTTTGGTATCCCACCGGCATTGATGTTTATATGGATACTGTTTTTGTGTCTGATAATAATGACCGGATTCAAAAATTTTCTTTGGATGGAAAATTTATTGGCGCCTGGGGAGAAAGAGGAAATACACCTGGAAAATTCAATGAACCTCATGGTATTGCTGTGGATAAAGATGGTTTTGTTTATGTGGCAGATACATGTAATGATCGCATTCAAAAGTTTGATATTCAGGGCGCGTTCATTCTTGAGTGGGGGGCTGAAGGAGAAAAAGATGGCGAATTTTCAGAACCTTCAGGAATAGCAGTTGATGACAATGGCCATGTTTTTGTTGTGGATCAAAACAACAATCGCATTCAAATATTTGATTCATCAGGAAAGTATCTGTCGCAATGGGGATCTGAAGGTATTGAGAATGCCGAATTCAATTATCCTGGCGAAATAAGCCTGGATCGCGATGGTTATGTTTATGTGGCAGACACATTCAATGATCGCATTCAAAAGTTTTCACCATCTGGCGAATTTATTGTTGCATGGGGTGTATCTGGAAGCAGTCCGGGAGAGATGGACAGTCCCAGAGCGCTCGATATTTTCAAAAATGGTCAGGTTGTCGTTGCGGACACGCGAAATAATCGCATTCAAGTGTTTCGCAACGAAAATTTGCCTGTGTATCGCGCAATTATTGTTGCAGGCGGCGGACCATACGCAGGAAACAATTTGTGGGGATCCACCCAGATGTGTGCCAATTTTGCCTATCGCGCTATGGTATATCAAGGCTTGAATAAAGATACCATTCAATATTTGTCATCAGATGAAGATCTCGACCTGAATAATAATGGCTTAATGGACGATATCGATGGCCCGGTGACAATGAATGGACTTCAAAATGCCATTTTAAATTGGGCCAGAGGTGCGGATCGTCTGGTTTTATATATGATTGATCATGGGGGTGATGGGGTTTTTCGTTTGAACAATGAAAGCATACTTGCTTCAGAACAATTGGATACATGGTTGGATACCATTCAGGAAGAAACCGGAATCTCAATTATTGTTATTTACGATGCCTGCAAATCGGGTAGTTTTATCAAGGATTTACTTCCGCCCAATGGATTGGAACGTATTGTCATAACAAGTTCTCAACCGGATGAAAACGCATACTTTGTCTCTCAAGGCTCCATCTCTTTTTCTACGTTTTTTTGGACTCAGGTATTTAATGGCAGCACTGTTTTGGATGCCTTTTCCATTGCATCAAATGCAATGAAAGAACCTGTCAGTTATCAGGTCGCCATGCTTGATGATAATGGTAATGGCATTGCCAACGAACATGATGATGGCATTTTGGCAAAAGATTTGTTTATTGGAAATGGCGTGCAGATATCTGGTGATGCGCCTATAATCCATTCCTTTTCACCGGATCAGGTCATTACCAATGACAGTGAAGCCAAAATTTTTGCAAGTGATGTTCAAGATTCTGATGGCATTGCGAGCGTTTGGGCGATTATCAGACCTCCCTCATATCAGCCCAACCCATATTTTCATCCAGTTAAGGATTTACCTGCTATTGAGTTGACTTACAAAAGCCCGGGATCTTATGAGGCCATTTATAAAGACTTTCATACTGAAGGGGTATATCAGATTTCGATTTATGCGATGGATCGGGTCGGAAATACATCAAGTCCGGTCATGACAACTGTTTCTGTGATGCAGCCTTTTAGTGATAAAGCCCTTATTGTTTCCGGTGCTGACAATGAACATACCTCACGTGAGGCCATTGACCGGAATGCAAAACTGGCTTATGAAGCGCTTCTTTTTCAAGGATATGCAGAAAAAGATATCACTTTCTTAAGTGCATCTGAACATAGTGCTGTTGCTGATGCCTTTTCAAGTAAAGAAAATCTTGAAAACGCCATTCTCACTATTAATGAAAATACCAAAGATGTATTATTATATATGGTGGGAAATGGAGCACATGAGCAATTTCAAATCAATGAAAATGAATGGGTTTTGGCCGGTGAAATGGATCAATGGGTGGATCAGATCAAACATAATGTTCAGGGATATCTTTCCTTTATTATTGATATAGACTGTGCAGGCAGTTTTGTCGGTCAACTGACAGAAACTTCCACACCGAAACGAATCATTATTGCATCAACTGGCAAATCAGGCGTTGCCAACAATGGTGCAGATGGCGTATTGTCTTTTTCATCATTTTTCTGGCAGCACGTTTTTAGCGGTCAAACAACACGAAATGCGTTTGTAGGATCAGTCAATGCAATGGCCTGTGCGTTTCCTGGTCAGGTGCCCATGCTTGACGATAATGGAAATGGCATTCCGAACGAAGCCGGAATTGATGGCATCCTGGCTGAAAAACATCGTGTCGGATGTGGGATCATGATGGCTGATGATTTTCCAATTATTGGCGCTGTTTCTCCTGAACAATCTCTAGTAGACACCCAGTCAGCAGTTCTATATGTCGAAAAGATTAGCAGTACGCGCGAAGTATCAAAAGTTTGGGCGGTTATCAATTCACCATCAATGGCATACCAAAAATTGACACATCAATCCTCACCCTCAGACATGATCCAACTCACATTGACAGGAAATCGATATTCCGGTGAATGGGATCACTTTGATCAATATGGCACGTATCAAATTGCATTTTTTGCAGAAGATATTCTTCATAATGTTTCATTACCTGTGGCCACGAAAGTGATCCAACGATCCAATCCTGATATATATGAAACTGACAATCAATTTGATCAGGCCAAAATTATTGTTCCTGACAATCAGTTTGCCCAATATCATAATTTCCATGAAATTGGGGATTCAGACTGGATTCTTTTTTTTGGTATCAAGGATGTCACCTATAGCATTGAGGCTTTTGATTTGGGGAGTCGATGTGATGTTGTCATGGAACTCTATAAAAATGATGGTGAAACGCTGATCAAAGGAAAATGGAACTGGAGTGGTACAGCATCTAAAGAATTTATGAGCTGGAAATGCCCTGAAGATAGTACGTATTATCTTAAAATTTATAATCATTTGGAGACATCAGGACTTGATACAGAGTATGCCATCAAAATTTATCGTCCCATTGGTGTTTTTCCAGGCTTTATTTCCGGTTTAATCAAAGACAACAGATACCGAAAGCCTGTAGGCGGTGTGAAATTAAAAACAGTCAATGGTACAGGTTCAGGGCTTAGTGATAAAGATGGTATTTATGTTATCGTTGATGAAGAGGGCATTTACACATTGGAAGCTTTTGTTGATGGTTTTGAACCTTATAAAACAAATGTGCGCATTTTTCCTTTGGATGAAACCCCTTTGAATATCCACCTGGTGCCACTGGATAGAGATGGAGATCTCATTCCGGATCAAGTTGAAGAATTGACAGGAACAGATCCTGATAATCCAGATACTGACAAGGATGGCATCCCAGATGGCCTTGAAGATTTCAATCACAATGGCATATGGGAGAAACATTTATCAGAGCTGGATCCAAGAAAGCCTGATACAGATGGGGATGGCATCCCTGATGGCTGGGAACTGGATTTGGAACTGATCCCACTGATCAACGATGCATTGAATGATAAAGATAATGATGGCTACGACAATCTGACAGAATATAAGAACAATACCAATCCCAATTATCAGGATCGCCCAGGATTTAATGGTTATAATTATGAAACAGATGATCGGATATACAGCTTGCATGGTGATATCGATTATGAAGGTTGTGAATCCGGAACATATTATATTGAAGTGTTTGAGTCGGCAGATTTGAATGGTTATGTTGGAGGGGACAAGCAGATTTCAGGAAAATCAAGTTATTATATAGATATCGTACCGCGCGATGTTCATTATGTTCGAATTTTTATTGATACAGATCAGGATAATAAATTTGGAACCACTGAACCATTTGCATTTTATACGCTTCCCATAACCTCTATGTCTCGAATTCGCAATGTGACGCTGGTTTCCCATAATCACTGGCATTTTTCCATGTCTGATATTGATCATACCGGTAAGCCTGTTTCTGAAGTCATGATTCTCAATATGCAAAAGGATGAGGACTGTATTGGATATGTATCACCAGAGATGATTTTCAATTCCCAAAAATTTCAAATAAATGGCGAATACATTGATGAAACGCTTTTCACACAGGCTCAGGTGGGTTCGCGTAAATCTCATGGAAAGGGTGTATCTACAGGATTGGGAATGGTTGGCAATATGGAAATGCCTCAACACGACGCACCTTTTAGCTTTGTTCTCAATCCAAACGAAATTTCAACCCCTGATTTAACCGGATTTTGGTCCATTACAATGACATATACAGGTAAGGGTTGGAAAAATGCGGCTCGAAATGGACAGCAGACTGAAATGCTCAATTTTTTATCAGAAAATAAACAAGGTTCATTTATTGGCACATTGAACAATAATGAGGATTTGATTTATTTAAATGCAGATGGCAACAAGGTACAATTTAATATAGAGCGAAAAAATGGTGATGATGTTGTTTATCTTTTAGCAGGTTCAGGAACCATGAAGCAATACAGGCAAAGTACGCTTGATTCTTCTGATGAAGCTGTCGTATTAAATAAAGTGATGGGGACATTTGCTGGAACATCTGTTAATGAAAATGATCCCGATGGCATTAATTTAGGTCATTTTTATGCGCATTTTACGCCGAACCCAAGAAATCAAATGATTGTTGGTTCACCATCACCCATTGTCTATTCCAACGCAAAATTCTCGGTTCCTTTAATGATGGATACCGGTACATCACCTTTGGGTACATATTCTGCCACCATATCTTTTAACAAAGATATTTTGGAACTATCGCATATTCAAAATAAAATTCAGGGATTTGAAACCTTGCCATTAGAAGAGATCAACTCAACCGGAATTATCACTATTGGTGATAATCAAAATGGTTCCCGAAATTTGGGGGCAGGCGGTTTATTTCATCTTGCAGATTTTGAATTTCATGTGACCGGATTGCCAGGTGCGGCAGGTGTTTTTAAAATTGAAGATGTTTTGATCACAGATATTTTTTCAAGTGAAATCAAAATATCAAAAATGGGTGGGCGGTTTTTCTATATTGGGCATGCCCTTGTTAATGCCGGATCAGTCGCCCCAATGAAAATATTTTATGAAAGTACTGTTGAAATTCCAGTAAACATATTGCAAGCATACAATCAGTATATTGGAGACTACAACATTACAGTAAAATATGACCAGCAATTTTTTTCACCTCTTGTCATCAAAGAAGGTGAAAGCCATTTACATACAGGTAATGTCGCCTTTGATATTAATGAAACTTCAGGCAAAATTCAAATTCATGGCGGATGGCCCAAAGATACAGCGCCCATGAGTTATGCTGAAGTGGCAAAAATATTACTCAAAGCAGAGTCCGCCGATGAAGATCAGGTCCTCTCTAATATTAAACTTGAAGTAAATTCGCTTAACAATACTGATGGTCAGTCTATTGATCGGTATGTTCAGGGCGCACAATTGGAATTGATTGTGGGGATTTGTGGTGATGTCAATCAAGATAATGTTATTGATATGGCAGACTCATTCTTGCTTTCAAGTTATCTTGTAGGTGATGTTTCTGAAGATGCCCTTTGCCTGGCTGTAGCTGATACCAATGACAATGGTCGGATCGAAATCGGGGATTCAATGTACCTGGTACAGTATCTTCTTAATGAACGAGATCGCATTTGTGAAGATACGCGGCGGGAGATTTCTAGAGATTAAAACAAGCTGATTTTATCGGATTTTGGGGAGGCTATTTTCTTATTCAGGCATTATCTTTTTGAAATATTATCTTGGAAATGAAATTTTAATCATCGTCCCCGACTTTTCAGACGTTTCCATTGTAATAGAACCGCCCAAAGTTTCTGCAATGAGCTTTGCTGAATACGTGCCAAGACCCGTCCCATTTTTTTTGCCAGATGTTGTATATTTTTCAAAAAAGTTTTCTCGTATCTCCTCCGGAACAGCACCCTGATTGTGAATCGAAATGATATAATCATTCTTATCTAAAAGTGCAATCTTTATTGTTTCATTTTTTGGCGTGGCTTCAAGTGCGTTTTTTAATAAATTTGCAAGCATGGAGTAGAAGAGCAGCTCTT
>Ga0272440_1001249_pt1 | contig 21150 bp, 34 predicted proteins | sample SSMMMBAug17_FD_192440 | JGI IMG/M metagenome (GOLD analysis project Ga0272440, IMG submission 192440) | Marine sediment archaeal communities from Little Sippewissett salt marsh, Falmouth, MA, United States - SSM-MMB-Aug17 | ecosystem: Environmental > Aquatic > Marine > Wetlands > Sediment ...
GGACAGGTTGGCACAGGAGGAGGAAGCCCGGCTGAATGCCATGACACTGAAGAACGTCAAGGTCATCATCGGCGAGGGGGAGAAGGCCAGGGTCGTGGAGAAGACCATCGATGTGGAGGACAACTCCATCCGGATGAGGGCCACGGAGCTGCTGGCAGATCTCCAGGGTGCCAGATACAAGCCGGCAGAGGGTGACAAGATCGCCAACGTCATCATCCTCAACCCCGTCATGAGTCCTAAGCCTATAGGGAGTGGAGAATGACCTTTGAAGAGTGGGGCAAACAGGACGAAACGTGCAAAGCTGCCCACCGGGCTATGTACGCCGACTGGAAAGCCGAGCGGGAGCAGCTCATCGATGCGGCTGAAGAAGTTATCGGAGAATGTGGGCTGAATGGCTCTATTGAGAAATTGGAAGCCGTACTGGAGCAGGTGAAGGGATGAAGTTTGAGGAATGGACAGAGGAACTCAAGAAGCCTGCAGGGACCAGCAAGCGAGACTGGGCAGAGATGCTCCAGGACTGGAGCGATGAGCGGGAGCAGCTCCTCGAGGATCTGGCCGACATGGTCAACCAGCACTGCCGCTACGCAGGGGAGCTGCATGCCGAGGTAGAGCGGTTGCGGGAAGAGATACAACTTATCACGCTACCTCATGGTGAAAGGGAGAAGGCTCTCCGTATCCGTGCCGAGAAAGCAGAGGCGTATGCCAAGGAGCTTGAAGCCAAGCTGGACGAGAACCGGGACGACTATATCGAGCAGGCCAGGAAAGCCGAGGCTCAGGTGGAGCAGCTCCTCGAGGCGGCGTGGGAGGTTGTTGGTGAATGTGGCTTGAATGGCTCTATTGAGAAATTGGAAGCCGTCCTGAAGGAGGTGAAGTAATGTTTTCCGAGATCCATGAGGAGTGGGAAGAAGCTGCCTATCGAAGAGGTCTGGCGGAAGGAAAGGCCGAGCGGGAGCAGCTCCTCGAGGATCTGGCCGACATGGTGAACCAGCACTGTCGCTACGCAGGGGAGCTGCATGCCGAGAACGTCAAGCTCGACTCCCTGGCCCTGAGCGCCAACGCCTCCGCCATGCGGACCCTGGCACAACATGGCAGGTTCGTCATAGAGAGTGAATACGGCCGGCGTGTCATCGGACACTGGCCAGAGAACCAACAGGGGGATGGGATATGACAGAACGGATGAGGAAGGAGATGCTGGCCGCCATCGACCAGCTCTATGGCAGCATGGGCCCCAGCAGGGTGCTCGAGATCTCCTGGGAGATGTTCGAGGACATCATGCAGCCGATCCTGGCGTTCATAGGATGGCCAGACTGGGAGGAGAAAAAGTGATCGAGGCCGGCGGCGACATGTACGAGAGGCTCACTGACGGCTGGTATCGCGTGAGCCAGGACGGAACACTCCTCGGCAAGGCGACCAAGAGGGAGGCAAGGCTCCTGGGACGTATCGAGGAGCTGAAGCAGGTTCTCAAAGAGGCCGCCTGGAAGGGGTTCAACTGATGAAGTGGTGGGTGTGGATCCTCATGTTCACCTGGGAGCTGCCCCAGACGATCCTGGGCGCGATCCTGCTGGCCATCTTCCACCGGGGACTGTGGAGACCGATCATGTACGATCCTCCGGAGCATGCCAGGGTCTGGGTGAATGATGATGGCAACTGGGGCGTGAGCCTGGGCCAGATCATCATCGTCCCCTACACTGTAGGCAGGATCATACCGCACGAGTACGGCCACACCATCCAGAGCCTGTACCTGGGGCCGCTGTACCTGCTGTTGATCGGGTTGCCATCGATCACCTTCAACATCTTGACCCGCCTGGGCTGGGTGGATCAGCACAAATACTATGACAGGCCCTGGGAAGCTTGGGCCGACCGACTGGGAGGAATAGACCGTGGATCACTATGACTATACTGGACCGACCAGCTGCGTGGAGTGCATCTACATGTGCTCATCGAGAAAGACCCAGGGCAAGTTCGAGTGTCATCGTTCGCCCCCGCAGCTGATCACCACCATGCATCAGCAGAAGATCCAGGGCGGCATGTCCGTCCAGGTCCACTCTGTGTGGCCCGTGGTGGACCCCGAGCTTGACTGGTGTGGGAAAGGCATCAAAGATGTCTCCCAGACCCCCTGAGCTGCGAGATCTGGGGTATTCTCGGTGAGTCTCAGCTGTCAGTCCTGCGGCTACGTCGAGGAGCACATCAAGAACGAGCAGATCGTGAGGATCGATCCGAAGAAGCGCAAGCTGGTGTACCGCTGTCCGCAGTGTGGGCACCTGATCCACCACGCTGTCCACTACCATCATGAAAGGGAAGGCGATGTGCGCTGATGCCCTGTACCTCGAGGACGAGGAGAAGAAGGACTACGCAGCTCTGCCCTCCCTGGACTACTTCCACCGATCACCGGCTCAGATCCGCTGCATCGTCGGGCCCGTGGGATCCGGCAAGACCACTGCAGCGGCCTGGGAGATCTGCTATGCTATCCCCTGGTATCTGTACAACTACAAGCACTACGAGAAGACACGCTGGGTGGTAGTCCGCAACACCTACTTCGAGCTGATGGACACGACCCGCAAGACGATCGAGGAATGGTTCGACTTCGGGGTGTACCGGGCCGGCACCAAGACCTATGTCATCCACTACCCAGACGGTCCCCAGGTTGAGCTGATGTACCGCAGCTGTGACAGGCCGGACGACATCAAGAAGTTCAAGTCCCTGGAGATCACCGGGTACTGGATCGACGAGTCCATAGAGGTGAAGGATGAGATCAAAAATATGCTCAAGAACAGGATCGGTCGCTTCCCTCGAAAAAGTGATGTTCGGTTTGGTATCGAAACAACCAACCCTCCTGATGTCACCGATCCGACCTATTGGCGGTTCAACTGGAAGTACGTACAGCCGGGACAACCCGGTCCTGTTATCCCTCCTGGCCCGATCCCTACTAAGGAGCCCCTGCCCAAGCACGAAGGGTTCTGGCAGCCGCCCTACGAGAACAAAGCCAACCTGAGGACAGGCTACTACGATGACCTGAGGAGGGACTATGGTGACTATCCGGACTGGGTCTCACTCTATATCGAGGGGAAGCCCGGCATCATCGTCAAGGGCAAACCGGTCTACAACAACTTTCGCCGGGAGTATCATGTGGCACAGGAGCCGCTTGCTTGGACGGGTGGTCCTCTTTTCGTGGGTTGGGACCACTCGGGTAACACTCCGGCTGCGGTTGTGGTTCAGATACCGACGGCCGGGAGGGCCCAGGTCCTCCGGGAGTTCTATTCCGATAAGATGGGAATTGTTGACTTTGGCCGTTGGGTTATCAACAACATCAACATCGACTTCCCTGGAGCTGAACTGGTCCACTGGGGCGACCCGGCGGGATCCAACGAGTTCAACACCAAGACGGGGTTCACATCCAACACCAAGCTCTTGAGAGATGAGCTGGACATCGCTGTCCAGGCCAGTGAGCAGAACTTCCGGGTGAGGGTGGAGGCAGTAGAGCAGCAGCTGGGCAGGATCGACGGCTTCCTCATGGATCCCAGCTGTATCATGCTGACCAACGGCTTCATCGGTGGCTATCACTACCCGGAGCACGGATCGCTGATGGGCGTGTACCTGCCCAACGTCCGCAAGAACAAGTACAGCCACCTCCAGGATGCCCTGCAGTACGTCATGGTCAGGCTGTTCAAGCCGATCGACAAGAAACGCAAGGACCTGGACGCGAACGTCGGGGAGTACTACGATGAGGAAGCCAACCGCTACGACCCCCTGGGGGTCTGGGACTGAGGAGGAGCACATGGCGTTCAAACGAACCTACCGATGGATCAAGAGGCGAGACAAGAAGCAGAGGGACCTGCCGGCCTGCTACCGGGTGAAGGCCAACTCGACGATCATCCAGGATCTGGTGGACATCGAGTCTACCGGCGTGTATGACTGTTGAAGCGATGTTCCGGCTCTCCCAGGAGGTCGAGGCCCTGGAGCTGATCCTGCAGAAGGTCCGGGACATGGTAGCGGATCCCATGGCCTACAAGCCCCACAGCGTCATCGAGTTCGCAGACAAGATCGAGGAGATGATCTGCGAGGAGCTTGGCAAGATGCACCAGAGGAAAGCCCGGCCTTGACAGCACAGTCTACTTTCCTGTACACTTGAATGTAACAGGGAGGGGAACTATGCCGACTGTGCATACTCTCCAGTTCAACCAGAAACACTCAAAGAACTACACTGACGTGGAACTTGCAAGGCGAGAGGAGACCGCAGAGCCCTTTCGCCTGTTTCAGTTTCTGGGGGGAGCAGGGGGCGAGGTCAGCCTGATCGGGGAATACGCACCACAGTGGTACACGGTGTTCCGGAAGGCCGAGATGGCCACGGGCTCGGACGATCCTATTGTCATAGATAACTGGGTCGACGAGCAGATCAAGGTGATCATGGGCCTGGAGAACCAGGCAGTCGCTGCACAGTCCGATGTGGTCTCTACTCCACGAGTAACGCTTGAGGAGGACTGACATGGCGGATGGACCACTGCTGGATCCTGATGTTCTAACTTCACCGGAGTTCAAGCACGGGAGCTATTACGACACCACTGGCGGCTTCGGAGGCAGGGCCTCACGGCTCTGGAACGAAGCGAGGCACAGGATGTCGGAAGGTCAGCTGAAACGGTTGCGCGAGAAGCTCCATGAGGAAGAGATGGCCCTCGCCGAAAAGCAGGGGGACCTGCGATGGGATCCGGAAGGCCGGGAGTGGATCGGTCCAAAGGGAGTGCGAGTTCCTGAAGGGCAGCTGGCATCCAGGCTCGAGTTCACCGGGGGAACGCTCATCGCTCCGGAGCAGAAGCTCATGACGATGACCCCAGAGCAAAGGCAAGCTGAGGCCCAGGCCTTGAGACAGAAGTATGCCGCTCCAGAAGGGGCCTTCGGAGAGCCCACGACCATGTTGGGCGGCAGCGCCGGTGGTATGCGACCTGCTGTCGATGCCTTCAAGGGCCGCACGGGAGCAGCTGTTGTAGATGCCATAGCCCAGGGCCTGATGGTTGATGATGCCGGCGAGGTCGTCAACCAGGAAGGCAAACGGTTGACCTGGAACAGTTCGGCGAAACGGTGGGAATAACATGGCTGTGGAAGGACGACCTGCCAAGACAGACAAGGAGAAGGCCAGCGCGATCACCGATCGCCTCACGGAGCTGAAGAACCTGCGCTCCCCCTGGGAAGACCTATGGGAGGAGATCACGGACTTCGTCCATCCGCGCAGGACATGGTACGCCGGCGAATGGTCGGAGGAGGGCGGGATCTTCGGCGAGAACATCTACGACGGTTCCCCTGGGAACGCCGCTCAGATGTTGGCCGACGGCATGATGGCCTATCTGGTCAGCCCATCGATCAAGTGGTTCTCCCTGCGTACCGAGATCATGGATCTGGAAGATCTCCCCGGTGTTCGCAGGTGGCTGCAGGAGCTGGAGGAGCACTACTACTCGGTGTTCCGGCGGTCGAACTTCTATCACACCATGGCCCAGTACTTCATGGACGCTGTCACCCTGGGCACGGCCACGATGTACTCCGAGGAGAACCCCGAGACTCAGCTGCCGGTGTTCTCCTGCCGGCATCCATATGAGGTGTACATCGCTGAGAACATGCGGGGTACAGTGGACACGGTGTTCCGGGAGTTCCGCTACACAGCCAGACAGGTCGTCCAACGGTTCGGGAAGGTGAGTCCCCAGCTGACCGATCTGGCCAAAACGGATCCGGATCACAAGATGACCTGCGTCCATGCTGTGTTCCCCAGGAACGACGACTGGATCAAGACGAAGTCCGCCAGGAACATGGCCTACGCTTCGGTGTACCTGCTACCGACACAGAAGCGAGTCACCGGTGAGCGCCTGCTGCGGGAGTCAGGCTACCGGACCAACCCGTACCATGTCTGGCGCTACCGTAAAAACACGCAGGAGACCTACGGAAGGTCGCCCTGCAGCGATGCGATCTATGACATCAAGATGATCAACCAGATGGGCCGCACAGGCTTGAAGGTAGCACAACGGGCTGCAGAGCCGCCCTACAACGTGCCGGAGGACATGCGGGGGAAGGTGAGAGTCGGTCCCCTGGGCATGAACTACTACGAGGATCCCTCAAGGATCATCGCTCCGATCGCCTCTCCCACCCAGTATCCGATCACGATCGAGGAGAAGCGCCGGCTGCAGGAGATCATCGAGAGCCGTTTTCATACGGACCTCTTTCTATTGTTGACCCGAGCCGACAAACCTATGACAGCTCGAGAGGTGGTAGAGAAGCAGGGCGAGAAGGCCGCCATCCTCGGGACCATCATCGGTCGGTTGGACTCGGAGTGCTTGGATCCGCTCTTTGATCGGATCTTCGATATCGAGTGGAATGCAGGAAGGATCCCTCCCCTCCCACCGGCGTTGATGCAAACGCCAGGGACCCAACTGCGGATCGAGTACAACGGGCCGCTTGCACAGGCGCAAAGGAGGCTGTTCGAGTCCCAAGGGACACTCCAGGCCCTGGAGTCAGGGCTCCCGTTGGCACAGGTCGATCCTACCGTGCTCGATAACATAGACCTCGGCGTAGCATTCCGGAAGATCGTGCAGTCTTTGGGGATCGACGAGGAAGCACTCCGTGACGAACCGGAGGTGGCCATGATCCGGGCCCAGAGGGCCCAGCAGCAAGCGATGGCCGCCCAGCTGGCCCAGGCTGAGAGTATGGGCAAAGCTGCCAAGGGCTTGAACGAAAAGGTGCAGCCCGGTAGCCTACTGGAGCAGATGCAGGGGCAGCGGTGAGACTGGACAAGGTAGAGATCAAGGACATCAAAGATGCCTACCGCTCTACGTTCAGTACCAAGGATGGCCGGCTGGTCCTCCAGCACATGCTGTATGAGCTGAGAATGCTGCAGCGCTGTGAGGACGAGAAGGACAGGCATCTGCACAACTATGGCAGAAGGATCCTTGCACTGTTGGATGTTGATGAGTCCAACATGTACGAGGTCTTCGTCAATAAAGCCTTAGATCTCCCGATCAGGGAGGGAAGGAGAGAGAGTTGAGCGATCCAGCCAACACTGGTCCGGATCCGGGCAACCAGGATGGTCAAGGATCAGGCGACCGTTCTTCGGAATGGATAACAGGTCTGAACCTAGACGACCAGACCAGACAAGCCATCAGCAAGTTCGACGGCGCTGAGGCCCTGGCAAAGAGCTACGTACAGCTCGAGTCAAAGTTAGGGAAAACTGCCCAGTTTCCAGGAGAGGGTGCCACCGAGGAAGAATGGTTGGCCTTCTTCAACAAAGCAGGCCGGCCGGAAAGTCCAGACGGGTATCAACTTCAGATGCCGGGACTACCGGAGGGTATGAAAGCGGACGAGGAGTTCTTCTCCAAGTTCAAAGAAGCTGCCCATCGGTCAGGACTGACATCAAGACAAGCTCGTAGTCTGTTCGACTGGTACAACCGCTACACTGGTGACCGTTACCAGACAGAGCGGACAGCACGACAGACTGAGACCAAGCAGGTGATGGACAAGCTCAAGGCCGAGGTCCCAGACTTCGAGAACGAGCTGAACCTGACCCGGCGGCTTGTTGATCATGTCGGCGGCCAGGACTTCAAGGACTGGCTCAACAAGACCGGCTTTGGAAACGATCCCCAGGCTTTTCACTTCCTCAACAAACTTGCCCACATGGTGGGCGAAGATGTCTTTGAAGAGGGAGAGCCTGCTGGTGGCGGGGAACGCGAGTCCGGAGTCTTTGACTACGACAAGATGCGTTCCATCAAAAAGGTCATCAACGAAGCTTAACCTCCTCGAAGACCAAACTTTGAGGAGGGCCTATGGCCGTAAAAACGATGCGTAACCAGCTCACGCTCGTAGAGCTGGCGAAACGTGTCGGGGACGGCAACATCCTCGAGATAGCCGAGATCCTCGAGCAGACCAACGAGATGCTCGAAGACGCTGTCTGGCTTGAGGCGAACATGGGAGATCATCACTTGATCACCGTGCGAACCTCCCTGCCCTCCGGCTCCTGGAGACTGCTGAACAAGGGTGTCCCACCCGAAGCAAGCTCCACCCGCCAGATCAAGGAAGGCATCGGCATGCTGGAGTCCTACTCCAAGGTCGATGCCAAGCTGGTGAAGATCTCGCCCGATGGGCCGAGGTTCCGGAGCCAGGAGGACATGGCCTTCGTAGAAGGCATGAGCCAGACGCTGCAGGAGACTCTGATCTACGGCAACGTGGATGTGAACCCCGAGCAGTTCGACGGACTTGCAAACAGATACAGCGCAGCGGCGCTTGCCAACGTCCATGACGGTGGTGGAACAGGCAGCGACCTGACTTCTGTTTGGATCATTCAGTGGGGCAGGACCAGGGTCCACATGATCTACCCCCGTGGACACAGGTCCATGGGAGTACAGGTAACCAACCTGGGAGAAGACACCGTTCAAGACGCAGACGGTAACGAGTACCAAGCCTTCCGGACGCACTTCGAGATCAACGGTGGTCTCTGTGTTCGGGACGATCGATGTGTGCAGCGGTATGCCAACATCGAGACAGCCGGTTCCACCAACATCTTCGACGAGAACTTCCTGATCGACGCTCTCACGCTGATGCTTCAGCGTGGCAAGGGCTCGATCATCTACGGGAACCGGACGATCCAGGCTCAGATCGACAAGCAGGCCAACATCAAGACCAACGTCTACTACACGGTAGGCGAAGAGTTCGGGCGGCCTGTCAGCTACTTCCGGGGGATCCCGGTGAAGCTGGTCGAGAAGCTCGTCAACACCGAAGATCAGGTGACCTAAGGAGGAATGGCATGATCATAGACTACATCTTCCTCGTTTCTGACGACCAAGCGGTCACCACCAGCGCTCCCTCCACGGACTACGTGGATCTGGGAGCTGCCGACATGGATCTGAACATCGGGACTGAGATCTACTGCAACGTATTTCTCACGGCAGCGTTTGACACGGGTGCCAACACGCTGACGATAAACGTCGGAAACGACGCGAACACCCCCCCGACGACCAAGTTCCAGGAAGTGCTACCCGCGACGGCAACCTCAGCGTTGCTTTCGCCGGCACATCTGGTGAACGCACCTATCGGCCGTGTCGGCGCGGATCTGGCAGGACGTTACCTGAACCTGCTCTACGTATGTAGCGCAGGGCTAACCTCAGGGACCCTGTACAGTTACTTCAACTGCCACTAAAGCTCGCCATAGCTTTTTTGTGGTCAGGGTAGGGGCCTTCTGGCTCCTACCCTCTATTCAAGGAGAATGGCATGACAAACGCCCATGCGGCATGGGACTGGTTGATCGGGCTCGAGCAGATGACCCTGGACACCCAGCCGGCTCCCGCAGACTATGTGGTCGGAGAGACCATCACAGGACAGTCGAGCGGAAAGACGGCCGTCGTGGTGGCAGTGATCAGCTCTACGGTGTACCTGATCAAGGACCGGGACGGTGCGTTTACCGACGGTGAGGAGATCACCGATGAGACCGGCAACACCATCGATCTGGCAGCCGGCTATCCGGCGATCGTAGCGGCCAACGCTATGGCAGCCGTGGCAGCCGATGCGGATGTCCCGAAGTTCCTGCGCGACAAGATCACGGCCATCCAGGCTGACATCATCGCTGGGGGAAGCGCCAAGCTGACCCGCGAACAGCTGGCCTATCTCGGTCAGGCGCTGTCCTATCTCGGGACCAACGTCCACGAGCCCGTGTAGGGAGGGACGTATGGTTATCGAGTACAAGTGTATCCGGGACTGCTGGTATCAGTGGCAGCTGTGGAAGGCCGGCCAGAAGGCTCACTTCGATGAACGCCTCGAGCCGCCCCGCCACTTTGAGAGGCTGACCCCCGTGGAGAAGCCGAAGCCCAAGGTCGAGGTGAAGAACAAACCGAAACCGAAGCCCAAGACGGAAGTCAAAGAGGAGTAAACCATGGTCAGTACTGTTGTAGATATCTGCAACATGGCACTGATCAGGCTTGGAGCGAACCGGATAACCTCGATCGACGACGACTCCAAACAGGCTCTGCTGTGCAAGCAGCTCTACGATCAAACCCGAGATGAGGTCCTGCACGACCACGACTGGAACTGCTCGATCAACCGTCAGTCTCTGGCCCAGCTGGCCGAGACCCCGGAGTTCGGGTACGACTACGTGTACCAGCTGCCCACCTCCCCCTACTGCCTGAGAGTGCTCGACTGCGACAACGCAGATGTGGACTACCGGGTGGAGGGACGAAAACTGTATACCGATGTGGACGAGATCTCGATCCGTTACATCTCCAGGGAGATCGATCCCACGAAGTATGACTCGTATCTGGCAGAGTGTATCGCCCTGCGTCTGGCCTCCAAGCTGGCCTATGCGCTACCGAACAAACAGACCATGAGACAGGACATCATGGGCGAGTACATCGTGATGCTCCGCAGGGCTCGAGGTCGGGATGCCCTGGAAGAGCGCCAGGACGGGATAGACCAAGCCGACTACTGGGAAGACGAACGATAGGAGGTTCGTATGGCAACAGGAACACTGGCCCTTGCCGGCCAGATAAACTTTCCGGCTGGTAACGACAAGGCGTTCATACTTGACTGGACCAGCGACGCATCGGGTGATGTGGATCAGAGTATCAGCGATCTGATCGGATCCCAGGGTGGGCGAGTGATCGCCGCCCAGACAGTTCCCGGCTTGAACGGAGATCTGTCAACGGATCTACCGACAGCCCTGTATGATGTGGAAGTCCAGGACGAGTATGCCACCGACATCATGGCAGCGGCCCTGGCCAACCGTAGCGGTACGGTCGGAGAACGGGTGAACCCCTCTCCAGGGATCCCTGTGTGGACACCGCTTACCCTGATCGTGGACAACGCCGGAGTATCCAACTCAGGACGGATCATCATCGTCATCAGTGAAGAAACATGAAAAAGCTGATCCTGATCCTTCTCATGTGCTTGCCCCTGCTGATGGGGCAGACAGTCCACTATGCTAACCAAGTCACAGTGGCATGGGATCCGGTTTCAGATACGGGTGTCATTACTTACGAAGTATTTGTGGCTCCGTATCCTCTCCCTGATCCTCTGGATCTTGGAACACTGGACCCTCCGGTTGAAACGGCGGCGACTGAAGCTACAGTCAGCTTTTCGATCGAAGGTGCGTACACCGTCGGGGTTAGAACCAAGAAACAGGTAGACACAGAGATCCTGTACTCCGAGGTGAACTGGTCCTTCGAGAACGGAGCCAACACGCCGGACCCTTTTATTGTCGGGTACTACGTGCCCCCGGATGCACCGCTAACTCTGAGGATCCAATAGTGAGACTGCAGCCTGAGACATCCGGCCGGGATCACTCAGGGCTGACGGTCACCGAAGACGATCACCACCCTGTCCCGACCTCTGTCACGATCGACAACACGACCCAGGTCATCAACGCCGGGACGTTGTGGAACCTGGACATCTCTTTGCCTCAGTCGAACTATCAGGCTGCACGAGTTATCATCCATGGACCGGATCAGTGCGCCGGCGCTGCGTGGTACGAGTTCGCCGAGATCTATGTGACACGAGACAGCGCGGAGGCGATGGGTCACAGCGTGGAGGAGATCAGTTTCAAGAAAGTCTATGCGGTGACATACTCCAAGCAGGTCGCCGACACCTACCTGAGCCAGAAGATCTTCACCAACGCCTCGCCCCCGAACATCGTGCTACAGGATGCGGTCCTCACAGGGAGCTTGTTGCGGCTTTCCTTTCGCAACACCTATACGGCCAACGAAACCCTCTGGGTGAAAGGACAGGCGTTACTGTTTTGAGACTCGAAGGCAAGGGCAAGCTGGCAGACCATGACCTCACGAACGGGATCGGGGAACACGATCACCATCCTCGAGGCCAGTCTTTCCGGGTTCTGATCAACAACCAGAGTATCCCCGGCTCCAGTGCTTACGAGCACCGGGTCTCCCTGGGGCGAGAGGGTCACAAAACGATCCGGGCGGTCCTGAGAGGAAACCAGAACGTGGACATCCAGGGCCACACCGGCTGTGTCCTGATCGGCACCGACACCTCCCAGGAGTGTACCGGGTTCTCGATCAAGCCCTATGGAGGATCAGGCTACCCGATCAGCTACATGGGCTGTTACTCCCGGCTGCACGGGGACTCCTATCTCACTCCTGCCCTGTTCGGGGGACTGGTACGGATGCGGGACATCTACATCGATGGGGACGAGGCGGTCCTGGAGTTCTACAACGTGAGCGGCTTCACCCGGTTCTTCAACTGCTACGGCATGGTGGAAGTCAAATGAGACTCGAGGACTACCTGATGAGGGCCCTGGACCACGGGGTGTACGTGAACGTCGGCACCCACGACCACCACGATCAGCCGGAAAACATCGAGGTGTCGAACACCACCTTGAGCGTTCAGCCCCTGCCTGGGGGACCGGGGGTGTGGGAGATCGACATTCCGGACGAGGCGACCCTGGTGATGTTCAGCTTCCGCAGCAACCACACTGTGGCCAACGGGGGAGCCAAGGCTGGTGTCATAGGGGTGGCCAACGACAACAGCTTGCACACCACGGCCATGGGCCTGGGCGGTCACGGGACTCTGGGTACATCTGCCTACAACCATGTGTACGCCAAGCCGGCGGCAGCCCTGAACCTGAGCGACAAGATCTTCAGCGCGGGAGGGGACCTGATCAGTCTCACCGAGGCCTACATCACCGGGACCGTTCCCAACCGGAAGCTGCGGACGGAGTGGACGAACTACGGAGCCAGCACGTTGACGCTGAACTGCTGGGGACAGATAGCGGTGATCGGATGAACATCTTGATGGTGTGCATGGAGGATCCCTGGGACATCCTGGGAGGCAGGGGTGTCGCGGTGCGGGAGATGAGTCAGGCCCTGGCGAAGCAGGGCCACGAGGTGACCGTGGCCTGTTCGGGAGAGAAGGGGGGCAAGATCAAGGGCGTGAGGAAGGTGGTTAGCGACAAACTGATCTGCTGGAAACCTCGGAACGCGAACGTGTCCAGCCTCCTTGCCATGGACGTGCAAATGTTTCGGAGCATAGCCAAGCTACTTGCCACCGGGGAAAGATGGGATGTAGTGCACGTCCATGACTGGGATGCTGTGCAAACCGGACGGTGCATCAGGGATGCTTTGGAGATCCCGATGGTTGGAAGCCTTCACCTGTCTATGACGTATCTGAACCGGGACGGGCAGGCCACTATAACCGATGACCTTCTGTACTGCATGCAGCAGGAGGCCCATCTGGTGGCCGACTCAGATGCCCTGATAGTCTCGTCAGCTGCGTATGCTGATCTGGTGCGCCGTCATTTTATGGTCGAGAGGAAGGTGGATGTCGTGCCCAACGGCATAGACACCAAGTGGTGGAAGGCCAACGGAACACCTCGAGCCGAAAACTTGGCTTTGTTCGTGGGCAGGATCGCCGAGATGAAGGGAGTTCGGGAGATCCTCGAGGCCGTGGAGGCCGGCACGGACTACATGGTCTGGCTCGTGGGAGAAGTGAACGCCAACACCGAGGAAGAGAAGGAGAGCTGGCCGCTTACCCGTAAGATCCGGGCCCTCGAGGCTGAGGGGAAACTGAGCTGGATGGGGTTCAAGGATCACAAGGAGCTGCGGAAGTTGTACAGCATGGCCACCGTGGGACTGATGCCGTCGGTCCATGAGCCGTTCGGGATCGCGGCCCTGGAACACATGGCGATGGGCGTTCCGTTGATCTCCAGTGAGCGTGGCGGCCTGAGGGAGATCGTGGTAGACAAGCAGGGCGCAGAGTATGCGCTGATCATCGAGCCGGATCCCCAGCAGATCCGGGCGGCTCTGGAGATGTGCAAAGACGAGGGAGTGCGGAAGAGCTTGAGTGCGGCCGGAGTGAAACGGGCCAGGGAGTTTTCCTGGCCGGCGGCAGCAGAGAAACTAGTAGAGATCTACAGGAGGGTGGCGTGATCGTACTGACGGAAGCGATAACAGTGAGAAACCTGAGCCGGGTCAAGGTGCAGAACGTGAGCTACGAGGCCAACGAAGAAAGAGGCCAGGAGTGGGCAGAGGTCTGGTGTGACTACGGGTACATGGAGGACGGGAGTTTCTTGTCCTATCCCCACCCGGTGACCAAAACTTCGGTCCTGTACTTCAAGTTCGAGAACGGCATGCACCCGGAACGGGCCGGCATGATGCTCGGGCGATGTGACACTTGTAATGCTTGGTACTTCGCTGTCAGTGGCCCCTGCACCGAGCCGGGCTGCAGCGGGACCATCGAACCGTTCCCCAGCTACAACCGGTTCCGGAACAAGATCGACGCATCGACGGAGCGGGACGTGTTTACAGCTACCGAGGCGTTCCTGGTGCACAAGGATGGGACTGAAGGGCTGCGGTTCCCAAACCCGGATGACATCAGCGATGTCCGGCCCCTGGTGGGTGGTACAGCATGATCGTCAGGCCTTCCTCCACAGAACGGATCCATGCCCTGGCCCTGGATGAGTCCCTGGATCCGGTTACCGGCAAGACGGATCTGCTGATCTCGATCTGGCGGGTATCGGACGGGTTCTACCTGGACTTCAACGACTCGACGTTCAAGGCCGCAGGCTGGACAACTCGCCAGACTCCCATGACGGAGTTCGATGCCACCAACGCTCCGGGAGAGTACTACTACGACTTCTCCGTGCCGGCCGGCGATGAGGTCTATATCGCTCGAGTGGATCAGAGCCCAGGCACCGATGTGGCGAACCTGCCCCAGCTCGGGGAACTGAGGGCCGTCACCTACTACGTGGTGGGGATCGAGAAGAACACCGACCTGGATGCCTTCGAGTTCCTCATGGTGGATCCTGGAGAGAACTACCTGACCGGGTTGACAGTGACAGCCCAGCGATCGATCGACGGTGCGGCCTTTGCCGGCTGTGCGAACGCTGTCACCGAGGTGGGCCTGGGGATCTACAAGATCGATCTGGCGGCAAGCGACCTGAACGGTAATGTCATCACTCTGCTGTTCTCGGCCACAGGGGCCCGGAACCGCTACATCACCATCGTGACCAACGAGGCGATCGCAGCATGAAAAAGCCTGTCCTGCTTTCGAGTCAGCGGTTCGAGTACGACTCCAAGGGACCGGCTGGTGCAAGCGGGGAGTGGCATCTATTCAGCTCCCAGAGGTGGGATGAGACAGCCATCGTGCCGTTCGTGCCGGAGGACATCTTCGGGCTAAACCGGAAGCGGTTCATCGACACAGAACGGAGGACGCTGGCGGGGAGGTTCGAGGGACCATGAGCGTATCAGGCGGTTGGATCAAAACCATGGATGAACAGGGGGATGTCCTCACCGGGTGCTACGTGGACTACATCCGCTGGGTCTGTCCCTCTACGCCCGGAGTGGGGCCTTCGGCTCCAGGCCACAAGCTGGTGATCACCTTCTTGGATGAGAATGGGGACACCAACACGATCTACGCTGTGGCCAACGGGTCGAACTTTTCAGACATCATCTGGGTCAACCTGAAAGGGGACCTGACCCTGACCACCATGGAAGCCGGTCTGGTGAACGTGTTCTTGAGGAGATAGCGATGAGTTACGCCACAGTACTGCTGGCCAGGTTTATCAAGGGAGAGGTGAGCGACTTTGTCTCCGGTCAGATCGATGTCCCGGACACTCTGGCCTCCCTGAAGACCTGCGAAAACATGCTTCCCCTGCCCCAGGGGCCAGCTCGTCGCCGGGCTGGGACGATCTGGATCTACGACTACGATCCCAGCGACCACGGGGACTTGGCAAGGTTGGTGCCCTACGAGAGGAACGCCGATCAGGCCTATGTCTTGAAGTTCACCGATCTCAAGATCCGGATCTACACCAACGACACAGCAGCACCATATGAACCGGAGCAGATCATTACTGGCGGTCTGGCTCCCGTCGAGGTGGTCACGCCCTACACAGAGGCCCAGCTGTTCGAGCTGCAGTTTGCCCAGCAGCTGGACGAGCTGTACATCGCGCATCCGGCCCATCACCTGAAGATCCTCAAACGAACGACCGATGATCTGACCTGGACACTGACCGATGCGGTGATGAAGAACGACGGGGGTACGGACATCTTCAACACAGCAGGGCCTCCGGCAGAGTATCCACGATGCGTGGCCTTCTACCAGTCCCGGGTGATCGTGGCCGGCACCGATGCAGAACCGCAGACGGTCTGGGGGTCTGCGGTGGGTGACTACACTTCGTTCAACTACGATGCGGCCTCGCCAAACGACGCAGATGGCTGGAAGTTCCCCCTGGCCGACTACCGGACCGACACGATCGTGTGGATCACGGGAGGATCTGACCTGCTGATCGGTACGATCGGAGCTGCATGGATCATGACGGGAGGAGGAGGGCCCCTCACGCCTACCAACGTCCAGGCAGCTCCCCAGGTCTTCTGGGGATCCTATCCCCTGCAGCCGGCGAAGGTGGGAGCCCTGGTCCTGTTCTTGTTGAAGAACCAGCAGTATGTCCGGGCCATGCAGTACCGCCTCGAGCGAAACGGCTACGAGGCACCGGACATGACGATGGCCGCCTCTCACATCGGAGAAAGCGGGATCGTGGACTGGGCCGTCCAGACCTCCCCCCACACGATCCTGTGGGCCGTGAGAGCTGATGGGGTCCTGCTGTCCTTCTCCTTCGAGGGGGGAGCCGTGGCCGGCTGGGCCCGGCACACCACAGAGGGCGAATTCGAGAGTGTGGCTGTGATCCCCAACGGGTTCGAGGATCTGATCTACGTCAGCGTGAAGCGGAACGTCAACGGCTCGGATGTCCGCTACATCGAGTACTTCGACAAGTTCGCCGCAGAGAGCCAGTCTCTGGGCGTGTTCGTGGACTGTGCGAAGATCTTCAACCCGGACAACGACGGCTACTTTTCGTTCAACGATATCTCTGCGATCGCCCTGACCGATCCGATCCGGCTGACCGTCCTGGGGAACCCCTTTCAGAACGGGGACATCGTCCAGATCACGGAGGTGGTGGGGACCACAGAGCTGAACGGCAAGTACTACAGTGTCCAGAAGTTTGGAGCGAACCTGCTGGACCTGTACCTGGAAGATGGGTCTGATGGGGTAGATGGGACCCTCGAGCAGCTGACCATCGATGTGGATCCTTCCCCCAACAACTTCGCCGTGGGGGCAACGATCACCGGCCAGACATCGCTTGAGACCTGTGTCGTGGTGAGTGTGATCGACAACAAGAACTACATCGTCAGCGCCCGGAGCGGGGTGTTCACTGATGGGGAGATCCTCGATGACGGGACCAACTCCGCAGACTGTGGGGCCGGCTTCCCGGTCTTTGTGGCTGAGTACACGCCCTACGTGAGCGGGGGCAAGGTCCTGTTTGCCAGAACGACCTTGGACGATCTGGACCACCTGGAGGATGAGGAGGTCTCGATCCTCACCGATGGAGCCAACCATCCGAACCGGACGGTAGCCTCTGGAGAGGTCTCCCTGCAGGTCCACGCCTATTACGCGATCGCCGGGCTTCCCTACACTTCGATCCTGCAGCCGTTGAGGATCGAGGGTGGTGGGGAGACTGGGCCCTCCCTGGGCAAGATGAAACGGATCTACGCAGTGACCATACGGTTCATAGAGAGCCTGGGCGCGAAGATCGGTCAGACCCTGGACGACTTGAAGATCCTGCCTTTCCGGGAGGGAGCCACAGAGATGGATCAGGCCGAGCCCCTGTACTCCGGGGACCGGAGGATCGAGTTCGACGGGGACTATACGTTCGACAACTACGTGATCATCGTACAGGACCAGCCCCTGCCCATGGTGGTGGCGGCCATCGCGGTTGAGATGGAGACCTATGAGGGCACTTGATATTCGGGAAGCGAAGGTCTCTGATGTCATGAGTTTGCGGTTACGCAAGCCGGACCTGGACGTGATGGTAGACCTGGAGATCTATGCCGAGCAGAACCTGAGACAGGGGGCAGGTTATGCCCTGGTCGATGAGGACACCAAGCAGGTCATCGCCACCTGCGGGATCATGCCCTACTGGGCCGGCATGGCCGAGATCTGGCTGTTGTGCGATCGAGATGTGGAGAGGTATGGGCATGCTCTACTGCATGCCTGTCGTTGGTTGGTGGCCAGACACCAGACGGCAGATCAGCTGTGGAGGATGCAAGCCCACTGCCAAGCTGAGTGGGAGGAGGCGAACAACTTCATGCGGCACCTGGGCTTTCACATCGAAACGAGACTGCCCTACTTCGGTGTGAACCATGTGGACTATAACTTGTGGGCGTTACTGAAGAGGTGGGACTGATGGGTTTTATTACCAAACCGATCGAATTGGCTCAACAGCAGCAACAAACGATGCTCGAGGCAGAAGCTGCCGAGATCCGAACAGAGGCGACGATATCCGGACTGCAGCATCAGCAGCAGCAGATCCAGGAACAGGCTGCCCGTCAGGAAGAACTGTACACTCGACAGGCCGAGGCGGCCATCGGCCGGGGGACGGCTGCCTATGGCGCTTCTGGCGTGTCTCTGCAGGAGGGCAGCGCTTTGAATGTTCTTCAGTCTCAAAGACAGATCGCCGAAGAAGATGTCGCCTACTTGCGGGAAACAGCTGCCGCCCAGGTCGCTCAACTGGAAGAGCAGATCGGGTTCGCCAGAGAGGGTGGAGAGATCCAGCAGCAGTCTTTCGAGCTGCAGCAACGGGCGATCACGTTCCAGGCGATCACGACCGGGTTCACCGAGCTGGCTAAGTTTGGGTTCAACATCGCCAGTGGAGGGATGGGCTCGATATCAAGCGGTGGTACGTCGATATGGGGGTAGGATAAATGCAGATACCTGATGTTCCACGGATCGGTGTTCTAAGGCAGGGGTACTCAACAGCCGGATCCGAGGTCCTGGCTCAGAGCAAACAGATGATGGCCAACCAGTACGGTCAACGTGCGGCCATGGTCCGGCAGCTGGGACAGGGTCTGGATGAGCTTACCAGTACTCTCCTCAAAGGGCTGACCACTGCCGGCGCTTCGAACCAGTTCTACAACGCCCAGAAAGAGGTCCAGAAACAGTTTCAGGACTGGAAGCGGAACCTGGACCAGATGGAGATCCGGGAGATGGTCACCACGGATCCAGGCGGGAACCCGATCTATGGGGAACCCAACTACGAGAAGTACATCGAGGCCTTCGACAAGTTTGAGTCTGAGGTCTATGAACAACGGCGCAAAGCCCTGCAGTACGGACAGGCTCAACAGTCTTTCGACCGCTGGTACGCCGCCTACATGCCGGCCCGTCGGGAGGAGGTGATCGGGTTTCGGATCCAGAAGGAGATGAACCAGATCGAGGGAGACTTCAACGATCGGGTCGATCACTACTTCGAACGGCGGGACCTGGAAAGTCTGCATAGAGACACCAGTGAGATGGTGAGCCGAGGGTTTATCGCGCCGAATGCTGCAGAGCAGTTTCTCGATGCACAGACCCAACGGTTCAACCATGCCAAGGCGATGGATATCCTGAAAAAAGGGGACTACGTGGAAGGGATGCGGTCGCTACAGGCAGGTGACTTTGCAAAGCTTCTCCCCACCGACGAAGATGTCGCCACAGTAGCGAACAAGTTCACTGACTGGTATGGGATGGGGAAGGCGGCCGAGGCAGAGGCGTTCGAAGAGAAGAACCAAGTAGACTTCCGAAACCTGTGGGACGGGATCAAGGATGGCAAGCAGATCGATCGGGACCTGCTCCGTGACCCGGACCTGTTTGCCCTGACAGACTCTCAGGTCATGCTTCTGGATGAAATGCAGGACGCGAAGATCGCCGAGGGCCTGCAGTACGAACAGGATCAAAAAGATCTTCAGATGAAAGCGACCTTGGGGGAGATGCACGTCAAGATCGGGAACCGGGCTCTCGCACCTGAGGATGTTGAGCTGTTCCAAGCTATGTATCCTTCAGAGGAGACCGCGATCCGTTACTTGACCCAGGCCTATGCTGCCCAACGGTTTGGTGGTGAAGAAGCCACCTGGGATGCCAGGATGGGCCAGCTGTGGATGCACAGCGCTCTGACCCAGCAAGCCATCAACGACACGGCCGAACATCCCAACCCCAACATCCGGGCCACCACAGACTATTGGGTTGGGAAGCTTAAACAACAGGAGGCGGCGAAAAGCTCGGCCCGACAAAAAGCTGAACCACTGTTCGAGAAAGATCTGTTGACCATGTTGTTGGATCCCAACATCTCGACAAGAGAAGTGATGACCTGGATGGAGAACAACCGGTTGGACGAGAACGGGCAGATGAAGCTGACCTTCGACAAGTTCGAAGAGTGGTACTTCGGTATCGAGAAGTGGCGGGAAAACCCGACATGGTTTAAAGGCCTTCAGGCCGGTCTGGATGCGGAGTACAACACCGCGATCAAGAAACAGGGAACCGCTGAGGGTAAGAGGGCCCTGGCTGAAGAGGGAGTGCAGGTTCAGCTCGAGCTGCAAGACATGCTCGACATCGGAGCAAGCGAAAGAGATATTCGTAGTTACGAGAAGAACCTCCGGGACGAGGTGATCCAGAGGGGTAAAGATATGACCACTCGATGGTGGATCCTGCCAGACAAAGCTCCTGAGAAACAGATGGCCCAGTGGGCCGAGGCCGGCAGACTGGATCGGTGGGGTCGGCTGATCGGGGTGCCTTTCGAACAACAACTGGAACTGCTTGGTATCGAGAGCTTCGATGAGTTCAACTGGTCTGCCAAACAAAGGCAGTCCGCGAGAGTGAGGGGAGCTGATGTTTACCCGGAAGAGATCGCAACAGCACCGGTCGCTTGGTGGGAAACGAACATCATACCAGTCAGGGATGAGAATGGGATGCCGGTTATGGCGACCTCTCCGGGACAGCCGACGCTGTATCTGGTAATGAGAAACGGGGAACAAGTATGGGTGACGGACTCGGGCGAAGTGATAGCGACAGGGGAATAGCACCTCCCCCTCTGCCTGAGGGGTACGGTTTCGCACAGTACGAAGAGCCCAGCTTCCGAAAGCTGCCTCCCGGCTACACGCCCGTCAAACTGCCTACGCCTGATGAGTTCGTCGGCATGATGGAAGATGAGCTGGGTGAGGAGGCCTTCCGGGACTTCCAGAAAAACCTCGATCTCATGACAGAGGGAGATGAGGAGCAAAGAGCCAAACTCCTCAACGCCTCGATCCTGAGTATGTTTACCCAGGAGAGTCCCGAGCATGTCATGGCCAACTATGAGGGATACGTGCGCCAGTGGAC
>Ga0272440_1001250_pt1 | contig 21140 bp, 2 predicted proteins | sample SSMMMBAug17_FD_192440 | JGI IMG/M metagenome (GOLD analysis project Ga0272440, IMG submission 192440) | Marine sediment archaeal communities from Little Sippewissett salt marsh, Falmouth, MA, United States - SSM-MMB-Aug17 | ecosystem: Environmental > Aquatic > Marine > Wetlands > Sediment ...
TGAAACCGGCACCTCAGACATTCAATTTTTACTCAGCTCACTGGAAACCTTTTCTTTAAGCGGCACTGTCATGGATTCCTCTTTAACACCTGTTTCGGGCGCTACAGTAGAAATCTGTTTGCGAAGCGATTTGGAAGATTGCGCCTGGGATATATCTGATGCCTATGGCCTGTATGAAATCAATGGCCTGTCGGAAAGTAATGATTATCAAATTGATATCACTCCAGAAATAGATAGCAGTGAAGCTTTCCGAAGAATTTATCCCTTTGTGATCGTTTCAGACAGCACAAAAGATATTACCCTGTCCACAGGCAAAACAATCAGCGGATTTGTTCTGGCGCTGAGTGATGACAGCCCTGTCAGCAATGCCAATGTGCAGATCATTTCTGAATCGTCCGGATATTATCAAAAAGTAATCAGCGGGGTTGATGGCAGTTACGAATTTACCCAAGCCCCTGATTTAACTGATTTTGAAATCACCGCATCTGCAGATGGATATATTGATCAAACCCTCACTGATCAGGCGGCAACAGAAGATATTGATTTCAGCATGGAAGAAGGGGGCAGTATTACCGGACAGGTGACTGATGCTGCATCTGGTGCATATATTGAAGGCGCTATTGTTGAAATTTATTCCTATGCCAATCAAAATACTTCAAACTATGGCGGCATAGCAATGACTGATGATGAAGGCAATTATTCGGTTGAGCAGCTGAAAATCAATGATGAAGCAGGGGACACAATTTCAGACTATGTGGTTACAGCGCATGCTGTAGGGTATCCACAGCAGCTTCAGTCGGGAAATATGGCCGGCGATTCGGTTAATCTTTATTTGTATGCTGACAGCAGTGACGTAATCAGTCTCACCATTACTGATTCCAGCGGATTGCTCATCGATGACTCAAGTATCCTTGTATGGGTTTACGATGACAGCGGCTTTGTTGGACGCCAATCTGTTTCAACAATGACTGATTTTGCAATCTCAGGCCTGTCCAGCGATACCCAATATCAATTTCTTTTAACTGCTTATGATGATTCCACCGAAGTTCTCTCGCAATGGGTATCTGCTGATGGCACCGGCGTTGCAAGTCAGGATCAGGCCGGAACGTTTTTTGTGGGAAGTACATTAAACTTTGATTTTCAGACACCATTAAAGCGAACCATTCGAACGATCAGTGAAAAAGGGCCAGGACCGGTGCGTAATCTACGTTCCACAACACATGATTATCAACGTATTTACAAGCGTTTACGAACGTCTGAAAGTTCAAATACCGGCACAGTTTCCAATAATCCCAACATAACTGTTACCTGGGATGAACCTGAGGAAGGTGAAGATGATCTGAGCGGTTATTATGCTGGTTTTAATACAGATAATGCCTATGAACATACAACAGTAAACACTGTAGACACACCATTGGTTCGCACCCGAAAAATCACGAGTGCGGATCTTGCGGGTGATGATGTTTACTACTATTTTCATGTTGCATCAGTTGATGTTGAAGGCCGTGTAGGCTCAACAACCAGTATTGCCTTTCGTATTGATACTGTCGCCCCCACTAATATCAATGTAACAGCCCCTGAAACAACCACCGACAGAAATATTGCCCTGGCTCTCGGCGCAACAGGCGCATCAGATGTCTATGTCAGTAATGTCAACTTTGCAGAATCAGGCTCCTGGGACAATCTGTCCACAGAAAAGGAATGGAAACTGACCCGTGGTGATGGTATAAAATCGATATTTGTGCGGTTTCGAGATGCTGCGGGAAATACTTCGGATATCATGACTGTGACCACTTATGAAGAAATTATCGCAAATTCCAGCCCCATGATTTCCGACCGCACATTCACAATCACTGAAAGCCTGACTGATAATCTTTTTATTGGCCAGATTGAAGCCTCTGATGCTGACAATGATCCACTGACATTTGCATTTGAAACAGAAGCTCCTGAACAGGGCTTTGAACTTACCTATGATAGTGGGCTTTTGTTTATTGATAATGCAGATGATTTTCCAACAACACCTCAAACCTATGATTTAACTGTTAATGTTCAGGACAGTGAAGAAATGGCAACTGCCATTGTTCGTGTCAATGTTTCTGTTGGAAATTATCCACCTGAAATCTCCAATCAAGCCTTTACAATCAATGAACATCTGTCTCAAGGAACGACAATTGGTGTTTTAGATGCGTTTGATCAGGATGGTGATTCCCTTGTGTATTCAATCAGCAGTGGAAATGATTTATCCATATTCTCTCTATCAACAGACAACGGCGTACTATCAGTTGCGTCTGAATTGCTTTTAGATTTTGAAAGCCAGCAAAGTTTTGTCTTGACTGTCGGCGTAAGTGATAACCAGATTACATCCACCGCGCAGGTTACAATAAAATTGAACAATATCAATGATAATCCACCATCTATTCAATCAACATCATTTCAAATTCAGGAAGATCCACAGAAAAATGCACTGATTGGTAATTTAAGTGTTTCTGATGCGGATGGCCAAACCCCAATTTGTCTTATCCAATCTGGCAATGAATTGATGGCATTTACTGTTTCTAACTGTCAATTATTTGTAAATGATCCATCTGTATTTGATTACGAAACAGAGCCCAATCAATTTATCATGTCAATGATAGTTTCTGATGGTAGTTTTTCAAATGCCGGGATGATCACTGTAAATATTTTAAATATTAATGATATGGCCCCAGAAATGGCGCCACAAACTTGTACCATTATGGAGAATACATCAATTGATTTTAAGGTGTACACGCTCATTGCCAATGATCCTGACAAGTTAAGCCAGTTAACATTTCAATTTGTTGATCCACCCTCAGACCTTCCTTTTCAATTGGACTCAGAAACAGGAATTATTCGGGTCTCTGATCAAATTGATTATGAAATTAAAAATAACTATACCTGCACTGTTGCGGTTTCGGACAATCAGTATACATCAACATCAATTCTGACAATCAAGATTATCAATGAAAACGACAATGCACCAGTAATTGATATTCATTATTTTCATATTTTTGAAAATACACCCAATAAAACAATTATAGGGAGTATTACAGCTTTTGATGCTGATGGTGACACCCTGTCATTCAGTTTAAGCGAATCCAATACCACCTTTCAAATATCTGATAATCATTCTATAGAATTGATGAATAACCAGCTTATTGAAACCTATGAGCAGGGTGGTACGATGATGCTTACAATATCTGTGTTTGATGGCCTGTACACAAGCGCATCAAATATTTTTGTCTCCATTACGCCGATAAATGATCATGAACCAGTAATCTATGATTTTCAGTGCGTTGTCCTAGAAAATGAAGAAATTGGAACCACTGTACTGACCGCTTTTGCTACAGATGCTGATTTTGACACATTGACCTATACATTCATTGATGATTTAGATCAATTTGAAATTGATCCTCAAACGGCTGATATTTCTATCAAAAGTACCCTGGATTTTGAAACACAGACAGGCTATACCCTTACAGTAAAGGTATGGGATGGTCAGTTTGCCGATACAGGTGTAATTGTAATAAATGTACTGAATGTCAATGATAATATGCCATCAGCAAAAGATCAGGTATGCAATATTCCTGAAAATAGCCCAAAAGAAACAATGGTGTGTCAGATAGATGCCAATGATTTGGATAATAATTCACTTTTCTATCAATTAGTGACGTATACAGAAGTATTTGATGTTATCTCAGATTCTGGCGTCATTTTTGTCAAAAATAATGAGCTACTGGATTTTGAAAAAATTCAATCGTATACAGTTCAAACAGCCATCATGGATGGCGTTTACACCATTTATCAACAAAGCCTGATTAATGTTCTCAATGAAAATGATAATCCGCCAGAAATAATCATGCAAAGCATTCAAACAGAAGAAGATCACCCATTGACCACTTGCATTCAGTTGACAGATCCAGATATGGATGATCTTACATTGACGATTTACGCTCAGGGAAATCTGGGTCATGCCGCATTAATGGGCCAGAATTGTCTTCAATATACGCCCTTAACCAATGAATATGGTTATGATATCGTTTGGTTACGAGTATTTGATGGTAAGCATGAAATTATTTCGGAAGCTGTTCATGTGACAATAACATCTGTAGATGATCCCCCTGAATTTGGAACCTTGCCGGATATTTCTATGGGTGAAGATATGGTGTCCAATCCAGTCGAAATACCAATCATTGATGTGGATACCTCCATGACATCAATTGGAATCGAAATTGTATCAAACAACATTGATTTGGTGCCCAATTCATCTGACCATATTCAACTGACACGAATAGATTCCGGTTATTTACTTCAAGTCAAACCAAATACCGACAAATCAGGCACAACGCTATTAAGTATTCATGTGTGGGATGAGACCACACAAATAATCGGTTCATTAACATGCACTGTTCAAAGTCAAAATGATTTGCCTCAAATTGACTCAATTGCAAATGTCGTAATGGATGAAGATACAATCAGTTCGCCGGTGTCAATCAGTATTTCAGATAATGAAACTGCCTTTGAAATACTTTCACTGAATGTTATTTCTGATAATCAGGAATTGATTCCAAATCATACCACGAATCTGAATTTATCGTTAGCAAATGGAAAGTGGCAGTTAATCATTATGCCAGAAGACCAGCAATTTGGTGAGGCAAATATCACAGTTGTTGTGAATGATGGTACACAAGAAAATTCCACAGATTTTTTGCTGACTGTCAATCCAGTAAATGACTGGCCGCAGATTTCATCAATTGATGATCAAATAATAGAAGAAGATCATCCAATGGGGCCGCTTGAATTGGAAATTTTTGATATGGAAACATCAACCAATGAACTGACGATACAATTGATGTCGAACAACACAGATTTAATTCCACTATCTGGAACGCAAATTAATTGGAACACCAACGCCTGGGAAATGTTGATTCATCCCACACCAAATGCTTCAGGCACAGCACAATTGACAGTTACAGTGTCTGATGGTGAATATATCACATGTACCTGTTTTGGCTTGACTGTTACACCCATCAATGACCCGCCAACCATTCAAACCATTCAAAATCAGTACATGGAAGAAAATAAGACTTCTGAACCAATTGAAATCATTGTTAACGATCCAGAAAGTCCATTCAACGACCTGGATATCAGCCTGACAACCAACAATCCGGTTTTACTTCCCATTGATGATGATCATGCGAGCATTATCGCACAATCGCTGGTTTTGACACCTGTTATGTATGCATCAGGGGAGGCGATGATAACAATTACTGTGAGCGATGGATTGCTGCAATGTCAAACCGCATTTTTACTGGCAGTATCATCAGTCAATCAGCCGCCAGTGATAAGCTCAGTATTGGATTATTCTTTTGATGAAGATACAGCCATGTCCCCCCTTCGTTTTACAGTAGTAGATATTGAAACCCCCATTGAATTACTTCACGTTCATATTCAGGCAAGTAATACAGAATTGTTTCCTCAGAATACGATTGAACTGGAGTATCATGACAATGCCTATTATCTGGTGCTTTTACCACCCGAAAACCACAATGGGGAATCCCAGATCACAATTTATGCAAATGATGGTATGGATGAATCCCTTGAAACATTTACTGTAACTGTTATTCCTGTTGAGGATCCCCCGGAACTGATTCCACCTATTGATTTACAATTGCAGGAAGATGCCCCATCACACGTGTTAAAATTTATGGTAAGTGATCCAGAAACTGATTCGATGAATTTAATGGTCACTGCCATTTCCGATAATCTAAACTTAATCCCCCAGGATGCCATACAGATTACTGGTACTACTGATGAGCGATGGTTAAATATTTCAACTGCTCCAGGGCATTTTGGCGTGGCACATATCTTATTGACTGTAACCGACCCAGCAAATTACACCGATTCACATTTACAAAGCATTACAGTGCTTCGGGGCAATACCCTTTCCTTTAATGGAGAAAACGACTATGTAGAAATTCCAGATCATGAAAGCCTTCAACTTGAGGGTCCTCTCACAGTAGAAGGTTGGATCGAAACCTGCACGATAACCACACAAAAAAGACAAATTATCAATAAAATTGATGAATATGGGCATGGTTTCTCTCTGGCTTTAACTGGCAATAACGTCGTACAATTGATTGCTGGCAGTGAAAGCAAGGTAATCACAATGCTATCCACAACATCAATCCCATCAAATACGTGGACCCATCTTGCAGTCAGTATAGACACGCAAACAATGATATTGTATATCAATGGTCAGGAAAATATCAGAACGACACATGATCTTAAAATCGATTTAAATCAATCTCAAGCCATGATTTTTGGAGGGCTGTCATATAATCCCACAGCAAATAGTTTTTGTGGTCAAATGGATGACGTCCGCCTGTGGCAGCTTGTTCGGACACAAACACAAATTGCCGATCATATGAACATGCGGCTTCAAGGCAATGAATCTGGCCTGTTGGGATACTGGCATTTTAAAGACAATACTGCCAATGATCACTGTAAATTCAATCAAAATCATGGGATCATTCATAAAGATGCCCCCATGATTTCTATGATTCCTAATCAGATTACTACTGAAGATTCTCCTCTGGAAATAATTGAATTTACTGTATCTGATCTACAAAGTAATGCATCGGATCTGAATGTCTCAGTAAACACGTCTGATGAAAATCTCGTTCCGCAATCCAATCTATTATTGTCAGGAACAAATAAAAAACGACAATTACAAATAATTCTATCTCCAAATCAATCCGGTATATGCACCATTACAGTATCTGTAGATGATGGTGAAACAGTCAGCCGAAAATCATTTGAACTAAAAGTACTGCCTATTAACGATGCGCCAATACTAACAATGGTATCGCAAATTGAAATCAACGAAGACAGCACTGGCCAGTCAATACCTTTTCAAATCACCGATTTTGACAATGATCCCTTGGTCATTGAATTTCAAACCAATCATTCAAATTTGTTTCCATCATGCAATATATCATTAAACTCAAATAATTATATTGAAATCACACCCGCGTCAAATATGTCTGGCAGCACTGTTTTGACTTTAACAGTTTCTGATGGACATTTAAGTGATTCAAAATCACTGACCATTCATGTATTGCCAGTAAATGATTTACCAGAGATATCTTTACCCGGCAGTCAGACGCAGATGGAAGATTCATCCGCAATTCAAGTACCTTTTGAAATATTTGACCTGGAAACACCGGCCAATCAATTGCATCTTTCAATCATTTGTGAGCCAAGCGATTGCAGCCCTTATACACAAATACAAATCATCGGTCAGGGAAATAATCGATTCTTGGAAGCCACCCCTTTGCGAAATCAATCTGGTAGTATATTGATCAGTCTTGTTTTAACTGATGACGAAAATGCCAGCATATCCCAATCAATAACATTGACTGTCCTGCCAGTAAATGATTCACCTGAAATGTCAACAGTTAATGATTGCAGTATTGATGAAGACATGATGGCTTATCAAATCCCTATTCAGGTATTGGATATTGAAAGCCTTTCCAGTGAACTTCAATTAACGGCCATGTCAAAAAACAGTGAATTGCTTCCAAAAGAAAATATTGAAATTATGGGTACAGATACAGAACGTACAATTGTGCTAACACCTGCAAGAAATATGTCTGGCAATGCATTCATAGAATTGATTCTTAGCGATCCTCATGGACGTTCCATTACTCAAACATTTACATTAACTGTTGTACCGGTGAATGATGCGCCTGAAATATATTGCATAAAACATCTCGAGATTAATGAAGATACTGTTTCTGAAGCAGTTATGTTGACGATTCTGGATATTGATACTGAACTTGAAGATTTAAGTCTTTGGGTCAATTCCAATAATCCAGCGCTCATTGAAGCCAGTGATATGGTAATAATGAGAGAAGATCATCAGACAAAACTCATGCTCACACCACATCCAAATGAATTTGGAGAGAGCATAATTCAAATCGTTGTGTCTGATAATCATGGTTTAACATCATTTTGCAATCTGGCATTGACTGTCAAACCAATCAACGACGCACCAGTGATTCAAGCTGTAAATGATATGACCATCATTGAAGATGCCCAGGCAGTGTCAATTCCGCTTACAATTGGCGATATCGAAACATCCCTTGATCAGATAACAATTGATTTTTCACTCTCTGATGATTCTGTATTATCCCGAAATGATATTCAATTATCTTTTGAAAACAAGCAATATGTGATTCAAATTCAACCCAAATTAAACCAGAATGGCACATCACAAATCTGTATCAGTATCACTGATTCAGAATCATTGACAGCAAGTACATGTTTTGTCATTCATATCAATCCTGAAAATGATCCGCCCATTCTATCAGAATTGACCCACATTGTTGCTCATGAAGATATTCCCATTTCTCCTGTTTCATTCACAATAACTGATATTGAAACGCCTTCAGATGAATTGATCCTGGAAGTCAATACATCCAATCCAGATGTATTAAATCACGAAAATTTTGAAATAAAAGGCCTCTCAGAAGCTCGCGAACTGATTATTACCCCGCCTAAAAATACCTGGGGCAGTACCTGGTTTTCAATTACAGTGACCGATTTAAATGGCGCATCCATGTCACGATCCTTTTTACTTGATATTCTGCCAGTTAATGATCCGCCAACAATTGAGGCCATTGACAATATTATTGTTGATGAAGATCAATCCATCCCTCCCATTGTTTTAAATGTCGCAGATGTTGAAACATCTGTAAAAGATCTTGAGCCAACAATGACAATTCATTCTCAAATACTTTCAGAGGATAATGTCTCTATTGAATTCATTGAAAATATCGATGCGTTTCAATTAAACATTCTTCCGCAACCTGATACATTTGGCGAATCAATCATAATTATTGAAATATCAGATCCGAAAGGATTAACAGATGCGACCTCATTTGTGATATATTTAAATTCTGTAAATGATCCGCCAACATTGTTGCCCATTGCAGATCAAAAATATGATGAAGACTGTCTTCCTTTTTCAATTGCAATGACGTCCCATGATCTTGAAACATCAACAGAAATGATTCAATTTGAGATCAAACAAAAGAATCAAAGCATTGTTTCTATTGAAGAATTGGCGTATATTGATGGCATGCATTTACTCAAACTGGTGTGCATGCCTGATACTTTTGGAGAAGAACAATTTCAGATCATTGCATCAGATGCCCAGGGCTTGACAGCTTTGCAAGCATTTTCCATAGAGATATTGCCTGTTAATGATTTCCCTTCAATCGTGGATATTCAGGATAAAACAAGCCTGGAAGATCAAATTCTTTTGATATCAGACATTCAAATAAATGATATAGATGATCCTAAAAACCTGCTCAACATACAAATAGTTGATGAAAATCAAAATCTTATGGAAGATTATGCGATTCTTTCATTAACGCAGATAACACTGATTCCAAAACATGATGCCTATGGCAGCACTAAAATAACTTTAACTGTAACAGATCCCCATGAGCTGACCGCATCAACATCATTTTATTGGGAAATACTGCCAACAAAGGATCTGCCAATTATTTCAAAAATCGGCGGCCAAACAATCAATGAAGATACCGAAGCACACCAAATCGCATTAAACTATTATCATGTAGACTATCCTTCAGATATGTTGACAATCAAAATTTTGAGCAGTGATCCAAATCTTGTCAATCCAGAAAAGCAAATAATAGCGCAATCTGATCTCTTTATTCACCCAGAACCCGATCAATGTGGACTTGTGGAGTTATGCATTCAAATCAGTGACCCCAATCCTTTAACCGCTGTTTCATGTTTTGATTTGACCATTGTTGCGCAAAATGACTCGCCTGTAATTCAATCAGGCATGTCATATTCAATGAATGAAGACACACCCCAAATCATTTATTTTACAGTTGAAGATATTGATTCGACAATTCAGGCATCAATGATCACATGTCAGGCCGATCAGAACTTTCAAATATCAGAACCTTCACTTGTGGCAGATTCTTTTGCAATCAGTCTGACACCTGAAGTCAATTATTATGGTACATCCAACCTGATTATCCATGTTCATGATAATAATGGTGGAACCGACCAGGCATTTATTGCAATTCAGGTGATTCCAATAAATGATGTCCCTATTGCAATGGATGACCAATGGCAGTCCTTTGAAGACCTGACTATCACGCAATCATTGCAGGCATTAGATGTAGAAAATGATGAACTGACGTATATCATTGATACTGAGACACAATATGGTCGAATGTTATTATTGAGCAAACATTTCGTTCAATATACACCCAATGCCAATTTTTATGGGACCGATCAATTTTCATTTCATGTGTTTGATGGTCAAAACATGTCATTAACCGCCTGGGTTGATATAACAGTTCAGAATACTCCTGATATGCCGGTAGCAAATGCAGGTATATCTTTAACCATGAATGAATTGCAAACAATGACGCTGGATGCTAGTTTATCCAGTGATCCTGACAATGATATTGCATCTTATTCATGGTTGCAAATTGAGGGCATTTCTGTGGATCTAAATGCCAGTAATCAGGAAGTTATCACTTGTGAATTGCCAGATATTACCCATGATCAGGATTTAATCTTTCAATTGACAGTCCTTGATCAAACTGGCAGAAAAAGCACTGACACAATTACTGTGCATGTTATTGATATTTCTGCCCCTATACCCGGGTTTTCAGGCACACCAGTTGAAGGCATCGTTCCCCTTGAAGTACAATTTACTGACAGCAGTATTGGAAAAGTAAATTCTTGGGAATGGGAATTTGGTGATGGTTATATCAGTTATGAACAGCACCCATTGCATCTCTATAAGAATTCTGGCGAATATTCGGTAATTCTGACCATTGAAGGACCATATGGCAAACGAACAAAAGAACAATCTGATTATATTTATGCCAGTCCGGCAGATATTAAAGCCTCTTTTTCAGCAGATTTGACACGCGGCGTGGCACCAATGACAGTCCAATTTAATAATTTATCTGAGGGAGAAATTGAACAAATAATCTGGAACTTTGGGGATAATACACAAAGTATTGATTTTTCTCCGAAACATACATTTGAGATGCCTGGCAGTTATACAATTTCACTATTGATTTATGGCGATGAAAACTTTGAGCAACTCCAAAAAAATGCATATATTCAAGTGGATTACCGAACGATATCCGGCACCATATATTCAAAACATAATTTGGAACAGACCTTATCAGGATATCATGTGGTTGCCTATGGCTCCAACTTTAATTTGCAAAGCCACAGTAATGCACAGGGTGATTATTCAATTACAGGACTACCGGCAAGCAGTGAAATTAAGCTGGGCGTGTTTCCACCATCAAATGATGTCCTCTTTTTATCCCAGTTTTATCATCAAAAAAATAATTTAAGTGACGCAGAAACGTTGTCTACAGAAAGTCACGATTTAAAAAACATTGACTTTTATCTGGAACCAATGCCCTCTCTTCAAATGGCAGGTCGGGTGCATGATGGAAAACAGGGCAAAGCATCGCTTCTGGTATCTGCCTGTGCCGAATCCATTGACTGGTGTGCTCAATCAAGAACAGATATCAATGGTAATTTCAGGCTGACAGGCGTAAAGCCAGCTTCAGATTATTATTTATCGGTGTGGTGGGATGATCAACAAACACTTGTTTTCTATGACCTGCCTGATCATCAAACCATTGGGGAGGATATTCCCTCAAGCTCTCAATTTGAAACATCTCTGGCACGAAGAATATCCATTACCGATACAAATCTGAATCAAATGGATTTGGTTCTTTCCATGGAACAATTCTCAATATCAGGAAAAATTACCAATTCAAAAGGAAAAGGAATGGACAATATCTGGGTCAATGCATGGAGTGATGTTTTAAATACTGGCAATGGGGCATTCAGCGACAGTCAGGGAAATTATACAATTATTGGCCTGCAATCCATAGCTGAAAGTGAAAATGGATATACAGTAAGCATACAGGCATATGGCGGTTATCAATACCCGGCGCTTGTTTCTGTGCCATCGCGCAAGATTGACTTTCAAATATCGACCAGCACCTGGATTTCTGGAAAAATTGTTTCTGAAACCGGGGAAAACATAAACAATGCTTGTGTAAATGCCTGGTCATTATCTGATAATTCAAAGCGGGTTTATTCATCATGCACTGATGAAAATGGCGATTATGAACTGATAAATCTACCTTATCGATCAGATTTTATTCTTCAAGTAACAGCAGCAAATTATCCTGAGCCGTACGATCAAAATTCAATACCTGTAGATCTCACAAATGGTTTTCAGGAAAATATCAATATTATTCTAACCCCTGGGGGAAGTATTCATGGACAAATTTTCTTGCAAACTTTAGATCAAGAAGCACCTGAAGGCATCTGGATAAATATCTGGTCACCATCAGCAGAAATGCGTTATGCAGTAGAAACGCAACATGATGGCACATTTCATGTCAATGGTCTGGATCCTTCTCTGAGCGACTATTATTTATTTGTAGACGATAATAATTATTTACCTGCATATTACAGTGATAGCAATGATTATCATGCATGTATTCTACAAACTGATGCGACAGGCATTGAGGCCAATGGCGAACATTATACAATGGTACTTCAAACCGGACATTATCTTTGCGGTAATATTACTGGCAGCTATGATAAATCCGCCAAATTACTAATTACTTCAATTGGAGAAAATGATGGTCTTTATAATACTGTGGATATTCATATTGACAATACACCCAATTTTTGTATCAAACCCCTGACATTGGATAAATATCATATTGAAGTTTATCAAGATCGTCAATTAATAAACAGTCAAGATGTTTTTCTAGGAGCAGATAAAGATAACCTGCCCATTCATATTGAACAGATGAATGAGGCGACCATGAGTGGACAAATTCAAGGATTGGCAAAAAATCAGTGGGCACAGCTTCGGGTATTTTCAGAAAATTTGGATTTTGAAAAAATCGTTCGTATTCTTGGTACTGGCAATTCAGTGTCTTATTCAATTAATCATTTGCCACCTGTCGATGATTATATTGCATTGCTTTCTGTATCAGGCATGATGGATCTATATTATGAACAAACATATACATTCACACAGGCAGGGCGTATTGATTTATCATCAGAGGATCAATCAAATATTGATTTTATAATCAAAAGCAATACTGCCAGCATATGGGGAAGCATTTTTTATCAAAGCGAAACGACTTTTACTGGAAACACTGATATTACTGTCTGGTCAAAAGATACAGGTTTACGATATGAAAAACATCTCCAAACTTTTTCCAGTAATCAAGTCAATTATTCCATAACAGGTCTTGAAAAGGCATCAGATTATATTGTCAAAGTTGATGCAGAAGGTTTTGACTGCCAGTATTTTGACAACACAAATAAACCCGCTTTGGCAAAAAGAATTGACCTTCAAATTGAAAATACTCAAACAGCTGTCAATTTTTATTTAAAGGAAGGTATTCAAATAAATGGGATGATTACCACTAATTTGTCATCAGATGATTTATTTGTAGGAATAGAAAATCAGGAAACTGGTTTGATTAATAGTGTCTCTGTGGCAAACAATTATTCTTACACATTAACCGGCTTGCTTTTAGATACGCCATATATTTTGTGGGTGAGGCATACGCATGGACAAAAATGGTATTACACCGAAAATGAACTTTCATATAATTTTCAAGGTGCAGAAATTCTAAGTCTCTCTCAAACGAAAAGCTATAATTTTCATATAGAAGATAATCCGCTTATTTCTGGAACTATTCAATCAGAGACAGGCAAACCCATTTCAGAAATGTGGATTCAGGCTTCTGATCTTTCAGGACGTATCACCAATGGCGCATTTTCTGATTCCAATGGCCATTTTGAAATTGTGCATCTGCCAACCAATCACTATATTTTAACAGCCTGTCCCCAGGCTGATTCTATATATCAAGAAGCCAAAAAATCAGAGATTGTCCCAGGAAAAGAGCCTGTTCATTTTGTCCTACAAGAAAAATCAGGCGCAAGATTATCTGGTATCGTTAAAAATTTACAGCAGATACCTGAAGTAATGGCAGGTATTGAAATATACAACAATAATACAGAACCAATCCAAATAGTTACAAATATAAATGGAGAATATATGATATATGGTTTATCCATTCATGAAAAATATTGTATCAATGTTTATCCATCAAAAAAGAGCAATTCTGCATTCTGGCATGGCGAGTTTGAATTGAGCAAAACCAATCAAAAACTGAATATTTCTATATCAGAAGGCATCCATATGAATGGCCGAGTTATTGAATTGGACACAGATACAGGTATCTACCCGGCAAATATAATGATTGAATCAGAAAGCACAGGTTATCATGCTGTTGTACGTTCAAATGAAGATGGTTGGTTTACATCTTTTAATATGCCATCAGCTTCAGATTACTTGATTCGTATTATTGCCGATAATTATCAGCCAGTTGAAATGAGCCATCAGGCGGTTGTTCGATCCAGCGTTTTTGAAATGATACCTTCAGGATTATTAAGCGGATATGTAAGGGATCGTCAAACTGGCATCGGTATTGATCAGGCAGTTGTAAAAATTCGGTCAGTATCACGCGGTATTGAAGAATCTGCCCAAACAGATCATCATGGTTTTTATCAACTCACTGGTTTGACCTCATTTGATGAACAGGGGAAAATGGTATCTGATTATGAATTAACAGTGATTGCGAACAATTATCCGGTATATACCATTGGAAATATCCAGACCGGACAGGAAAGAAATATGATATTATCTCAGTCAAATGAAACTACACTAAAAGGCAAGATCCACGATAAAGAATCCATGCAATGGATTATTGATATCTTTGAAAATCAAGGGGTTTTTATCAATAGTCATCTCGCCCACAGTAATGAATGGTTTTCTTGCAAAGGACTGAACCCCAATAAACAATATCAAGTGCGCATTGAAAATACTGACACTGGTCCATATTGGATCGGAAATCAGGGTGAATTAATGGTTGATAGAAATCAGAGCATTGCCTTTTCTGTTGCATCACAAATAGAAGTAGATGCCACTACCAGACCACAGAAAAAAAGAAATCGTAGAAGTATTTCTACCTACTCGCCAGATATTCGAAGCACCAGCCATTCTGTTTTTACGACAAAATTTCCCCATATAAGTAATATACCTGTTATTGCCATGACTTGGGAAATGATATCGTCAGCATCTATTATTGGCTATTATTTGGTTATCAATACGCAAAAGGATTTCCAATGGCAAAAGTCAAATACAGCAGGGATGCATCCTTTGTCAGTCAAAAAATTGCACAGTAAAGCGTTTACCGGAGACAAAATAAAAATGTATTGCCACATAGCTGCTGTAGACAATATGGGCAATCTCAGTAGCACAGCACATGCTGGACCTTATGTCATTGATACGATTCCACCACAAAATGCCTATATTAGAGCCCCAATTACAACCAACAATCGCAATATATTTGTTCAATTATTCGCACAGGATGCCACTGAAATCTATATGAGTACATTAGGTTACGACATGGGCGGTAATTGGGAACCCTATGTGCAAACGCAAACATATTTACTACCTGATAATCAAGGTCACCATATTCTTTATGCGAAATTTCGAGATGCTGCCAATAATATTACGCGTACATCCACGACTATTAATCTGAATCGTCCTGATAATAATGTGCCTATCGCAGTTTCTGAAACCTGGCTGACAAAGGAAGATTCTCAATTGTCAAATAATCTTTCTGCTTCTGATAAAGACAATGACAGTCTTCAATTCAGCATATACACCCCTGCAAAACATGGCCTTGTAGATGTGACTGATCCCTTTACAGGTGCGTTTAATTATACGCCTTTTGATGATTTTACTGGAACAGATGCATTTGAATTTCAAGTCAGTGATGGTATATCCCAATCATTGCCATCGCAATGTACAGTGATTATCATGAATCAAAACGATGCCCCTGAAATTGTATCACAAGAATTTGATGTGCCAGAAAACACATCAATCTTTGAACACTTGCTCGCGACAGACAAAGATAATGATCAACTCACTTTTGAAATTACTTCCAAGCCGTTTAAAGGCATTGTTTACTTAATTAATCCACAAACAGGAGAATTTCAATACATCCCCAAAAAAGAGGCAAGTGGTTCAGACAGTTTTATGTTTTCTGTAAGGGATCAGGATGTATCAGCGCATCCGGAAATAATAAGGTTAAATATCATCACACAGAAAACACAAAATAATTGGTATACAGGTTTATATCCTGAATCATATATTGTGGATGCAACAGGCAGTCCATTATCAAACATTGAAATAAGGTATTGCACGGCAACAGATCAATCATATACCCAATTGACAGATGAAAATGGTTATTTTGTTTTTGCCACAAAAGCACCGCCTAATAATAACTTCCCATTGCAAGCATTCTCAAATGAACATGCCAATATTTGGATGCCCTGGCCGCAGGATAATCCCCCAAAAACATTTAGAATGCTGTCTCTGGCTGATGCTGTGTTATTAACAGGTCACGTACAAGGAATACAAGATACTTTATCTGCATTGATTCAAAGTGAAATTGTAACTGTTCGTTCTGTAAATGGTAAGTATACACTTGCTGTTGAACAAAATGACTTACCTGTTGACTTGTCATTTTCTGCGGCAGGGTATCATACAGTTGAATTGAAAAATGTGGCACAGGGGATGGATATTTTTATGGAAAAAAAAGATGAATCAGCTTCTGAGAATGATAATAGTGGATGTTTTATTGGAATATTGTGCAAATAAATGTTGGGCGCATTACAATAAGTAAGCGATCATAAGTTTTCGGGTAGATAAAAGTATAACTTTCCGGACTATGTTCGACCGCCTGGTATTGAAAAATTCCGGTTCCAGCACGACCGCCTGGGGTTGAAACCCCAGGCGGTCGAACATTTTCAGTTGGACGAACTTTTTTCTACCCGAAAACTTATGGCCGTTTACTTAAAATACCCCTTCCACCCTTTCTATGAAAGGACCCCTGCCCATCTTGTTTGAAAGCAATCGACCGGAACCATCTTATTATCTTTGTTTCGTTGATGACACACATCGTACCAGAGTTCCAAAATGGATGACGCAATTTGAGGCAGAATCTTTTTTGCTCTCACAACATCCCATTATCTGGCACAGAACATTTGGATAATTCCTGTTTTTTTTACCATAAATTTCTACTTCATCTGAATAACAAGACTATGTGTAAAATCAACATGTAAATCATGCGTATCAGTTGTGGCAGTAAATGTCACTAAGTTTTTTTTATTAACAATATCATAAGCTGTGTAAACCCTTCCGATGTTTAAATGTGAAAGTTTGACTTTTCCATTATAGTGTTCATTATCATTCTGAGTAAAAAAAGAGAAATACAAATCGTTTCCATTACGCATCAGGTAGGTTTCCAATTGACCGGGAATCAGGAGGACATTCACCCATTCCATCTTATAAAACTGATATGTGTTGTAAATCTCAAGCCACTTTCTATACAACTCACCAGGATTACTACGAAATTTAGTCTCACAAACCATCCCGAGAGGCACAATTGATGAAAAGTCAACAGAGTCATAGAAACCCGGCTCATCTAATTCTTCAAGGCCGACATCTCCTTTTGTTAATTCCACATGATCCGCTAAAATCGCAGCTCCATTTACATTAAGAGCATGCAGGTATTTGGCACGGTGTCTGAATTGTTTGGAACCGACAGGATCGGAAGTAATAATCTGATTCTGGCCAGGCATATGATAAAAATTTTGAGCAAGGCCACAATTACATGTATTAATAACAAAATCAGGTTTCTTTGCTGTTGTTATTTCATAATTACTATTGATTAATGATGCATAAGTTTGATGATAGTAGGGAACATCTGAGACAATATGGTAAATATCATCTTGCTTAAATCCATCTACTCCATAACTCAAAAATCTTTGAATGAGTTTATAATTCCAATCTACTACCTCAGTTTTGGTGGGGTCCATGTACCAATCTGCTGTATCACCAGTAGAAGAAACCACTTCTTCATAAAACCAGTCAGGATGCGAATTATGAAGATCTGTCCCTTTCTCTGCAACGCCGGGTACCCACCAAATTTTTACTCGAAAACCTTCCTTGTGAAGGGTGTCAATAAAATTTGCAAAATCTTGTTCCGTTCCGATAACATCCGGGTTTATAGGAAAATCACCGGTATAAGCATTCCAATCATTTGTTCCAGAGCCATACCAGCCCGAATCAAGCGTAATGGTCTTGATACCAAGTTCTTTAAGAAGTGGCAGCATATCCAAGACAGTTTTTACATTCCAATTTTCTTCATATCCATAGGTTTCCCAAATAGGTTTAAATGCCCAGTCCGGAGCTGATTGGACGAAAAGCCCTTTATCCTTCATCTTCAATGCGAATTCTCGCATAGCCTCATAATAATCCCCACTATGATGGAAAATCTCAATATTGCTACCACCTTCTGCTTCGATAACCACATGGTTTCTGAAATATTTCAAGCGAACTGTAAAAGGCTCCTGATAGGTTGTCGTATTGAAAACTGCAACACCGCCATTTTCATTCCAGATATCTACTAAGGGAATTCCTCCGAGAGGTCCCATTGTACGTGTATCAGTTGTATTGGATGTAACTGGGTACACCAAATCTTTTCCCCATCCGTCATATACAGGCAGACCATTAAAAACATAAATTTCTGTCCCGTCCAAGGTAGCGCAATAAGTTATCTTAGCTGACCTTGTGCCAGCAATATACTGTAATAAATATATAATTTCTGCCAAACCGATTTTGCTGTCATCATTTGTATCAAGAGTGTCTGCTTGTGGAACTATCACAGCAGATGCTCTATCTGTAAGTAATTGTAATATAATTATTGCATCCTTTAGGTCTATGCTATTATCATTATTCATATCAACGTCAAGACAAGCAACACTTAAAAGAGTTGTTTGTTCAAATATTACAATAAAAAAAATAATAATAAGTTTTTTCATAACAATTAAAAATTTCTCCTTCATTATTATTAGGTTTTAAAACGAACATCATTGCATCAAATGACCATACCAATCAGCCAAAAACGCGACTTCGTTTCGAGTATAACGCTCCGCTTATAACCGGCTGGCAATGAAGTGCAGCAAAATTGCCAGTCCAAGTTGATGAGGTTGTTATGGTGGAACTCTCTCGATAGTTTCTCTTGAATCTAAGAAACGATAAAATTGATAATAAAAATAAAGCATAAAAAGAACCGCTGAGAGAATTACTGGAACAGTAGCAACAGCAACAACTCTTGACATATGCTTAATCCATTCAAACCGATGCGTTGCGATGAAATTAATTGAAACAATTAAATGGAGACAGATATAGATGCTATTTCCAATAATGATTGATCGTATGGGACTACGTAGTCTTGGCATTTCATTCTTATCAAGATTTTTTGCTAAAGCGATAAAAAATATCAGATGAATAACAGAACTTATGATCGGAACAAGAGCGTCATAATATGGATTGAGAAAAAACAAAGGAAGCTGAACTTGTAAACCAAAGACAAATGGAAATTTTTTCATGTAAATCATAGATACAGCAAATGATCCAATTATTGCTACTACACATTTTTTTTTAAGTGAAGTCTTCTTTATAGATATATATTCCTTGTAAAAAAAAAGCCAGAAAAAAAGATGGGACAATATGAATACAGCATTAATCAGAATTGTTGCTTTTACAACGAAAACATTAATGAATACCTGAGGAAAAACTGTGCCGATAGTTTTAATTGAAAAGGAAGCAATGATGGAGAAAATCAAAATAAATGTCACCTTTCGTAGATACATATTTACCTCCATATTATTTTGATAAAAAAACGCACGATAAAAATGAATTCAGCGGCGGCGTGGTCTGGAGCGGAGCGGAAGCCCACTCCGCCGCTGGAATAATTGGTTATTCGCCTTAATTTCATTTGTTCTTTCTTATGCTGTATTCATTCATAGGCAAACGCGAAAATGTATATCCTCGCGTAACATTATGTTTAAATTGACGTTTTTGGCATAAACACAAAAATTCGTGCAGTCATTGATAACCCTCAATAAAATACTTTTTTAGAAAGAACGTCAGAACGTCAGAACGTCAAGCCAAAAGCTAGCACATTTTTTACCAGTTTGCAAATTATTGGTTAAAGGACGTACTCATTTCAAAATAAATTCCTTTTTCGCTTTTGCCGCCTGTGAGCTTAGTCGTTATACTCGTAAACTTAGGGCGTAGAGTTCAGTTACAAAATTTATTTATTGATTTCATGCTTGTTTTGCAATATTTTTCAAAAGGGACTGTACTGAGTACCCACGCACCCGATAATTGAATGTAATTACAATGAAAAAGAACTCTGATTCATCTTATGCAAATGATGCACTATGATGCGTTAGATCGCTGTGCCTCAACGCAATCGGTTAAATATCAGACTTTAACCAAAGTGCGTTTTAGCAAAATGCTGAGCAAGAACAGAATCGGCAAAATTACTGAAATCGACACAAGTGCATTGAGTGCAATCGCTGAACAAGGTCAGAATCGGCAAAACTTCTGAAACCGACCCTAGTGCGTTGAGGCAAGAGGCGCAGTAAGAACAGAATCGGCTATAGTTTGTGATCACATTCATCGCTAACTGTGCAAAATAAAGAACAACGTCTGAAATAAATAGCTGAAAGAAACTTAATGAATGAGCAAATATAAACTGAAATTCAACGATGTGATAAATAACAAATAAATAAAAAATAACAGCGTGATTGACAAATATCGTCAGAAATAGTTAAATAGGCAGATTAGTTTATTCAAAGATTATATGAAAAGGGATTATATGCATTATGAATAAGCGAGATCTCGAAATACTGGTTGATCTAAGAGTAAGAATGGCATTATGTTCCAAAAAAAGGAAATTTGTTTTAAAAACTTCAAACAAGCCTCTGATTCATCATTCAAACAGGAGTTTTTTATGAATGAAAATGAAAATTCACATATACTTGTAGTTGATGACAATCCTGACAACTTAAGA
>Ga0272440_1001251_pt1 | contig 21132 bp, 6 predicted proteins | sample SSMMMBAug17_FD_192440 | JGI IMG/M metagenome (GOLD analysis project Ga0272440, IMG submission 192440) | Marine sediment archaeal communities from Little Sippewissett salt marsh, Falmouth, MA, United States - SSM-MMB-Aug17 | ecosystem: Environmental > Aquatic > Marine > Wetlands > Sediment ...
AGGTTAAGATGTACTGAAGGATCCGGTGGATCGATCTCTATACCATGACTGTCTACCACCTTCCACCCTTGTGGCATATGAACCCTGATCCACGACATGGATTCAGTATCGACACCCAAGTTCGCAATATCCAGTGGTAGTGCAAAACCACTACTGCCAGGGGAAATTCTAATATCGTGAGTAGTCACCGACAGATCCAGCACAGGATTGACATGCACAGCCAGATTTGTCGATGCGGAGGCATGTTCCCCGCTGGATTCGGTGGAGGTCGCCGTGACTCTCAGCGCCATAGTACCCGACCATTGATCTTCCGGGGTTACGGTGAGCCCATGCAGCTGATCAGGTGTCAACGTCCAACTGCCATCACTGTTTTTGGTACCGGCACTCAGCACGGCGCCATCTTGTACACCCTCGATGGTGATGGAACGTGTCTCACTCGCATCAATATGACCGCCAATCTGGATATCCAGTGCAATAGCACCGGCATCTTCATCACCAGTCGCATCCATACCATCGACCGTCGGCGTTTCTGCCACTGGAATCACCGTGATCTGCAAGTCAGAGGTCGTATGTGCGACCTGCGTACCTTCCGTGCTGGTAGCAGTCACCGCCAGATTAATCGTACCCGCCCAATCAGTAGAAGGTATGATGTGCAGTCCCTGGAGCTGCGCCGGTGTCAGTGTCCATGAGCCATCGGCATTAGCGGTTCCCTGGGACAGAGTGGCACCCGCAGGCAAGCCGATGACTGTCACTGACAGATGCTCATCAGGATCCGGTGTTCCCACCGTGATATGAAGTGGAATATCCGTATCTTCGTTGACCTGAGCCACCTGCGTAGTGGTAGCACCACTGGATACTTCACGATTAACGCTAAGTTCCCCTCCAAAACTAAACCCACCCATAGCTGTATATGCATAGGTGCTGAAATCACTATCCCAACAATTTGGAACAAATTCCCACCTCATTGTATGTGGCGCACCTTGAGCAAAAGTCAAGGTAATACTGTCAGCGCTAGCAACACTAGCCAAGTCAAGTTCAAAACCATCACCATCACCAGTAGACACAATGGTGAAAGGACCGCTTACCGGTTTTCCGTCAATCTCGATGCCGGTGATCATGTGAGGATCAAGACCATCCATAGAGGCAATAGCCACCCTACTTATCCCGTAACTTCCTGCATCCTGCATAATTGCTTTGAGATCTATATTAGAAATATCAATCACCACTGAATCAACAAGTTGAACATGCGTATCAGTGTGGGTAGTGAGCGGTATATTGCCCAGACTGACACTCAGCGTTGGCGCATCAGCAACCGGATTAATTTCAATTGATGCATGCGCTGCAGTATTGGCTGTGCCATCGGTTACTTCTACTGTTACCGGTAGATTTGTGCCATCAAAATTGGCGGTGGGGGTGAAGACCCAGTCACTGCCCTGTTTGGCAAAGCTACCATACTGTGGGTCAATGCTAACAGCGCTGACATGCAGGGTATCGCCGCTATCGGAATCGTGAGCGCCGACCATACGAAGCAAATCGGCTTCACTGAAAGTTTTTGCGGTGTCTTCATCGGTAGTGCCAAGATTGGCAACATGCCCTGTGTCTGCTGTTACTGTCGGTGCATCGTTGGTACCCGTAACATCGATCAGCATCTCTTTTGTGGAGCCGTCACTGAACGTCACGGTAAACCGGTCATGGGCAACGACACCGTCAGCCAGTGCCTTAGATGCAGGCAGATCCGGGTCTGCCTCATATTTATAGATACCTGCAGCATTGACCGAAAAGCCACCATAGCTGCCTTGCGAATGGTCCATCGCCACCACGGTCGGTGCGGCGCTGTCGACATCGGTGGCACGAACCATACCAGAAGGCACTGTACTGGCCGCGTGTTCAAGATCGACGGCGTGGGTTCCTATCACAGAAATGGTGGCTGCATCGTCGGTGCCCGTAATTTTTACCTCGGCAGTCTGCGTGATGCTCTCGGTATTTCCAGAAACGCTTTCGCTGATCTCGTACTTTACGATTATCTTCTGTTCAACACCGGCCGCCAGATGATCGTAGGCCGGATCGGCCGGATCAACCTGCAAAGTGTGACCATCTGCCGCCAGAACAAAGCCGGCAGGAATCTGGCTAGTGAAAGTCTTGCCGCCATCGATCGAGTACATGAGGTTGCCCACCTGCATATCATCGGCGCCGTCGAGAAGGTCGAGTGATGTCTGTGCATCACCCTCATCGACAGCCGCTTTCAACGTGCCTTCATCGATGATTTCGGTACTAGTCTGTACTGTAGCGCCTGTCTCATCAACAGCAGAGGCTATCACGGTCCAGTCATGTGTTCCGACCTTGTCGACTTGGCTATGGTCAATCCTCGCTGACCACATCCCGCCAGTGACGGTGCCTGTAATGTCAAAAGTGTTGGCCGGGTTCAGTTTATCTACCAGGTGAACCGTAACTGTCGTGCCATCGGGCACATGCGTTGCCGAACCGTGTATGGTCACATCACCCGACGTGGTTTCATAGGCATTTGCTGCCCAGTGACCACTATGACCCGGATGGTTGGCACCATGTACCGGATGACCGCCCGTTGTAACATGCTGTACCTCGAGCGAATTGTCGATGCTGTCGATGCTGATCTGACCTGGAACAGGCGCAACCTGAATCATTCCCGTCACTTCGGCGGAATCCGTATGCCCATCATTGACCGTATATTTGAAGACCACATCTCCGTTGAAATTCGGTGCCGGTTTGAAGACAAGATAAGCGATATCTGCCGTTGCAATATCTTGATTGGCCGTGACCGGCTGACCGTTGAGCTCAAAATGGCCCTGCGCAGGATCAAGAAGCTGTTTGATCGTGACATGGTCCATCTTGTCAAGATGGTCTACATCGTTAAATCCGAAGTCTACAGCATGCATCTGCAGGTTGGTGTCTTCTGTGCCTTGTAACTGGGTGGCTGCAGAAACCATTGGCGCATCGTTAGTGCCGGTGACACTAATATCCACTTGATGAATGGTGCCATCAGCAGATTGAACACTAAAGCTCTCGTGCCCAGTCTGGCCGTTGGCAAGTGCATCTGCGCGGTCGTCTGGGGTATACGTCCAATGGCCATCGGCACCGATGGAGAATTTGCCATACTTCCCGGCCGTGTCGGACTGCGCTGTAAAATGAGCCTGCGAGGCGTCAGAGTCAGTGACGGTGAGCACGCCTGATACGGCGGTATCATCGTCGGGGGTGGTGCCTTGGTCGTCACCAGCAATGGTTGCATCAGGGACAGGTAGCGATGGGTCGAGGATAACGGAAGCATGGTCAACGGCTGTGACGGTGGTACCGTCTGGACCAGTGGTAGTGATCGCGACGCCGATGTTCATGTTGCCGTGATATGTTGACGGCAGCTGTGCGGTGAGACTGGCCGTGGCCCACTGCGTAATATCGATCGATTCTGCAGGCGTGTGCACAGTGATGCTATGACCATGACCGTCGCTTACAACTGTGCCAGCAGGAAAGCCGGATACGGCGCGAGCGGTGATGTGATCAGACAGGTCGGCTGGAGGCGACTCTGTAAGATGCAGTTTTAGCAGTGCCCCAGCGTTGGGCGTAGCGATGGCGGCGTCAACTTCAACTGTCGTGGTCTGCACAGCGCCGATAGTCGTGTACTGGTAGTTGCCCGTTACATCGACGAACTGGCCGTTTTGTGCATGTAACACAGTGAGCAGGTCCGTGCTGCCCTGCAACAAATGCCCGACCTGTGCGGTAGCCAGTTGCGCAGGATCAATGCCAGTCTTCGCGATACCTACGTTGAACACCTGACCTGTGAAAGCATCGGCTGTGCTAAAGCCACCGCCAAAACTGTCCTGGTCATTGCCGACCGCGAACTTGCCACCATCGGCAATGGTCGCGCCCTGACCAACGCTATCCATATGCTTGACCACCTGCCCGTCAATAAGCACATCGAGCGTGCCGTGTGTGCCATCCCAGGTGAAGGTGTATCGATGGTCATGGCCGTCAGTCAGCATGGCCACGCCCGTTGCATATTCGGTTCCACCAACCCGGAAAGTCAGATCCTTACCCGGCGCATCGTTCCAGACGTACATGGCGTTCGAATCAGATGGTGTAGCGTAAGAGATGAGGGTAGCGCCGTGGCCCCCGCTGGCAGCCACCTGTTGACCACCGAGAATGGTCATGTCAATGGTAATACCGTGCATCGCACCACCGGCAGCGATCGTGCCAGCATTGACGACACCCGAAGCGGAGCCCTGGGCAAAATTCATTACCTGCTGCTCGGCAGTAACGGTCAGTGTTGATACTGCGGCATCAGTGACCGAACTGACATCCAGCATGCCATGGGCAGTGGTATCAGCATGGCCATCGTTGACCGTTAGAGTCACAGCAACGTCATCACCGTGATAGTTGGCCGCCGGAGTAAAGGTCCAGTCCCCGCTGGTGAGATCCCGAGTAAAGGTACCGTGTGGACTCGTGGCGGCAGTGACATGCAGCATATCACCATCTGCATCCGACGCACCAACTAGTTGCAACAGCTGGGCCTCGGTGAACGTTTTGGTGGTATCTTCATCGGTAGCACCAAAGTCAGCGGCATGGGCTGTGTCCATCGCGGCGACTGTTACTTCATCATTGACAGCAGCCAGACTCATAGAAGCAGATGTAGCTACATGTGCACCATGAGGGTCTTGAACATCATAAGTAAAGTTTACCTGTCCGTTGTAGTCTTTATCTGGATGGAAGGTGAAGGTACCGTCATGATTATCAGTGATTGTCCCATGATTTGCTTGGAGATTATGAATACTGAGTTGTGCACTCTCGTCTTTGTCTATATCTGTAGCATGAGCCAGCAGGTCTGATGCATGAAGGGTATAGTCGGTATCTTCTGTCCCTGCACTTAGGGTGACTGCTGATGATACGGTTGGAGCGTCATTGGTTCCGTGGAGAGTAATAACGATGTCATGGGTTGTCCCATCGACCGATGACACGGAAAATGTTTCAGTTTTAGTTTCACCCTCTTTGAGCGCCTGAATAGCTGGAGATTTATTGTCTGCCTGATAGTTCCATCCACCGTTGTCGAAGATCTGGAAATCACCATAGGTGCCATGTAGTGTGGTGTCATGAAATCTGCTGACATCACGGTGTTCGATGAACTTGTCTTCACCGGCGTCATGGTCATCCACATGCAATGTACCGGATGTTCTTAGCGCTGCGGCGACAGGACCAGCACCTTGAGTATGATCTTCGATAACATCGCCACGATCCTCACCGCTGAACGTCGCTGCATCATTAACTGCCTGTAACGAGGTCGTTGCATCGGTATGGGTTACTCCACCATGTGCATCTGATACATCATAGGTAAAATGCACCTGCCCGTTGTAGTCTTTTTCCGGTGTGAATGTGAAGGTACCATCACCGTTGTCGTGAATAGAGCCATGATCAGCTTTTAGATTTTGAATATTTATTTTTCCAGCATCATTTGCATCAACGTCATGAGTGTTTGCTAGCAGCTGATGGGTTGTCAGGGTCATGGCCTGATCTTCGGTACCGCTGTTGAGCTGCACCGTAGCACTGCAGTAAGGTGCATCATTATCACCATGAATAGTCACAGTTATGTCATGGGCTGTTCCATCTTTTGAATAGACCGTTATTTTATCGACGATACTTTGGCCCGCACCTAATTGGTCAATCGCACTTCCTGAAGTGCCTCCTGCATGAACGATATAGTGCCAATTGCCATCAGCATTCATCATCAATTGACCATACTGGCCGTGATAATCGTATGCTCTTGTCGCTTTAAAACTGTTCTCACCGGCATCAGCATCTGTGATTGTCAGTCTCCCATCAGCATACAAGAGTGTATTGGTAACCTGAGCCATTCCCGGTTGGGCATAGTCTGGCGAAACATCAACCCCAGCAGTATTTTCATGAATATCGCCACTATCTTGACCGCTAATAACCGCGGCATCAGCCACAGCTGCCAGACTCATAGAAGCAGATGTAGCTACATGTGCACCATGAGGGTCTTGAACATCATAAGTAAAACTTACCTGTCCGTTATAATCTTTCTCAGGTGTAAATGTAAAAGTTCCATCTTTATTATCAGTGATTGTTCCATGGTCTGCTTGGAGATTATGCACACTTAGTTGTGCACTCTCACCTTTATCAACATCAGTAGCGTTTGCTAGTAGATCACTGGCGTTAATAGTAACTGTTGTATCTTCTGTTCCTGCAGCAAGTGTAACTGCTGATGATACTACTGGGGCATCATTTGTACCGTTTACAGTTATAACAATAGTTTTTATCGCTGTGGCACCATGTTCATCCGTCACTTGCACTGTAAAACTTTCAGATACAGGAGCCCCTTCTACTAATTGCTGTGTTGCATCACGACTATTGTCAAGAGTGTAAGTCCATTGACCGCTTTTTGCATCTATTGTAATAGAACCATATCTACCATCATGAGTTCCAATAACTGACCAACTATGTTGAGCGTTTGTATCAACATCACTACTTACTAAAAGACCTGAAATACTAGAAGTAGTATCATCTTCTATTATTGCTCCCGAAGCAATTCCTGCAATAGTTGGTGTGTCATTCGTACCAATAATATTGAGTGTAATCATGTGTGGAGTACCATCAACACTACCAACTAAAATATGCTCTGTCATCATTGCATTTGCAGCTAATGCTTGTACATCTGGGTTTTGGTTATTGAGCGTAAATTCCCAATCGCCATTAGCCTTGAGTGAAAAATGTCCATGTGCAGTATCTACATCCATAGGGGTAAAAGCCGCTTCACCTGCATTTGGATCCATAATACTCATATGAGCTTGAACACTAGCTTGTCCTAGAACATCTTCCATCATCATACCTGATGTAACACCACCTATTATTGCTGGTATATTTTCACCTTTTATATGCAATTCAATATTATGTTGTGTACCATCAGCAGTCAGTACTTGAAAGTTTTCAGGAAGAGACTGTGCTCCATGTAAGGATCGTAAAGCTTGTTGGGTTGCATCTGCTGTATAAGTCCAATGGCCCTGGGAATTAATCGATAGAACTCCATAGGTTCCTTTTATTAACTGAGGCTGAAATGAAGATTCGCCGCTATCTATATCAATAATATTAAGTCTACCATCAATATTCAACATACCATTATGCGCATCTTTTACACTTCCCATGGCATGGTCAATTCCGACAACCATTGGAATATCATTGGTTCCTGTAATATGAATATGCATTAATGTTTGTGAGCTTCCCCCATGAGTATCTGTAACATTTACTGGGATGCTTAAGTCAAGTGCTTGTCCTGCTTGTAAACTTTGATATGCATTATTTCCTGCATCAAACGTATAACTTCCATCAGAATTAAGTGTTAAGCCATCTACTGGAGTTGGAAGTGAGTAGCTTAATTGATCTTTATCATCAATATCTGTAGATACAAGTTGTCCTTGAATAGTATGGTCTTCACTTACATGGCTTGTTGGAATAGCAGCTATAATAGGTTTATCATTAGTTCCATTGAGTGTAATCTCAAGAACTTGGCTCGTCTGCCCTCCATGATTATCAGAAACCGTTACTCTTACAGGTATAAGAATATGATCTCCCTCCGCTAGATGTTGATATGAACTATCGGATGGATCAAAAGTATAACTACCATCGGAATTTAGGACGAAACCATTTACGGGTGCATCAAGAGTAAAGGTAAGTTTATCTGTACTATCAAGATCAAAGGCTGTGAATTTTCCATTAAAGAGAGAGTCATCTTCATGTAAAGATAAGCCAGGATGTGCCAAAAGTTTAGGAACATCATTTGTACCTTGCATCTCAATAACTATTTCACCTTTATCAATGCCACCGTGAGAATCCATAACATTCACTTGAATCTTTAATTCTAATGGTTGTCCTTCTGCGAGATGTTGGTATGCTGGATTTGATGGATCAAAACTATAACTACCATTAGGATGCAATACAAAACCTGCCACAGGAGCACCTGATATTCCATAAATCGCTAGATCTCCATGGTCAACATCCGAGGAAGTAAGTTGTCCGTAAATTGTACTAGCATCTTCTGTAGTATGTTGCAATGTCGGTGTTGTAAGAAGAGGCGAATCATTTGTACCTACAATGATAAAAGTTAAAGTTTGTTTATCTGTAGCACCCTGAGAGTCAGTTACAATTACAGGGATAGCAACATGATATGGTTCACCCTCTTTTAAAGCATTATAGGCAGGATTACTTGGATCCATACTATAGCTTCCATCAGAATTAAGAGTAAATCCTGGAACTGATGCAGTACTACTATAAGTTAAAGTTTCGCCACTATCTACGTCTGTTGCAGAGAGTTTCCCATGAATTTCGGGTGCACCTTCAGATATAATTTGTGGTGCTGAAACCTGCATTGTTGGTGCATCATTGGTTCCGGTAACAGTGACAGTCAAACTTGCAGTTGTTACATTTCCCGCTACATCAGTGATAGTATATATTGTAGTGTCTTTTTCTTGTTGGTTTTCTGTAAGATGTTGTGCATTTGCATTCAGTGCGTATGTAAAAGAACCATCTGCATTAAAATGAAATGTTCCGTAAATTCCTTGAATATCTCCTGTTGAAGTTACCCTGGAGCCTGCCTCATCATTTGTAAGAACATTCCCTCTTGTGTCAACTATTTGATCTTCTTTTGCTGTTGCAGTATCATCTACTGCAGTGGCACTTGTATCAACAATCCTTTGAGTTAGAGATTCTAGAGTTGTCTGCGATTCATTTTCTACAGATGCAAAATTAGTAATTGTGCTTTCGTTATTCTCTAAATGTAATTCGGCTATCACTTCCTGAGCTGTACGAGCTATACCATCATTACCTTGCAATCCAACTTGTAGACTTTCATGAACATCATCATCTTTAGCAACTTCTTTTTCTTTTTCATCTTTCTTGGAGTCGTTCTCTTTATTTTCTATTAATTCATTTGACTCTCTTACATCAAATGATTCATCAAGTAAAAGCTCACTTTGAATATCAACAACAACTTTTTGTCCGTCAAGTTTTTCAAGAATTACATTAGAACCTTCAGCTCTTACTATGTCATTAAATAAAACTTCATCCCCATTATGCAGTACAATCATATGACCGTCTCTAATTATCTTGACTCCAGTGTCAGCATTGACTATCAAACCAATTACTTTATTTTGTATAGACATGATTGCTCCATATATGTTTATGAGAACATTTTATAATACATAAATAAAAAAATTAATAAATATATAAAATCTTCAACTTTTTCTGCAAGATTTCAAGAATCAAATAAATTTTAATTTCAATGTCCTCTATAAGTTAAAGTGTTACTAAAATAGTTCTTTTTTGAACAATGAATTACCATATAAAATTCATAAAGCCTACTAATACTTAGTACACTTCATCATGTGAACCTATTTCTACAGGGATAATTTCTTTTTCTGTAATGATTAGTTCAATTGTTATACGATAACTGATGTTTATAGATACAGAATGGAGATCTGATAGTTTTCCAGAAAGCCTGTGTAATCTTAAAGAAGGATGTTGAGGGTTTACTTCTAACAGCCGAATTGTTTTTTCATACTGGGAAAGTACTTCTGGATGTTTTTTAATGAATTTTCGTAAACGCTTCTCATATTGTTCTGTAAAAATTAATTTATAGGTCATTATGAAGAGCCTTGATATGTTCCTCAGCTGTTAATATTTTTGCTTTTCCTTCTTCAACCTCTTTACGAGTTTGGATAAGTGCTGCTTCAAGCTCACATTCCCTGAGATAGTTATAATGTTCAAGATCCATCACAACGTATTTAGATTTACCCCGTACACTAATGATTGCTTCATCTTCTAACTTTAGTGCTTCATCTAGTATAGACACACCACGAGTTTTGAGATCATTTGCCATAATAGTCATATGATAGTCCTTTTAATAATACTTTAAATAGTATTATATCATGTACTATTAAATAATTATATAAACATTTTGCTATATCATAGCTAGTAAGTTCAACACAAAAGATTTACTATTGTCCCTAAAACTGTTCTTTTTGGAGCATGTTCAAAAATTCAACACTATTTGGAACAACTTCTCTGTTACTAAGAACAGTTCTAAATATAAGAATATATCGATTACGAAAGTGTTACAGCGAGGTGCATCACAAGTAACTAAAATGTAATAGTTTTATCCTAGAGTTTTCTCTATGATAAGTATTATTAAAATAGTTCAACAAAAAATAATAAAATATTCAAAGAGCGAAAAGAAAAAATTAAAACTTAAAAAACTATTGAAAAAGTTAGAAGAGAGAAAAGATAATACTAAAAAAAGCGATGAAAATTATCAAATTTTAGAAAAGCTGATTCAAAAAGTAAAAATATTAATCGACTATCCCGATAAAAGATAACTCTCATCTGCTCTGTTTCTCTTTCGGATTTGAAACGCGGTAGGTTCTAAAAGTACGTACACCCGGAATGAGCTCATGGGTATCGATAAGCTCTACATTTTCATAATATTTTTTTAAAGCTCCTTCACGGTTTGCTTCTCTAGAGAGTACCAAACCATCCTTGTGCCATACCTCTCGCTCCATATCGTAATGTGAGTAGCGTGAGTCTATAGCCACATCAGTATCTGGATGATTTGCAAGGTAATACTTGATATAAGCGGCGATAGTGAGGTGATCTCCGTAAAGTGAATCTCCCTCTTTTATATGAGTGCTAAATCGCTCCACTATCTTATCACTTGCATACATACGCTCCTGAACCTTGTCAAGGAAAAAGAGCATAGCAGTTCGTCCTACGAAGGAAAGAGTAATGGCGATTACAAGTCCAATTTTGAGTGTTTTTTTGAGCTCATGCTTTGAAATCATAATAGCTACAAAAATCACACCTCCTACATATGCCGGAGCCCCGTAGTTGAGTCCCATAGGTTTATAGAGTCCCTTGTAGGCAAAAAATGTCAAGGTTACAAAGGTGCTTAGTACTATGAAAAAGAGCTTTTCATCTTTAAATGCAAGCCGTTCTTTGTACATATAGAAAAAAAGCACCCAAGTAAATACGGGTGAGAAGATTAGAAATTGTCCCGCTAAAAAACCAAGCGCATCTCCAATATTGATAGTATAGTCGTTGCTAGAGCCGTGCTCTAATTGAAAAAGAAAACTAATCCAGTCATGTTCATAGTTCCAGTAGAGTAGTGGAGAGACACCAAGTAGAGTGATGAATATAGTGAGATAGAGCTTTGGATTTGTAAAGAGGTCTCGTCTCTTTAAAAGTACATATAATAGGAGTGAAGCTACAAGCAAGACAGCAGAGTATTTACTCATCATAGTAAAGCCCAAAAAGAGCCCGCTTAAGAAAAAATATCTTGTTTTTGACTCAAAGAGTGCCATATAGGTATAGTAGAGTGTCAGAGTCCAAAAGAGTAGAAGTGGAGAGTCCGGTGTTGCAATGATGTAGCCTGCATGAACAACTATAACACTCATAAAGATAAGGATAGCATTGAGAGCACTTTTTTCATCTGAAATTTTTGCAGTGAGCTTAAATATGTAAAGCGCTGTGATTGAGAGGGAGAAGATGTTTACTAGACGTACTCCCCACTCACTTTCTGAAATGAAGTTACTCAGATATATTAGATAGGCAATCATAGGAGCATGGTCATAGTAGCCACCCTGAAGGTCATAACTCCACATCCAGTAGTATGCCTCATCTCCATGAAGTGGTAAAAAGTTATTGTATAACGTGGATAGAATTCCTACAGAAAGTATGAGTAGGTAAGCAATCTTTTGAGGATTCTTATAAAGTTTTGCAAGCATTAGACTTCAAAAGATCACATATCGCTTCTTCATCATAAATTAAATCATCAACATCATAATCTTGAGTCATACTAAAATCATAATCATTTCTATCTATACCAAAGCTAAAAAGATCGTCTCTAAGTAGTTCTGCAATTTCATCATCAAAGATTTTTTCTGCAAAATGCTGGATAAACCCATAACTCTTTTTACAATTACTATATATTGATGACATTACAAGCTCCAAATTTATGAAAGTAATAGTATTTTAAAGAAGAATGTTTACAGTTTTATTACAGATACCTATAGAATTAAGGAAATTTGTAACCAAAAAGAATCGTATTCATCACTAGGCTCATAACGAGTTGTTAGAGAGAATTCAAGAACTCCATTTGCACCTTTGTAGCATATGACATTTATAGAGTTCAAAAAAGTCTTACTTGCTTTAGAAACAACAATTCCAATAATAAAAGTAAGTTAAAGAAACATGCAAGGTTACAAGAAATAAGGAGAAGTTCCTAATAACATAGCCGTTGTAGTCATCCTTATGGTAACACTGAAAAATAATAGCATAGATTATAAAGACTCCATAGAAGCACTAGAGCTTAGTGTCAAAACAAAACGTAAGAAAGATCAAAAATCATACAAATTGTAAACTACATTTAATCAAATCACTAGTGATTTTTTGGATTGTAGTTACTTAAAAGTATAATAGATAATCTTGCTGATGAATATCAGCAAGATTTTGGAAATATAAATATGAAAACTTTAATCATTTCGGTTGAAAAAATGATCAAATGACTGCTTGAAACTTAATGCACCAAAACGCAGTCTATTAAGGTGCATGAGAAATGTTTTTAAACCCCATCTTAGTATCACTATTTTAACGGTAACCAAGCCCTTCAAAACTATCTTTTGAGTAAATATCCCACTCCACAGATGGCACAAATTCATCATTTGGTGTTATATCACCTGTTACAACAGCTATCTTTCTTCGTAAGGTATAGTCTTTTGTATTGAGGGTATCTACTCCCCAAAAATCTCCTGGGTCTTCACCTACTCTTCCTACACTGTCTACAACTGTTTGTGTAGAACTATGTACTAAAGTGTAAGCATCGTCCCCATTATGATTGATGTTTCCTGAAGTTTGACTTGCCAAACTAAGTAGTGCTGTGTCTGCATCTTGATGTGTAATAACATATGTCTCACCCGGTGCAAGAGTTACACTAGCTAAAGTTGTACTCATAGATGGTGTAGAGGAACCATTACTATAAAGGTGTATTTCATAAGCTCCAAGTGAGATACTCTCTTGACTTGCATTATAGAGTTCTAAAGCTTTGTTATAAGAACTTCCCTCGATATACTCAGAAAATATAAGTCCACTACTAGCATTTACATCTAATCCTGGTTCCTCTGTTGTATTCTCATCATTTTGAGTTGGAGACTCTTCTCCTAATCCAACATTATCACACTCATCTCCCCAAATATCTTCAACCCACTGAGGGTTATCAACGAAAGGATTTCTATTACCTTGATAACTCTCAACAACGTCATTTCGCTTACGCTCATTTTCACTCACTGCATCTAAAAAGTGCCATCTGTACATTGTACAGAGTTCAGCTGGGTAACTATCTGAAAAATCACCTGCGTATATTTCTAAATCAGGCTCACTATTGTCACCCTCATAACGAACTGTCATATATAAAATAGCCCTAGCTACTTCACCTTTTAGTGTATCACTCACTTCAAACTTATTATCATAATAAAAACCATCAATTTTACTATATGGAGTAGTTGCATCGCCATAAGGAGTGTTACTACGTGAACTATTTATTCCTGCATCTGTAGGACGTAAATGGTGTAAGTCTGTATATGTATTTACTGACTCATTGTAACCAACACCTAAAGATTTTGGCCACATATGTTCTCTGTTCCAACAACCAGTTGCACTCGATCCACATCTAAGTTCAGATGCGAAAGATGTTTGCATATAAAACAATACAAGATTATCTCCTGATGCTACCCTATAATCTTTGTCTGTTTCTGCTAAATATTGATATGCTTGTGCGTATGTTAGATAGATAGCTGTTTCACTCACTATTGAATGTAATGCAGACTTTAAAGATTTTGCATTTTTATCTATGGCATCTGCATAGTAATTCAAGAGTTGGTCTGAAAGTTCAGCACTACTAGTGTGTTCATTAGAATTATTATTTTCTTCATTCTCTATTGGAGGAGTTTCCTCTTGTCCAGTTGTTTCATTTGTATCATTGTTTTGGTTTGAAGAGCTAGTATTATTTTCTTGCGCTTTCTGAGTAAATAAATCTACAACTTCTAAGGCTACTTCATCATTAATCGACTTAAGTCCTAAGTTAAATACCACTAAAACATTTTCATTTGTAGCTGTTTGTATATTGCTTAGTGTAGTTTGAGCTAAAAGTATCACCTTTTGAGCAGTTGCATTAGCCTTATGAGCAATAGCATTATGTTTCACGCTTTCATCTCTGTATGCTATTCTTGCCGCAGTGTTAATTGCATCTTCAAGAAATACACTATCTAAAATAATGTTTAATTCATTTTGAGAAAACTTTGCACTAAACGCCTCAAATACTTCATCCATGACATTTTGTACACTTCTAGTCTCATCTGCCGCAGCGATAATAGTCGCAGCACCATGAGCCATGATTTGTAGTTGTGCTTGTTTTTGTAGTACTATCTTTGCATTTGCTGCATCTGTTCCCTCTAGTTCTTTTAGTGGGTTATACTCTGTAAGGTTTACTGCTGTTGGAATACCCATAGCTGTTTTAAGAGAGAGTTCCGCTTCTTCTTTAGTTGCACCATTCTCTATCATTGATTGGAGTGCTGTTGTTAATGGAGTGATTACCTTTGAACCTTGTGGAGCTTTGAAAGAACCTGTAAATGGTAAACCTGTCCCTAAGTCATCTCCACCGAAAAGATATAATGGTCCTTTTTGGTTAGAAGTGAGTGTGTATTCACCTGCTTGATTTGTTGTAGTGTTATCTTCATTTGCATCACAACTATTGTTTAGATTTACATCTACACATACTGTTGCTCCTGCTATGAGACCATCTATCGCTACACCGCTTGTTGTGTTTGCACTGCTTGCTGCTGCATCATCTGAACTACTGCCACACCCTGTTACCCCTAGTACTATCGCTGTACTTAGGGATAAGAGTGTATTGAAAATATACACTCTCATAAACTATCTTGCGCCTAAACCATCATATGTGTCTTGCGCATACGCATCCCACTCAACAGAAGGATCAAAAGCATCATCCGGATTTGTATCACCAGATACGATACCCGCTTTTCTTCTTAGAGTCATATTTGCAGTTGAAACATCACCACTTATCCAAGCACTTCCTGGATCTTCACCAATTTTTCCAAACACATCTATTTTTGCATCTGTCGCTATATGAATAAGTGCGTACGCATCATCACCATTATGTGAAATAGATGAAGATATCTGATCTGCCAATGCTAAAAACTCTGTTGCTGCACTCGAGTTGACTACTACAAATGTATCACCTGGATTTAAAGTCACACTATCTAAACTAATATCTGTACCAGTTAGTCCACCGTTAGAGTATCTTGCAAGTTTATAGTCAGCTAAAGCAATCGCTTCACTTCCAGCGTTATATAACTCTAATGCTTTGTTGCTAGAACTGCCTTCAATATACTCAGAGATCATTAGACCACTAGTTGGGTTACTTTCACCCTCTTCTGGAGTAGTCTCAACAGGAGTTACAGTTGCATTTGTCTCTGTCATAGTAAGGTCACACCATACTAAACGGTGATCTGATGAATTTTCTCCACCATCTGAACTCTTTTCAACAAGATAGTGTTTTACATCTGTAAGTTGTGGCCAGTAAACACCACACTGTTCAACCTCAAACCCAAATGTAGATGGCAGCACATAATCAGCTCTCATACTCCACCCAGCAGTGTCATCGTTTTCACGTTTACTTACACCCTCACTTGTTGCACCTAAACTTGTTGGTGTAACACTTGAGTTTACAAATTCATTTGAAAGCAGTTGCATAATTGCATTTTTATAACTATCACCTTCATTCTCATCCGCATTTTGATCACCCATGATAACAAAACGAGTATCAGCAGCTAAACCACCTGTTACACCTCCATCATCATAAATATATGACTCACCTCTTACGTAATCAGCCCAAAGTCTGATTTCGTCATGATTTCTTAAACCATTCCAATCAACTATAGAGTTATTATCTGCACCATTTGCACCATCTTTATCACCATCATCAAATGTTGGTGGTGTTGGATGTGAGGCAAGAACATGGAAAGTTTTTCCATTTACAGTTATAGGTATATCCCAGTGGCTCTTAGAAGAGAGTCTATAAGTGCTCATAACATCTGCACTAAAGTATGTTGAAGTATCCGCATTTGTTGGAATATATGCATTTGGCATATCATTCCATAAAAATTTCTGGAACGTTCTTACATTTGCTGTTTCAATTGGGTATTTTGAGAGAACAACCATACCATACTGTCCAGCGAACTCACCAAAACCAAAGGCATCATCACCATTAAACACACCATCACCATTGTAGTCTTTACCACTTTGTATACCAGTGTTTGATTCCGCTACATAATAGTATGGGTATTCAACTCCACTCTCTTGACCTTGAGCTACACTTAAGTATTTACTTTTGAGTAAATCAACATTTGCACTCCCATTGTAATCAAACTCATTAATTAAAATTACATCAGGATTCACCTGCTGAATGATATTTGCTACGTTTTGAATCTGCTCATCAGTTCCTGAGAGTAAATCTTCATGTAGCTCACCAAGAGCTGTTCTGTTGAGATAGGCATTAAAAGTTGCAACTCTGAGGTCACCTGCTTGTGCAGGAACCTCTTCATCAAGTGGAGGGTTTACAACTATGTTTTCAGATGCTGTTGTTTGAGCACCACTACCATCTTGAGCATTTAACTCGATTGTGTAATTGCCATCCGCAGCATATTTGTAACAAAAGCTACTCTCAGTTCTTGTCTCGCCATTTCCTAAATCCCAGCTAATGCCATATGGAGCTTCACCACCACTTACATTGCTTGTGAGTTCAATGTACTCATTTGTAAGTACAGAAGTTTTGTTAAGTGTAAATGCTACTTGGAAAGGTACATCAGCAACACCCGAACCGCTAATAACTACATCATCAACTTCCCAGTTTGCAACCTCACCACTCCCTGTTCCTGCTGCTTCATGATAAAATGCAATGTACGCATCTCCAGTGTAAGCAGATAAATCAATCTCACCTGAGTCAGTCCATTGATAATTACCGTTGTCAGTTGTAGCGATTACAGCCTCAAGATCATTCCACGTTGCTTCTGTTGGGTTTCCTGTTCCATTGTAATCGTTTGATATTTTGACTACTATGTCTGAACCGTTATAACCTTTTGCACTTTTAAATGTCAGTTTTTCATCTCCAGAGAGAACAAGTTTTGGAGAGATTAACCAATCTTTACTTGGTTCATCAGCACCATAACCACTGATATATGCGAAGCTTGAACCACCATATGAAGAGAGTTTCCAATCAGCGTTGCTTGCAACTGAATAAATTTGCCACGGTTGCATTAAACCACACTCAAAGTTACTGCTAAAGACTACACCATCACCTGAAGTGTAACAGCTAGAAGATGCCTCTTTTACAACATCGTTTGGAGCTGCTACAGAGTAGTCTGGTTTGTCAAGCTCTTTATAACATCCAATGTTCTCATCCCAAGTCAGTGAAGCAGACTCACAACTCTCTTGTGTTGTTGGAAGAATAAGTTCACGTTTTAAGTTTTTATCGAATGTAAAAAGACCGTATGAAGACTCTTTAGCCTCTGTTGGGTGCTGTGTTACAAGACTTAAGTATGAATACCCATTAATGTCTCTATAGTACACAGTTGATGTCGCTTCTGCACCTTTTGGCAGTGTTGCTATTCTTTCTAAAGAGTTCGTCTCAACATTAAATGCCCACATCATGTTATTTATGTGAGATCCACTATCCTCAGCAATAATGAGTGTGTTTGTATTTGCCATGTACGTAAGGTTATCTGGATTAGAAATTTTTTCTACATCATCCCTGTTTCCTGCGTAGACAGTATCTGTGTAATCTTTATTCTCACCAAATACGATTGAGTAGAAATTATTTGCAGTGTATTGACTTCCCACTGTTGCATTTAAACCTAAATCCATTGCGTAAACTGCACCCGCGCTGTTTTGCGGTAATCTAATGTCATTGTGACCACCAAAATCGCTGTCACTTCCATCTTCCATACCACCAGAGATATTACTGATTGCCATATACATTCTGTTATGTACTGGGTCAAAGTCTATACCTTCAGCTTTGTTAAGCTCAGTTGTTACACCGTGCATTGCAGCATAACGTCTTGTTTCAAGCCTTGAAGCAACCTCGTCCATTCCATCTTTAATTTTTAAACACTCATGTCCATTTGATGTATTTACAGAAGTAAAACCATCTTCACAAGTAGATGCACAAACAGCCTCTCCAACTTCAAATATATCTGAAAATTTCGGTGCACTATCTACAACTGTTTTCATAGCGCTATCACTACTGTGACCTAGGTCAATCCACTCTAAATTAAATGCTCCACCTCTAAGGTTTTCAGTTTGTGTAAACTTCGCACCATAGAGTGTACCTGAACTTAAATCACCTGCGTTATCAGCTATAAACATGAAAAACCCAGTATTAGCACCATCATCACTCATATATACAGTTTTTTTATCAGGCATTACGTAAGCCATCTCATGAGAGATTCTACCCATTGAGTAGTGCTTAGAATATACTACATCCTCTCCCTCAATAGCTGTTTCTGTAATCCACCCATAAAAGTATGGTGATGCAGAATCAAAACTCTCACCCCAGAAATCTTTTAAAGCTGCAAAGTATTTATCTGAAGAGTTTCCTTTAAGCTCTAACGCTCTTGCATTACTCTCATACTCCTCTGAACCTAAGTGAGACTGCCATGGTGTGATACTACCAGCACAGTGTGTCCATCCACCATGTTCACCTTGTGGAATATAACGAAGTGTATTCTCTTTAGGAGTCATTTGACCATTTTGTGCTTGTTCAAGTTCCATCATATACATAGCACCAATAGAACACTCAAACTGGTTAATCATATAAAGCTTGTCATCTTTTTGAATGATTGAACTAAAGTCAAGTCCAGAACCCACACCATCATTTGTACCGTTACAAGTGTATGGAGAACCATCTTCAAAAGTGATAAGCTCACCATTTACATCTTTAACCGCACCAAATATCTCTCCATTATCAGAAAAACCTGTTTTAATAACTTCGTTATATACAACAGGCTGTGCGTATCCATTTACATTTAATGTATCTAAAGAGATTAGAGTAGCCATATCTTCTGTAGATGTAGGTACTTCCACAGATGTAAAGCTTAAATTTAACGGAGCCTCAATTGGTTGGCTCTGCTCAAACTCATTTACTCTTACTTGTGCAGCCTCTTTTTCAACAGCAGCTTGTTCAAGAGCTTCTTGTTTGCTCTGCTCTTCTGAAGATTTTGAAGTCTCAAGGTTAAGCTCTTTTACCATATACAGAGTATTTCCATCAACAACAGACTTATTAGCGTCTAAATACTTTTGTTCAAGTACATTTGAGCTTGCCCATGTTGCAAAGTCATCATCATTAAGAACACCTAGAGTATTTTCATCAAATACGATCAGACCTTCCATTTTGTCATGTGGGTAGTTGTTGTAGTCGATCATATCAACCACTAAAGATTTTGTAACAGGGAAAATTCCATTTGCTGAGAGTCTATCCCAACTTCCTTCCATCTCAAGTACAGCCTCTTCTAAAGTCAGACCATTAATTGTAAGACCAAGGTTTTCATCTTGAACGAGTATTGTACCTGTTGTTACCTCTTCTAAATTTGTTCCACTACTAAGAGTAATTTTGTAAACATTTTTTTGTCCATCTGCCGTATCTTTAGCAAATGTACCATCTCGTTCAATTACTAAGAAAGTATCATTGGAAAGTGCAACTATCTCAGAGTTAGAGTTTTCATTTTTCTCTTGCTTATAGAGGTATTGTCCTACTGCTCCGCTCTCAAGATTTACTGTAACAATACGTGTAATATTTGACTTCTGTACTGCTTTACTTGGATGTGCCATTGTTGATTGCATTATACCCACAAGTGTTTTTTGGTCTGGTGTTACTGTTAAACCTTCCATACCACGGTTTGCACGTCTGTTTTTAAACTCTGCAGGGAGTGTGAAATTGTTACGTAAGTCATCTCCAAAAGGATTTATACGCCCTATCTCTTTTCCAGATGCATCATAGTGAACCATATGTGGTCCATACTCATCACTTACCCAAAATGTTCCATCTAACATAACAGCAAGACCTTCAGCATCAAGCCCAAAGTCATCAGTCATAAATGAGCTATCTGGATTTCTAAGTGTGTTTCCATCTTTATCATATGGAATCTCACCTGTCCCACCTAGCTCTGCACTATTTGGTAAACCAGAGATGTTTGTACCGTTTGTATCTTTGAGAAGTATTTCACTCAGTTTTACAACACTTCCATTTTCTTGAATTTCAAAGTGACCGATTCTAGGAGTATAGTCTGGTGTTGGAAACATCTTTCCTTTCCCGTCTGCACCAGTATAAGTAGCGTTTGGTCCTCTATCTGTTAAAGCATAAAATCTATTAGCAGCTTTTGGATCTTTTGCAGCAGCAGAACCAAATCCACCGTTACGTATCTCCATAGTAGAATTATCATCTTTAGCACCGTTAATGATTGTATCATCTAAAACGCTAAATGGAAGTCTAGCACCAGAAACCGCTACATTTTCTGTATATGGTGTATCATTAACAGCCTCTTTTAAATCATCTTCCAAGTCACTGTTTGCACTTGTCATACCCTCGTTAAAAAGGTTTAGTACTTCTGAAAGAGTTGTCCCTTGAATGTTCTGTGCAACTGTATTTGCTAAGTGAAGTGTATTTGTGGCACTCTCTTTTGCAATACGAGTAACTACATCACTTTTAGTTGTACCTGTATATATTTTTTTAGCAGATTCAGAAATCGCAGTTTGTAGTTTTTCAACATCAATCTCAATTTCTCCTTGTGCACCATTGAAATTTTTACTTAATTCTAAAAATACTTCGTCCATAGCTTGAGCTGTTGGTATGTTTTCATCTGCCGCAGCGATAATAGTCGCAGCACCATGAGCCATGATTTGTAGTTGTGCTTGTTTTTGTAGTACTATCTTTGCATTTGCTGCATCTGTTCCCTCTAGTTCTTTTAGTGGGTTATACTC
>Ga0272440_1001252_pt1 | contig 21116 bp, 25 predicted proteins | sample SSMMMBAug17_FD_192440 | JGI IMG/M metagenome (GOLD analysis project Ga0272440, IMG submission 192440) | Marine sediment archaeal communities from Little Sippewissett salt marsh, Falmouth, MA, United States - SSM-MMB-Aug17 | ecosystem: Environmental > Aquatic > Marine > Wetlands > Sediment ...
ATCTCAGAAACACGCCGCCAGGTGCAGCCGAGTTCCCTCAAATACTTAACAATTTTTGCCTGTATTAAATCTAATTCCATTTCGGTTTTTTCCCGCCATCATAAGGTTTAGCCAATTTATTCTTAATCAATTTGAGTCCAAATGCCATGATAAATTTCTGTATTGGCTTTAACCCACCGACTATATTTCCCTGATTCCAATCGGACATGATAATGGGTGTCCGATTCATAAGTCACAACTGCATGTTTGCCAGTTCGTTTATTGATACCCTTTGCCGGTAAAATTGTTTTCATAAATCCCTCCTTTAGTTCGGCATCACATATGATTTGAAATCATCAACATACTTTTTCACAATCGCATGCGTAGCCGAACCCGCATGCAAAACCCCTGAAATGAGTACAATAACAAAAATGATTGAAATTATGCTTTACTTATTTTCACTGTCTGACTACAGTCAGGATGTGGCCCTCCGGTAAAAGCACAAATATTGCCGCCCGTAACTGCCCCAAACAGTGATCCAGTACCGCCATCAATATCTACTCCGGAACCAGAAGTTATTTTCGTTTTACCACCAACATCAACAGTCCACTCCCCACCATAGGTTTCATTGCAGTCCCCTGGCATAAGAGTGATTAAGTTTTTCTCCGAATCAATGTGTATTTTGCATCCAATATCTCTTTGAATGACCAGCCCCCCAATTTCAACCTCTGGCGATTTGTTCCCTTTCCAACGAATATCAGTTATATATGGATAATTCGGATCACCATCAAAAAAGCCAACAATACACTGCGTCCCTTTTTCCGGTGGGCACACAATCCCGCGATCTCTACCACCCCAATACACAGGTAATTCTACTTCAGGAATCATTGGTTCGTCTGGATCATCACTTTCATCATTTCTAAGTATCTGCACATCAGCATAATACTTTCCATTAGCGACATAGCTCTTGACAATCCTTGCTTTCTTTGGAAGCCGATAGTAATGCCGCAAATTGGGCATAACAATTTCAACGATTCGCTGCATCAATGATTTTAAGTCAACTTGTTTAGACATAACCAATCCTTGTCCGTGTCTTTTCAGTAATTTCATGTTCAACAGTCACCGCACGACAAACCTTATCTATACCGCGACTGTCATCAATCAATCGAAATTCCATCGAATCTTTGAACCATGGTATCAATAACGCTTCTACATAATTACCAAGATAACCTTTTGAGCCTGTTGGATTATGCACAACCATTTCAACACCGGTTTCCAACACAGGTATTTCATCTATGGATTCGACAAAATTGCCCCAATTAATTGCACCGTTGGAATCCATGAACAAATTCCACCCATTCATATTCATACCATAGGAACGTTTGCAAATATCTTTCAGTAAAAAAGCAATATGATAAACTGTATAATTTGAAGATACAAACTTATCCAACATACATCCAGGTTCGTCAACGCGACCAACCTTCATGCCTATTTCATTCAGACAGTATTGAATAATTGCTGATGGTGTCTCATTCAGCCAGGTTTGTTTGATTAACCTCTTACCTGGATATTCCTGGCCCACTATTGATATAACCACTTGATCTTTTTCAGGATACACCCGAAGCACATTCCCAATATATTCGGACAATTTTTTGCCGCGATACCCATAATATATAGATACATCATCACCGGTATTAATTTCAGTTTCAGCGCTTCGGTCTGCATTATTCACAGTTACCAACGCATTGGAATAAGAGCTCCTGCGATCATACCGAATAGACACATGCGCCCTGTTAATTTCCAGATCTCGTATAAATATCTTCAGTTGAATACCCGATATCATACGCCCTCCATTATGGTTTGGTCTGCTACTGGCGCAGATGTCGGCTTATCGATTTCAGCAACACCGGAAGTTCGTGCTTTTTCCACACGTACCACTGCTGGATTATGTTCTGTCAATCGAATCGTTGCCTGAATACTATCCTCATCATCAGACTCCGAGCTTTCAAGACCAGAAAAAACAACCTGATCAATCCCACGTGCTTCTATATGCGGATTGCCCACAGTAAATACTTTTGGGTTCACGCCGTTATCATATCCCCGATATATCGCATTCAGTTCTTCTAATTTATCATAACATGTACTGGAATCATCTGTCAGTAAATCCACAACTATCGTAATTGCAGAATCCCGCCACCCCATTGGCGTTTTTGCACTGCCTGACTTTTGATCTTGCGGAAAACTATCAAACTGGATTTCTCCACGTATTGTCAGACGTTTCAAGACACCTGGCACACCACGACTACCCAGTCGAATCAAGCCATCGTCATATGTTAACAATCCGTCCATCATTACGCTCCATCATGTGTTAATACTAATCGTTGTTCCAGTTGCATCATCATATTATCCAGATCACTCACTGAATCAATATGAATTGAATCCACATAAAAAGTATTGCTTACAGAAGGTTTTTGCTGTGTGTCTTTTTCTTTGAAAAACTCTGCAAACGTAATCATACGATCTTTTCCAGCACTGACTTGTTGCGATTCAGGAAAGTCTGAAGTAAACGGAATATTCAAAGGAGGTATATCCACCTTACCCAATGCCATACTCACTTCATCTTTCAGCTTTGGCGCACCTGCCTGTACACCCACAGACAATGTTGTCATCACGCGAGAACCACTTAATATTAAATCTGATAATGGCCCTTCCTTGGCATCTGAAAAGGGAAGCAAATTCCGCACATATGAAAACGCACTTTTTACAATGTTTACCGGCGCCATTAATACAGACTTAATCCCATCAACAAAACTCATAATCACTTTCCGACCAGATTCATAGAAATTCAAGTTTGCAAAAAAGTGATTCACTTTTGCAATCGCTTTAAAAAGTAATTCAAATGGGTATAGTAACCCGCGTATCATTATAGCGACAGCCTTAAAAGGAATCACTATCGCATACCCAACACTTTTACCGATTACCTTCAACCAATTAAATTCACTCCCAACGCCAAACAAAAGATTTTTAATATAAGCAAACAGAGCACCAATAGGCGCAAATGCTTCTTGAAACGCAGAAACCAACGGCCCAAAAACTGATTTGATTTCATTCCAGGCAACAGCCATTCCCTGGCCAATACCTTCCCACAAGGCATTCCAGGCAGTCCGAATACCCAGCAAGTTCCATGTGAACAACGTATGTATCAACGAAACAGCAGTAATCACCCATCCCACAGGCCCGGACAAAACAGCAACAAATCGCTTGGCAAAGAAAAAAACTGTCTTTAACATGCCTACAAAAAAACCACTGCTTTTTGATGCACCGGATGGCATTAATTTTCCAAATGCCTGTAAAAACCCAAATCGACCTTGTCGAATATTGTAAATAAAAACATCCATCGCATTCTTACCCGCTAAACGCATACGATACATCAATGACCTCGTACCGTGTCGCATTCCGTCAGACATGGTTGTAAGAATACGCTTTCCGCTTAATGTTAATTTTGAGAACGGACCAACCTTTGCATCTGAAAAAGGCAGCAATTCACGCATTTTTGTAAATATCTTCAGGATCGCTTCATAGGGCATTTTTGCAGCACTTAATATTCCGTTTGTCAATGTCACGACAATCTTTTTGCCAGACTCAAACAAGTTCAGGTTAGAAAAAAAGGCGTATATATCTTTCCAATATCGTATCAATAACGCCGCAGCAGCAACCAACCCCACAACAATAGCGCCAATGGGATTACTACTCATAGCCGTAGTCAATGCCGCAAACGATGCCGCCATTGTACCATTGGCAGCAGATACCATTGCTGACGAACTCGCCCATATATATTGCGCAATTGAAAGCGCTTTTGTCTTGATTGCAGCAAAATTAATACTATCTGCAAACACCAGCATACCAATCACAAGGCGTTTGACATGACTGTTAATGAACGATAACGTTAAGCCCCATGCAGATTGAACAGCATTCAACAGTCTTGTTTGTACAATGGCAGTACTGGTCTTCACATTAAATAACTGCAACCCTTTTGCCATCAAAAAGGAATAGGGATAAAGCAATGCCTGTGATGCCTGCAAGGCACCTGATGCGGCAGTAAAAGCAATTGTCTTAATGGTTGCCAGTGACGTATATGCCGCCAGCGCTTTCGTAGATACCAGCACAACACCAAGTATAACACTCCATTGTACTATCGGGTTTTCGATCCCTTTCACTGCTGTCGCAAATCCAAGAACGGCATCTACAAGTAAAGATATCGGTATCTGCACCGCACGAATTGCCAGCGCAAGCGCTTCCAAAGGCAACCCCAGCAAGACAACAATTACACGTCCCAGACCTTCAAGCGAGGATTGACCATCACCGGAAAACAAGGCAAACAGGCTTGAAAAGCTGTCGCTCAACCACGCAATCACCGGACCGAGCAAGGCGTTCAATATCCTTCCTAATCTTGATAGTTCTACTCCCATGCCATAAAAGAAGGTTTTTACGCCATTATAAAAACTTTCAAGACCATCAGGAATACCAATCGACATATTGCCCGCAAACAGACTGCCAAAATCAATGGCTTTGATTTTGGAAATCAGTCCATCCAATCGCTGCTGTATCTGCATGATATTGTTCGACCACGCCCAATACAATACAGAGCCCGCTGCAATAACCAGCTTCATCGGACCCATCAGCCAGGCAAGCATCCCGCCGAATTTAGACAATACGCCGGTCGTTCGTGATGCCGATATGCCTGTTTTCTGAAAACCACCAGACAACTTCCCTAGCATCCCGCCAATTGTCCCCATATGTGATACAAGCCAGTTCAGCATGGGCACTGATGCCAACATAGCATTGAAACGCATGAATAGTGTTTTAATTTTCTGCAATACGGACTGTATCTTTGCAACAATCACCGGAGATACGCTCTTGATTCCGTCAACCAGTGTCAATATAATCTTACGACCGGCAAGCGTTAACGTAGATAATGGCCCTTTGCGCGCGTCAGAAAAAGGTAACATCGCCCGCACATTCAATAATACGCCATAAATTGTATGAATCAGCACACGACCTGCCGACACAACGCCAGCGGACATTTTCATTAGTAGTTCTTTGCCTGAAATATAGGCAAAGGCAAGCATTGCCACGCCAACTTCTTTCAATCGAAAAAGCAATGTCATCAAATCAGTACTTGCCACCAACGCCGCAGCACCTATTGATGCCACCACTGGAAACGCCACCATTAAGCCGGCTGCCATCCCCGGCGCAAGCAATGCAAGCGCACTAAAACTTGCAGCAAGTGACCCTAACAACAACGCAAGCAAACCCACTGCACCCACACCAATCACAAGTACTTTTGTCAATGTCTTATGACTGCTTGCAAAGCGCGTAACATTCTGAATGCCGGTTGCAAACAACAGCAACAAAGGAATTAATACTGGAAGTAATTGTTTGCCCAATACAATTGTCAGGCCTTCTGTTGCAGATTTCAGCGTAGTCACAGTGCCTTGCATATTATCCATTTGTTGTGATGCCACTTTTGATGCTGTCACCGGTCCAGACTGAAGGGTATTTGCATAGGCTTCCACTTTGCCGATCCCCAGTTGAAGTAAAGCTGTCACGCTGCTGATTGCTTCCTCTCCAAAAACTTCCTTCAAGTGCGCAGCGCGTGTACTTGATCCCATTGCACCTGTCGCCTGTTCAATTTGTCCCAATATTTTGAACAAGGGAATCATGTTTCCGCTGGCGTCTTTTGTCGCAATACCCAAAGCATCTAATGTTTTAGCAGCGTTTCCAGTCGGCGCCTGTAAGCGCTGAATCATTATTTTCAATGCGGTACCGCTCACAGATGCATCAATTCCAATATCTCCCAGCTTGCCTGCCATTGCAGCCAGTTCATTAATTTGAACACCTGCGGCATTGGCAACTGGTGCAGCATTCGCCATTGTTGATGCCAAGCTTCTTAAAGTTGTATTGCTTGAAGTAAACGTTCGTGTCAGGACATCACCCACATAACCCATTTGACCGGCTTCCAGGTTGAATGCAGATAAAATATTAGTAGATATATTGGCAGTGTCAGCCAAATTTTCATTGGCTGCGGATGCCAGGTTTAACACGCCGGGCATGGATGCGACCACTTCATTCGCTTCCATGCCGGACATGGCAAGATATTTTTGGCCGGATGCCACCTGCGATGCAGAAAATGCAGTCGAACTTCCCAATGATAATGCAGATTCTTCCAAAGCGGCCATCTGTGTCGCTGTCGCCTGCGACACTGCCCCGACCTGAGACATGGAAAATTCAAACTGGCTTGCATTATACATAGGCCCGGCAAACAATGCCGAAAGCACAATGCCAAACATGGCCACCTGCTTGCCATAGGTACGAAACTTATCAAATTGAGGCGCAAGCGATGCCACCTTTCCCCGCAATGAATCAATATTGCCTCCTGCTGTTCGTGCAGGTGCAGATACTCGATCCACTACCGAGAAAAGTATGCCCAATTTAAATATGCTTTCCATTGTCCCCACCTGTAAAGGCTTTGGCAATCGCACAAGCCATGCTATCTTGTTTTCTTTGTTCTACCCATAGCGCCGATGCATATTGATCAAAGTAAGCATCAACATCATCCATCGGCGCTTCATTTAAATTCATTTTTATGAGCAAATCCATTTGGCGAAAACTATCTTCCGCCAAACGGTCTATAGCTTTTTTACGGCAAATTCTTCTGTCAAACCCAATGATTCCTGCAAGGCGTTACTTATTGCAATCATGCGCATGGGCTTATCTGCGTTCAATTGCTTCAGATCGTTATAACTGGGATAGATCACCAAATCTTGAAGCAGATTTTCTACCGCTGTAGATGTTTTGCCTTTCATACTAGAAGACAAAAACCGGTTGATCTGTGGTTTTTTAGGCATTCTGAAATAGATAACGCCATCATCTTCACCAGTCAATTGAAGTATTTTTGTACCTTTGTTTTGTTCCTGTAATACTTCTGATGGGATTTCGCTGATTTTAATTTCGGCTTGCTTATCATCTTCAAACATTGCTTACTCTCCTTCTTTTAGTAGGCAGCTTCGCCGCCCCACTCAATCGGGTTTAGAATCGTGAAATCAATCTTCACACTGCCGGCATTATCATCATCCTGTTTGGATGATGTATCCGCCTTGGTCACCAGGCAATTTTTCAAACTATCAGTAACAGTCGCCATACCATCGACAGCATAACTCACCACAATATTAAACGGCTTTTTATATACACTGCCACCCAGCGTTGTTTTTAACCGATCAAATTCCTCACGATCAAGCGTCCCACTGCCAGATGCTTTGTAGTTTTTTCTCCCATACCCCCGAGGGGTAGCGCCCTTACCATAGCGCGCTTCAATGGATCGCTCATCATTGTAAGAAATTTCTGTCATGCCAATGGTGACCTTACCGGCCACATTGATTTCAATGGATTCCCAGTCATATTTATTCAAATTAACCATTGTTTATTCCTCCAATCTGGCATCAAATGACGAACCAGCATAAGTATATCTTGCATAAAGCCGAATAGACTTAATTATGGGGATACCAACCAGATCCAACATAACAGTTACGCCATTGTTTACAATGTCCTGCCCTGCAGGGATATCAACAAGCGCCGCTGCTAATTCGGATGGTATTGATTTGATCATTTGTTCCAGTGCAACTTCAATATCTGCTTTTAAGGAATCTATCCCTGAGGCACCCCCTTCGGCAACAGGATCACCGGCTTCACTGTACACGCTTTTCAATGCCGCAATTCGTGCTATCCGAATCGCTTTAAACGTTGTTCGTAATACAACCAAATACTGATAATCACTTGTGGCATCTGCAAGTGTACGATCATCGCCCCAATAAACGCCACTCAAACCTGCATATCGCTTTGCAGTAATCAACCCCGCAGATTCAAGTTGTTGCTGATGTGCTTCCGAATAGTTATCCGGCAAACTGGCTTGAGATATTGCACCCAAAGCAACCTTCCCAATAGCAGTATTAACCGGTATTGAAAGTATTTTGCCCGCCAGCAACCCGCCATAATTACGCTTCTGACGTTCACCGCTTGTGCTGGTCACTTCACCAAATGCGGTATTTACCAATACAAACCGATGCGTATAGCTTTGTCGTTCCGAAATCATCGCACTCACCCATTCGTCAAGGTCTTCGCCAGCATTGGGAAGTCTACTTTCAGCCAAAAAGAACGTGGGTCGATGCTTGTTCCATAGTTCGTCTGATTTTGCACCCATTGCCGCCCAACTTACAGAACTGGATGGACCGCAAATATATACAAACTCAACATCATACAGATCAAGCGCATGATCAATTACATCCATTACACCGCTTACTGTCGGTTCCGGTGCATACAGTTCAAATTCGTATTTATCTCCAGCCTGCATTGGTGTTGTATCAGACACGTTAATTGTTACGCCTGTACTACCTGCCGGAATACTGCCAGATAACGGAATGGTTTTTTCAACGCCCCATGTATCACCGCCATCTAAAGACATCATATAAGTGGCTTCATTTGGCAAACCATTCGCCAGAATACGCAGCACGATATATGCACTTGCGCCAACATCCCCGGCAACTTCTATTTCTGGACCGCCTCCTTCATGATACACCATACCAATGGGAAGACGAGCAGAAAATTCATACTTGTCGCCACTAACAACGCCATCAGGCAGCGTCAATATCAATCCTGTTGCACCTATCGGGATTTGACCATTCGCAGCAAGCACCTCTGCTGAGCCCCAGTCTAACCCACCATCAACAATTGGAGTGCCACCCAGATATACAGATTTCCGATATGTAGCCGTCCCCCGATCTCCTGATGTGACAATCTCTATCACGCAATCCACATTTTTCGTAGGTGCACCAGTTAACGTTGCTTCCGGTCCAGATCCTGTATGCTGAATCGGCGTTGTGTAGCCACCTGGAATACCGGACACCGGTACAGCAATCACTGATGGACTTTGTCCGCCTGTGGCAAACAAATCTTTGAGTCGGTCTACCAGTGGCCCCACACCCAGAACTGTCAGGTCGGAATCTTTTCCAAGCAGGTAGGGTTTTCCAATTTGCCCGCTTGAACAGATCCCCGCCACAATGCAGGTAGCGGCTTTAGATGGTGACAACCCTGATACCCCATCGACAATAAATTCATTTACACCGGCCATAATTATCCTCCAATGGGTTTCTTGCTAAACCCTTCAAGCATTTCGTCAAAAGCCTTTTTGCTGATTTGCTTGCCTGGCTTAATTGAATACATTTCACGAATACCAGCGATCTGCCAGGGCTTTAAATACTTTTCATTTGCCCAGACTTCAAAAGGAGCAAGTTTTTCCTTTTCAGCCGGTTTGGGTTTTGGTGGTTCCGGTTTTGCCGGTTTTACTTCGGGTTTTTCATCCTGGACGATTTCGTTTTTCTCTTCTTTTTTGTCGGTTTTTGCCATTTTTTTTAATCCTCCTTCATCTGGACATTTACGTTTTGAATAATCGGATTGCTCTTTCTGACAAACAACCCGCCTTCAAAGTTTATCCGAATGATTGCCATTTCTGGACGTCTCAAGCGCCGGTCCCGTTTTTCCTGTGACCGGACAACATCATCCAGAATTACTTTTACAGAGACCCCATTACTGTCAGGAATCCGTTTTATTTCCGTGATATTCTGTTCAAATTCCCTCAGAATACCTTCCAATATGCCTTGATCCGGTGCCCAGAAAAAACACCGAAACGTTAATACTTTTTGATATCGCTGGATTGTATAGGTGCATTGCGTATTATTTGAATCCACTTTTCGGTATACCTTCCGTGACACCGGTTTTTTTTGATCCCTCGCAAGATCATACAGCACCGCATAATCATTATCTTTCAAAAAATCCCGTGCCATTTTCTCATAAAAGACATTGTCGTCTGAATACGGACCAAGTCGTTTAATCTGTTCATTCAACAAGGTTTGACATACATGCATTATTGCACCATCCGTATAACGGCATTCATAACCTTTTCAGGCAGTTCACCTTTTACTTCCTCATAAGTGGGCTTCCATAACTTTCGTGCCGGTATTTTAGAACCATCATCATTTGGCTGTTCATGAATCATTGCAATATCAATTACATCATCACCTTCATCGGTCTTAACGCCCCTGCGAACTCCGGTCATACCCCGAAAAGCATCAATCTGTTTTGTTGTAATATTAGAATACATCCGGTTCGTTGCCCTTAATATATCTGGATCAAGACCTTCTTTATCTTTTCGTTTTGCATATGCTTCGGTTAATGGCTCCCAGTCTAAATCCTGCTTGTCCACATGCGATAGCACACGTGTTTCTATGGTCTTAATACCTTTTCCTACATGCTTTGACATTTCTCCGGTAAACTGATTGGCTAGTTTATCGAGCGTGGTTTGTAGTTTACCCCAGTCGCCAGTAAGCATTTTCATTCCTCTTATTTTTTTAGTCTGCGTTTTTTTAAATATTTTTTCAGCGCTTGCTTTTTTCGGTTTTCCTGTCTTAACAAAACGAGTTCTACATTTTCCGCCGTCATTAAATTGTTCATCACTGCCAGTTTGCCAAGTTTTGGCATCCTGCCACCATATGAAAGCCTGAGATTTCGCAATACAATCATATCAATAAACGTATCAACCATGATGCAATTCAATATTCGTTGTGCATGATACTCCCACAATGACCATTGTATGCCAATTTCTGGCGACAACACTTCGTATTGACATTTCGTTAACCAACCAATTAGCAAAAACATAAACATCAACGTACTCATACATGAAAGTAAGGCCAGTCCAAACTGATACATTATTTCTTTTCTTACACCATTAGCAGTTGAATGCAGATCAATATACATTTTCCCACACAAATACGCGACATAAGAAGCGAGAATAGCGCCCATGAAACATACCTTGACCTCAAACCAGTTTAATACAATCCTGTAATGATAATCCTCAGGATGGAGATAAGAACTTCCCAGCAAAACAAAACTACTGCCAATCATAAACCCCATATACATCAGCTTAGCCTCATCAATAACCTCAAATATCTCACGCTTATTATTCCCCATCTGGATCATCCTCTACATATTGTAATTTCAACGAATCTCTTGCCTGTTTTAAGATCGTGCCGATTTTATCATCAATTTTCTTTTCTACAATACTTTCCAAATCATATTTCAGCTTAGTATATAAGGCCGTGTAACCCCCCATAATCTCATTATGCATTTTGACATACAGCCCAAGTACGAGCAAAGCACAGAATACGACGACTGTATAAGCAACAGCTTTCATGAAAAGTTTCGCTGAATGCCAATTATGCTTGATATTTGTTCCACTCATGATATCTCCTGTGCAAAATCCGATGTCCATCCGTCAAGCTCTTCTTCCAGTTTCTGCAAGTTCGCTTCAGTTATCTTTCCCATTTCCAAAGCGGTTTGCCCGAAATTTTTCAACCCTAACTTATGACTAATTCTTGCTGACAATATATTATCAAAATCAATGATTGACCCTAAGTTTCCGCCTATAAACAGGATTAATAATGCCAATTGCCATGTCGCCCATTGTTGGTCAGTTTCTATCGAAAGAGAATCATAACTTTTATTATACATCCACTCCATCAAAAGCTCGATAAAGTATATATCGCTAATTATAATAACCACAGCACTTAAACATTTCCATGCAACGACAATTTTTAATTCATCCAAATGCCAGACCCTTAAATATTTTATCACAACCAGCACAGCAATACACACCCCTCCAGCAGCGGCAAACAGCTCCATCATAAAGATATACTCTCGAAACTGTGGACTCCCTAAATAATTATAAAGAATTGCAATACAAAAAACTAATGGTGTGCACAACCAGAGCATTAATTGTAATCTGTTTTCATTGCCCATAACTAGCCCTATATTTGTTTTATCTGCCTATTTCTAATATCACAATCATACGATCTTCCCTGAAATATGCCGTCTTCTGAATTGTCAGCACACTATAGGTGTGCCCTTCAAGCACAATAACATCATCATACGTAAACGTAACGCCCATATCATCAAGCACTTTCTTACTAAAGCGCAATGTTTTCAATTCATCCACTTCATCACGACCAGCTTCCTCAACATTCATTTCACCATCAACATCAGACTCACTTTTAACCCGCCCATTCTGAACACCTGCCAATAATGGAATATCACCACTCGAACGTCGTAAAATAACAGGATACTTAATAAACGTATCGCAAATATCCTGCATTACAGATAGAAACTGATTTGTATCCTGCTCCGAAAGTAAATCCATTTACACGCTCTCAATCAGTACCATCGGCGCACCAACACCCACTGAAACCAAAAGCACTGTTTTCTTATAAGCAATACTATTCTCTAGCTTAGACTGAATCTGTTGCAACCATTCCAGTTTATTATCCAGGAATTCCGCCTCTCCAGCCCCTTCGCCCTTTGCTTTTTTGATTGACTTTTTATAATGGCTCATTGATGGCATTATCAACGCCAGTGCCACCATATCTGCAATAATCGATTTTTCAAGGATTTCTAAATCGTTTTCCATACGATTCGACCAATGCATTTCTGCCATTGCCTCTTCCACAAATACAGGGATTGAATCAGCAAATAATTCCACCTCATCAGGCATTCGTGCATTGATCATATCGTTTATTCCAGCCATTATTAATCCCTTTCTATGACTTTTGAAAAATTTTACATGCGTCTGGATATATCTTAGAAAAACCGCACACTTCAGAGATGACAGTCTTTTCAAACTGTCTGTCAATCACTTTATCTGTTTCAATCAATTCTGCACCGGTTTCTTTCACCAGCTCCAATGCGGCTGATTTATCCAGTTGATACAACTGATCATCACCCAACGTACTTTCACTCCAATTGAACTTTTTTAAATCATGACCAAATGGTGTGGCCAAGGCACCAGTCTTGGCTGTTTCAAACAAACGTGTGTCTTTGAATTCTGTCAGCGTTAATATATTTTTCAGCATGTCTTTCTTAGAAAACCACACAGTAGCTTCCCAATTTTCCATAGAAAGCATAAAATCAAGCAGGTTATCATAATTCAATGCGTCAACTGTTGGTGTAAGTGCGTTTCCATTTCCATCACCATTCAGAAGCGTATACACTGCATAGGCGACTTTTTTCTTTTGCAATCGCTTGCCAATCAACTGCATATGCACTGACAGCACTGGCAGTTTCATCCGACGAAGCACTTCATAAGTCGCTTCAATCTTCACACCGGTTTTTGCCAATCGAATGACTTCCTTTCCTGTCTTCATGGACACTGTCGGGAAATCACCCTTTTCCGTTACGCGTGACAAGTCCAGATCGCCTTTTTCATCAAATTCCGCTTTCACTGTTTCGTAAGTCGCACTGTCAATATTGACTGTGGTAGACACTATGTCATCCAACACAACATCCAGCTTGCCAAGACCCACCATACCAATTCGCACATTGCGATTGATATATTCAGGAAACAGAATACTGTCATCTGTCGTCTTATAGAATCTTTCTACCTTATCCCTTTTGGGATTAATCCCGCGTTCATACAAGGCAAATTCAAAGGCATCCAAACCCTCTTCCTGTGAAGGCCTTTCTTTTTCAAGCAATTCGGTCATGGTCACACCCAATTGCTGTGCATGCTGATACATTGATTTTTCTATTGCTACTGCCATTATACCCTCCTATAAATCCAACCAAAGTTTGTTATTCGAAGCATCAATCGATACCACATGATATTTCTTACCGGCACCAGCTTTCACGCCACCGGCGCCATCTGCCACCAAACCAACATAACCACAGCCCGGTGACGCTCCTGAGTAAGAAAATCCTGTGAACCCTTTTCGCTGCACAGTCCCAAAATTGTCAAACTCTATCTGCAACAGTTTACCATAAAAATCATCACCATCAGCACATTCATCAACAGTCTTTTCACCAGATACCTTTACAGGCACATCCAATGTCTGACTGGTAACGATACCGGAGCCCAACTTCATGGTCACTTGCCGGCAATCGATTCCTCGAAAATTTACATCAAACATTTTTCCCTCCATTTATTTTTCGTTTTTATTGCGCCTGACAAGGCAAATACGAAACGATTTCTTTATTGTCTATACCCAACTATAGGTATTATACTAAAATTCAAATTTCGGCTTATTTCAGCTTGAAATCACTTTTATCTCTTTTGGGTGCACCTGCATTCGGATCTTCAGCCTGTGAACTTTGACGGCTCAACTTTTCACCGCACTTTGGACAGGTCAATGGCATTTGTGATTCCAGTTTTTCTGAATATTCTTCCAAAATTGCTTTGGCAGTTTCCAAACTTGCCGGCTTGATAACATGCTCGGTATACACAGGACTGGCTTTATCTCCCTTCACAGCCTGATATGCTGCAAGTGCCTTCTCCCGCATATCTTCAAGATATTTCTTACCTGTTTCAGCATCTGACATCAGCGCGGCTTTTTCTGATGCCAGTTGTTCTTTTTCATCTTCCAGCACTTTCAATCTGCCAGTCACCAGACTTTCAAGCTCGCTTTCTTCTACCTGTGCGACCTTTACGCCAAGTGCTTCTTTTAATGCGTTACTTAATTTAATAGACATAATCTTTTCATCTCCTTTGTTTGTAAATTTTTTTGCATAAGGGTCTTCACCTTCCCAGACCACAGATACCTCGTAAACATTCTTAATTTCTGTCACAATCAATCTGACAAGCTGACCATCAATATCTTTCCCGATATAATCCCCATAGTAGTGGAGATCGGGATGGCTTTTTTCATAAGCAAACGTCAAGGTAGCAGAAAAGGAGTGAAGCGCGCCAATATCGAACCCGCGACATAGCTTTGAATCGGCCGTCCGATCCAATGTCACCAGTGCGTTAATACCTTCCGGCTTATTTTCTTCGTCCCATTCAGAATTTGATACAAATCCTTTCCAGTCTTCCACGCTGGCCCAATGATCTGCATATACTGTCCGCCTGTTAAACAAAGGCACGGCTTTTTTCAAAACGCCATCCCTCGTAAAGTCAAAATATCTGGACTGTGTTACTGCCTTAGAAAGCATCCTGCCCTTGATCAGTAAAAATTCTTCTGCATTAACACCGGCTGCCTCTTCATCCGTGACAGCAAGTTTAAAATCTCCAATTTCGGATACATTACCGGTCAATCCTCCCAGGTTCAGTCGTGCCCGAACAAGCCCTTCTTTCTTTTCTTCACCAATATATTCAAAGCCATTCAAAGCCAATCGGTCTGTTTTTTGGTTACTCATATCTCCGCTGCCTTTCGATGCCGACATTCAGGATGATAAGGAGGCGTTTCAAACCCCGCTGCCTGTAATTCAGCATCGCTTATGTTTTTTAATTGTTCTACTGTATATTTTTTTGTAAGGAATGGCGGCAAATCATTCACATCTTCAAATCCTTTTTTTACAAGTTTTGCCAGTCGAAGTGCAGCCACTTCCACCTCAAAAACACGGCCCAACATCTCCTTGCAATGATCACAGATCGGCCCGCGTGTCGGTCCCACAATGCGATATCTCACAAAACCAGATTCATACAAATTCAATGTTTGGCCAAAGTTTTGTATCCTACCCACTGTCGTATTCACCAACTGATTTATTTTTTGCCAGCTCACATTATCCACAATATCTGCAAACCGACTTTCAAATTCTTCTATAGTGTTCTCATCACGAAGGCTTAAACCCTTTTCAAGATATTCCTTTTCCAACCAGTTGACCAACTGCTTACCAGTTTTGGATTCATTGTCTGCAATATAATTCCCTGCACCAAAGTAGTAATGATCCATTGATGTCAGATATCTCACCGCATTACTGTCTGTCAGACCAATATCCAGTTTTAACGATGCCGCTTTAAACGTGTTCAGTCCGTCCTTGCGATAGTAATTATACATGTCATTCACATACCGAATCACAATATCATCAACGCTCAGATTAGCCTTCAGTGTTTTTGCAAACGCGGTAAACACAGCCTTTGAAAATGCTTTTTCATCCTTGACACGTTCAGGGATTGCACGAACCCCTGCGCGAACCGCTGCAATTTCTGCAATATGCATCTGTTGTCGAAGTTCATTCCGATATGTATTTTCAAAGCCTGACCCGCTAACAGATAACTGTTCAGGCTTATGAACATAAAGTCCTTTTTTGGCATCATAAGCAAATGCGACCGGTGATTTCTTTTCTCCGGTCGCTCCCATGTATCCAAGTTCTTGTGCTGCCTCATCATCTGAAATAAATCCAGCATCACGCTTCTTAACCACATTATCTATCCGAATCGTTTCAGTTTCTGCCTTTTCTTTTTCTTTGAATCCAGTATACTCGCTGAATGTCAGTCGAACAGAATCAACAGGTATCCCTACAAGCTGCAAATCAAGCTGGTACCCTTTTTCAATGAATCTTTTTACGATTCGCCTGAAATTCCTTAACCGTCCCATCAAACGATCATAGTCTACTCCGGCATAAGTTTCTGTGGTAGAATAACTGCGCCCCATCATCGAAGGTGGAATATCAAAGGCGCTCATAATCTGCTCTTCATTAATTTGAAAAATTATCTTTGCAGCGGATGCCGCTGTCTGGGATATAGAGTGATGACTGATCTCCTGATCATCAAAATGAACCGCAACCCCTTCTGAAAGGCTTTTTGCGTAGGATGCTGCATAGGTTTTCAAGTGTTTAATCAGTCGCTGTTGATAGGCATCCAGGTTTTCGCCTGGTAGTTGGTGCGGCTGTGTTAGCTTTACTGTCGTTATACCTAACATACCAATTTTTCGAACGATTGCAGCAAAGTTTCTAACCGCATCAATCTGAACATCCAAGTTCTTCATAGCTGCCAGCATCAACGGAATACCATAAGGATTATTATCCAGTGTCTTCAAAGGCGTATAAGAGAAGGTTAACGGATTTAAGGCCACAAAATTTTCTCGAAACCCTTTTCCTGTATCCTGATAAGGCATCCATGCCCCATCTTCCAGACGAAAACGGATTGATCTGACCGGTGGCGTAACTGCCCGAACAATGCCATCACTAACTTGATCCGCGACCACCCATTCACCAGACAAAGCGCCCATCAACGCCACCTGTGTCAACATATGATTAATCAAACCATCGGCGCCGCCATTATAAACATTTCTGGCAAGCGTATTGATTCGTTCCAAAGCAGCTTCTGTGCGGCCCCCATTAATTTCTATTTCATGACCGCTATTCCCCAGTGTCGTTATAATAGACAATGCCTGACTCACGTCCGGATTAAACATGGAAAGCATTTCCAGGATATCCAGATAAGCAGGATCAAAAGGATACGCTTTGACTTCATAAAATCCTTTAATCCGAGAATACGCGCCATTAATCCCCGGCTCTATCTCGCTCACATGACCAGGCGCAATAGAAATCACTGGCTGTTTCTTTTTGAATCGAAACCACTTCTTCATGAGAACACCCTTGCGCCCTGTGGCGGTACACTACTCGGTCGTACCGATAGTTTTTGAAGTTCCCGAACCACCATTTCAAGCGCGTCCGGACCATCATCATTCACTGTTTTGGATAAGATATAAATTAATTGCTCAATCAATAAGTCCTGATCAGAATGGCCCCTGATAAACTTCAATTTTCCATGCTCAATCAAATACGCCAGCGTACTGATAATGCGCGTTTCTTTATTCTGCAAATTTTGAACAGGCCGCCATGAAATATATCGTTGAACTTTCCGCGCATAATTTTCAATGGCTTCGTGAAGAAAATCATGAAGCATATTTTCTTCTATATACACCGGCCCGATAAAGGCATCGTGTTGAAGATAACAGGCTGCAAACATTTCTCCTGGCGACGCATGCCGTATCCATGCATGCAGCACATAGAACTCCATTTTCTTTGGATGAAACGCGACACTGATAGCGGCTTTATAATCGTTGTTTTCTCCATTTTTGGCACTCGGATCAACACCAGTACCCAAATAGCATTCATCAAGATTGACTTGATCTCTCGTATACATACAATGATCAAACCATTCCTCACGAATGGGAGATCCCTCTAAAATACAAAGATTCCGCATCTCACGATTAAAAGTCACAATGCCCATCTGATAAGCTTTATCTTTCAATCGTTTACTTGGCCACAGTTGCGGCCACAATGGACGTTGATCTTCTTTTCCAAAATCCAACCAACAATCGTACACCCGGGAAACGTAACGCGGCTTATCTTCTTCGTCTCGGTCATCAATTAACTGAGACAATGCAGACTTGGCATGAAAGAGATTTCCCAGCATCATCATACTGAAATCATCTCCCAACGATCCCAATACTGCACCGCGTATAATATTAATTCCTTCCTTTACGATTTCCGGGTTACGTACATTGTCGTCATTTTCAAAGTCGTCCACCCAACAGCGATCCGGTCGCCACTGCTTATATTTCAATGATCGATGTTTATCTTTCCTGCCCTGCCCCAAAATATAGATGTCATTGCGCGTGCAAAACTCATCCTGCTGCCAGACCGAATCACCGACCAGATCACCGAAATCATGTCGAAGCCTGCGATTATATTCTAGCTCCGTTCGGATCGGTATGGTCATCCGTTTGGCCAGCTTGTTTGAATCTGAAAGTATTTTGATAAAATGCCGCAACTCCAAACAGATATCTCGTATTGACAGGCCCAACGTGAAGAATGTCGTCTTTGCATGTTCACGTGGCGCTGCAAGCAATACAAACTGATTCCGCAATTCAGCCAGTCCCGCCCATTCCTGATGAAAGTCCGCAAACTCACAATAGAAGTAATGCGGCAAATACGTCTGAAGAAAATACAGGCTGTCTTCTCGGGAACGTTCAACCCGCCGACTCTGTTTTTCTTTCGTATCATCTTCAAATGGACTCACACTGTCTCGAACCCATGCCGAGACTTCTTCGACCCATTTGTCGAATTGCGTTTCTGTTATTTGCGGTCGTTTTCTCAAGCTATTTTCCTGTAATATAGTTGGATGCGGGAAGCGGACTTGAACCGCCATCGTCAGGGATATGAACCCTGCATGTTACCATTACAACATCCCGCGATATAAAATTACTTCTTATTCCGCAATACCTGTGTTTCAATTCGTGCCGAAACCACTTCTTTCAACCCACCATACACACCTTCAATAATTCCGCCAACTTTGCCATCAACCATTTCCAAAGCCATCGCTACCGCACGATCCTTGATATCTCTTTTGCCTGTATCATTCCACTGCCCCATATTTTTCATTTCTTTCTTCACAGTCTGTTCAAGATTGGCAACAACCATCTCAACCACATAGTCCAAAAATGAATTAGCAGCGAGTACCATCCCTGCATTGCCATATTTCTTTGCAGCAAAAAACAAGATAACTGCGACGATAGAGATACAAACTAAAGTCATTAAGCTCATTTGTTATTTTCCTTTTTTTTGAAAGCACCTGTCATGCCTTCCAAATGTTTTGATAATCCTTTCAATGTCTTGGGATCACGTCCTTTAAGGTAAGCGAAAATAAATTCAACCGCTTCCATAAAAAAACGTGTTCGATCAATCTCGCCATCTTTTGCCTGGATTCCTTGTCGCTCCCGATCTTCTCTTAATACTGTTATAGCTGCCATAATCAATCTGGCGTCATTTCCTTTTGATGCCTTTTCCAGGGCATTTTTCATCATCTCCCGGAAGTCCCGATTAATCTTTATTCGATCCTGATGATATTCTTTCCTCTTGATACTCCACGTCCTGCGCTCACCTTCACCAGACCACAGTCCGTCCACTTGCGACCACCGATGCAATGTCTGTATCGGGATATCCATCCGAGAAGAAATTTCCTTGAACGATAGAGATTCCTCTACATACAGTCTCTCCGCTTCACCGCGAATTTCCCAATCGTACTCAATACCCATCAGACACCCTTTTCACCAAGAAATGATTCAACTGTAATTCGATCTCGATACGCACAGTTCTTATTAGCAACAATTGCCTTCCTGCATGCATCCAACTCATCTCCAGTTACTTCCTGAAATTCATACTGCGCATAAACCGTCCATGGCAAACACCCACGACGACCACTATTAATATATAATATATGGCACCCGGCACCTTTACCCCTCGCTTTTTCCTTCTCAACAGCGACATATTCACCGACACCAAAATTATGACTCTTCATCTTATGAATCGAACCAGGATAAGTATTATTCACGTATTTGGCCCTTAACCCTTTCCACCATGCCTGTATTTCTTCCTTAAAAACCAGGCTCAAACAAACACTTATAAATGGAAGTTTTGACCAGGCATAAGTCATTAAGTCAGTCATCCACCCGACCAGTATTTCTATTATCTCCATAATATCTTACTCCAATATTCTTTCTTTTTCTGTTGGCCATCGTATAGCCACCAAATCACTCACTTTGTAATAACTAATCTTTATTTGATCAGATTGGTTACAGCCAATACATGCGTAGTATTCCACTCCATTTCGTTTAACCACTTCACCGGAAACCATAACAGTCACGTGGTAACCAGACCCTTGACGAAACACGCAAACCGCACCTGCCTTAATTCCTACAGGCGCACCCCATGTTTTAAAACTCTCAGCAATGGCACTTCCTGTGCCTTTGATTCGCACCTCGGCCAATATTTTATTAAAACCACTCGTACACCAACTGGTCTTGTTATCATCCCATAATGATGGATCTAACTTACAGAGCCTGTATGATCCGACAATCCACTGATTATTTTCCGGCCCTTCAGTTTCGGCTAAGCCCTCATATATTTTCAATTGATCCAGCCATACCGGATTATCTTCATAGATATAATCAGGCTGAATATGCCAATACCCTGTTATAAGCAAAAGCGTCACAGCGATTGAAACCATCAAGACGCTAAATTGTTTCCGTGTCATTTTCCTCTCCTTCAGTAATTGATTGACAGTTCAGTAATTTTGCCTTCGGATATGGCATTGACAAGAATTGTTGCAATATCTTTCCCCATGCCATACCGACAAAATGAATCCACAATACGTGATTTCACCTTTTGCCGGTTTGAAATATCTTCCCTTCGTTTTCTTTCTGCTTCTGCCCGCAATTCGTTCTCAAGTACTTTCCTTTCCTGTTCAGCTTTCAGCC
>Ga0272440_1001253_pt1 | contig 21109 bp, 8 predicted proteins | sample SSMMMBAug17_FD_192440 | JGI IMG/M metagenome (GOLD analysis project Ga0272440, IMG submission 192440) | Marine sediment archaeal communities from Little Sippewissett salt marsh, Falmouth, MA, United States - SSM-MMB-Aug17 | ecosystem: Environmental > Aquatic > Marine > Wetlands > Sediment ...
TGAATTTATTTAATGCAATAATATGATATAACATATTGATAATATAGTTTTTATTGATATTTCAAAAAAATGATAAGAGTGTCAGAATATTTTTAAATTAACCTATTGATTATAATGACTGTTAAATAGAGTCAGGTCATATGAAAAACACTCTAGTTGTTTATATATTAAATTGTATTATACACTCCCAAATCTAAAGATTTGGGACTCCAGTCTTAATTCAATAACATTGGGGTTAGCGGGCGCTTACCAAAAACACGAAACATACCCTAACCTCAATGACCTCAAGGGGGGAACTAATACTCGGTAAAATGCTTTGTTGTGATAACAATTCATGGTAATTTATCAAAAGAAAAAATATGAAATATTTAATTTATTTATTTAATTAAATATATTTATGATTTAAACATTTAAACTAGTGTTTGGTTGTAGTAATTGATGAATAGTTTGTAAATTTTTTTCAACTCTTTTGTAATCAAAACCCTCTTTATAAGTAATAACATCTTCATAAAAAAGTTCCTCAATTTTTTTATTTATTGTGTTTAAATCTTTATCAGAACTTTTCAAAACTAAAAGACAAATTTTAATATAATTTTTTTCTAAATGATCATTAATAATTTTGTAATCTCTTAATTTTTTGTATCTTAAATATGATTTATTTTTTGAATTTTCATTTGAAAATATTAAAGATGTTAAAGAATCAATCATTGATAGATCAATATTATAATCTAACAAACAATTGATTAAATTATGAATTTCATTTAAACTAAAGAAATATGTGGTACTAAATATTTGTTTTAAAATATTTTCTGTTAAATTATTTTTTTGTATTTTAAGTTGGATATATTTATAAATAAATTTTATTACAAATCTTTTTGGTTTATCCTTTATACAAATATCATTTATAGTTTCGAGCCATTGTTCTTTGTTTTCATTAATTAATAGTTTCATGCAATTTATTTCTTTATCAATATTTTTGTCATTAAATAATTTTTGTGCAATATCTACAATCATATTCAATGAAATTTTATCATTTTTTCTAATTAATTCTTTAATAATTATTTCTTTAAATTCAATAACAATTGATATTTTATAAGAAGATTGTATAATTTTTTCAGCGATATTTAATACTTTTAAATATATTTCAATGTTGTCTGAAATAATTTTAGGATTATCATTTTCAATGCTTTTATAAAAATGATCTATACAAAAAGTGTTAATTAATTGAAAGCATTTATCCTTGTTACTCCAAAAATAAAGAATATCAATGATTAAAGAATAAAATATATTATTATTGTTAATTTTATCAATCGGTTTTTCATTGTTAAGTATAACAATTAGTTTTTCAAGGTTATTATCAGTGTCTTTTTCCCATAATCTGATTAATATTTTAATATAATTAACTATATTATTTTTTTCTAAACTTTGAACAAAAACAATAATATCTTTTTTATTTTCTTGATCCAAGTATTTTATTAATTTATTCAAAATTTTTTCAATATTTTCGACAGGTTCTTTTGAATAAAATAACTGTTTTATTTCATCAACATAAAATTGTATTTTTTTATTTTTTGTAACATTATAATCTTCTTCAATAAAAAAAGAAGATGCAATTTCAATATATTTATTTGTTTTAGTGTCAATTTCAATTTCTTTACAAATATCAAGGAATTCATTAAATTCTTTAAATCGATGTATAAGATTTTTATTTGTTTCATAAAGATTTTTAAAACAATTAAAGTACAAATCACTTCTTTTTCTAATTTCCATATTAACATGATAAGGAAAACCTAATTTATCAGATATTATTTTTATTAAATTTAAATCATCTTTTCTGTTAATATTAATATTTAACAAAGACAATTCATTTCTTATTGATATGAAATTATTCAATAATTCTGGTCCATTTTCCAATTCATAATAAGATAATGAACGATTAAATTGATCTTCCATAAAATCAATTATCGATTTATTTAATGTATCAGGTTCATCCCAAAAAATACTAAGCCCAACTTTTCTATATAATGTATTTTCATGTAAATTTTTTATTTCTGGTAACTGAAGATTACTTAAACATTGAAATATTTTTAATTTATCAGAGTTGTTGAAAATTTTTGTTATAATTTCAAAACAATTCTTTGATAACTCAGTAGAATATTGTTTGATATCTATTTCAGAAATATTGCGAAACATTTCTTTATTAATTTTATCACAAATTTTTTTATCAGGTTCAATATTTCTATCATTCAATATTTTAAATAAAGCAATTAATTCTTTAGTCCAATCTATTGCGTATTTACAAGAAGTTTCATCTGAAAGGTCTATGAGGCTTTTTGATAATTCATCATTTATGTAAATAAAAATATATGAATTTAAATCTTTGTTTGCATTAATTTTTTCATATGTAAGGATTTCAATGCACTTGTTAAGAGCTTTAATTGAAGCTACATTTTTTTCAATAAATAGTTTTATCATATTTTTAAGATTTTCAACATGTTTCTTATTTATATTATTATCATTTTTTAATTGATTATAATTTTGAATAATTTGTTCAATATCATCTTTTTCATTTTCTATAAATTGATCAAAATCTAATGTATATTTTTTAAAAAAATCATTTAAAACTTTTATAATATCATTGTGGATTTTTTTTTGATAGTTTTTAATATTTCTATTAAATTTATCTATTGGACTATTTAATCGATATAAAATTTGTATTTGATAAATTTCTTGTTCACCTTTAATATTAAAATCTTTAATATCTAAATATTCTAAAGTTTTATCTTCAGTTTTATAAGAATTTTCCTCTTTCCTTCCTATAGTTACGTTAACAAATCCATCAATCTGTTTTTTATTTATATAATTATCAATTTCTTCAATAAAATTTTTAAGTTTATCATGTAAAAAATCTTGAATTCGCATTTGAATACGAGTAATAAAATCTTCTTTTGATGATTTACATTTTTTACATTTTTTATATTCTTCATCGAGTATTTTTTTAAATGTTTCAAGATATTTATTTTGTTTTTTTATCATAATTATTAAATTACCTTTCAATATACAAATTGATAAGTAGTTATTTGATTTAATAAATCGTTAATGTTTTCACCAGCAACAATATTACATGAAAATGCGCCTGTTTTTCTAAGATTATTTTCGAAGTTACAATACCAATCATTTGCATTTTTAACAAAAAGTTTTCTATGACCCGGATATATGGCAAATTTTATTGCCTTTTCAGGATATTCTTCAACATCAATATAAGGCTTATCTGCAAATAATTCTTCTGGATGGCTGTCATGATCATGCATTATTTCTCTAAAATCATTAATTCTTATAATTAGAAATCTGTATCTATAGCTCAATTCTGCAATATATTGTATTATATCGTTTATATTCATACGAGGTTCTTTAGATCCAATATGAATAATACCATCTAAAAAATCAGAAATACACATTATTATTCTTTTTTTATAATAATTACATTGCTCTTTAAGGACACTTGGTAATCTTACTGGTTCATTTAAATTATTTACAGCTAATTTGAAAAAATGGTTATCTATTTGTCTGATAATTGTTTTTTCAAGTTCAAGTTCATTTTGTGTAGAAAACTCAACTGGTGATCCTTGACCTCCAAACATAATAATCTTACTTATAAAATTGTTTTGTTTAGCGGCAATAAGAAATGAGGTAGTTAGTAGTTTTAGTGTATAAATTTTTGAATTTTTTAAATATGGCAATATAATATTATTGTAATTAGTTCCTATTTTTCCTTTAACAAGATTTGATTCGTATATTTTCCACCATTTAAGCATCATAGACCGACTTACATCTATTAAAAGTACCAATTCATATTCACTTTCTTTATAAAATCTTTTTGCCAGTATTTCATTTTGAGAAATAGATAATGCTAAATTTTTTGCTTGATATGAATTTATGCGAGACCATAAAATTCTTTCAGGAGAATCACCTGGCTGATAAACCTCAGGTTCAGCAGATTCGTATGATTGAGGTAATCGAAAAATTGATCTAAATGCCCCTGAAAGAAAACAGTTAGCTAACTTATAAGCTTTAAAAATAATATCTTCATTTATGTCGCTAAGAATTTCTTTATAAATTCTGTCTGGAATTTTTTTTGTTAGATAGTTCATAATAATATAGTATTAATTAAGAATAAATTCTAAAAGTTTATCAATAATATCTTCTGTAGATATTCCTTCCATTCTTGCATTAATTTCCATCCTTATTCGATGTTTTAATACATTATATGTAATTTGTTTTATTGAATTTTTACTACTTTCTTTTCCACCATTAATCAGCATATCACCCATAACCGCCTTTAACAGCTTCAAAAAACCTCTTGGACTGGCTCCTGTTTTTACACAACTGGATTTCGATTTATCCATTACTTTTTTATTAATCTTATTCAAATAGCTCATTCTTTGATTTAATGATATTTTAAAGTTTTCTGTATTAGATTTTGATTCCCATAATTGATTTGGTTCTTGAAGTTGATATTTAAAACTTGATAAAAAAATTATATCAAAAACATTTTGCAGCAAACTATTTTCACGATTTTTATCATATTTTTCTTTTAAACTTAAAAACAGATTATTTTTTCTATCTGTAATAGAACCGAAAATATGGTCTCGGCATAATAAATAAAAATATAATGGAGTTAAAACAGTTTCAATATCACCTGGATTCTTTATAAAATAATCATAATATTCTTTAAATTTCCTTTTTCCATAAACTTTTTTAGGCGATTCTGGTTTTTCATCTGCCTCATAAGCAGATTCCATAATTTCTAAATAATTATCTTGCAATGGATAGTGGACATTTATTTTAAAACAAAATCTGTCAAGTTGAGCTTCAGAAAGTGGATATGTTCCCTCTTGCTCAATTGGATTCATAGTTGCAAAAACATTGAATTGAGTTAGATTCTTTTTTTGAGGATCAATTTTAGGCATGTTAAATAATCCCTTATCTTTCTTCCATGCACGTATGGCTGCTTCATGAATTGCACTTCTTACCATCATTTTTTGTTTACCAAAAGGTGTAATCTGACTTTCTCCCATAGCCTCTAAAAGAGCAGCCTGAACTTTTGAAGGTGCTCTATTGATTTCATCAGCAAGCACAAGGCTGGAAAAAAGGGGGCCATCAATCCATTGAACTGCATTAGGATCACCTTTTTGAAGAAGAATGGGGTCAAGATAATCTCTTCCTATTAGATCAGAAGGCAGCATATCTGGTATAAATTGAATTCTTTGAAAAGGTAACCCAACTATTTCTGCTGCAGATTCAACCATTATTGTTTTTCCAACTCCTGGCAAACCTTCGAGTAAAACATGCTCATTAGTTATCATTGACAAATTTATTGCCCGAATCATTTCATCCTGCCCCTTGATTCGATATCCTAAATATTTTTCTATTTCTTTTAAACATTCCCCGCATTCTTCTATAGACAATTCTTTATTAGTTTTACCTTTAAGAATATCTTTATAAAGTGGGGACTCATATACTGAATTAATATCATTAATGATTTCATTATCCATAATTAATATCCTGTTTTTTATAAATATTTTTAATTAATTATAATATTTTATTTTCGAGCGTATTTAATAGATTGAGTACTATACTGTTTAATTAAGAATTGGAGTCACAAATTTTTAAATTTGGGAGTGAAATAACGCATAGGTCTAAAAGTTTTGTGTTTTTTTAACTACTTAATATTTCGCACGATCTCATTCCCACGCTCCAGAGTGGGAACAGCATTGCCCTCATCCATTGGATACGCCCTTTTTTATCCAAATAAAAAACGCAATCAAAATCCAAAAAATGCCAATAATAAAGCTAATATCAACAAACCAAATATCTATGGGAATGTTCCAAGATAAATTAAATGAATCTGATCCATGAATTACTGTAAGTAAAGTTAGTGCAAGTATTAATTTTATCAAAAAAATATTAATAGGGATTTTCCACCAGACTAATGGAGCTGGTTCTGGATTTATTGTAATATTCCAGAATATAATTTTTTTTGGAAAGCCTATAATATCTAATAGCAACAATAATATATAAGGACAAAATATCCAAATAAACACAAAAAATATATAAATCGAATCAGATGCAATTTTGAAAGGAATAATATAAAAACCACTTAATGACAATGCAATTATACAACCAGTAACAATTAGAGATTTTAACCATGATAAAGACAAACTGTTAATTGGATTTATTATCCATGTTTTTCCAATATAGTGAAATTTAAAAATTAAAAATGGACCAAGAAAAAATGCAGTCCAGACCATGCCTGTTAAAATGTAAGCAAATTGAATATTACCAATATATGCTATATCATGTATATTATCTACTTGATAAACAAAATATACAAAAGATAACAATAATAAAATATAAGAAAATCCAGTTAGTAAGTATTCAGTCCATCTATACCATGAAGAATGAATCCAATAAAAAAGTGAAGTTTTATTGTACTGTAAATAGGAAATTATAAGTGCAATTGTAAGACTTATTATTGTTATTATAAACAGACTTAAAAAATTAATAGAAAAGCTATTAATTGCAAGTGTGTTTATTGAATATTTTAAAGAATTTGTTTCTTCAAAAAAGTTTTGTTTATAAAATTTATCAAATAAATTTATAATTTCTTTGCTTTTATTGCTAATTATATCTTTTTTTTCTTGTGAAATTAAAAAATATTCATTTCTTTTTATATCAAGGTTTTGAGCCTTATCCCATTTATTTCTATTCTTAATATTTAAATCATTATGATGAAATATTGGAATAGATATCTCATTTTCTGATTGTTTGTTTTTTGGGGACTTATTAATATTTATTATATAATTAGAAACCCTATGTAAAAGGTCAATTTTACCCTCTTCAAAATCATATATATTATTTTCACCTGTTTTTGGAATTGTTGGGATAAATATTGAAAAAACTTTTGGCATTTTATAATTTTTATATTTATTAATTCTTTTATTATAAGATTCTACATCTTTTAAGCATGAAGCTGAAGCACTTGTAAAAAAGAGAATAATTTTTTTTGTATGTGCTGGAAATTTTGGATTGTTCAATTTAATCCATTCTAATTCTTCAGCGGGTATTATAAGTCGAGGTTCGCGTACCTTTTTTTTATTGATAGTTTTATTAGTAGTATAGTCTTGCCATAAAACTGGTAATCTCCTATTTTTTCCAAAATCCATTCCAGAAACTTTATGAATATATGCTCCATAATCAACATTCAAAGTGAATATTTTATCACCTCTAACTAAATCAACCAGCCTATAATATATCCAACTACAAAAGTTGGTTTTAATTTTTCTTTGTGAACCTATCGTATCATAATACGTAACAGTATCATTTATTATCTGATTAATTATGTATTTTATGTCATAAGAATTTTTTTCATTTTCATTAGTTCTTAAAAATATTATTTCGCTATTATCATCAATTATAAAAATTAGAACATATTCTTCATAATTAACAATTTTTCTATTAAAACCATTAATATAATTGAAAAAAAATGGTATAAGAAATCCTGCAAAACAAATAATTAAACTTAAATATTGTTTAGGTTTAAAAATTTGTCCTTTATAGATTAGATATCTAATACAAGAAGAAAAAAAAATAATAATTAGAATTAATAAAGATACAATAAAAAAATAAAATAGATAAGGGGTTGGTTTTTTATTTACAAAAAATTTTATCTGATTTGTAGAAAAATTGTTCTCAAATTTTATTATTTCCTTACCTTTATTTTCTACAATTCGAAAAGTAGTTTTTGCAATTTTTTCCTTTTTATCGATAATTAATGTTTCAATAATCAGCCTGATCATTAATGATTCTGAAGGAGGATTTGTTATATATTCCCTTTCATATTCATCTTTATCTTTAATTGTGTACCATTTTCCAATTGGCGAAATTGTTGATTCATTAGACAAACATTTTTTTCCATTAAGTAAAATTGTTCCTGAAAAACCTGAGTTGGCAGCAATATCTCCATCCCAAAAAAAAATATTAATAAAATAATTATTATTTTTTGACATTTTAAAAAGTTCTTTTGACAGCTCAATATTACATGGACTTGAAACAAAATAATTAGTTTTGTTAATTTCAGGTAACAAAACAATTTTTTTCTGCTGTTTTTGTACAGCTATTCTAAATATATCTTGAACAGCATTTTTATAAAATTGTTGTACATTGTCATGCCACTGTTTGGAATGAGATAAACTTGAATAAAATAATGATAACAAAAAAATTATTATAACTGATTTATACTTCAATCTTTAAGTCCTTTATAATAATCATAAAAACCTTTAAATCCGATTTTTACATCCTGAATCTGTTTATCAAATGTTATTGCTGTTGGATTAAGCTTTGCCTGTAATAAAAAAACTGGTCCAAAAAGTTCTTCTTTTTTTATTACACAATTGTTATTTTTTTCTAATAAATCATTCTTCAATTTAGTTAACTTGCCCATTATTGAATTATTATCAAAGCTTTGTATGCCAGGATGATCATTTTCAAAACCATTTTGAAAAGTAAACTGATTGTTAATTTTTTTTAATTGAAAAGGGCTAATATTAGGAAAAGATTGACATACAAATGAGTAAACAGTCCAATAAATATCAAATTTTGTTTTTTTTCTATATTTTGATGATATTATTTTCATTTCTTCAAGTAATTCATAAAAAAAATCTAATTTTTTTTTATAAAAAATTTCAAAATCACTTAAATTTTTTGAATAACTATTATAACTGGTTAAATCAAAAATATTTTTTACAAGAGGTAAAGAATGCTTTTTAAAAAAATTAATTAAATTATCTGCTACAACATATTGATAAGTATAATAATCAAAACAGCTCCTTTTTATTGTTAAGGTTTTCTTAAAGTTATCCCATGGACAAGGATTTATAAAAAAACCTGTTTCATTTTTTAAAAAATTATTATTTCTATCAAATTTTTTTTTCCATTTAATCAAATCTTTATTATTTTTAATTATTTTATTATATTGATAATTATAATAATCAATACATTCTAATTTTCTAAGAAAAGATAAAAAAGCCATTTTTTTTAAAAAATTATCATTAGTTTGCCAGTAATAGTTGTTAATACCTAAAGCATCAGGGATTTCCTTTTCATGTCTATTTTTGATTATTATATTATCATTAAATGGTTGCCAATGAATTGAAATAACAGGGAAAGAATAATTATGAATTTTTTTTATAAGTTCTGGTTTTAAATCAAAGCGATGAAAAAATAATCTTCTATTTTTTGTATCTTTATTTCTTTTTTTTGCCCAATTGTCCATTAAAATTCGATGTTCTTGTGAAAAACGCATAATTTCCAAAATATTTCTAATACCATCATTTAAGCAAGCCAGTTCATCTTTTGAAATTCGCTCATTAATTGATTTTATATTTTTTGAATTTTCTTCAACTTTATGAATTCGATCAATTGATTTTTTTATAGAATCAGATAAATACAAATCCATAGCTTGTTTTATTTGAGATGCAAAAGATCCATATTTTCCTTCAACTCCAAATGCAATTGTTGTATTAATAATTAAAATATAAAAAATTAAAATATAAATTTTTAATAGCATTATTACACCAACCTGTATCCATAATTATTAAAATAATAAAGAATAAATAGTTGAAATTTTGTTCAATTAGTTATCATCAAATATATTTTTTATTTCTATATTATTTTTATATTTATTTTTTGCATAATAAATCCAGTTTAATAATTCATATATATTTTCTCTTTGATTATTCATAGGTAATGGCTTCATTTTATTATTACCATTATCATTTTTCCAAACTAAATCTCCAATGTATGGTTTTCCAACTGCAAGACCTTTGCCAATAAATATTTCAGTTAACAAATTAAAAAATGAAGATTTATATTTTTTATCAAATTCTATTTTTGGGTTTATAAAACTGACAAGGCCTTTTGTTTCAAACAAAATATTTTGTTTGATTTTTGAATTTTTATTTGAATAAAAAATCTTACCATCAATAACATCTAAATAATCCTTTTGGATTTTTTTTCTTTGTTTTAAATTATTTCCATCAGAGAAACCTTTATAAAAACGCAAAGTCATATTTTTTGAAATACTGGATTTAAAAATATCATCATCAAAAATTGAATTAATATAAAAATTATTATAAATCTTATATTCAATTTTATTCATATTTGATTTTTCTGAATTTATATTTTTTGAAGCATATTCAAAAGCAGCCTGCATTGAAAACATAGAAGAAAAATTATTTTCAATAACCTTTCCAAAATAGTTGTATCCATTTTTATTTAAAATATTTTCAATTTTTTTTGGTAAAGATATTGCTGATTTTGTAACTTGATGATCTTTACCAAATTCATTTATAAGTTTAGATATTAGCTCGGAGTAATCTTTTTTTGGAATTTTAATAATTTTTTTCAGCATAGAATCGAAATTTCTTAAAGAGTTATCATTTGATTTGTCATACTTCATGATATAACCTGCTTTTCCAAAAAAATATTCAAGATAATCTTCGTCAGCCATAGATTTACCTTCAGTGATAATTGTTTTATTTAAATCAAAACCAGCAATTGCTTCATTAATAAGATTTTCAAGTGAAATAGAGCCTTTATATTTATGCATTGCAAGAATATTAAAATTATAATTAATTAATATAATTTCTTTTCCTTGTTCTAAGGTTTTAAAAATTTCAACATTTTTAATTGAATTTTCTAATAAATGAACAGGTAGAAAATTATGAGCTAAAATAAATTTGACATTTCTTTTCTTAGAATTGGGTAGTTTCTTTAATATATTATAAATTTTTGTCTTTAATCTAATATGCAGCATTGAAAAAACAATTAATGAATGTTCATTCAACATATGTTCAATAGAAAAATTATCGCCCATATAGGGAAGAAAAAATTGTTGGATTAATAATATATTGCTTATAATATTTAAAATATCTGATTCAAATGCATTGTTTTTGCTCTTATCATATTCATCCAAAACTTCTTCAAATTTATTCATCATAAACCAAAATTTTTTTATATGATCCTCTTTAATACGAAGAGTCATACTTGAAGGTTCAATTTTTTTAAAAAGAGAAATAATAGCCCTGTTAACATCATCACCTTTTTTATAAATATTAAGCAAATCATAACTTTGAAAAAAAATTTCAATTAATTCTTGAATAATAATATTTAAATTTTTTATATTATTAGCCTTATTTAAGGTTTGATTGTTAATAATTTGAAGTTGTGCTTCTTCAAATCCCAGTAACATTTTCTGTGAGGGATTTAATTCATTTAAATAGCTGTTTTTAAATTTAATAAAATTATTTTTTATTTTTGAATTATTGGGAAGACTATAAACAATACGTGCCATCCATAATAGATTTTCGAATATTTTAACTGGTTTTGTTTTTGAATTGATATTTTTTTTTGCAAGATCAAAAGCATCATTTTTTATTTTTTGATACTTTTCTAAACAATAATACTGTTTTTTACAAATATTATTATTGTTACTATTTGGAAGAAAAAGAGCTATTTTAATTAATTCAATTTCATTATTATCTGTCAAAGGAGTAATATTTCTAAAAACATTATAAAAATTTTGCCTTAACTCACCATTAACTTTTTCTCTTTTTACTTGCTTTTTATCAACAATTACAGTTATACCTTGTTTTGAAAAAAGATTACCAGAATATAAAGAATCAACTGGTATATTCATAAATTTAAAATTATTTATCTCGTATAATTCTAGAAGCGATCTTAAAAATCCAAAAAAATCATTCCATGGTGAGTAATAATCTTTACTTGTCTTTTTTAACATATCTTTATTTTGAATATTATTTAGAAATATATTAATAACTTGATATTGATCATCTTTCCATTTTTGTTTATCATCATTAATTAATAATTTATACAAAACACCTAATGTAATATTCTTATTTAATCCCAACCTGTTTGTCTCTTTCCACAAATTTATTTCAAGACTCTTTATATATTTTTTCATTAAATTAATAACACTGGATTCTGCTTCAAGAAAATATTCACAGTCTCTGAATTGTTCTTTTTCTTTTTCAAACAAATTTGTTAATTCATTTTTAAAATTATTGTCTATTTCATTAATGAAATCAATATAAGGGTCTGCCTTTACTTCTTTAAAAAAATCTTTTATGTTACGTAAAGAAATATAAAGATCCTCGTAGCATTTTATTAAATATTCTTTTTTAACCTCTATTAAGGCATCTAAAAAATCATTATGAAGAGACTTAAAGATATTTACTGACCTATGTAAATCATTTTTTGAAAATTTTTTCTTATTTATTTTGTATATCTTTGTCTTCATGGTATGTAACATTTGATCTAAATAGACATCAGACTCCATAATTGAGCATATTTTAAAAATTAATTTTATCATTGAAATTACTTTTTTACTATAATCCTTTGATTGATTAATTTCATATTCAATAGCTTTAACTGTTTTATCTGATATTTCTAAAAGTATTTTTAAGTCTTTTTTTATCTTTATATTAAACTTTTTATTAATATCTTTTATTTTATTTAAAATTTTCTCTAGTTGTTTAAGCTCGTGAGTATCTTTCCCAATATCAAGTTTCAATCCTTTATCTATAGAGTGAGGTCTGGTTAAAAATGCATCGCACAATCTGAAAAGAGGTTCTTTAAGTACAACATTTATAAATAAGCGGCATTTTGTTTTAGAATCAAAATTTTTATATATTTTTTTTTGATGAGGAGATAATTCGAAACAAAAATCTTTATCAATATTTTCAATTTTTATATTTGTATAAATATCAACACTATATTCTAAAACATCTGGTTTATTGAAATCATCAGTTTTTACAAGAGTTTTCATATTATTATTAGAAAAAATATAATGAGCAATTTTATATCTATGATAATCAGTTAAAAAATTAATTTGTTTATTAAAAGAAATATTTTCTCTTACCTGTTTCAATAAAATTTGGCGTATTTTATTGTAAATAGGAGCTTGTTTGTATATTGGTGTGATTATATTATTAAACAAAAAATTTCTTTTTTCTTTATATATAGAATAATAGTATTGTATTAATGTATCGTATAATTCTATATTCCAATGTGTATGACGCTTTATTGAAAAAAATTTTTCGAGAATATCTATTGAATTATTTAAATTTTTTTTATCTTTGTTTAAAAGACGCATAGCAGATAGTTCAGGATAAGTATGTAATAATGTGAACAATTGTTGATCATTTATAAAATATTCTTTTATCCCATTATAAATATCATTTTTATTTATTGTATTTTCTTTAATAAAGAATGATAACAGTTCAAGTTCAGCATTACAATTGTTTTTTTTATTTTTTATTTGAATAACAATTTTTTTAATCCACGATATAATAGGATAATCAGAATCTTTATTTAAGGCATAACAAGTTTCTGTTTTTACTTCCAACCATTTTGAAACTGGAAAAGAATATAAAGTATTTCCTAATTTTCTGAGCAATGAAAGACGCTTAAGTTTAAGCTCTTCTTTTGTCCAATGATCTTTATTTAACAACTCAAAATATTTATTAATATTTTGAGTTGTTAAAGATTTGAGTGCATGATTTTTAACATGTTCTATAATTGGATATTCTTTGTGTATTTCAGAATATTTTGTATAAATATCTGCGCCAAAATAGCAAACATAAAAATATCTTTCACTCTCATTATTATAATCAATACTATTTAGTAATGCTATTAGCGATTTTTTAATTATGTTTTTATCACTTAAGCGATTATTTTTATAAATAGATTCTTTAACAAATGAAATCCATGTCGGCTCTATAAAAATGGAAAAGTCTAAATCACCGGGTTTTCTAGTATATTCATCAATTATTTTGCTAATATCTTTAGTATTTAACCTTAGATTCGATTCATTAATAATGTTAAAAAATAATTGTCTGACTTCTATATTTTCATTTTTAAAAATATTATCATTAGACTTAGTAAAGCCTGTTTTTATATAGTTAAAAATTATTTGATGAGCCAATTCTTTCTCTTTGTCTGGAATCTTTCTTAATAAAAATTTTAGACTATCAACAGCTAATTTGCAATTTACATTATTCGAATTATCAAATATATAATGCTCTTTCAAATTTAGAATGTCCTTTAAATTTTTAAGATAAGCACTATCAGAATAACCATAACTATAATAAAAAAATATAAGAAAAAAGAATAATATAAAAGTTTTAAAATTTATATTGATTATCATTTTCGCCCTTTATATAGAAAATCTCTTTTGTTTTAATACCAAAACTTTTTATAAATTTATCTTTTATTTTAAAAATCTCCTCTTGTTTAAAATTAGGTGTAATAATTCCTGCTCTTAAATCAACAATTTTATTAAAATCATCAAGCTTTACAATAAAATTTTGAAGCAATACATTATGTTTTGAATCTATAACATCTTCAGTTAATATCCCTTTATCTAACCATTTTAATAAAACCTCATCCCATCCATTATTTTTATAACTAATATTCCATACTGGTTCTAAGCCATCTTTTTGATTTTTGTTTCTAATATAAATTAAAATATCTCTAATTAATAGTAATCCAGTTCTTACTTTATACCTGTCATTTCGATAAAACTTATGTCCAGCATCGCCATTATTGTATAATGTTCTTATTAAAATTGTTAGAATATCAGAAGTAAATAAATCTCCAATATATTTCTGATTTGTTTCATAAAAAATATAAGAGATATAAACATATTCATTAATCAAGCCAGAAATCCATCCTGGATCACCAGTATCAATAAAAAATTGGCGTAAACCAATATAGAATTGATAATCTTTGATCAGAAAATCTTTGCTGATAAGTTTATTAATAATTTCATAGTATGGTTTATTCTCTTTAATTAAAATTTTATTTTCATCTTTATATTTATACAGACAATAATAATTTTTAAAAAATAAAATCAGTCGATTTTTACAATGTTCTGACATATTACTGGTATTTAATTCAGGCCAATTTATAGATTCAAATTTTTTTAAATTTCTATCAAAGACGTTATAATCATTATCTTCAAAATAAAGATTGCTTTTTTCGTCTAATTTATCATCATGAATACCACCTAAATAACTTCTAACATATTTATCAGTTTTAAAAATTTTCTGAGGTGTTGATATATTTTGATCCAGTTTTCCACCTTTATCATTACCGAATTCTCCATTTCCACTTCCATTTCCACTTCCATTTCCAAAATAACCTGACAAAAAGCTTAACAAACCTTCATTTCTATTTTTATTCTCTTTGAAACCACATTTTATACTTCTTTCAGAACAAATTTTAAGCGCATCAGCTTTAATAATATGATTGCCTTGATAATGAGGATCTATGTTTACAAGACAATTGTTTGCAAAAATATATTTTAATCTCTCAGCAATATCAGGATTTCTGTAAATGCCTTGATTATCTTTATTAATAATATCTAATTGTATTAATTTTTCCTTTCCTGAATCTGAATAAATTTTTTCAATTTTAGAGATAGTTGCATATTCAACTGCATTCTTTTTTTTATTTAGTACAATTAACTGATCATTATCAATTATCAAATTTCTAGCTTGTTTGATTAAAATTTTTGTTGATTTATTACTAACAACTGGTAATTTCTGAAAATATCCTATTTCAAGTATATTATTATCTACCCAAATCTTAATATATTTACTGGATAAAACTGTATTGATATATTTAATTGAATCACGATAAAAATAATTATCATCTTTATTATAGGTTAGCAAATTTGCACCTTTATTTAATTCATCAATACGAACAGCATCTAATCTAGATAAAGTGCTAAGATTATTTGAAAATGTTCTATGCTTTTTATCATATGGGGCTAATTGAATTAAAGTGTTTGCTTTAAATCCATCTGAAAAATATTGATTACAAATTACAGGAACCATTATACCATTGACTTTAATAATTCCAGGCGCGTTTACTGTTAATTGGAATATTTGATTTGATGGGCTGCTCTTAATAATTTCTTTTACTTCAGCAATTTTTTGGGGATAAAAGCTAGTTATTATTTTATCTCCTTTTACAATAGCTCCTGCGGGATATTTAATTGCTTGATTATTAATCAGTTTGAATAAATCCTGGTCATCTGCTATTTTTATTCTATTTTGCTGTCCATTTTCCAATTCAAATTTTAAGGTAATAACTGAACAATATTTATTTTTCCTTTTATTGATTAATTCAGAAATAATATCAATTTTGTTACCTTTATAACAATACACTTTATTATCATAACTCAAATTATTAATTTTTTTTAATCCATTCAAGGTTGAAACCATTTCATCACCATTAATTCCGCCTATAACAATATCATTAATTAATTTTTGTTTTTGTATAACATTAGCTGGAGTTTTAACCAAAAAAGAGCCTGCAAAATAAGCTTCTTTATATTCTGAAAGAATTTTAAAAATAATAACATTATCTTTATGATCTATTTTTTCAATCGATAAAACAGGTTTGCTTACAATTTTATTATCTGATTCAATTATTATATAATCAGAAGATTTAATTTTATAACTTTCTTTAAAATTCCATCTATTTTCATTTTCTGTTTTTGAAATTAATTGCTGCCCTGGTGCCACTGTTATTGAATAATTTTCTGTTAAAATTTTAAAAAAATATGGAACTTCAATTTTTTGTATTTCTATAATTTTTGCCCATTTAACTTGTGAATTTTCTATATCATCCCATTGATCTATTGATTTTATGCAATCACCAATTTGTGCTTGAAATAATTTAATATTTTTTTGCCCATTATTTCTAAGAACAGAAATATCAGTTAAATAATGAACCCCATAGATACTATTTCCGCCACTGCTTCCAAAGCTTTGAATGAATTGTAAATATACTGTCTCTTTCTGCCCATTAATTCTTTTAAAATGCCATTCAAAATCAATACTATTTTTTTCCATATTAACCTTAATATATGGAGAACCAATTATTGAAATAACTTCTTTTAATTCAGGATCAGATAAAAAAAGATCTTTTATATGATCATTATTAATTATTAATTTATTTTTTTTAACTTTTTCTTGAAGGGATTTTATATTTTTTGCAACAGATGTACTGTAATTATACAAATATCTAACCATCCATTTAACAATATTCGGATCAAATGAAATATTTTTGATTGGAATATCTAAATATCGATCATTTAATTCATTTTTGAATTCGTTAAAAATATAATCTCTAATGTCATTGATTTCATTAATTAAATTTGATTTATCTTTTAAAAGAATATCATCTTTTTTCTTAGTATTGTTTTGAATTAGTTCATTTAACCATCCAATTGGATATGGAGTTATATCTGAAAAATCATCTGTTTTTTTATCAAGAATTATTCTGCGATCATATAGGGCATTTAATAAAAGAAATTTTATTGTACGATTATTGATGTCTGATTTTACCTTTTTAATTGTTTTATTAATAGCTTTAATATTATCAGGTAATAATGATAAGAAATTTTTATATGAAAACTCCCATTTCTTCATACTTAACAAACTATCAGTTAAATCGATATCTACTTCTTTGCCATTCATTTTATTAAGTGCATTGTGTAATAGTTTTTTATAATTATTATAGCTGATTTTTTTATTAAATGCCTCATGAATTATAGCTGGTTCAAATAAATATAATAAATTAATTATTCCTGCTTCAAGATCAAATTTTGACATACTTGAATATATTGTATGATTGGTAACTTCTTGAGTAATTAAAGTGCCAACACCTATAGCTGCAATACAAGGATCACTATGAATAATATCAGAAGACATTTTTGAAAATGTTACCAATAATGTAACTAAAGAAATAAGATCGCTATTTAAAGTTGATGAACTAATAGAGCAAGAAGGTATAACATATTTAAGTGTCGATGATTCTTTTATAATATAAAAAGGAATTGGATAAGGAGAAAAATCTTCTAAACACCATTTATGAAAAGCTTCTGCTTGTATTGATTTTTGAGGAATTGATGAAAAATGATTTATTATCATTTCGTCATTAAAAATCAGTTTATCATTAATGGATTCACTTAAATATTTTGTCAGTTTTCTTTGAGCTATTCCTAAATTGCTTTTTAGTTTATAAGGCTTTTGTTCTGATAATAAACTTTGATATTTATTTATTAAAGTACTTGTATTGTTATTAGCATTGGTTAGTATATTGCAGAAAAATAATATAAATAAATTTATAATAATAAATGTACTTATTTTAATATTTAGATATTTTTTTCTTTCTTTTTTTTTGAATAAAATCATATTTATATGGCCTTTATTTAACATAATAATTTATTTATAATATAATTTTTTATAGGCAAATTATTTTTTATAAATTTTAAATAATTTATATTTTTTATAAGTGAATGTCAGTATTCTATTTTTTCAGTACTAAAATTTTATTTTTATTCTACTTTATTGCTTCAATTACCAAATTTGATCTTTTATAACAATATATTTTATCGGATAAGTCTATAAGTGTATGCATTTTTTTCTTAGCGCTGAAAGCGCAAAATAATATAGCCCAGGTCAAAGCCCTGGGTAACGATCTACAGTGATTTTAGCCCTGTAAGGGCGAAATATTATAAGCTTAGGGCAGCGACATGAGTAAAAATCTAAAATCTAAAATGTTCTAAGCTATGTAAGGACGAATAAAAACCTGAATCAATTATTATTATGCCCTTACAGGACTTAAATCGCTGAAGATCACTACCCAGGGCTTTGCCCTGGGCTATATTATTTCGCGCTTTCAGCGCTAAGAAAAAAAAGCATACACTTGTAGACCTATTCGTATTTTATAATTCAAATTTTGTTCTGCATATTTTGTACCTTACTTTGAAAATAATTAAATAATTCTTCAAGTATTTCGTGTGGACTTACACGGAAAGCATAGACTTACACTTAAGATTATTGGAAAACTAAAGTTGGACGATAATATATAACCAGAAACCAAAAGAAATTATAATTGATGATTTTTGGTTTGTCTTGGCGTTAAATTTGCATTAACTTTGCTTTAAAAAAAATGAAATGGAAATAATAGAAGACATTAGATAAAAGATAAAACTATTTTTACCTTCAAAAATAGAAGGTAAAAAATTTTTACATATTAAATATTACACTAAATGTTGTAAGATAGTTCCTAAAAAGACAGTTTTTTTAAGGGAAAAATTAAGGAGATATTGCATGTTTGATACAGTATTATTACCATTAATAATAAGCATAATAGGCGGATTAATTGTATATTGGATGACAAATAAAAAATTACAACAAAAAAGTTTATTAAAACAAATTTGCTTGATATTATTTATAATTTTTATAATTTTTATTTTGTTTTTTTTTATTATGATATATTTACCTCCATATGAAATTAAGGACCTTGCATGGTGTAAAAATATGGATGGTTCAGTAAAAATTACAGGTAGATTATTAAAACGGATTTCAAGGAGAATAGTAACAGATTATCAATTAAACCAGGTTAATATTATTTTTAACAAAGAAGTAATAACTCCTTTGGAAGGAATTGCTTATCAGTTAATTACCGATAAAGAAGGTCGATTTGAAGTATTATTCCCATATTTTTCAATTATTCCTAAAAAACTCTATACAATTGAAATTATCTATGAATATGACTCACCATCTTTTAGAGATAGAAAAAAAATAATAGATTTTAAGTTATCTGATCCAAAAGTATGTAAAAAAGAAAAAGAATTATTAAATTATGGACAGACTGGGAAAAATATAAAACACTTTGCATCAAAGTTAGCACAATATTTAACAATAGACGAACCAAATGATGGTAAAATCATAACTACAAAAGCTTATTCAAATATGCGCGGATCATATCAAATACATATCGTTCCTGAATATCAACTATGGATTCTGGCTGGAATAAAAGATAAATTATTTGTTATGTCATCAATTAATACTGATGACGATAGTGGGCTTTGGGTATCTAATAAAATTGAATTTCCTTATCCAGGAAAATGGAAACTTTTTATATATATTGCAAATAGCAAAGCATCATCATGGTTAAATAACAGAATAGGCAAATCATTTGTTTCAATCCATAAAGGAACTGCAATTGTAAAATTTATTAATGTACAATATAAAAAAATTGAAAATAAAAGAGAGTCTAACGACTTTAAAGATTTAGACATCCCTGAAATTGAAATGGAGATTGGCAGGAGAAATAATAATGGCGAAATTGAACAGAAAAATCAATTCAACATGGGTGAATTGTTTTGGCTGAAAATTAAGTGTTCCACCAAAAGAGAAAAAATTCAAGAAGTACAAATAAAATGGGATGAATATCAAAAAGGATGGGATACAATATGGAGCAGTAATAATGAAGAATTAAATAAAAAGGAAATTCAACTATCTCATTATTTTACAAGCCCAGGGTATCATACAATCACTTCACGTTGTTTAACAACATTTAGTGAAAGTAAGAGAATAATTGGAAAAAATATATTTCTTATAACAGTAAAAAAAAATGAATAAATAATTAAATATTAGGGGGTATTATGTCAAGAAGTACAATAATTAAATTAGTATTATTAATAGTTTGTATTATTTCATTTGGAAATAGTGCAATAGGAAAAATAAAAATTACTGGTTTTGTTAAGGATGATTCAATTGCAGGAGTTGTTCAAGAGATAAATTTTAATAAACTTAATAATTATAAAGTTATAGTTTATACAAAAACAGATAAACTGTATATTCATCCATTTAAAAGCGGTGGAAATAGAGCCAATTTTTCAACAATTGATTCAAGTGGAAATTGGTGGGTAAAATCAGTGAATCGATTTCCTGAACCAAAAAAAATATATGCATTTTTAGTAAATAAAACTTATAATGCTCCCGAATCAGTTCACTCTTTTAGGGAAATAGATTTTATTGATTATGATTCTATTAAATATGATGAGCGAAAAGAAAAACAATGCACTCAATTTATTGATCAAGGACAGGATAATGAGTTAAGATGTATGGGGATTTATTTAAGTGATGTAGGTGAAGAAAAAATT
>Ga0272440_1001254_pt1 | contig 21099 bp, 15 predicted proteins | sample SSMMMBAug17_FD_192440 | JGI IMG/M metagenome (GOLD analysis project Ga0272440, IMG submission 192440) | Marine sediment archaeal communities from Little Sippewissett salt marsh, Falmouth, MA, United States - SSM-MMB-Aug17 | ecosystem: Environmental > Aquatic > Marine > Wetlands > Sediment ...
GGGAACGTTTTCCGAGGTGGCTCTGCCACCTACGAACTGAACAGGCGGCAGAGCCGCCAAGAACACGTTCCCAGGCAGAGCCTGGGAACGAGCACCGGAGCGAGTTTGCCTTAGCCTGACGGCTATGAGCAAGCCCCTTATTGAACAAATATGTATTTCCAACGATTTGTTAAATTGCGCGTGATGCTGCTAAACCAGTCAGAATACAGCCTCCCAAAAAAGTCCCTTCAAGTGCGCGTTTACCATGAATACCACCGCCGCCAAAGCCTGCAGATTCACCAACAGCATACAAACCAGATAATGGTTTACCTTCAGCAGATAATACCCGACTTTGTAAATCAGTTTGAATGCCGCCCAGACTTTTTCGACTTAGAATATAGTAACGCATGGCGATTAAGGGGAAGGCTTTTTTGTCCATAATAGCTTGAAATTTGCAGGTCCGGGCACTGTCTCCCCTGTACTTTCTCAAATGTTTAAGTCTTTGAAGTTGATCATCGTTAGAAAAATCTTTGCTTTGAATTTTTTGATCATAATCGCTTATTTCTTTGTGGACCAGGTCTGCTTTTACAAAATGGTTTTTCTCAAGTGCATTCATTTTTTCAACCAGTTCATCAATTGAATTGGCAATGAGAACATCAGGACAGTCTTCAATCAGATGATCAACCAGATCCGCATTGCCCAAAAGGATATCCTTTAAAAAACCCAATAAATCTTTGTTGGCAATGGCCTTGTTATGTTCAGAACCGGAAATGGCAAGTTCTTTGACAGCAATTTTGTAATTCATGACCTGCCATGAATATTGATAGGGCTGGCGACAGATTTGCTGAATCAGATAACGTGTATCAAAACCAGCCATAAGATTTGGCGGTCCAATACGTTTGCCCTGATAATTCAACCACAAAGCTGATCTGGGCGGGACAACACTCAAGCCATGAAAAGGCATTCGTGGTGTTGGATGACTTACACCGGCAGCATAATTCCACATCAAATTCAGATGTGTCAGTTTTCCACCAATACTTTCAACGCCCTGATGCAAATCGCCTATGGCATATTTGTGAGATCCATTGAGAATCGTTTTTGGCGGGGCGTTCCATTCTGAGTGCCAGTTCTTTCGAACTTGATCCAGGCTGCCATTGATGCCTCCTGTTGCGACCACAACGCAATCGCCCTGTGCGAAAAAAGTCTCACCGGTTGATTCTATGCTGCCGGAACATCCGGATACGTGACCATTTTTGGTATCAAGTTCAGTTACCCGATGTTGCCAATATATTGTCAATTGGTTTCGATTGGGATGGTTCAACAGGCATTGAATCAAACTTTCGATCAATCCTTTGCCAGTGCCCCAAACCATATGAAATCTTGGTACCGAATTACCAGTAATATGATAACCACGCTCTACCCAGTGTACAACTGGAAAAAAATTGACATGGTGATTTCTGAGCCATTCATAAATATCTGGAATGGAACGTTCAAGATATTTTTCAACCCAACGTTTTGGCCAGAAATCATCGGGTGAAAAGCCTGCAAAAGAAAGCCAATCTTTATGTGCAAGAGATATGCTATCGCGTATTCCCATACGTCTTTGAACAGGCGTGTTAACCATGAAAATGCCACCAAAAGATTCTCGTGCAAGCCCGCCAAAATTTTCGGGCTCATCCCGATCAAGCATGATAATTCGATAGTTGCGATCCAACAGCTCCAGGGCCACTGTTAAGCCAGCCAGTCCACCGCCAATGATAATTATATCTCCTGTATACTTTTTTGATTTGCGCATTCGATTCTCCTTAAATATTTAAATTGTTTATATATTTTATCCCCAAACGCCAGGTATTGTCTCACCACAAAAAATGCATTGATTATTCTTGATATGAAAATTTCCAATATAATACCCTCGGCGCTCAACAATTTGTTTATGACAGTGATGACAATAGGTGTGATTGCCTTCATGATTAACCACATTTCCGACATAAACATAGCGAATACCCATTTGCATTGCAATCTTTCTAAATTCAGTTAGTGTGGCGATAGGTGTGGGCGGTAATCGTGTCAGTTTGTATTTGGGAAAAAAACGCGTGACATGAAGGGGATAATTTGGCCCTAAATGATCTATAATCCATTGACACATGGTTTTAAACAGTTCAGGTTTGTCCACATATTCTGGAACAACCAGATGGGTCATTTCAAAATGCACGTTTCGTTTATGCATTGTTTCAAATGTATTTAGTACAGGCTTTAATTGTCCGCCATTTAGTTTTCGATAAATGGCATCATCAAAAGATTTTAGATTGACATTTGCAGCATTAATATACTGACATAGTTCTTTCAATGGGTCACTATTGATATATCCATTTGAAATCCATAAATTATAAATGCCTTTCTTTTTGGCGATACGTGCTGTATCAATCATGTATTCATAATAGGTAGTGGCCTCTGAATATGTATATGCAATTGATTTGCAATGATTCTTGATACATGTTTCTACAACAGCGTCTGGAAAAAGTTCATAGTGACGAACATTATGGGGCTTGACTTGAGAGATTTCCCAATTTTGACAGTTAAGACATCTCAGATTACATCCAGTGGTGGCGATAGAAAATGCCTTGCTTTGCGGTAAAAAATGATACAAAGGTTTTTTTTCTATAGGATCCACATTGACTGAACAGGGATTGCCATAGGTCAGGGAATATAGTTTACCATCAATATTTACTTTCGATCGACAAACGCTTCGGTCTCCTGGAGATAAAACACAATGATTGGGGCAAACGCCACAAACAACTTTTTTATGTTTGAGCTTTTGATAAATGTGCGCCTCTGTTGACCATTTCCATAATTGATCTGGCGCATCATTCTTAAAAATGTGCCCCCGAATATCTTTTGGACCAGCATCTTTCAAACTTTTTAGACCCGGCCATGAAAATACTGGTGATGCACCAATAATAGTCGCTGCACCACTGATTAGAAAGGATCTGCGTGTTAACGCCTTTTTTTCTGTCGTCTTACTTTTTTCCATGAAATATCCTTTTTCGATCCATGTTTTCGCGAATCTTTTCCAGGCTTTTTTTCATCAAATTGTGGAAAAAAAGAACCATACGTTTCATGCGGTTTTATCTTTGTCTCTTTGTCATTAATATTCTTTTGCTCTTTCTTGCTTTTGTTTCTATCTTCAGTCAAGGGTGGCCCATAGAAACACGCTGGCAAAACGTAATCAGTCAGAAATAATGAATTACCATATTTAAAAAACTGCCCTCCATGCTCAATATGATGGGTTGTGTGGATGGACAATTGAACCGGCTTTTGATCAATTCGGTTGCCAATGCGTTGTGCCAGATGTTCCTGAGCAGTCATAATAACAAATTTTTTACCACCCAAAGGTGATATGCCTTTTTTTAAAACATGTGCATACGCGCGTTGCCGAACATATGTATAAAGCAATTTGGGTAATTGCAAAATAGGTTCAGGTTGTGGCAATTGAGAACGATCCATGCAGCGAATCTGATCATTTTCCATTTCAAGACCATGATTTTGAATTAGAAAAAAAATTTCGCGAATATTCCCCATTCGAATATGTTTCCACCCTTCCTCTTCAGATAAAACGTGCAATACATGTTTGATTTTACACCACCCATCACAATCCAAATACAATCCAAATTCATCTGGTGAGCGTCCAAGAAGATATTGCAAAAACCGGCTGAGTTGTGTGCATTGTTTTTCAGGTTTCATTTTTGGTTCCTTAAAAAATTTAGATGTCTCTATTCTTATTTCTGAAAAGATTATTCTAAAAAAACGAACAAAATTTTAAAATTTTTGACAAATTTTTTACAATATTTTACATTTTTCTTGGAAAATCTCAACCAAAATTCCTTCAACTCCCCATATTGAAAATTTTTCCGATGATTATCAAAAAACAATTTTATAAGAATAAATCTATCAGAAATGATCAGGGATGTCGCTGAAACCATTCAGTCAAAGTCGGGCAATCGGGGTTGCAGAAATTTCGTTTGTTTTATCGTGCAATCCTTGTTTTCATTCCAATGATTGCATCATCAATGTCAATCCGACCATTGCCATTCACATCAATGGCACTGTTTTCTAAATCAGTTACGAATCGAAGGACCTGTATCAAATTTACAATGGATTGGGAGGGGTGTGTGTGATAAAATTTAACATTAATTGTCACATTATCGTAAGACCAGTATCCATAGAGCATAATATAATATTCACCAGATTGCGGCGATTGAATGGTAATTGTTTCATCATTGGCATAATTGTTGGATGCATGATCGCTGATATCCAGGTCAGGAATTTCTGAAAAACGAACATATAGATCACAGTCACCATGCCCTCCCCATGTGTCTACCTGAAATGCTTCCTGATTTTCAGGAACAAGAATTTTAAAGAATTGATAACTTTCTTTACTTCCTGAAAGGGAATATTTGGGGACCCCATTTTTTAATGTTGTCATGACTATATTTTGGCAGCCTCCCTGAACAATTTGAATATATTGATCGGCAATTTTGATATGCCCTATTCTTTGAGTAAGCGAAGTATTTTCTAAAATATTAAAATGAACTGTTGCACTGCCATGAAATATATTTTCAATGTTGACAAATTTAATCCAAGAATTTTCACTGCTTATCGACCAGTAGCATGTATCATTCGTTACAACTTGAAATGATGCTGAAGATGCCACTGACTCAAATTTATAAAACTGATTGAACAGTGTATATTCACATTGATGTGTTTGATAACACACATAGAAATTGACATTTTGAAAACGTTCATAAGCATGCAACATGATATACCAAATACCAGCATTTGGTTCTAAAATATATATTCTTTCATCATTATGATATTCTGATGCCGCATAGTCATAAACATCTTCAGTAGGAAGTTTATCAAAACTAACATAAATATCACAATCTCCATTGCCACCATTGGTGTTTATTTGAAATAAATCATTACCCGGTGGGACTTCAATTTTGTAAAAGGATCTTTCCCCCAAAAAAAGAGATAGATTTTTAATGTGCGTCTGGTTCTCCAACAAAACAATTTCTGGCGCATCAGCGGCATCCTGAATGACTGTAAGTGTTGTATCATTCAACTTAATTATGCCAGTACGTTTGTTCGTTGTAGGATTATTTGCCACCGAATAATTGAGTATGAAACTTCCTGCGCCCAAAGTTTCAATGGGGATAATCCATGAAACAAGACTTTCAACAGACCAGGGGCAGGTTTCAAGTGAGACTGTTATGGAGAATTGCTTCATGCCGCCAGATGCTGGAACTGTTTGTTTTAATGGAATAATATCATACGTACAGGAAGAAGCCTGGTTAATTATTAAATGTTGATTCGCAATATCAAGTTTTCCAATTCGGGGCTCAAGGTTAATGTTTTCAGATACTTGAAACTGAATTTTTGAAGGTCCGATACCTGATTTTTTACTGACAATATGAATCCAATCAACCTCTGATGTTGCCTCCCACTTGCAGTTGTTTTCGGTTCTTAATAATACAGTACATAATTCACCTTCTGAAGCAAGATTGTGATAATAAGATGCAAGGGTATAATGACAGGTCTTTTCATTGTCAGGAATAAACATCAGTGCAAATGGACTTTTTATCCATGGCTGATCCACCGAATATTGTAATCCACTTGTAATTGTTCCCTGAACGCCAACAGTTGCGCTATTACCATTATTAATCAATTCATTGTTAAAATTTGTTTGTTTGTATTGAAAACCAATACGACCATTCTCATACAAAATGGCCTGGAAAGTAATGTTTGATGTGGTAACATACTCATAATGCGAGAGATCTTGCCATTGAATAATAAGGCATGTGTTATTAAAATTGTTTTTAACTTCCCAGAAAACTGTTGCACCATTATAGTCATCCCAAAGGGGTGCGATAAATGAATCATTAAATGCATTATCTGTAGGAATGAATGTATTATTGGACCATCCCCAATTCCAATCAATATTATCAAAAAAGATTACGCCATTATCGCTGATGTAAAAGGTTTTATATGTGTTGTCATGGTATTGAAATAAAAAATCTTGAAGATCAATTGCAATATAATTTTCATCATCAATCAGTTCTTTTTTTCCTGATACCTGAATATCTTCAAAATTATAATCTGTTTCTTCAGCAGAATAATGCGGAAGATAATCATCTGGTTCATATAATTCAAGGCATCTGCAAAAATGGTATAAGTCAATAATATCTGTGTCATCAAAAGAAAGGGTTTGTTTGCGTGCAAAGTCAATCCATGAAGATGACATCGTATTGATAAAATCAGCTAAAAACACATTCCATTTTGTTTTTTTTGCCAGTTCAGTTTGATCATAAAAAGAATGGTAATGTTTTGTCGGAAAATAAATTGAAAGACCGCCAGCTTCTTGATAAGCATTTCCATTTTGGGAGGAAATCACTGCATTGTCAATACACATACGCAATGATTGAGCTTGTATTTTGATTGCATTCATATTTTCTTGCCAGTCTTTGGAAAGGCTTGTTGCAAATTCTGCTAAACGCATAATTAATGGATTCAATTGAGTCAGATCAATTGCTGAAAGGGTTTGACACAGATTGTAGGACTGATAATATTTAGCAACAATCCAATCCCCCAACTGTGCTGCCTGCCATTCCGGATGTGATACCAACCCCTGACAGATTAAATGATAAGGCCACCCTGCAGCAGGTTCTGTTTCTTCTGAAGCCACCATAACAGAAATACCCGCCTGTTTGAGCAGATAAGCATTTTCTACCATGCCCATCAAACAGGCATCGAAACCAACAAGGATAGGTTTTATTGAAAGTGATTCAAGAATGTTTTTCAGGGCAAGCATGGAAATGAATTCATTACTGCCATTGGTATCATCCCAGCATATTCCTTTGATTGAAACTTGCCTGTTTATTTTTCGTTGCCAACCATCACCATGATCCCAAAGCACCAATGCATATTGTTGAGAAGGATATAGAGTCATTGCCCACTGAACAAATTCAAACAATGTGCCAGGATCACCCATATTCACTTCTCCCAGACTTTCCAAAGCATTTTCTGGTGTTGGGGTCATATTTTTTTCAATACGAAATCGTTTACAGTCTGTCCAATCTCCATACTTGTTAGAATAATTATCAATACGATCCATTTGAACAATAAAATTGATATTTTCGTCACTGCCTTCTGTTGCAATTTCTAAAAAATCATCAATACCATCTGATTCAAGATTGTTATCTGCATCCAGGTAGATCATAATTGTCCAGTTCGAAACAGCCTGTGCATTAAGTAAACAAAAATTGCTAACTATTAGCGTACATAAAAAAATATTGATCATTTTTTTCATGGAAACCATTTTTTTTGATGGCGGTATGTGCAAGGTAATTATTCATTGAATGAATCTTTTCAACCATTTTATAAAAGCCTTAACAAACAAGGGTTCTATCATAAACAAAAAAGAAAAAAACATAACACTGATCACTGAAAGAAATAAAAAAAATGATGGAATGCTTTGTTGAAGCAATCCCAGATAAAACATTCCCAAAACTGACGATATGACCATTAACATCGCATTTATAATGTTAGCCCCAGCGATCACTCTTGATCGAATTTCAAATGGCGTATTTTTTTGAATATAGGCATACAAAGGGACGATGTAAAATCCACCAAAAACACTATACAGAAACAAATCTAAAAGAATGCGATAGCTTCCATCAGTACCCAGAAATACTGTCAGGGGAATTAGCTGATCTGACGTTGAAGTATATGCAAAGGCGATATCTGTCCCAAATATGCATAAACCCAAGATACCAAAAGTGGTCAATCCCAAGTCCACGCGATGATTTGAAAATTTTTCGCAGAGCATTGATCCAACACCAATTCCCAGAGAAAACATCGTTAAACAGAGTGTGGCAACACTTTCATCACCCATGAGACAGGTTCGTGTAAAATTCGGGATTTGCGTTAGAAAAGCACCGCCTAAAAACCAAAACCAGGATATGCCCCAAATACATCGCCAAATGGTCGGGTCTTGCTTTGCAAATCTGACAGTTATAAGTGTTTGTTGAATAGGGTTCCATTGAAATTTAAGTTCTGGATCAGCGGGCGGTGCTTTGGGAATAAATAAGGACGTTATCCAGCCAATACACGCAAAAAATATGACCGCAAAAGATAAGGTTGCTTTTCCATAGAAGGTTTGTATCAGGATACCACCTGTCATTGTGCCCAGTAAAATGGCAGCAAATGTTCCCATCTCGACCAGAGCATTACCGCCAATCAGTTCTTCCTCAGTTAGGTGTTGGGGAATAATGCTGTACTTGGCTGGACTAAAAAATGTGGACTGCGTACCTGTTAAAAACAAAACCATATACAACAATGTCAGACTGTCTATTAAAAAACCAATACATACCAAAGTCATGATACATATTTCTGCGAGCTTGATTTTTCGAATCAAGCCAGATTTTTCATATTTGTCTGACAATTGTCCCGATGAAGCAGAAAAAAGAAAAAAAGGCAGAATAAACAATCCCGCACCCAGGTTAATCAGCATATTGGGATTGAAATATATTTTTTCCAAACTGTAAAAAGAGACATAAATAATTAAGGCATTTTTATAAACATTGTCATTAAAGGCAGTAAAAAACTGCGTCCAGAAAAAACCTGAGAAACGTCGAGAAAATAATAATGCCCATTGATTGACATTATTTTCAGGGGGCTCCATAAATATTTCCTTTGATTGAGATTCATCTGATGAGCATCTTTCATCAGTTATTTATTTAACTGATTTTCAAGAAAATCTCTAAAGGCATAAAAATCATTTTCAAACCTTTGAAAAGTTTTCTGCACACATTTTTCTGACTGATCAATTGCTGCCAGCTCCATTTCTTTGCATTGCTTGCTCAATGAGCTTGAACCAAAGATATTGATAATTGATTTCATTGCATGGGCATATTGCCTTGTTTTATTAAAATCCAATTGTTCAACTGCAACTTGTAAAGATTCAAAAATCGTTGGGCCTTCCTTAAGAGATAATTTTATCAATTCATAATAGTTTTCATTTAGTTCATTTTTTAGTTCTTGAATATGCTCCCAATCAAATACGACCTCTTCTGAAGTTTCTGTTACAGGGAATGCCAGATTTTTTTTATTTTTACCGATTACAAATTGATTGATAATTTGTTTCAACTTATTCAAATTAAAAGGCTTTGTGCAATAATCATCAAATCCTTCTTGAAGATATAGTTCACGTTTCCCAATAATGGCGTCAGCAGTTAATGCAACAATAAATGGCTGTCTATTTTCAGGAAGTATTTCACGAATTTTTTTTGTGGCTTGCATACCATTCATTTTGGGCATCATAATATCCATAAAAATCAAGTCATAATTTTTTTTGTTGACCTGGTCTATGGCATTCCTCCCATTTTCAGAAAAATCAAATGAATAGCCCAATTTATCCATATAAAACTTGAAAACTTGCCGATTAACCGGATTATCTTCAACTAGCAGAATATTGATTTGTAATAGTTTTGGCAATAATGGTATTTCTTGTTCGGTTTTCTTTGTTAAGTCAGGCACATTATTTTCACTTTTTTGAAGATTCAAATACAAGAAAAAACTTGTTCCTTGATTTAATTCAGATTCAAGCCAGATCTTACCATTAAGCATTCGGACCAAATGATAACAGATAGATAGACCCAGGCCGGTTCCTTGAAAATTTTGCTGGCTAACATTTACCTGCGTATAGTTGTGGAACACTTTTTCATGATGTTCTTGTGGAATTCCGGGGCCGGTATCCTTTATTTCAAATAAAATGCCAGTATGTTCATCTTGGATCTCTTTTGGTTCAATAATAATCTTCACAAATCCATTATCAGTAAATTTAATTGCATTGCCAATGAGATTGAATAGTATTTGTCGAATTCGAATGGGATCACTTGTGTATACGTCATGCATGTCTTGTTGGATGTTGTATGAAAAGTGAATATTTTTTTCCTGTGCTTTGGGAAGTAGTAATTGGTATATTTCATCAATCAATGATTTTAAATGAAATGGCCGCTTATTTAGTTCAAGTTTACCGGCCTCAATTTTTGAAATGTCTAAAATATCATTGATTATCGTCAGTAACATTTCACCGCTATTTTTTAATGTTTGCAAGTACTCTTTTTGTTCGGGTGAGACATGCGTGTTCAAGAGCAAATCAGTCATAGCCAATACACCATTCATTGGAGTTCGAATTTCATGACTCATTCGTGCCAAAAATTGTGATTTAAACAGGGATGATTGTTCTGCCAATTGCCTGGCCTGAAGCGATTGTTTTTCCATTTTCTTTCGGTCGGTAATATCAATGCCCAGGCAAAGTACGTTAGCTTCATTATTGTCATTGTTAAATGGATAATAATACATGGCAAAAAAATTGCCTGATTGCGATTGCCACTCTTTTGTTTGCAATTCGCCTGTTTTAATCACTTTTTTTACAATACAATCACGACACTGCTCAATATCACAATACATTATTTCATAACAATATGAAGACATATGATTGTCTCCAATATATTTTTTAAAATAATGATTGGCATAAAATATTTTTTGGTCCTGACTGATTAAAAAAACAATTGCAGGCAAGTTTTCCAATAAGTAATTAATTCGGTTTTGTTCTTTTTGGAGTAATTCCTCAGTTCGCTTTCGAGAGTTCACTTCTTTTTCCAAATCACGATTGAGTTTTTTCAAATGATCATTACTACGTTCAATCTTTTGCCTGCTCTTTTCTACAGATTGTTCTAGTTTTGTTTGTTCGTTTTTTTGATCAGTAATATCTGATACATGGAAAAGAATATATCTCGGCGGAAAATAGACCCAACTGGCGTCCAGGAATTTTCGCTCACCTGTTGTTCGTAAACTCATATAGAATTGCTTACGAACCCCATGCAACTCTTTACGACATTGGTTCATCCATTGGAGAACATGGGGCATATCAAAATATAGTTGTGATGCTGTATGCCCGAGTAATTCTTTGATTTTTGGGCCGGAAAATTTCATGGCTGCTTGATTGATATCAATCAAGATCATGTTGTCATCAATAATTTTCCAAATATATGTCGGAAGTGGAAATAAATAGAACTGTAATAAGAAGCGTTCATCTTTTTCATCATTGGTTTCATTGGCTATATTCTTGTCTGAGATTTCTTGTGCCAGTTGAAATACAGATTCATCTTTTTGACGTTTTATTTTCTGAAATACAGCAGAAGAAGTATCCTGATATTGATTTTGAGATACTGGATCTGCATCCATTATAAACGCTCCTTATTCTTCAAAAACTTTTTTAAAAATGGTATCAACATATTTTAAATGGTATGTAATATCAAATATTTCTTTTATTTTCGTTTCATTTAGATATGTCAATATTTCCTTTTCTTGAAGAACAGTGTCCATAAAAGAATTTTGGGACTGCCATGTATTCATTGCAGGTTTCTGAACCATTCGATAAGCATCTTCTCGTGTCACGCCTTGTGAGATGAGGTTAAGCATCAATTGCTGAGAAAAAATAAGGCCTTTTGTTTTTTCCAGATTTTTTTGCATATTTTCCGGATATACCATTAAATTGGTCATGATCCGGGTCAGTCGATGAAGCATATAATCTATTAAAATGGTGCTGTCAGGCGCAATGATACGTTCTACAGATGAATGGCTGATATCACGTTCATGCCATAAAGCAACATTTTCAAAAGCAGCCATTGCGTTGCTTCGAATCAAACGCGCCAGACCTGACATGTTTTCACTTCCCACAGGATTGCGTTTGTGGGGCATTGCGGATGATCCCTTTTGGCCTTTGGCAAAATGTTCTTCAACTTCAAGTACTTCTGTGCGTTGCAGATGTCGAATTTCTATTGCAATTTTTTCAATAGTTGCTGCAAGGATGGCAAGGGTTGAAAAAAATTCTGCATATCGGTCGCGTTGAATGACTTGTGTAGAAGATTTCACAGGTGTCAGGCCCAGTTTTTTGCAAACCAATGCTTCTATTTCAGGTGGGATATTGGCATAAGTACCCACTGCTCCTGATAACATCCCCACAGAAATAGTTTGTAAAGCAGATTCCAGTCGTTTGCGATTGCGGCACATTTCGTCATACCAAACAGCGAGTTTGAGACCAAAGGTGATTGGCTCGGCATGAATACCATGAGAGCGGCCAATCATTACAGTATTGCGATGTTCATATGCCTGATCTTTAATGGCTTTCATCAGGGCATTACACCCCTCAAGGATTAATTCGGATGCCTGTTTTAGTCGAATTGCCATGCTGGTATCAAGTACATCTGATGATGTCATTCCCATGTGAATGTAGCGAGAGTCCTTGCCGACATGTTCGGCAATATTTGTTAGAAATGCAATGACATCATGGCGGGTTTCCTGTTCAATTTCTTCAATGCGCTTAACAGAAAATTTTGCATGTGATTTGATTCGCTCAATCGCATCCGAGGGAATCAATCCATGAGCCGCCATCGCTTCACAAGCAGCAATTTCTACTTGAAGCCATGTTTGATATTTATTCTCCTCTGACCATATCTGGCCCATTTGATGACGTGTATATCGATTAATCATTATCTTGTTCTCCTTATTGATACATCGCTTTTTGAGATGACTCTATCACAGAAATTGATGAACGATCAACATGCAGGGGATCAATTTCAATATAGATTGTACCCAGCAGAATGCTCTCTCTTTCAATATCCAGTCGAAAGCGTTGTTTTTGTTGTGATCTTGTGTATTGTCTCAGCGCATTCCAATCAATGGCTTTATAAGGTCGAACCAACAAACGCGGTGATTTATCTCCATGAATAAAAAACTGCACCCCTTTATTCTTATAAATATTGGTTTTACAATCAATCAGCTCAAGCAATGCTTTGTCAGCAGCAAAAATGGTTTCTCCGGGAGAAACACATCGTTTATCATTTTTACTCACTTTAAAAACAACGTATGACAACAAAGGATCAACCAATTCAAAAAATAATTCACCAATTTTTTGATCATTGATACTTGGTATGGCATGATATATACGTCCTTCCCTGTTCAATGAAAACTTTGTTTGCAAATCACAGTCAGTCCGAACAATAAACCCCCGGTCCTCACCGGTATTATTTGTGGGGTCTGGCACAAAACCTTTAAAATTAAAAATAATATCACTTGAGTTGTATGTGCTTGAAATAATTTCCACAAGTTCGATCGTATCACCCTTAACAACTGGAATTCGTTCATAATTAATGTAATAACCAGATATCCCATTTATTTTCACCCAATAAAACAATATGCCTGTTCGTCGTATTTGATTCGTTTTTTCTTCCGCTCTGATCCTGGTTTGCTTTCCACCAAGAGCAATATTCACGCTGCCACAATGATAGTGATCTTTTCTCACATTAATTTTGGTTTGTTTGTTAATCTGAATCCTTTTTCGGACATCATTGACAGTCCCATACCCCAGAACATCTGCAACTGTCCCTCGATCATAGTTGCTCTCTACATGGGTAATCATGATTGTATCACCTTTGCTTACATGCAAGGTTTGACCATCTTCAACAACCACTGGCATTTCATTGTTTACTGATATGATTAGATGTTTCAGTTTAGGACGATCAATTTTCACAGCCGGCGTTTCAGGAATGATGTCGAGATATTTCATAAATGCATTGATTGCAAGGTTATGATGAAAAACTTTTTGTTCAAGAGGAAGTGATTTACTGGTTTCAACACCATATGCTGGAATACCTCTTCGATAAAGAGAATAATAGGTGGCTGATTTTCGCTGCTCCTTATGACGGGAGTCTCTTGAATGGGTACGATGGTTGTTAAAATGAAAATGTTGACGTTTATTGGGAATGAAGCGGTTAATATCTTCAGTTACCTTACGCGCAATTTTTCCCAACTCAAGTTTTTTGCCAGTATTGGGATTGACATACACATTACAATCCGCAATAATGGATTGCCCATATCGCATGGGATTACGCATGCTGTTTTCCCATGTTTCAGAGAAAAAACCAGACCCATCATGCAAATTGAGCAACATATCGGATTCATCAATTAATTTTTTTAATATTTCAACCACCTTGGCTTCATATGTCTTTTTGCCGCCTCCTGCAAATTTTCGATTCATATCAACATTGACAGTCCGCTTTCCCAGCAAAATAGAGTAAAAATTAGCACGAGGAACAACAATCATATTGCCTTTGATTAAAGACATGTCCACGTATTGATCTGCTGACAAAAAGCCGCCAGGTTCATCTCCCTGAATGCCGCCAATCAGCATCAGGGTTTTTCCTGGAGTTTTTCCATGTATTTTAAAAACATGGAGTTCATGGTTGGTGCCTTCAAAATAAACAGTATGATGCTGATTTCTTGCCCATACCAAAGAATTATATGCCATACTTGCAAAACATATGTATATGCAGATCAAGTATTTAAGGCAAATTATATATTTTTTCATAATGATCCTATATTTCTTAATAATTTATAATTCAATATGAATTGGAACTGTTTCATTCACCAATCTGCGTCCATGCTTGGAATAAACGAGAATGGTAGCTTCAGTAAACTCGCCTAAATGTTCAATATCCTGAATGCGATGACGAACAGTTTTAAAACGCGCAACATAAAAAGGTCTTCCCTTCCTAAAATTGACAGGACGTCCATATCGCAACTTAATAGAAGGATACGCAACAGCATCATGATCATTTTTTAATACGACAAAACTTGTACCGGAAATGGCTTTTTTCGCTTTTACAGCATTTCTCAAAATAAAACTAAATCCGATCCGGTTATCGTTTTTGTTTATGATGAGCTTAATATCTGTTGCGCGCACCTTTCGATGGTAATTTATTGTTGTTTCCAACTCTTGTTGTGTCACCGGAATGACATCAAGGTGATCTGCAAGGGAAAAATCAAATTGATTCAAATGATAAGGATCTTGAAAAATGAGCCGATAATGACCTTCATTGTATTTTTTCGGCTCAGTTATGATCTGATATTCATTTTTTGGTTGTACACGACATGGCAATCGAATGATACCTTTATCGCCATATAAGGCTGTCCGAATTGCTACTTTTTCAAACAATTGTTTGTTATCCAGAACAACATTAAAATATAGTTGTCCCATGACAATTGTCGATAAAATGGCAATGATGCAAATAATTACACCAATAAATATCCTGGCACGTAAAAATTTAATTGTTCTTATCTGGCCATTCACTCCTATCATCAGAATGGTCCAACCTTTTCGCTTTGAAACTTTTTTTCGTATCATAATTTATTCCAGTATTCCCGATATATTTTCCATTGCCCATCATCATATTTCAGAATCAGGATTTTTCTGCCAAAAGCAGAAAACATGTTAGATTTGTATGATTGTTTAAAATATACTTTCGCCCGGTTTTTCATTTTTTTATAGAATTTAATGAATATTTTTTTTCTGGCAACTTCAATGAATTGATATTTTTTGTTCAACCGATTTTTATATTTTATCCATTGTTTTTTATTCTTACCTTGAGATCTAAAATCATCCGCATAAAATTGTGCGTACTGGTCAATATTTTTTGACCCCCAGGCTTCAAGCCAATTGTCAACCATTTGGGTAATAATTGAGCGATCATGTTCAACATAGACATCAGCTTCCTTTTTTGACGAAGCTGAAAATATTGACTGCGATTGTTCTGCGATACTTGTTGATGCAACAAGTAATGGATAATTGTTCGCTGTTTTGACATCAGATGTTTGATACTCCTCACCAACAATGCGCCATTGCTCTTTGTACCGCACAATAAATAATTTTTTCTTACCTGCCATATAGGCTCTAGGAGTAATAGTTTGCGTGTTTGTTTTTTGATAAACAGTACCTGTTGAAAGGATTTGATCCAGAAGTACCACATAAATACGATCATGTTTTAGAATAATGGGATGTAGAAATTGTACCAATGCTTCAGGATATAAATCTTTAACATTGGCGCGTAATTGTTTCCATTGTTCCCACCATTTCGGTATATAGTCAGAGATATAATTATAATGTGAAAAATATGCTTTGGCATCACCATACATCAATAAATTTTCAAGGGATCTTAAAAATTGAATCACTGAAACGCGTATGGGTTCACTTTCACTGGGCGTCACATATTTGATACGTTTTTGAATAATTATAGGGGTATGATTTAAATCAATATATTTGTCCAAGGTGTCAATGTCTTCATTGATCATTGCAACACAGCCATTGGTATCTCTATCTTTTAATTTTTTATTGGTTCCATGTACCCAGATAGCACTTCCATTTTTACCTGCAAACCGATCCATATAATTGGGATAATCTGTAGGAAAGGCACGGGTTCCATAAATTGGCGTCAAGTCTCTTTTGGTGAAACGATTGTTGAAAAAATAAACACCTTCCGGTGTTTTTCGATCGCCGGACTGTTTTTTTGAGCCTTTATTCTCTCCTGTTGAACAACGAAATCGTTTTAATTCCCTAAACTGACCATCATATGCGTACACAAACAATGTCTGACTCTCTTTTTCCACAAGCAACAGGTAATCAACGTCACGATTTGTTTCCATAGCGATTAATGAATTGGGTATGATTTTTTCGGCTTTGACCGATGCACTAAACATTATGAATATACCCAACATCCAGAACAAATATGTACGATGATTATTTTTTTTTCTAATCACTCTAACCAATTTATCCTCCTTACAAGAAGTTCATGACTTATCCGCCATACCTTTACAAAAATTTTTAATTATATTATCAATAATCTAATATGTCAAATCTTTGTTTGGACGACCTGAACGATGCATCCGATATCAACCCCCAATTCTAGCTTAGCGTTTCCACAATTAATGGATATTTCTAGTAATCCTTTACTTCCAATTATTGCCAATAGCGCCCCTTTTTTAACCTGGGTATAATTGCTGGAAATATTTTCAATGGACACATTGATTATATTTATAGTAACTGTCCGGTTGGTATCATGATGAATATCAGTGTATGAAATATTTGTGATGAGATTACCAAAATGATCAATCATGATAACCTGTCCTTTAAGTCGATCCTTATATTTTACCGGATATATATCAGATATTCTTTTTAGTTCATGCGTTGATATTGTCTCTCCTAATTGATGAATATTATAATCTTTTGATAAATATGCGGCGACAGGTGCAAAAATGTCTCGTCCATGAAATGTGCTGCTTACTTTTGATAAATAAAACTGGGACTGTGTAAGGTAAACAGATTTACATTTATACTTGTTAATAATTAAAGTTAGAACACCATTGTCTGGCGCAAGGAAAAAAAAATTTTTTATCTGAAGCGCTACGATGCGTCTATCTGTGCCTACTCCTGGGTCAACTACGACAACATGAATCGTTTTCTTGGGAAAATAGCTATGGGAAAAACATAGCATGTAAGCCGCTTGAACAATATTCTGCGGAGAAATATTGTGGCACATATCAATGATGTTCGCATTTGGATTGATCGAAGAAATAACACCTTTCATTACTCCGACATATTCATCACATAAACCAAAATCTGTTAACAATGATATGCACGAATCTTTCATAATTTATGGAATCGTAATTAATTGAGGCAGAATGCCCATATGATGCAAATTTTCGATTATTTGTAAAATCATATAAAATAACAAAAACCACATGGATTCCAGCATGGCTTTAATAAAAATACGTGGTTTGACAGGATATTCCTCAATTTCATTAAAATGTTTGAAATTGGGAATCCATCTCGGCGTTCTTTTGACATATGTATCAAATGCGTCGCCATGTCTGGCCTTTAAGTTTGATTCTTCATCATCAACAACTGATGGATAGAGTACACAAAACAAAATGGCCATTAATGCTAATGCAAGTAGATTTTCTGATGCAAGACCCAATCCAATCGCACCAATAAAGCTAAAAACATATAATGGATTACGTACCAATGAATAAGGGCCATATTGAATCAGTCGATCGTCTTTATATCCACTGATATATATAAAACACCAGATTCGACCCAATGTTGCAATTACGATAAAAATAAATCCTATCCATTGAATGAACATATCGAAAAATGTATATTCATGCCATGAATGAGATGAAAGCAATAACAGAATTAATGTTGTTGCTGCGATTAGCCTTGTGTACCAGATTCGGTCTTTTACAAAAAATTGCATTTTTTTCCTTTTAATTGGGTAAGGAATGCTTAAAAAAATAAATTCAAAACTTTCCTAAGTAATTGTTTGACATATAATTATTTATTTTATACAATATTATATTAAAAATTCAAGAGAAATTAATTTAAATGGTACTTAACAAACAAGACATTCAAGCATATATTTCAAAATCGCCACCATTAATTGAGCAACTGACAGACTCAAAAACCCAAATTCAGCCCAACGGCATTGATTTAACCCTGGATAAAATCTATTCGTTTAATGGCATTGGAAAAATTGACTTTTCAAATGAACACAGAAAATTACCTCAAAAGATTCATATGCCATTTAACAGTGATGGATATATCAAACTCGCAACGGGTGTATATGGTGTTAGTTTCAAGGAAATCGTGAACTTGCCAGATCATATTATGGCATTGGGAAGGCCACGCTCCAGTTTAATTCGCATGGGTGCAACTGTTGTAACAGCTGTTTGGGATGCCGGCTATCGCGGTAGAAGTGAAGCCATGCTCTCAGTTTATCATCCTGAAGGAATTACTATATATACAAATGCCAGATTGCTTCAACTCGTTTTTTTTCAATTGACAGGAAAAACTGTTGCCTATGATGGTATATACCAGGGAGAAAATATTTTAAAAAAATTTTTGTGATGGGAGTTATCCAATGACCAATGTATTAAAAAATGGGAAAACCATTCCAAAAATTTATTTACTGACATTCATTTATTCCTGGACCATGCTTATTGGATGTGCCTCACAAGATAACATGATGAATACCAGACAGTCTCCGCATACGCAAAACAAATCTATGAAATTTAGTGATAAGCAATTCCGCATTTATAACTCAAGTGGCAAACAGGCTACTTTGGATCGTATTATTTATCAGATTGGCCTTGCTCAAGTTGTTTTTTTGGGTGAAATGCATAATGATCCTGTTGCCCATTATATTCAAGAGATCATTTTACGTCAAACGACTGATCGTTACTGGAATAAACCCTATTCATCAAAAAGACGACAAATTGTTTTATCAATGGAGATGTTTGAGCGTGATGTTCAAATGATATTGGATGAGTATTTATTAAATATTATTAATGAACGTCATTTCTTATCATGTGTTCGCCCCTGGCAAAATTATACTGAATATTATCATCCATTGGTAATATTTGCCAAAAACAATAATGTGAAAGTAATCGCTGCGAATGCTCCCCGCAGATATGTTCATCAAGTCGCACAACATGGTACAGATGCGCTGAACGATTTGTCATCAATAGCAAAAACTTGGGTTGCGCCTCTGCCCATCAAGCCGCCATCAGAAAAAATGATAAACAATTTTCTGGAACTCCAGCAAAAAAAAATGCTGATGCATTCAACCCATAATGACATTTTTGAGAAATCTCATCTTATTGATGCGCAAAATTTGTGGGATGCCACAATGGCGCATAGTATTAATGAAGAATTATCCAATTCACCCAATGCATTGATCATTCACTTGAATGGGTATTTTCATACAATGTCAGGAACTGGTATACCAGAACATTTGATCCATTATCGTCCTGATGTGCGAATGATTGTCATCAATATTGTTCGAAATAACAGTTTCCCAAAATTCAACCCCAATTTAAAACATAGTGGGGATTTTGTCATTATTACAGATCCAAATATCCGGAGATAAAACATGCCTGTTTATAAACTTGACAACTGGAAACCTGAAATCCATAAATCTGTATATATCGCTCCAGGTGCAATGGTAATAGGAATGGTTCGTATCAAGAAAAATGCATCCATATGGTTTAATACTGTGATTCGGGGAGATACCGATATAATAACCATTGGTGAGGAAACCAACGTTCAGGATGTATCTGTCTGTCATGCGGATCCAGGAAAACCACTCACAATAGGTAATAAGGTAACTATAGGTCATCGCTGTGTGGTACATGGATGTAATATAGAAGATGATTGCCTTATCGGTATGGGCGCTATTGTAATGAATGGTGCAACCATCGGTCGAGGATCAATTATTGCTGCCGGTTCAGTTGTTCTGGAAAACACTGTGATTCCGCCATTGTCGCTTGTTACCGGAGTACCCGGTAAAATCAAAAAAACATTTGAAAATGATATTATTGCTTTGAATCATTTACCTGCTGATGTTTATACCGCTCGCGCTCAGGATTATTTGTCTAAGTGTACGAAGTTATGATCAGGGTATCGAATGCGTAAACATCGCGTATTCGCGTGATGATAAAATATATATTTCTTCTTAATAAATAAAACAATTACCCCTTTCAAAATATGTTTAGAGCCTGCTATTACATAACTAACATGCAATATTTTGTTTATAATTTCGATTCAGTATTTTGCCCATTTACACCGAAAAAAAAATAATACGCAAACAATCAACTAAGTAAGCGGCCATAAGTTTTCGGGTAGAAAAAAGTTCGTCCAACTGAAAATGTTCGACCGCCTGGGGTTGAAACCCCAGGCTATTATCTGTCGTCCCTTAAGGGACTTAAAGTGTTCTATTTAAATGTATCGGAAAAACAAAAGCCTGCTTTATATTGGTTCAAGTGCAATTCCGCTTGCTAACGCGCGCGGCTCAGAAAATTTCGGCAGTTTTTAATCTGAGCCGCGCGCGTTAGCAAGCGGGACTGTACTTGAAGCAAATATCAAACAGGCTTTCCGAAGACGCACAAAAGTTAAGATAATCTAAAATTTGCCCGAAGGGCACTATGTTCAGTTTAGGGGAAGTGAATTTCATACAAGGAATGCTCAATTTCGGCAACCCCAAGAACAGCGTAGGGCTAAAGCCCATAGCCGTCAGGCTAAGGCAAACTCGCTCCGGTGCTCGTTCCCAGGCTCTGCCTGGGAACGTTTTCTTGGCGGCTCTGCCGCCTGTTCAGTTCGTAGGTGGC
>Ga0272440_1001255_pt1 | contig 21094 bp, 14 predicted proteins | sample SSMMMBAug17_FD_192440 | JGI IMG/M metagenome (GOLD analysis project Ga0272440, IMG submission 192440) | Marine sediment archaeal communities from Little Sippewissett salt marsh, Falmouth, MA, United States - SSM-MMB-Aug17 | ecosystem: Environmental > Aquatic > Marine > Wetlands > Sediment ...
CGGTGAACCCAATGTAGGGGCGAACCTTGTGTTCGCCCTCGAACTAAAAACGTTTGCGAACAATTGTTCGAGGGCGAACACAAGGTTCGCCCCTACATTGTGGCCGAAATGATGATCAAGGCCAGAAAATCAATTATGGAGAGGGGATTGGTTTCGGACATATTCACAGTAAAAAATGGATTGTAGAGATGAAAGGCAATTAAAATTTAATTAATCATTTCAATCATATTAAGCTATTTTTTTGGGTCTAATCGTTCCTTTTGATTTCTGCCCTGAACCAGCCGATTTTTGAATAACAATTTTTGAATGGTCTTCAGTCATGATGCACGGCCCAAGATCTTGTGTCAGCAATAATGCTGAATGTGGGCCTTTTAAATCGGTTCGACTAAAAATTCGACCCATTATTTGAATTTTTGCACTGGGATTAGTGGCAGCAGTTGCAGCCAGCGCCTTGATATCAGACTGAAGTTTTTTGATATCCGAGCTCAAATCTTTTACTTTGTTTTCTAAATTGGTAATTTGATCGTGCATTTTTTGATGACGACCAAAATATTTTTCCATATATTCCTGAATTTGACGCAAATTACGAAATTCTTTTGTGTAATCGGAAGCTTTCATTTTAGCATCCATTGTGCCAATATATTCTTTAATTTTTGTCATACGATTTTCAGGCGGAATATTATCTAATTGATCAAGCTTCTGTCGCATGGGGCCCGATATTTTTTGAGTGTATTGTTTGATCCAGCTGATATCCTGGGCTTCAACTTCAAAATTTTTAAATTTATTCTTATAGTTCTCAAGCAATTCTTTAGATTGTTCCAGATCCTTGGATTTGATTTCCAACGATTTTCGATATGTTTCAAGCCGATCCTTAACCGCTTCATTCACACCAAAACTGAGCTTGCATGGTGTGGAAACCTCGGAGCCAACTTCATGGGCAGTAATACCACATAGGGAAACAATATTGGATAGCAGAATTTTTCCATTTTTTACGTTGACTTCACCCCCAGATTGTATTTTGGTTTTGATTATTTCCTTTTGTACAACCACATGCCCTAAAGACTCAATCACGCCATTTTTCAGAGCGCCTGTAACAATCTTGCCTCTTGTTTGAATTTCGGCGCCAATTATCCCTTTAGCGGCAATGATATCAGCCGTTTGATCAGCAAGACCAGACAGCTCTCGTGCTTTGATACGGCTGATTTCTGCTCTAACTTCTGCCTGTTCATCTTTTTTACAATGTTTCAGTGTATTAGTCAGGCGTTTGAGTTGTTTTTGAACTTTCGAACTAACACCAACCATAATTTTACATGAGGAGGAATAGTCCGATCCAATCTCAGACGCTTTAACACCACTTGATGCGGATATATTTGAGGCGACGATTTTTCCGCTTTCACACAAACATTTTCCGCCAACATTTAACAAACAATCTACAATTTCTTTTTGAGCGATTACATCTTTTTTTGTAATAATCTGAGTGGCTTTTATGAATTTGGCGCTCACAGAACCATTTGACTTGATTATGGCACCAATAATTCCATTATTGACAATAATATCACCGGTTGTTGTAACGCTTGCATTCATTATTGCTGAGGCTTCCAATTTTTCCGCCTTCACTTGAAAGCCCGGACTAACTTCTCCTTTTACGTATACAACGCCATCAAAAAAGATATGGCCTGTTTGCATTCCCACATCCCCATTAATGACCAGCACCTGATGAACATTTATTTTGCCACTTCTGTCAATTTCTGGCATGCCGTTTACTGCAGCAAGTACCTGTAAATTGTCCGGTGATTTTGACACACCTTTACCTGTTTTAATATTGATATCTTTTGGCTTTTGAACATTAATAATTTTTCCAGTCACATCAAGACCTGGTTTTCCTTCCTCAGGTGGAATTTTTTCGGCAAGCAACGTTCCTTCTTTAACAGATATAATTTCACCTCTATCTCGGTAGTCTATGGTGCCATCTTTTTTTTCGGTGCCAGCCATTTTGGGATTAATTTCAAAATGAAATACGATACGTGCATCTTTTGGTGGAACAGGTGGCGTGCCTTCAGCAATTTTTAAAGGACGCCGGCGCATTTTTTTATTCAGTATCCATTGCTTGAGCGTACTGTTATCTACCAGCCCATGATCAATGCCTCTTGATTGAATGAAATGTTTTAAATCAATTACTCGTGTTCTCGAAGGGAGCATGGCATGTACTGTCAGGTAAGCTTCTAATTGATCCTCAGAAAAAACAATCTTTAGATTTTCTTCTAAATTTAAATCTGTCCTGGGCTCTCCTTTTTCTTCTTCTTCATCACAAACAGTATCCGCCACACGATCTATTGGTTCTGGTTCAGCTTGTGGCGCTGGTGCTTCTTCTATCTTTATTGAAGTTTCTAAGTTTTCTGAGGATTCTTGCGTCTGGGAAACATTATCTTTTCGAAATAAATCTCTTTCTTTGACAACATCATCACGTTGATCTGCTGTTAACAAGCCCTGATCGACCAAAACATCACCTAAAAAAATAACACTTCGATCATCCTTATATTTCTCTGCTTGAACTTTAAGAGCGTCATTGAGCTGTTCTGATGTAATATAACCTTTACGAATTGCAATATCACCAAATCTTTTACTTCTTTTGGTATCACTGTCCAATCGATTCTGACGTTTAAAGATGGCATCCCGATATCGTTCATTTAATGCACCGGAATCCACGAGCAAGTCGCCAATCAGTACGATATAATTTGATTTTTTATAAATATAGTCTTGTTTTCGGAGGGCATCTTTGACCTGATCAATTGTTAACAATTTATTTTTTATTGCAATTCGACCAAATCGCTTATCGAGCTTGATAATTTCGTCAATTTTGTCTTTTTGGGTTGTTTCTGATGTTTCCATTGCATACCTTTCTATTTTTCAAAATGATTTTAAGTAAGCGGTCATAAGTTTTCGCGTAGAAAAAAGTTCGTTCAACTGAAGATGTTCGACCGCCAAGGGTTTAAACCCTTGGCGGTCGTGCTGAAACCAAATTTTTTAAATACCAGTTGGTCGAATATCGCCCCGGAAGGCTATAATTATATCTACCCGAAAACTGATGATCGCTTAGGAATGCTCTGAAAAAAAGTTCCCCATTTGAAAAAATGTTCATCGGGGTTTATGTTCTGTAGAGACGTAGCATGCTACGTCTCTACGTGCCAAACGATTATATGTTAAAGATAAAAGGGGAAATTATTTTTCGAGTATTCCTTACTTATGAGTTTAATTAGCAGTACCCTCAAAAGAAGTTCCCCATTTTGGCAGGAGTTCCTAAGCTTTAGATTTGGACGTCACACTCCCAAATCAAAAAAATTGGGCCTCCAATTAATGGAGAACTGATTTTTAATTTTTCGAGCATTCCTTTAAATATAAATGATAGTTACAAGATCCTAGTCGGCATTTTTATTTGCATTATTGAGTGCTATTATCAATATTGGTTTATATGTATTAAGATTAAAATCTTATTGAATCGCTATACCTGATAACTATTTATTGGCATCCTTCATTATTCAGTTAACACTTTTATCAAAATTTTAGTGTTCTTTGAAGATTTAATTTTTTTTAATAAATAAAGTGTAAGATTTTTTGATTTTTCATGTCAATATATATTATAGAGGCCTATTTTTTAAAGATCAAAAAATTATGAATTTTTAGGAAACGAATTTATAAAGTTTGTTGATTCTTGCTTAATTCGTGATTCGAGGATTGTTTAACAGGCGCTTTACCTTTATCAAGTGACCCTTAACGTTTGTGGTATCAATTATCATTTTATCGTCTCCTATATATTCTATTTTATTTTATAGTCTCTATTATATATAGACACGAAAAAAATGATTTTCTTACACTTTTTTTTCAATTTTTTATAAATAGTTGAAAAAATTGATAAAATAAAATAGTAAAGTCCGACTTTTTGGGAATGCATCCCACAATCATTCAATGAAGGCGATAAAATCAAAGTGATATTTGCCAGTGATGAAATATTTATCAATATAGTGGTTGATATTTTTTATTTGTAAACGAATTTTTGAGTGGAGACGTGCCGCAAATGATGCTGTGTATGAAGATTTGAAAATTGGAGCAACCCAGCTGTAATAGGTAGCATGTTTTTAGCCACGATTAGCGATGATAACGTCCTTATTTATATCCAAATTATTTACTCTCCAAAGTTACTTTATCTTTTACTATTTTCTTTATCAGTACAATGGAATTCATAGTATCGTCTTTTTCTAAATACACGCATTGGTCAATGTAGTTATCAATTATGAACAGCCCATATCCGCCTTCAGGATATTCATCTTCAGGGGGAGAGGGGGAAGCGGGTGGGTTTGGAAATGGTTTGCCCCAATGATGAACAATTAATCGTACCTGATTGTCATCATTATCTGTACAGATAACAATATCATGATGTGCTTCGTTTAAATAGGCGTATTTGATAACATTAGATATCAGTTCAACTATTGCAGTTTCCAATTGCCAGACAAATGTTTTGGGATCCATTCCAAGATCGATTGATTGACAATAATCAATGACAAATGCTCTGACGCCTTTTAATTCATTCAATGTACTTTTAATTTTAATCGACCGACACGATTTATTGTATTCACAAAAAGGATTTACATCATTGGGCTTTATTGATTCGTTTATTGCACAAACGAAAGTTTCTGGTTTTCGTTTGAGTACAACACATGTCAAATCATCACCAAGACGATCTGTTCTGGCAAACTTGAACACCTCCTCTTGAATGTGTTTGACAATTGAATTCGGATCTTGATTGAAATACTCCTTGATACACGCAACAAGTCGATCTTCACCAAAAAATGTGCCATCAGGCCGACATGCCTCAGTAAACCCATCAGAATACAAAAATAGAATATCACCTGGATTAAAATTAAATTTAATCTGTTGATAATTTTCATCGGGAATAAATCCAAGAGGCGTGTTATCTCCCTTGATCAGGGAACAATTATTGGTGTTGGCTTGATAGTGTATCGTTTGGGTGTGACCACAATCAACAAGATCAATAGAATTATCGGAGCTGTGATAGCGCACATAGCATAAAGTAACAAATTTTTCCAATTCAATCAATTCATTGGACATCACCTGATGGACATGTTGCACAATTTGTTCAATATATGGGATTTGTTTTGTTTCATTTTGAAAGATGAGTTGCGTAATGGCCCGATAGAAATTGGCTTTTGTCGCAGCACCGATTAATGCCGCCGGAACACCTTTTCCCATCACATCCCCAATAAAAACATCCAGACATTTGTCTTGATGACAAATAAAATCATAAAAATCGCCATCAACTCTTTGTGATGCCTGGGTTAATGCAGCAATATTCAAATCAGGAAAGCATTCTGGTAGTTTTCCCAAAAGAAGCGTTTGCTGAATTTTAGCGCCAATTTCAATAAGATCTTGCTCTCTGGCCTTTCTACGATCCATTTCTTTTTTCAACGTCAGGGCAGAACGAACACGCGCCCTTAAAACAGTCGGATTGACCGGCTTGGTAATATAATCCATTGCACCGGCATCAAACGCATTTTGAAGGGATTGGGATTCATTAATTGCGGTCACCATTATAATCGGGATATCTACACATGAAGGCATTGTTTTGATATATTTGCAGGCCTCAAGTCCATCAATTTCGGGCATCATAATGTCCAATAATATGATGTCAATAGCTTTATTTGTTGGCTGGTTTTCAAGATGCAAATAAGCTTCTGCTGCTGATGCAGCATGCAATATATCTAAATAGCCGGCTTTGTTTAGAAGCGACTCAACCAGTTTTCGATTGAAATAGGAATCATCGACAATTAAAATGCTCATAATTTTTTGTTGGTTGCAATGTATATACCAAATTTATTTGATCGGGTGAATTATGAGCAATTAATGATGAAAATAATGATTGTTAGCGGCGATAATATCGCTTTCAGCTATGGCGGGCGAAAAGAGCATCGGTTTTAACCTCCCAAATCAAAACAGAACCACATAAAACAAGAATGAGATTCGAATGATCTCCTGTTTTCTTCTGATAAATAAATCCAATCTTCTTCTAAAGGCATTTTGATAATCAATTAGAGGCCCCCATTCGCCGCTTTTTCCAATGCAGCAATACTTTGTCCTGCCTTATTTTGTAGCTCTTTGTATTCATAGGCAGGAACAGAATCCGCCACAATGCCTGCACCAACCTGAATGGTAAATTCGTCTTTTCGAAACAAAACTGTTCGAATGGCAATACACATATCCATGCGATCATTGGGTCCGAAATATCCAACAGCTCCGGCATATGGGCCACGTGCCGAACTTTCAAGCTCATCAATTATTTCCATAGCTCTGACTTTGGGCGCACCTGAAACAGTTCCTGCAGGAAATCCCGCTTTTAACGCATCAACAGCATCCATGTCATCTTGAAGGATGCCTTCAACTTGTGAAACAATATGCATGACATGACTGTATCGTGCGACAGACATATAAGGATTGACTTTCACTGTTCCATATTGGGCAACGCGACTGATATCATTTCTGGCTAGATCCACAAGCATGATATGCTCGGCAGTTTCTTTTTCACAAGCCAATAATTCTTTTTCAAGAGCCTGATCTTTTTCAGGGTTCTCTGAACGTCCGCGTGTACCGGCAATGGCCATGATAAATGCTTTTCGGTTGTTGACTTTCACCAGGGTTTCCGGAGATGAACCCACCAGGTGATATGCGCCAAAATCCAGAAAAAACATATAAGGCGATGGACTTCTCAGTCTGAGATGTCTGTAAACCTCAAAGGGATGAAGATCCATTTTGCCATTGAACTGATCAGATAAGACCACTTGAAATATATCACCTGCACGAATATATGATTTGGCGGTTGTTACCGCAGAACAATAGCGATCTTTTTCTGGCTGTGTGATTTGAATGGATGATGACGTTGCTGGTAATACCAATGGTGAAGACAGTTTTTTCTCCATTTCAGTGAGTTTTTCTTTACATATGTTTTCATCCTTATCCAGAACAAACAGGGTCATCATTCGTCGAATATGATCAAAAATCACATAACGTGATGGAAAAACCAGTCTGGCAATGGGCATATTGTTCTGATGTCTTGATGGCAGTTTTTCAATCAGTCGCACGGCATCAAAACCGACATATCCCATTAATGATCCCAGGGTGGGAAGGGGCAAGTTTATTTCGCATTGAAATCGATTCAACGTATTTCTAATGAGATCAAAAAATTGTTCTCGTGGTGTAAACGTCTGAATATCATTTTCTTGACAACAGATTTGATTGTCATCCATTTCCATTGAGAACACAGGATCATAGGCAATAATTGAGTATCGTCCTGTAATTTCTTTTTTTTCAACACTTTCCAGTAAAAAAGAATCTTTACGCCTGTAACACAGTTTTAAATAGACTGAAACTGGCGTTTCAATATCTGCCAGCTTTTCTTTTTGCATGACATTGAGATGATCCATAATTTACTCCTTCAGGCCCGCTAAATTAAATAATTGCATTCTCGGATGCGTAATCCGAGAATGCAATATAAATTAAAGCATTTCAAGAACACATGCCATAGAAACACCGCCACCTCCGCAAAGGGTTGCCATGCCAACATTTTTATTTTGTTTTTTCAAGGCATGCATGAGGGTCACCATAATTCTTGCACCGGTAGCCCCGACCGGATGTCCCAGGCCAATGCCCGAACCATTGATATTGATTTTTTCACGATCCAATCCCAATTCGATTTCACATCCGAGGTATTGTGACGCAAAGGCTTCATTTAATTCAATTATGTCAAAATCGTTAAGCGTAAAGGAACTGTTTTTCAGCAAGTGATTGACAGCCGGAACCGGTGATAAGCCCATTACTGATGGATGACATGCCCCGCGTCCAACTGCTGATATTTTTGCAATGGGTGTCAGCCCAAGTTCTTTGGCTTTTTCTTCAGCCATAATCAACATACCAGCAGAGCCATCGTTGATACCACTGGAGTTGCCAGCAGTGACCTTTCCAGTTTTTGGGACAAATGCAGGAGGCAGGCTTTGCAGTTTTTCAAGGGTCATTCCCGGACGAAAATGTTCATCCTTATCAAATATCAGCGGCGGTTTTTTTCGTTGAGGCACTTCAATGGGAACAATTTCATCCTTGAATGAACCATCATTGGTGGCTCTTTCGGCATTGTTGTGGCTTCGCAAAGCAACTTCATCCATTTGTTCTCGTGTGATATTATGATGTTGGGCAATAAATTCGGCGGTATGTCCCATAATATAAGGTTTGCCAACAAAATAACTGAGTGGCGCTTGTGTTTCATCCACCGGTCCATCTTCAGGATGTGGAATCAGATGTGAACCGCAATGTAAGGCATGAATCATTGAATCAACAAACGTCTGATCCTGAAGACGACACCCCCATCGCGCTCCTGGAACTGTGTATGGTACACCTGACATATGTTCTACACCACCAGCAAGAATGACATCAGCCATTCCCGCCTGGATCATCGCTGTGCCAGATAAGACGGCTTCCATGCCGGAAATACAAACACGATTCATTGTCACAGCTGTAACATGATCAGGAATTCCAGCCATCAAAGCACCGACTCTTGTGACATTCAATGAATCGTGAGGTTCCATACAGCATCCATATCGGATGTCATCAATAATACCGGGGTCAATCCCGGCGCGTTTAACTGTTTCTTTTAAAGTTACCGATGCGATTGTTGCACCATCAAGGTCTCGAAGTGTTCCGCCAAACGCACCAATTGCTGTTCGACATGCGGATACAATAACTACGTTTCTCATATATTCTCCTTAAAAATATGATCTTATTTTTCCAATTTCGTATGGAAAGCTAAGGAATACTCGAAAAATAAGTTTTCATTTCCAAAAAATGTTTGTGACAGGTTTTTTGTTCTGTAGAGACGCAGCATGCGACGTCTCTACAAACTTGCAAATGATTTTTCATGTATTTGAATGGTCGCATCATTACTGGCTTTGATTGCTTCAATTCGCCCAAGCGTTTCCGGTAAAAGCACCAAAATATAATGCTCCGCTGCTTTTACTACACCCGCATAATATGAGGCATCTTTATTTTTTTCGAAAAGGGCATTCACATCATCGCCTGATTTGTCGCCACACAATTTTTCCAGTTTCGGCATGGCAGTATTTGCGCGCCATAAAAGCATCCATCCCATGATCACATCACCCATCGCTCGTAAAAAGGGTGATGCAAATGCAAATGCGGTTCGAAGTTTTTCGGACATGGCTGTCGTTCCCATATGCATGGCAGCTTCACCGAGTTTGTTCAGGGCATTGTCAAGCTTTTCAGCCAAAGGTTTGAGTTGTTCATATTCCCTGGCAGTTGCTGTGGATTGTTGTACATCCTGCATAAATCTCATAAAAACCTGGCCTTTTTTCATTCCCAGCTTTCTTGCAAGTAAATCCATTGCCTGAATGCCATTGGTTCCTTCATATATTGAAGCGATTTTACAATCCCTTGCCAGTTGTTCAACAGGATATTCCTGAGTGTATCCATAGCCGCCATAAACCTGCATGGCATCAACACAAACCTGATATCCCAGATCTGTACAATATGATTTGATTAAGGGGATCAGCAGTTCAATCTGATCTTTCGCATGGGTGCGGATTTCTTCAGTCTCGCCAACTTTTTCAATATCAAACAAACTGGTGACATAATAAAGAAAGCTGCGCATACCATCAACATAAGCTTTCATATTTAGCAACATACGTCGCACATCCGGATGATTGATAATTGAAACAGATGGGGCCTCTGGATCAAAGGTTTTTTCCAGTTCTTTTCCTTGAAGTCTTTCACGTGCATAGTTGACTGCCAGTTGATAGGCACATGATGCATGATAAAAGCCTTGCGCACCAACTCCCAGGCGGGCTTCATTCATCATGTTAAACATGATTTTCATGCCTTTGTTGGGTTCACCCAATAAGAATCCCTTACAGTTGCCTTTTCCACCCAGGTTCAGGCTGCATGTGGCACTGCCCTTAATCCCCATTTTATGCTCAATACCGGTACAGACAACATCATTATGCGCACCAATTTTGCCATTGTCATCCACCCAGTATTTGGGGACAATAAACAATGAAATGCCTTTTGTGCCTTTGGGCGCGCCCTCAATTCTGGCAAGCACTGGATGAATGATATTTTTTGACAAATCATGATCACCATTGGTTATAAATATTTTGTTTCCAACAATATTATATGTGCCATCCTCATTGGGCGTTGCTGTTGTTGCCAGCGCGCCAACATCTGAACCGGCATCTGGTTCGGTCAATAACATGGTACCGCCCCATTCACCGGTGTACAATTTTTTAAGAAACAATTTTTTAATATGATCCGTGCCAAACAGTTCGATCATTTTTCCTGTGCCATGTCCCATGAGAGCATATGCTGTCATGGCAAAATTAGCACCAACAATATATTCGAGCGCTGCAGCAGCGACCACATTGGGTAAGCCCTGACCGCCGAGTTCAGGATCTTCGGTCATGCTGGTCCATTCTCCCTCAAGAATAAGTTTGTGCGCACGATGATAACATTTTGGGACTTTAACTTCACCCTTATCAAACTGAACTTCTTCTTTGTCGCCTTCAGCATAAGTGGGCAATATTTCTTTCACCGCAAGATTTCTGGCTTCATTGACCAATAAATCAATCATTTTTCGATTCATATTGTCATATGCATCGGTTTTGGTTATTTTTTCAACGTCGAGCTGCTCATATAGAATAAAATCAATATCTCGACGATCGCTAATTAATTGTGCCATTGGTTTTATACTCCTTTAATTACTTACTCATTCATAAATTTTTTCATCAACATCAAAAGCACCGGCGGCATCAGGTTCCGAGTCTCGGGTTATTTTTGCTTCTTTTGATGTCCAATATTCTTTATACCATTCATTGGCAATAATCATCGACATGATTTCACTGGTACCGGTCCAAATTGATGCCAGTCGTAAATCTCTGAATATCCGCTCCACAGAAAATACATTGGTATAACCAATGCCGCCCATGACCTGCATGGCGTTATGCACAGCCTTTTGGCAGGATTCTGTGACAAACTTTTTTGCTTCTGAAATCATTCGTCGGACACGCCTGCTGTCAATATTGTGATCAACCGCTTGGGCAGTAACATATATCATTGCACGAGCGGCATCCAAAAGCATGGCCGCCTCGGCAACCTGAAAATTGACCCCTTGAAACTGATTGATTGGCTGACCAAACGCCTTGCGTCGCGTTGTATATCCTGTGGCAATTTCCAGAGCAGGTCGAGCTGCACCAATTGTCATGGCAGCTGTGCCAAGACGTTCGGGAATCATCATGGTCTTGAATACAGCAAAACCGCCATTTTTAGCGCCCAACAGATTTTCTTTTGGCACCTTGACATCCTTAAAGACCAGACGACTGGTACCACCGCCCCGACATCCCATCAAGCCATAAATATAAGGGGTATCCACACCTTCTGTTCGGTCAACAATAAAACACGAAATTCCTTTATGCGGTTCGGCATCTGGATCAGTTCGCGCGTAAACTAAAAAGTAATCTGCACCTTTTCCCCCGACAATAAATCGTTTTTGACCAGTTATATAAAAATAATTCCCTCTTTCTTCAGCAACTGTGGTTGTGCCAAAAAAATCAGACCCACCACGCGGTTCGGTCAGGCATTCTGCAGCAAATATCTCTCCCTTAAGTAAGGGACGCACATATTTTTCTTTTTGCAAATCCGTGCCATGTTTCACAATGGCATCGCAAACCAGTTCAGCTCCCACCCCATAAGTGCAGGCAAAGATATATCCCAAAACGCCAATCTCTTCAATTCCTGCAGTGCTGGACACCCAGTTCAATTCACGCCCCCCCCACTTTTTGGGATATCGACATCCCAAAAGATTTCGCTGACCGGCAGCTTTTAAGAAATCTTTGGGAAATTGAATCTTTTCATTGTCCATGTCGAGAATCATTTGACGTGGTATGCTTTTTACAAAATCTCGAATGTCATTTCGAAATGCAATGGTTTTATCATCCAGTAAATAATCAAACATTATTCATTCCTTACTCAGGAATGCTCAAAAAATAAGGGCATATTCACAAAATATCGGACATCGGTTTGATTCCGATTGTTGAATACAGCTTAGAGTTTTACTTACCAGTTAAGACTTTTACACGTTCCCAGTCAAAGCCTGAAAATGAGCAAAAACAAAGATCATGGTCGAAAACTAATTTACAGAACATTCCTTATATTATTTTTTCGAACCAAGTCTAAGCAAAAAATAAGAAAATATGCAATATAAAAATGTTGGGCCAGGAAGATAACAAACTGATACATAGGAATGCTTTAACTTGATGTTCAAGTATTTATAGCAAGCTATCGCAGCTCGTTCCTTGACTCTGCCTGGGAACGGCTTACTTGGCGTCTCTATCCGCCTGAAGTTATGAAGAGGTGGGGAAGGAACCACTTGTTATGCATTCCCGGTGAACGAGCTGCAAAAGCTTGCTGGAAGTCACGTCTAAAAAACTTGAACATCGAGTTTAATAATAAGTTTATCCAAAAAAAAAAGCCTTGATTTAATAAATATAAACCAAGGCTTTTTTTTATTGTCTGGTCAGAAACAGGCATCTGATTGGTTCTGACCGGTATAGAATGTTATGGTTAAATGCGCTAAAAGGAGGAAAATATTACATCATGCCGCCCATACCGCCCATGCCGCCTGCGCCCATACCTGGTGCGCCACCGCCCATAGGCATGTCAGCCTTATCTTGTGGCACTTCTGCAATCATGGCTTCGGTGGTCAGCATGAGACCGGCAACACTACCCGCATTTTGAAGTGCAAATCTGACGACTTTTGTTGGATCAATAACACCTGCTGCAATCAGATCTTCATAAGTATTCTTGTCAGCATTGTAACCAAACGGGCCTTCAGAACTCTTGACCTTATCAATGACAACAGAACCTTCAACACCCGCATTATTGGCAATTTGTCGAAGTGGTTCTTCAATTGCACGCCTGACAACATTGGCGCCCAGTTGCTCTTCCCCATCAAGATTCAATTTATCGAGTGCTGCAATACATCGAACCAGAGCAACACCACCACCTGCGACAATACCTTCTTCAACGGCTGCTCGTGTTGCATTCAATGCATCTTCAACACGTGCTTTCTTTTCTTTCATTTCTGGCTCTGTTGCTGCACCAACATTGATCACTGCAACGCCACCAATCAATTTTGCCAGACGTTCCTGAAGTTTTTCACGATCATAATCTGATGTTGTATCATCAATCTGTGCGCGAATTTGTTTTACGCGACCTTCAAGATCACTTCTTGAGCCAGCGCCATCAACAATAGTGGTATTATCTTTGTCGATATTAATGCGTTTAGCTGTACCCAAGTCATCCAGAGAAATTGTTTCCAGTTTAATTCCCAAATCTTCAGAAATCATTTTGCCGCCGGTGAGAATGGCAATATCTTCAAGCATTGCTTTACGACGATCACCAAAACCCGGTGCCTTGACAGCAGCAACCTGAAGTGTTCCACGAAGTTTATTGACAACCAATGTGGCCAGTGCTTCCCCTTCAACATCTTCTGCTATAATTACCAATGGTTTGCCGGTACGGGCAATGGCTTCCAGAATAGGCAAAAGATCTTTCATGTTGCTGATTTTCTTTTCATTGATCAATATGTAGGGATCTTCCAGTGATGTTACCATTTTTTCGGAATCGGTCACAAAATAAGGTGACAAATATCCACGATCAAACTGCATACCTTCAACAACATCCAAAGATGTATTCATGCTTTTGGCTTCTTCAACTGTGATAACGCCTTCTTTACCCACTTTTTCCATAGCTTCAGCAATAATGTTACCAATGGTTTCATCATTATTGGCAGAAATTGTTCCAACCTGAGCAATTTCTCGTTGATCTTTAGTGGGTTTACTCATTGACGCCAAATCATCAACAATCGCGCCAACTGCTTTTTCAATGCCGCGTTTAATTGACATGGGGTTATTTCCAGCAACAACCAGCTTCTGGCCTTCTTCATAAATGGCTCTGGCCAAAACTGTTGCGGTGGTTGTACCATCACCAGCCGTATCACTTGTTTTGCTGGCTACTTCTTTCACCATCTGTGCGCCCATATTTTCAAACTTATCTTCAAGTTCGATTTCTTTCGCGACAGTCACACCATCTTTGGTTACATTGGGCGACCCCCATGATTTTTCAATAATGACATTTCTACCTTTTGGGCCAAGCGTTACGACAACAGCATCAGCAAGCGTTCTGACACCTTTTAACATCGCTTCTCTGGCTTTTGAATCATATTTTATTTCTTTTGCAGACATTTTTTTATATCCCCTTACATTAATTTTTTAGTTGTTGATTATTGAATTACGCCAAGGACATCATCTTCGCGCATGATTAAATACTCTTCACCTTCAATTTTTACTTCGGTGCCTGAATATTTACCAAACAGAATCTTGTCGCCTTCTTTGAGATCCATCGGTGCGCGATTACCATCATCTTTGACTTTTCCATTACCCACAGCAATCACTTTGCCTTCAATGGGTTTTTCTTTTGCTGAATCAGGGATGATGATTCCACCTTTTGTCTTGGTTTCTTCCTCAACACGTTGGACCAAAATTCGATCTTGTAAAGGTTTGATGTTCATTTATAACCTCTCCTTTTTATTGAAAATAATTTACATTGGTTTTGGTTGCAACTTAATAGTTGCAACGACCATTTACTTCCTGTATTAATCATACTTGAATATTGTAATCGTACACGAAACTATGATAATGACTGATGCAATCATTTACCTGATTGTTATATTATGTTTTGATCAGGTGGGTAGTTAATCAATGATAAAAAATGAATCATTGATGATATCCGGTTACTCCGAAGATGTTTTAGCAGCAGTCTTTGTTTCCGATGATTTTGTCTCAGTATTCGTTGTTTTTGACTCTTTCTTATCACTGTTTTTTGTTGATTCGGTATTTTTCTTATTTGAATAATCAGTTACATACCAACCTGACCCTTTTAAATGAAAACTACTTTGAGAAACTATTTTATTTAATTTTCCCTGACATTTATTGCACGTTTCAATTGGTGCATCTGATATTTTTTGCCAGGCTTCCTCAATTTGCCCACAGTTTTCACACTCATATTCATAGATCGGCATGATGACCTCCTGTTATATATTTTCTTAATTTAATCAGATTAAATAACTTATTTTTTCAATAAAACCTTTGTTGAAAGAAAATATAGGTATCGTTTTTGGGATGTCAAGGATTCAAACGATGAAAAATCGAAAAAATATGATCGATTTTTTTTATGAATAATAATCAATTTTAGGATTGACATTTATAAAAAAAGTATATATTTTAATTTTTTTGATTTTATTAAATTTGAAAACAAAATCAGGAGAGGTTGCCGAGTGGCTGAAGGCCCCGCACTCGAAATGCGGTATTCGGCTAAAAGCCGGATCGTGGGTTCGAATCCCACCCTCTCCGTGGAGCGATAAACATGTTCAACCATATAACTTGTGGAGAGATGTCCGAGCTGGCTGAAGGAGCACGACTGGAAATCGTGTGTACTGGCAAAACCGGTACCGAGGGTTCGAATCCCTCTCTCTCCGCCACCCTTCTTTAAACAATCATGTCCTATCTTGTTCTCGCACGAAAATACAGGCCATCAACTTTTGACGAAGTTGTGGAACAAACGCACGTTACGCAAACATTGAAAAATGCTGTTTTAGCGCGTCGAGTGGCTCATGCAATTTTGTTCACTGGTCCGCGAGGGACTGGTAAAACGACCATTGCCCGAATATTGGCCAAGTCCATGAATTGCTATGAGGGGCCAACTGAAACCCCTTGTAACAAATGTCGATCCTGTTTAGATATTACTTCTGGCAGTGCGGTTGATGTTATGGAAGTAGATGGGGCATCCAATAATGGCGTAGAGCATATAAGAGATTTGCGAGACAAAGTTCAATATCGACCGGCCCATAGTCGGTATAAGATATACATCATAGATGAAGTTCATATGTTGAGTACTGCGGCATTTAATGCCTTGCTCAAAACCCTTGAAGAACCTCCGCAACACGTTATGTTCTTGTTTGCCACAACTGAACCACACAAAATTCCCATTACCATTCTATCCCGATGTCAACGCCATGATTTAAGACGTGTTAATCTGGTTTCCATTATCAATCATTTAAAACAATTATGTGAAAAAGAAGATATCCCTGTTAAAACTGAATTTTTGTCAATTGTGGCGCGTGAGGCGGGTGGCAGTATTCGTGATGCTCTCAGTTTGCTGGATCAGGTCATTGTCTGTCTGGATAAACAGGATGAAAACCAGGATATCGATGTTCTGGATCTTTTGGGGATATTGGATCGAAAAACCATTTTTCAATTATCTGACACGATTATCCAGGGCAATATTCCTGAATCATTAAATGTATTACATGATATATATGATAGAGGCCATGATTTAAAAAAAATGTTAATGGACTTGACCTCACATTTCAGAAATTTATTGATTGTTAAAATCGGAAAAAAAATTGACAGACTGGTCAATGTGCCTGAACATGAAATTGACGCCATGAAAAAGCAGGTCGAAAAAATATCTCCGCACTATATTAACCAGATCTTTGATAGTTTGTTTCAGGAAGAAACATTTATTCGGTATGCGCCTCAACCACGCTTGGCCATGGAAAAAGCAATTATTAAAATTGCATCCATCCAGCCTGTTTTATCCATGGACCAACTTATTGAAAAAATCGATGGGCTTCAAAAAACAATTGCTGAAAACCCATCTGCAAAAATCATGTATAACCGAGTTGAAAAACAGCTTCCTCCGCCTTCAAAAGCAGCCGAGACACAAGACACATGGGCGCATAAACAGAGTAACAATGATACAGATTCTTCCAAACAGTCATTAAATAATTTAAGGCCCCAAATCACCGAGACCCAAAAAACAGAACCTTCAAAAGATTTAGCAGGTGAGCCTGATCAAGGAATCAACTACTCGCTTGACACAAGCTGGAAAAAACTGATAACACACATTAAGCAGGAAATGCCAGCCATTGCCCCCTCATTAAAAGATGCGCAATTGATCTCGCAAAAAGGGGAACAAATTACAATTGAAGTTAATGGGTCGCCATTTGATTTTGAAAGGATTAAAGAAAAACAGGATGAATTTTCAGCGGTTGTACACAAATTATTACAAAAACCTGTTTCCATAAATTGGGTTCAGGGAAAAAAATCAGAATCCGCTCTGACAATGCAAAAGAAAAAAAATGAGCAAGAGCAACGTCTTAAAAAAGATGCCAGGAATCATCCATTGGTACAGGAAGCAATTCGCCTGTTCAATGGAAAAATTCTTGATGTAAAAATTTTATAATAATCCTACACATCTGTGTTAAGGAAATTAAAGGAGTAGCTTATGAAAGGTATGGCCAATATGATGAAGCAGGCACAAAAGCTTCAATCAAAAATGTTGAAAATGCAAGATGAACTTGCTGATCAGACAGCTGAGGGATCATCCGGCGGCGGCATGGTAAAAGTTGTTGCAACTGGCAAACAACAGATAAAATCCATTGAATTGGAAAAGGAAATTGTCGATCCTGAAGATATTGATATGTTACAGGATATGATTGTTGCGGCTGTCAATGATGCTTTGAATAAATCTCAAGAAATGGTTTCAGGAGAAATGTCAAAACTGACAGGTGGTTTGAATATTCCAGGGTTAATGTAATGCTTCACTATCCACCTTCGCTCATTACACTGATTCGACAATTGTCAAAACTTCCCGGAATTGGTGAAAAATCCGCCACACGACTGGCGCTTCACATATTAAAGACTTCAGCAAATGAAGCCAAAAGTCTCGCGGATAGTATATATGCAGTCAAAGAAAAAATTCATTTTTGTCCGGGATGCTTTGGACTAACAGATCAGGCAATGTGTCATATTTGCAGTGATCCAGATCGTAATAAACAACTGGTTTGCGTTGTTGAACAAACTGATGATATGGCATCAATAGAACGTTCTGGATCATTCAAAGGAATATATCACGTTCTTCATGGCACTTTATCTCCCATGAATGGCATTGGACCAGATGACATTCGATTAAAAGAATTGTATGCACGAATTAAAACCGATAAAATTCAGGAAGTTATCATTGCTACCAGTACCAATGTTGAAGGAGAAGCGACGGCATCTTATATTGTTGACAATTTGTCTGGCATACCTGTGAAAGTATCCCGAATTGCCACAGGTGTACCGATGGGTGGTGATTTAAAATTTGTCGATCAGGTGACATTAAAATGTGCGCTGGAACGTCGGTATGAATTCTGATAATAATCCATCGTACAAAATATATTAAGGAGTTTTATAATGAATACAAAAATTTGTTTTATCGCCCTTGCATGTTTTTCCATCATGGCATGCACGACCACCTATGCATGGGATAAGGTGGGATATATCAATCTTCAACGTCTGGTAAATGAATCCAAAATGGGAAAAGCCGCAAAAGCGAATATTGAAAAATTGCGGCAGAAAAAGCAAACAGAAATTGATGATCAATTAAAAGAAATTCAAAATCTTAAAGCAATTGTTGAAAAAAATGGCAGCTTGATGGGTGAAAAGAATAAAGCTGAAAAAGTTGAAGAACTTCAACGCATGTATAAAAATTATAAACGTATGGTGGCTGATGCCAAAGAAGAGCTGGCTAACGAAGACAGTAAGCTGGTTTCAACAATTTTAGAAAAAGCAGATGGTGTCCTCAAGGAAGTGGCCAAAAAAGAGAATTATTCCATTATTTTGAAGGATCCTGATGCCATTGGATATCTGGACCCAAAAGTGGATATTACTGATGATGTTCTTCGGGCTTTCAATAAACTGGCAAAGTAAGACTTTACTTACCCTCTTGGATTACACCAGTTTCATTTATTAATTATCTTGACATATTGTGCCTGATCAAATTATTATGATCATCCAGATGATGCGCTGGAATCTGGAATGCAAAAAATGATGAATTTTGGAAAAATTTATGGCGGCTAAATGGTGAAAAATATCAAATGGTAAAGAAGGTACGCTTTGAATAATTTTCAAATAATCGCTTATAATCTATTGCAATGGTTGATTATATTGATTTGTCTCCCGTTTTTGATCCCTTTCGCATGTATACATCCCAAACGCAAACAGACATTTTTTAAAAGATTGGGATATCAGAAGCTACCTCAATATAAAAAGCCATTGTGGGTGCATGCCTTATCAGTGGGTGAGGTTCTCTCAGCGTTTCCAATCATTGAGGCCATGAGAAAAAAATGGCCGGATAAAGCGATTGTTTTTTCGGCATCAACGCTTTCAGGTTATGAAATGGCACAAAATATTCGGAATCAAGTTGATGATATCATATATTATCCTTATGACGTTATTTTTTCTGTTCAATGGATGATTAAAAAAGTAGATCCATCAGTATTTGTACTCGTAGAATCAGATATCTGGCCGAACTTTCTCACCCATCTTTATCGAAAAAAAATTCCATCCATATTGCTCAATGCCCGATTATCAAAAGAATCATATCGAGGTTACCATCTTCTGAGATATTTTATGACGCCTGCATTACAAACTTTTTTCGGTATTTGTGCGCAATCAGATATCCAAAAAAAGCGTTTTGAAAACCTAAATATGGATCCATCAAAAATAGTGATCAGTGGCAATGTAAAATTTGATCAAAAAAGACATCACTTGTCTCAAAGCGAGATTGATTCGCTCAAAAGCAAATATGGATTAACACAATCAACACCGATCATCGTAGCCGGAAGCACCCACGCAGGTGAGGAAAAAATACTGATCAATGTATTTTTCCGGTTATTCAGGCAATATCCTGAGCTAAAAATAATTATTGCGCCACGAAATCCGGAACGTGCAAAAGAAATCATATCAATTTGCCTTGAAAATCAGTTGACTGCTTTATTGTATTCACAAAACAAACCTTTTAAACACATATTGATTGTCGATCAAATGGGCGTATTGGGAACGTTGTATGCGCTTGCCAATATTGCTTTTGTTGGTGGCAGTATGGTTGCTGAGGGCGGGCATAATCCGCTGGAGCCTGCATCTATGGCAAAGCCGGTTGTCTTTGGCTTTGATATGCATGATTTTCCTGAGATTTCAAAACGCCTCGTCAATGAGGAAGCGGCAATACAGGTAAAAGACACCGATGAATTGTATCGCTGTTTTCAGTTGCTGTTAGATAATAAAGATATTGCAAATCAATGTGGACGAAAAGGGCTTAAAACAGTTGAGGATAGTCAGGGAGCCGTGCAACAAAGTTTAGATTTTATTGTCAATCTCTTAGGAATGCATGAAAAATAAGTTCCCCATTTATTAGAGTTCCAAATTTATTGATTTGGGAATAAAACGAACAATATCAAAAATGGGAAAGTTATTTCAGAGAATCCTTTAGGAATGCTCGAGAATTAAGTTCTCCATTTACTGAAGTCTCAAATCTAAAAAAACATTGGGGCTCCAGCCAAAATGAGGGATCTTATTATCAGCGCATTCATTAGAAATCTGCGAAAAATAAGTTTTACAGAAAGGAAACAACCTATGGATATACTATCAATGATAACAGATCGTTTGCAAAACATCAATCCATCAGTTTTGCAGTTTATTGAAAATAATATCAGATATTTGGATAAATATATCAGAAAAGTTCCTTTTGTTGAAAAATATATTGAGCAAGAGTACGATGGTATCATGGATGAACTGGAATCCATGTTAAAACCATACAAAGATCAAAGTATGACCTTTGCAGCCTTGCCTGTTATGGGAAAACCACATGAGGATATTATCATGGAAATGGAATCCTTGGCTGATCAAGAGTCTGACAAATGGAAAGATGGTTATGTTTCTGGAGCGGTATATCATGGAAACGAAAATCATATTGAATTTTTGAATAAGGTTTATGCCATTCATTCACAAAGCAATCCGCTTCATTCAGATATTTGGCCCAGTGCCAATAAATTTGAGTCAGAAATTGTCTCCATGACAGCCAATAT